>Ga0207683_10005315_pt1 | contig 11043 bp, 9 predicted proteins | sample KBSM73metaG_FD_184333 | JGI IMG/M metagenome (GOLD analysis project Ga0207683, IMG submission 184333) | Miscanthus rhizosphere microbial communities from Kellogg Biological Station, Michigan, USA - KBS M7-3 metaG (SPAdes) (version 2) | ecosystem: Host-associated > Plants > Roots > Rhizosphere >...
CGACCGCGGCGGCCCGGCTGATCGTGCCGGGAAAGGCCTGCCCCATCATGCCGCCCCCGGCAGCCACGAGGACGAGGAAGAATGTCCCGAGCAGCTCCGAGAAGAGGCGGCGCCACTCTTGGCTCGGATCGTGGAAGTCGTTCAGCGACGCGACGATCTCGTGATCCAGATGGCTCAGTGCTCCCTCGGCCTCTGCTTGCGCCATGAGCTGCTCTTTCCTCCAGTTGACGCCGCTGTCCGTTAGCCTCTCGCACCGGCTTAGCACGGCTCGTCGAGCCCTCGGCGCGCGTGCCCAATTTCTCGCGCAGGATCGGTTGGCCTTCAATCTTCCAAGACGGGACCACACCAGCCGGGCAGGTAGCTCGCCTCCTCGTTTTTGGCCAATTCCAGGGCTTGCTTGAGGGCGTCCTCGAAGTGGGCCTCAACGGTTTTGCGCTTGAGCCGTCGACGCAAAAAATCCGCCCACAAGAATTCGCTGAACGGCGTCGTGTCCTTGGCGAAGCCGCCGGCGCGTCGCAGTTCGCCCGCCAACGAGCGGAACGGATCATCAATGAGCTCGGCCACGGTCTTCGGCAAATCCTTGTAAGGGCGCAGGCGGCCCTTGTCGTCGTACGGATGCATCCAGCTGTGATTGTCTAGGACGAACCAGAACGATTCGGGCTCCAGCGTCCTGAGGTTTTTCACCACGGTAACCAGTACATTTTCGACGCCTTCGTCATGCAGGGCTCGCGCCAGGTGGTGATGATCGATGACGTAGTGGCGATCCTTCGGCCCGAGCACAACCGGGATCATATGCCTGCCGAGAAAGTCGGCTCCCTTCTTTTTGCTCTCGTCACTCCAGCGCTTGCGCTTCTCCTTGACCTCCCGAATGCCGACCGTCATCTGGGTCGGGCGCAGGTCTGCGATCGCAACGGGCTTGAGAATGGGTTCGCGAACCGACAGCATGCGGACCTCCTTGATCATTAGCCCCGAAATGTCCGCTAAGTTTGGCCATGCTCGTCGAGCAGCGAACCAAATCGACACCATTGGCGGAAATTAATTTGGGATTGTGACGCGAGACTTTGCCGGTTGAAATTGCCCTTTGGGGCAACCGCCGCGTTAGCAAATGTCCGCTTTGGGTCAAAAGCGGACATGTGCAGCGCACCAGGCCATGTCCGCTAAGTGCCTATAGTGGACATTCTGGAGACGACCTGTGGCCAAAGAAGAAAGCCCCTTCGCAGCGTCGCCTTGTCCGCCGACACGCGAGCAAGCGATGGCAGATTTCAAAGTCGCGGTGGCTAAGCTAGGCGCCGCCTAGACCCATCCTATTATTTTTGGGTCGAATTGGAGCCACGGACATTAGCCCAAGGATCAGGTTTTTTCTGCGCCTGGTCAGGAATCGTTTTTAGTTTTGACTGGTACTCTTGATCAACTTTCTTTCTTTCCTCCAAAGTTGCTGGATCTACCGGCTGGCCTTTCGACATATCCATTTTTATTTGGGCAAATGCTGACCCACTTAGCGTGATCGAAAAAGCTATCCCGCCGATGAGCAAAGCGAACACTGAATGTTTTCGCAAACTAACAATCATCATAGTGACCTCGCTGCACCTCTTGGTACGCACATGATCGGAACTCCGTATCACTTTGAGGCCAACTTATCAGACCAGGAACTCCAATTAAAGTTTAGACCCCGCTGAACTGCGAGCTCGTAGTCGAAAAGTATAACTCGTGGCGAAGGTGATCGAGGTTAAGAAGGCCGAGACTTGCTTGGGGGACGACCTACCGCCTCTGCGTGTATGACCGTTTTGGGTCATTAGCGGACATTGGACGGCACCGTGTCCCGCCATTCATTGATGGCGTTCTAATTTGCACTCACGTCAACCCGCAATGCATTTTCACGTCGTCGGTGTTGGCACAAACCGTCCCGTCGTCGTCTTCAATCCATGCAGTCGTTGCGCCGCCTGTCTTTAGCGATAAACCGGCAACTTGCATTGCGGCTGCCAAGGTGGGGTACGGCTTGGCATCATTTATGAGGCCATCGGTGTCGGTAGTTATTCTAACGTGATAGGGCATCTTGCCCTCCTACTAATTTAACGTTCACTCAACCCAATACCCTTAGCGACCATAGCTTATTAGTCACAACAGCAGCTATAGTGGGAGTGATGCGCAGCGTCTTGCGCGTCTTCTACTCGATAACCGCATCGGTCGCATCCGCTTTACCCCCAATAGCGGACATGTGCAGTGCACTAGCCGATGTCCGCTAAGTGCCAATAGCGGACATTCACCGAGGCGAGTTCGCAGCTCTAAGGGGACATACGCGCCGGTCTTGGGGCGCAATGTGACAAGCCCGATTGGTTGGATAACAAGTGGCGGCCTGATCTAGAAGCGCAGAAGCGTTATCGTGATCATGCTCTGCGGGACGCCCTTACTTCTCTACCTCCGCCTCAAGACGGGTTAGCGATAGGTTCACTACGTAGGTTTTATCCATTTTCGAGAGGTAGCCATTATGGACGGAATGATGGTGCAAACTTATTCGCTTTGGGCGGGAGGGGCAGACAGGGAATATACGGGTTCGGGTACAATTAATTTGCCTTCCCCGACAGCAGTGATCGCTGAGCTTTCGGTGAGTTCATTTTCTTACTTGTACGGTACGAAGATGGACGCCGCCGGTTACTTTACTGCGTGCACGACCGACGGCTCAAACCCACCGCTGCCCAAAAGTGAAACTTTTGCTTTTGTCGGTTCTATATCTGGGCCGCCGAGGCAGGTTGTAATTCGGAATGGATTGACAAGCCTTACCTATGAAATCGACGTCCAAAATTGTGAGGCAGACTTCACGATCAATGTCTTTTTCTGGCCGGGTGTCGTCAAAGGAAGCTTTTAAATTTGTGGGGCAGCAATGACTGGATTTGGGTTTTCTGCAGGAAAAAATCATCTATCGGTTGATCATGTACAAGTCGTTGCCTTGTACGATCCCGATGATGGAACGATTAGGCACGTTCACACGGTGACTACAATGCGTGGTGCGAAGCCAGTTACGCAGGACCAAGCAACTGCGGAAGCGAGGCGGCACGCTAGTCGGCGTCATAAGAATAGCGATGCTCTGGCCGTTGCACTATCCGACGACGTCGAGCACGCTCGTCGACCACACCGTATCGACCCTAAAACGAAGTCGTTCGTTCCAGTTTCCAAGAGCAAATAGCACTGATTTGACTGGCGCGTGTCCGCTTTGGCCAAAAGCAGACATAGCGGCGTCAAATCTTGATGTCCGCTTTACCCCTCCCCCCAAAAGCGGACATGTGCAGCGCAAAAGGTCATGTCCGCTTTATGCCGATAGCGGACATGCATGGGTGATGAGCTGGGCGTCCACTTTTGGCCAATATTGCTATTGGGGAAGCGCTCCTGCGCGAGGCAGAACGATCTTTATTTCGGTGAACTCACCTGGCTGTGTCTCGACCTCTATTGAACCACCGTGTTGCTTCACGACGATGTCATGACTGATTGAAAGACCCAGCCCGGTTCCTTCTCCGGCGGGTTTGGTTGTGAAGAATGGATTGAATATCTTATCCTTCACATCCGCAGGGATGCCCGTGCCGTTATCGCGAATAGTTATTTCAACACGATCACCGCGGTTCTTGGTCGCTGCCGCTAAGGTGGGCTCGTGGTCGCTGCTATTCGTCGCCGCTCTGCGTTTGGTCGCTGCGTAAAAGCCATTGGAAATCAAATTGAGCAAAACTCGTGTAATGTCCTGTGGGAAAACGTCGGCCTCGCCGGCGTCGGGATCAAACGACTTTTCCAGCTTGACATTGAATCCCTGCTTCTCGGCGCGCGCCCCGTGATAGGCGAGGTTGAGGCCTTCCTCGACGAGAGCGTTGATATCGACGGCCCGATGCTCACCCGAGCCCTCGCGGGAATGCAGCAGCATGTTCTTGACCATGGTATCGGCGCGTTTGCCGTGCTGCACAATCTTGTCGAGGTTGCCTTGCAGAGTATCCGCAATCTCGGTGATCTCTGTTCGTAGCTTGTTGTTGAGGTTGGCCCCAGCGAGGGCCTGCCGCAATTCATCAATGAGGTCGGCAGAGAGCGCCGAGAAATTATTGACGAAATTGAGGGGGTTCTTGATTTCATGCGCGATACCGGCTGTGAGCTGGCCGAGCGATGCCAGCTTTTGTGTTTGGACAAGACGGTCTTGCGTGGTGCGCAAATCCTCCAGAGACTTCGCCAGTTCGCGCGTGCGGGCCTCAACTCGCTCAAACAAGCGCACGTTTTCGATGGCGATAGCGGCTTGGTCGGCGAACGTCGTGGCTAGTTCAATCTGCTTTTCAGTAAACGGGCGAGCGTCCGTGCGCGTCAAACTCAAGACGCCAGTCGGAACGCCCTCGCGTAGCATTGGAACAGAGAGAACCGTACGGAAATCGCCCAATCTCTGAGCTTCAACCCAAGTGTATTCTGGGTCAGTCTTTACGTCGGGGATATGAATGGCCCGGCCTTCGAGAAGCGCGCGCCCGAATGCCGAGCCCCGCTCGGCCTTGATTGGCACATCTTTGACGTAATCCATGAACTCTTGAGAGAAGCCGTAGGCCTCGGCGCGGTAGAAAACCCCATCTCTCTGGCGTGTAATGTTGACCTTATCGGCATCGCAGAGCCGGGCCGCCGATTCAACGAGAGTTTGCAGAACTGTTTGGAGATCAAAGGTCGAGCGGCTGATGACTTTGAGCACGTCGGCGGTGGCGGTCTGCTGCTGCAAAGACTCGGTCAAATCGCGCGTGCGCGCCTGTACCTCGTCAAATAGTCGAACATTCTCGATCGCAATCACGGCCTGGTCGGCGAAGGTCGTCACGAGTTCTATTTGTTTCTCAGTAAACGGATTCACCTCATCGCGGGTGAGTGCAAAAACACCGATCGTCGTTCCCTCACGTAGGAGCGGCACGCCGAGTATAGTCCTGAACCCAAATGTCTTCTGATAGCCGGTCGCTTGATATTCGGGATCGTCTAGCACGTCCGGTATATGGACTACCCGCCCATCCAATGCGACTCGACCGACCGTACTACCTCGACCGGGGCTTTGAGGGTGCTCGAGCGCGTACTGCTCCGCTTCGGGCGAGAACGCGTAGTTCGCACCCAGCCGATACAAGTCCCCGTCACGCTGAAAGATCACGCCCCTGTCGGCGGCGCAAAGTCGGGCGGCGGACTCGGTCAGCGTGTTGAGCACCGTCTGCAAGTCGAATGCAGATCTGCTGATGACCTTGAGCACATCGGCGGTCGCCGTCTGCTGCTGAAGAGATTCACGCAACTCGCTAAGCAGCCGAGTGTTTTCGATGGCGATGACGGCCTGAGCGGCAAACGTCTGCAAGAGCGAAACCTGTCTATCCGAAAGCGGTCCGGGCGTACGTCGCACGACGCTGAGCAGGCCGATCGCCTCATTGCGGCGCATCATGGGCGTGATCGTGATCGCCTGGTAACCACTGGTCAGAAAGTTCCGGGCCCCGGCGGACAATTCGGCCGGAGCACTCCTCACGTCGGGAATATCCACGACCCTGCAATCGAGCATGGCCGCACCGTGCATGTACTCACGCGTGAAGGGGGTACGAGAAATTGTGCGTCGCCACGCTTCGGCGCGCTCGGGATCACGCTCAGCGATGGCCGCGGCATTAATCATATCGCCGTACCTAAGCGCGAGGCTGATGAGAGCGTCCGGAAAAAGCTTCAGGCCACTCTGCACTATGGCGTCGAATACCGGCTGGGTATCGGTGGGTGAGTTTCTGATGATGTTCAGAATGTCGGCAGTCGCGGTCTGCTGTTCGAACGCTTCGCTCAACTCACGGCTAAGGCGCGCAACATTTTTTTCTTCGCCGGCAGGTGAGAGAGCGTAGCGGCGCAGGGCCTTTCCCGCATTGCGTCGCTTAAGCGTCGACGACTTGCGGCGTCGCGTTTTAGCTGCTTTGTCGCGCTGTCTCATGGCCCCCTCGAGGCTCAGAACAAAGCATCGTAGCGGCGCAAACAAGCACTGGAAATGGGGTGGCCAATGTCCACTTTGGGTCATAGGCGGACATTTGCAGCGCAAAACGCCATGTCCGCTCTTACCCCGAAAGCGGACATGTCCGGTGCACTACCTTATGTCCGTTAAGTGCCAATAGCGGACAGTCCATCTTCATTCGATCACGTCATCGGCGCGCTGCTGCAATTGCAGCGACACGTTGAGGCCCAGCGCCTTTGCGGTCTTGAGATTGATCACTAGGCTATACTTCGTCGGTGCCTGCACGGGCAGATCGCCCGGCTTTTCGCCTTTGAGGATGCGGTCAACATATGAGGCGGCGCCGCGATGTTGCTCGATCGTATCGAAACCATAGGAGGCCAGGCCACCGTTCTCAGCGAAGTAACGAAACGGATAGATCGCCGGCAAACGCAATTCGGACGCTAGAGCAAGGATCAGTTCCCGGTTGGTGGCGTTGAGGGGGCTCGGCGCCACGATGAGGCCGCCGTCCGGTTCCTTCGCGAACGCACGCAGCGCAGGTTCGATCTCTGCCGCACTGCGCACGCCGACCGATGAAACTGTCATCCCGAGGGAGCTGGAGGCTGCTTCCGCCGTGTGCATGAACGCGACATGGGCGGAAATGTCTGGACTGTGGACGAATGCCACGCGGCTAACGCCGGGCGCGATCTCATTGAGCACTTGCAGCCATTTTCCACCGATGGCGGTCTCGAAATTCTGGAAGCCCGTGATGTTTCCGCCCGGACGCGCCAAGTTCGTAACAAAGCCGCCTCCAACCGGATCGGAAACGACGACAAACACGATCGGGATCGTCTGCGTCGCTTTTTGCACAATCGCAGCCGCCGGATTGGCCCAGACGACAATGATGTCTGGCGCAAGTGTGATCAGCTCCTCGGTGCCGGCGCGCATCCGTTCAGGTACCTGATCTGTGAAACGATAATCGAACCGGATGTTGCGGCCTTCATCCCAGCCAAGTTCGTGAAGACGTTGCCTGAACGCCGAAAGATAGTCCTTCACCAATGGCCCACGGTCGTCAGGAAAGGGTATCAATACACTGACGCGACGCAGGCGCCCTGTCTGCTGCGCGCGCGCCGCGAGCGGCCAGATGACCGCGACACTACTGAGAAGTGTGACGAACTCGCGTCGTCTCATAACCGCCCCCTAGAGGCCGGTAAAGGATCGCACCAGTATATCGAAAGCGGGCAATGGCCGCTTTGGGTCAAAAGAAGACATTAGCAGTGCAACAACCGATGTCTCCCAATAGCGGACATGCCGGCCAGAAGCGGACAAAACACATTCGGCAAAAAATCAAGCCCGTCACAAGGAAAAATCAAGGGCTTCTTCAAGATTGCCGGCAGTCCAGCGGCTACGGCAAGCGCACAGCCTCAATCGATGCGACGAACTGGCCCGTGCGGCAGTGCCCGCGAATAACCGATTCCCGGAAGGGCACGCTCGCGGATACGCCCTCGGCACCGCTCACCGGGCTGCCCAAAATCCAAGGATCCTGCATGCGAAATCTGGATTTGCCCAAACTGCTTCCGACCGCCGTTGTGGTGGCTTTCACTCTTATGATCTGGTTTGTCATTCCCGCTCCGGCGGGGGTGTCACTCAATGCATGGCACCTGTTTGCATTATTTGTTGGCACCATTGTCGGCATCATCAGCAACGCGATGCCGCTTGGCGCCATATCCATCGTCGCCATAGCCTTGGTGGCGGTTACGGGAGTTACCAATCCCGGCAAACCGGGGGCGGCCGTGGTGGATGCGCTCAGCGGGTTTGCCAATCCACTTATCTGGTTGATTGTGATTGCCGTGATGGTGGCAATGGCCGTCCTCAAGACCGGGTTGGGGCGGCGTATCGGCTACTACTTCGTCATGCTCTTGGGAAAAAGGACAATTGGTGTCGCGTACGGTTTGGTCTTGTCGGAACTGGTTATTGCGCCAGTCACGCCCAGCAATACTGCACGGGGCGGCTGCATCATCCATCCCATCATGCGCTCGATCGCCGACAGCTATGGCTCGACCCCCGAACTCGGCACGACAAAAACAATCGGTCGCTACCTGGCGTTGGTCAACTACAACATCAATCCAATCACCTCGGCCATGTTCATCACGGCGACCGCGCCCAATCCCCTGTTAGTAGCGCTGATCGCTCAGGCTACCGGTTCGTCGATTCACATCACCTGGGGCCAGTGGGCGCTGGCTGCGTTGCTGCCGTGCCTGTGCATGCTGCTGGTGATGCCGCTTGTGCTGTATTTCCTCTATCCGCCAGAAATCAAACAAACTTCCGGCGCCAGGGAATTGGCGCGGACCGAGCTGGCTAAACTCGGTCCGATGCGAGCGCCGGAAAAAATCACGCTCGGGGTTCTCGCCCTGATGCTGGCGTTCTGGGCCGATCTTCCGGCCTGGTTGCTGGGTCCCGTATTTGGTGTCGACCCGACGACCACGGCTGTGATCGGCATCTCACTGCTGCTCATCACCGGCGTACTGGGATGGGAAGATGTCCTCAATGCCAGAAGCGCTTGGGACACTCTGATCTGGTTCGCGGCCTTGGTTATGATGGCCACATTCCTTGGTAGTCTTGGCCTGACTAAATGGTTTTCGGTTTCGATTCAAGGCAGCATCACCCATTTAGGACTGACCTGGCAGGCATCGGCCGCCATTCTGGTCTTGGTCTACTTCTACGCTCACTATTTTTTTGCCAGCACTACGGCGCATGTGACGGCGATGTTCACGGCCTTCTTCGCCGCCGGCATTGCACTCGGTACACCGCCGATGTTGCTCGGACTGTTGCTGGCGTTCTCGTCCTCGCTGAACATGTCGTTGACTCACTACGCAACTGGCACCGCACCGATCATTTTCGGCTCGGGTTACACCACCTTGAAGGAGTGGTGGGTTGCCGGCGCCGTCATGAGCGCCGTCAACCTTTTGCTGTTGGTGCTGGTAGGCAGCATTTGGTGGACTATGCTCGGCTACATCTTGCGCTAACGAAGCAAGAAGCCCGGCGACGCATAACCTGCGCCGCGTAGACCGGAAAAACCTGGGTCTTGTGAGTCCAGTCCCCTATTTAACAAGGTGTCAGCAGTGTCCATCAAGAACATTCATCGATTTTCACAGACAATTTCATTTGTCTAGGCTTCAAGACCGACTGCAAATGGTTTTCGGGAGCCAGCATTCTGTCCCGATATCAGCGGCGCGCGTCATACCCATGGAGCTTGCATGAATCGAATTGAGGCGAACGGATTCGCGACGAATTGGATCAGAGCCTGGAATAAAAAGGACGTCGATGGAGTACTTGAGCACTATGTTGAGGACGCACAATTCATCAGTCCAAAAGCCGCAAGTTTTGTCGGCAATGCGTTGATAGAGGGAAAGAAGGCGCTATCGGAATACTGGCATCTTGCTGCAAAGAAGATCGAAAAGATCGAGTTCAAACTCGACCACATTGTCTGGGATTCCGATTCCAACGAACTAGTCATTTTTCTATGAGGCGAATCTCAACGGGGTTTGCAGCCGCGCCTGTGAAACAATGAAATTTGACTCGTCCGGCAGGCAGATATCGGGGGAAGCGTATGGGGCATTAATTTAGTCGCTTCGCCCGAGCATCCCGATGTCCGCTTTGTGCCAACAGCGGACATCGGGATAAAACTTAGTTTGTCCGCTATTCGATCAACTGGTCGGCACGGACGAGCAGCGATGGCGGGATGGTAAGTCCAAGCACCTTAGCGGTCCTCATGTTGATAATCAGTTCGAACTTCGTAGGTTGCTCAACCGGCAGGTCAGACGGATTGGCGCCCTTCAGAACCTTGTCGACATAGGTAGCCGTGTGCGCCTGAAAGCTAGACGTGTATGAGTCAAAGGCCATCAGACCACCGGCGTCGGCCACTAGCTTGTAAGGGTACAGTCCCGGCAATTTGTGTTGGGTCGCCAGTTGTGCCACTCGTTTGCCCTCAGCAGCGAATATGCTTTCGGCCGTTGTAAGTACGCCTTCAACGCCCTCTCTAGCACCCGCGTCGAATGCAGCCGGAATGTCATTGGCGGTCCGGATGTCGCGGACCAGCAGCTTCACTCCCAAAGAGGCGGCCGCAACTTCCAGTTCTTTCAATTGAGGCGCTGCAATCGGGTCAACGAGATAAGACAGCACGAGCACTTGAGAGATTTTGGGGACGGCCTCCTTCAGCAATTCGAGACGCTTGGCAGCAAGCCCGGAAGCCATGAACGTCAAGCCAGTCACATTGCCCCCAGGTCGGTTAAGGCTTGCGACCAGCCCGGTCACCACAGGGTCGCCTAGTGGGTACATGACGATGGGTGTCGTGCCAGTTGCGTTCTTCGCGGCTTTAGCAGCCGGAGTGGTGGTTACGACAATAATATCCACTTTCAGTCGCACGCACTCGGCGGCGAGAGCGGGAAAGCGCTCACCCTGGCCGTCCGCGGAGAGGTAGTCGATGATGATGGTCTGCCCGTCCACATAACCCAAATCGCGCAGGGCTTGGAAGAACGGCTTAAATCTGGTCGACGCCAGCGTACCCGGATCGAACGTAAGGAAACACAGGCGCGGAGTCTTCTTGGGCTGCTGCGCACCCGCCGCGAACGGCCACGCAACAGCCGCGCCGCCGAGAAGCCTAATGAACTCGCGTCGTCTCATTAGCTTCCCCCCGATGCTCAAGGACAGGGCAAGTACCGGCTCAAACTAGCACACTGCAGGGGTTGGGCGTCACGTGGGCAATGTCCGCTTTGGGTCATAAGCGTACATGTGCAAAACGCCATGTCCGCTCTTACCCCCAATAGCGGACATTAGCCGCCCTCGTCGCGGCGCACATTTCGTCCGGTCCCCTCATTTAGCCCCGGTGCTTGCTCGGTCTTGGGCCACAGTGACCGGCGGAGGGTTCCACAGGCCGGTGAGCGCATCCGACTTCGGCGCGTAGAGACGCATGGTGAGATTGAATGGGCCTTTGGGCGACGGGAGCCAGTTGCTCTCGCGTTCGCTGCCGGGGCTTTCATTCTGGAAGTAAAGCGTCAGCGATCCGTCTGCGTCGCGCTTGAAAGGCATCCAGCTGCTCACCGCAAAGCGGT
>Ga0207683_10005316_pt1 | contig 11041 bp, 12 predicted proteins | sample KBSM73metaG_FD_184333 | JGI IMG/M metagenome (GOLD analysis project Ga0207683, IMG submission 184333) | Miscanthus rhizosphere microbial communities from Kellogg Biological Station, Michigan, USA - KBS M7-3 metaG (SPAdes) (version 2) | ecosystem: Host-associated > Plants > Roots > Rhizosphere >...
AGCGGGAGCTCGAACTCGCGGCCCGCGTCCGGGCCCTCGATGACGACGAGGCGAGCCAGCGACATGCCGTCATCTTAGTGCCAAGTTCGTGTAAGTTGCGCGCGTGAAGCGCCTCGCGTTTTTCCTCATCGCCGCGGCCTGCAGCGGTGGCGGCAAGAAGACCTCGACCCCGGGCGCGGGGAGCGGCTCGGCCGCGATCTACGCCAAGAAGATCTCGATGTCGTGGGGCATCCAGCAGCACGACGCTGCGGCGGATGTCTTCCTGCAGACGACCGACGAGACCGGCAAGCAGACGAGCTATCCGCTCGGCACGTACCAGGGCACGTGCAAGATCATCACGCCCGCGGCCGAGCTCAAGGCGGCGTCGGCGGTCGCGTGCAACCAGGTGGCGACCGGCGTCGAGCTCGATGCGGTCACCACCGACGAGGAGATCATCATCCTCAAGGGCAAGACGATGAACGGCGCCGCGCCCGATCCGATGTCGCGCGAGGAAGTCACGCGCGTGAAGGCACCGGGCGGCGCGAAGGTCGAATCCGGCGCCTGACCGCTACTGGCACTTCACGAGCGGCGGCAGCGGCGCGAACGTGAAGCCATCAGAGCCGGTCTGCGCGTCGGCATCGAGCAGGGCCTGACCGAGCGCCGCGACGATCTGCGCGTAGGTCTGGTCGAGCTTGCTCGTCGCGGTCGCCGTCGCGACGCACAGGAACTTCGTCGTGCCGCAGATGTCGAGCTGCTCGCAGCCCGGCGTCGTCGGACCGGCCGCCTGCAGCGCGGTGTCGCCGTAGAGCACCGTGCCACCGACCATCACCAGCCGGACCTCCTTCGGAGTCGCGGCGACGATCGCGTCGTACGGATGCGCAGCGTCGCCGGTGAACACCGCGAGATCCGCGAGCGCGCCGGCCTCGAGCTTGCCGAGCCGATCGCCGAGCGCGAGCACTTGCGCCGGATGCGTGGTCGCCATCGCGACGAGATCCTGCGAGCTCAGACGGTCGCTCCAGTGCGCGTTGTCCCACGCGTCGGCGAAGCGTAGCTCGTCGAGCATGTTCTGGCTGCCGCCCATCGACCAGTCGGGCGCGAGGGCGACGAGCACGTTCGCGTCGAGCGCGGACGGGATGTCGGTGGTCGCGCCGTAGAGCGATACGTTCGACTGCGGCGACCAGATGAGCTTCATCCCGGCCTGGGCCATCGCCGCGAGCTCGGTCGCCGTGAATGCGGTCCCATGGGTGATCGCGGTCTGCGGTGCGTACAGACAGTTCGCGGGCGTCGTGATCGACCCGAGCCGCGCGAACTCGCCGAGCGCCGTGGCGTCGGTGCCTTCGCCGACGTGCACGAGGTACGCGGCGGTCTTGCCGCTCGCGAAGTTCGTGCACACGGTGTTCGCGCTCGACGCCGACGGGAACACCGCGGCGGTCTGGATCGCATCCGAGCCGAGCCCGTTCTGTGGCGAATCGATCGATCGTGCGAGCGAGCCGAAGCACGCGCTCGACGTTCCGGGCAACCCGACGATGCTGGTCGTGCCGGCGATCAGGCCCTTGAGCTCGCCGAACTTGTCGGCCTCGCAGCGCAGGCTACCGGCGGCGGTGCCGTACGGCGTCTGCGCGCACCACGCGGGCTTGCCCTGCGAGTCGTCGACGAGGCACTGCTTGACGTCGAGCATCGCCATGTAGCGCGGCTCGTTCGGCCACTGATCGTGGTCCTGATAGACCTGCGCGGGCAGCCAGTCGTCGCCGTCGAACATGTCGAACAGGATGTGGTTGTGCGTGTCGATCAGCCCCGGCGCGATGATTCCCTTGGTGTCGATCAGCGTCGCGCCGATCGCGCCTGGCATCGCCTCGCAGACCGCGGCCGTGTCGACGCACGTGATGAGGGTGCCCTCGACCAGCACGTCGCCGTCGAGGATCACATCGGGCGTGACGATCGTGCCGTGGAGCAGGATCCGATCCGGCGCGCCGACCACGATGGTCGGATCGTCGCCAGAGAGGACCGGCGCATCGACCGGCGCATCGACCGTGCTCGCCGGTGCATCCGGCTTCGCGCCGTCGTCCGAGCGACAGGCCGCCAGCAGCGCGCAGACGGCAACACACGACGCGCGGGACACGCCTCCACGGTAACAGGGTCATCGCCGGGGCAGGCGGAAATCGCCCGCCGCCGCCCGACACTCGCTGCCGCACGTGCCGGGCCGCCACGGCACGTTCCAGGCCGCCCCGATGTAGGTTGCATCTTAGACGGCTCGGGCTCCGCGCTCTCGCGCACCGGCAGCGCGTGCGGCTCCGCAACGCTCGGCTGCTACGGCTACCCGAGCGCCGGCACGCCGCCGACTACCGTCTTCGCGTGCACGTCCGACATCCACCACGGCACGCCGCTCACGCATCGCACGCTGTGCAACCAGACGCGACGCGCTCGGCACCTTCAACACGACCGCGGGCGGCGAGGAGTGCGCGTACTGGTGGTACCTCGAGACTGACACCGACGGGACCCTGCTGCCGTCCGCGTACACCAACACGACCGGCTTCTGCATCGATCACTCGAAGTACATGTACGACTCGAACAGCGACGGCGTCCCCGACAAGGCGCTGCCGTCATGCCAGCAGCTGCAGATCCACGCGACCGGAACGAATCCGGCCGATCCGCTGACGTACTGGGGCGCGACGGATCTCGGGTGCGTGGATTCCACGACGGGTGGGCTGTTCGCGGGCAAGCGCACACCACCGCGGCCCGGCCTGCGTGGCCTCTATCACCACGCGATGCGCTGAAGCTGCAGCGTTTGCCAGCGAGTGTGACGCGCGCCGCCGGCCGGTTCGGGCGAAGGTGAGGGCGATGCGGTTGTTGTTGTTGGCGTCGGTGGCGGCGGGCGTGGTCGGGTTGGGGGCGTGCGGCGACGATCCGCTGCGGTGCCGCGTGGACCGTGGCGCTGTCGCCTTCTGCAATGGCGATCTGTTCGACGCGTCGGACGGTCCGATCGAACACCTGTGCAACCCACTCACGCAGACTGGCTGCCAGGCTGGTCAGAAATGCACCTGGGTCATCGATCAGACGATCCCTCTCTACGCCGGGGGCATCGACTGCGCGCCCGATGGCACCGCGCAGGTCGGCTCGGCCTGCGAGTACGGCGCGGCAGGCGCGACGGGCTACGACAACTGCGTGAAGGGCGCCGTGTGCTCGACGTTCGCGCACACCGGTCAACCCGGCATCTGCAAGCCGATCTGCGATAACGGCGGTGGCAATCCGATGTGCGACGCGACCCATGCGTGCGTCGCGGAGCCGGGGTTGTTCTCGACCGGAACATCGTCGCCGGCGGCAGCGGGGCTGTGCGAGGTCGCATGCGATCCGCTGGCCGATAACGACTTCGACGGTTCGGGCTCGGCGCTGTCGCGGACCGGCTCGGCGTGTGGCTCCGATCCGCAGATCGGATGCTACGGCCAGCCGAGCGTCGGCACGCCACCGCGGACGGCGTTCACGTGCATGTCGGAGCTGAACTACACGGCGCAGCTCCATCACCGGACCGAATGCACGACGGACACCGGTTGCGACGCTGGTAACGGCCTCACAGAGATCAATAGTTGCAACCAGGGCTACGAGCCGCTGTTCCGCGAGTCGACCGCGGTCTCGACGGCGGTCTGCATCGCGATGTGCAAGCCACTCGACTGCTACGCCGGCCACTGCGGCAGCAACGATGCGAACCGTGCCGGCGCGGCACCGCATCGCTGCGCGAACCCCGATGCGGTGGGAAGCTTCGGCTCGGGCGAGGAGTGCGAGTACCTGTGGAGCGAGGAGCTCGACGGCAGCAGCACGTGGCTGCCGTCGCCGTACAGCGACGAGGTCGGCTTCTGCTTCGATCACTCCCAGTACAAGTACGATCCGTCGGGCGGCACGAACCCCACGATTCCGTATCCGCCGTGCGAGCAGCTGCAGCTGCATGCGACCGGTAGCGATCCGAGCGACCCGCTGACGTTCTTCGGCGCGGTCGACTTCGGCTGCGTCAGCTCGCAGACCGCCGGTCTACCGGCACAGAGGCGGCCGCTGCGCGCGCTGCCGCGGAGGTGGCGATGATGCGCTGTCCTGACAGGTCCGGTGCCGCGAACGCGGTGCGCTGGTTGGTGTTGTTGCTCGCGGCCTGCGGGAACCAGATGCAGTTTCACGGAGACGACATCGTCGACTCGCACCCCGGCGACGTGGTGCCGACGACATGCAACCCGGTGACACAGACCGGCTGCAATCCGTCGGACAAGTGCACGTGGATCATCGACCAGACCGTTCCGATATATGTCGGTCACATCGGTTGCGTGCCCGATGGGACGGCACCGGTCGGTTCGGCGTGCGAGTTCGGCGCGGCCGGCGCAACGGGCTTCGACAACTGTGCCAAGGCAGGCGTGTGTTCGGCGTTCGCGTCCCCGGAAACGCCCGGTACCTGCAAGCAGATCTGCGACAACGCGGGTGGCAACCCGATGTGCGACGCGTCGCACGTCTGCGCGGCGTATTCGAAGCTCTTCTCGACCGGCGTTTCGAGTCCGGCCGCCGCGGGCGTGTGTGACGTTGCCTGCAACCCGCTCACGGACAACGACTTCGACGGCAGCGGCTCGGCGTCGCACAAGACGACCTCTACCTGCGGCTCGGCGACGAACATCGGCTGCTATGGCCTCCCGTCGGGTGGCACGCCGCCGGCGACGGGCTGGACTTGCACGGGGGACATCAACGCGAGCTTGGACGGCACCGACTTGGGACTTCGCCACCGCGCCGAGTGCACGACCTCGACAGGCTGCGCGGACACGGACGGCACGATCTACGTGAACAGCTGTAACCAGGGCTACCTGCCGCTCTTGCGCGAGTCGACCGCGGTCTCGACCACGGTGTGCATTGCGATGTGCGCGCCGCTCGACTGCTACGCGGGCAACTGCGGCAGCAACAACGTGAACCGGATCGGCGCGGCGCCGCATCGCTGCGCGAACCCCGATGCAGTCGGCACGTTCGGCTCGGGCGAGGAATGCCAGTACCTGTGGGCGCGCGAGCTCGACGGCAGCGGCCACTGGTTGCCGTCGCCGACCAGCAACTCGGTCGGCTTCTGCGTCGATCACGACGCGTACGGGATGCCGCGCTGCGAGGACCTGCCGCTGCACGGCTCGGGCAGCGCGCTCGGCGCTGTCGACCTCGGCTGCGTCAGCACGACGACCGGCGGTGTGCAGTGATGCGCTGGCTCGTCGTGCTCGCGCTGGTCGCATGCGATGGCGGCGGCCCCCACCTCATGGTGCATCCGCTCGACGCGCCACCCGACAGCTGTGGTTACTATTTCGGCGCGTGCAATCCGCTCACGCAGACCGGCTGCAATGTCGGCGAAAAGTGCACGTGGGCCCTCGTTCCGGACCATCCGCCGCTGGGCTACGTCGACTGCGCGCCCGAGGGCACGGTTCCGATCGGCGCTGCGTGCAGCTACTCGGAAACGATGCACGTGGACGAGTGTGGCCGGCTCGTCACCGTCACCGCCGACAACTGCGTCAAGGGTGCGGTGTGCTCGCCCGTGGCCGGGGATGGCACCGGCGTGTGCAAGCAGGTCTGCGACAACGCCGGTGGGAATCCGATGTGCGACGCGAGCCACGCGTGCGTCGTGCAGCCGGGACTGTTCTCCACCGCCACGTCATCGCCTGCCGCCGCGGGCGCATGCGACCCAGCGTGCGATCCGCTCGCCGACAACGACTTCGACGGATCGGGCTCCGCGCTCTCGCGAACGGGCTCGGCGTGCGGCTCCGCGACAATCGGCTGCTACGGCATTCCGAGCGGGGGCACGCCGCCGCGCACGCAGTTCTGGTGCGAGCCCGAGCTGCACTACACGACGCCGCTGCATCACCGCACCGAGTGCACGGTAGCGACCGGCTGTGCAGACGCGACTGCCGACAGCAGCATCTACGTCAACAGCTGCAACCAGGGTTACGAGCCGTTGCTGCGCGAGTCGACCGCGGTGTCGACCGCGATCTGCGTCGCGTTCTGCGCGCCGCTCGACTGCTACGCGGGCAACTGCGGCAGTAACAACGCGAACAGCGCTGGCGCCGCGCCACATCGCTGCGCGAATCCCGACGCGCTCGGCGCGTTCGGTTCGGGCGAGGAGTGCCGGTACATGTGGTTCGACGAGCTCGACGGCAGCGGCAACTGGCTGCACTCGCCCTACAGCGACAGCGTCGGCATCTGCGTCGACCACGATGCGTACGGAATGCCGCGCTGCCAGGATCTGCCGCTCGCCGGAAGCGGCAGCACGCCCGGCGCCGCCGAGCTCGGCTGCGTGAGCTCGCAGCTCGCGACCCCGCGGCGACTTCCGCGGCGGTTCGGGTCGGATGTCAGGCTCTTGCGCGAGTGAGCCGCCGGCCTACAGCGGTCCTTGCGACCCGACGCGCACCATCCCTATCGTGGTGGATGGACGATGGTGCGTGGATGGTTGCTGGCGATGGTGGTCGTGGCGGGCTGCGTGGATGCAGCGCCCGATGACACGCGTCCCGGCGGCACGTCGGGCGCACCGCCGAGCGTGACGATCAACGGCCGCGATCTCGCCGACGTCGTGTCGCGCGCGCCCGACGCGCCGGATGCGGTCGATGTCTGCGTGCTCGCGAGCCAGTTGCCGGGCGACAACATCTGCTCGCTGATGTGCGATCCGGATGCGATGAAGGCGCAGCTCGTTGCCGACGGGACGCCCGCGGGCACGTGTTACGAGATGCTGTGCGTGCTGCCGGCGATCAGCGTGACGGTCGGCGTGTGCTTGCCACCGCCCCGGTGAAGTAGCGCTTGTGCGCGTGCGAGGCCGGTGCGACGCTCGCGCGCATGAAGGGGATCGTGCTGCTGGTCGCGCTTGTGGGGTGTGCCTCGGATCCGAAGCCGGCGCCGCAGCCGCAGGGCTGCGTGACGCTCGCCGGCAATGCGTCGCAAGACATGCCGGTCACCGCGGACGCCGCGGGGACGAGCGTGTGCCTGCACCTCGATGCGACCACGCTCTCTCGCGCGCACTTCATGGCGGGGATGCCGGGCCGGTCGGGCACGACGTCGGGGTTCTCGACGGTGCTCGAGGACGCGAGCGGGCAGGTGATCGTCGACGGCTGGGACGTCACGGTCGGCCAGACCGATCCGATGACCTCGGCGAACCTCGAGTGGTCGCCGCCCGCGGGCGTGACGACCGACGCGACGCTGGTCGTGATGGCGCAGCAGTCGACCGCGACGACGCTGTCGCTCGCGCTGCTCGATCCCCTCGAGTAGGCCGCTCGAGTAGGCCGCTCAGCGCGTCGCGTAGTCGGTGAGGCCGACCGCGTGACGCTCGAGGATGAAGAAGTTCGACGGGATGCGCAGCGGCCCCAGCGCGGCGTAGGCCTTGCCGAGGTAGAGGTCGTCGCCGAGCTGCACGACGTAGTCACGCAGCACGCTCGTCGGATCGAGCGGCTTGTTGCCGCCGCGCCCGTAGTCGAGCAGGACCGCGTGGAGGTACTCGTTGTCGCGCGACGTGGCGTCGACCTCGTGGACCTCGTAGAAGCCGAAGCGCTTCGCCGCGATGTTCCAGCGGCCGTCGAGCGCGTTGCGACCGACCGGGCGGTTGTAGCCCATCACGCGGCCGTCCTCGGCCTGGTAGAAGCCCTTGACGAACTTCTTGATGCCGGCGAGCTGCGCGATCGGCACCACGTTGAGCGGCAGGTGGTTGATGCCGCGGAACTCCCAGCCGACGAGGTCGTCGAAGTCGGGCGTGCCGCCGCGCATGAATTCCTGCTCGAGCTCGCGCATCGGCGTCTGCTCGAGCTGAAGGGCGCGCCGGCTCGGGAACGGCGAGAGTGCGCGGGGGGCGATGGTGGGGACAGTGGCGAGGGCAGGGGCTGCAGTCACGACACGAACCTCCGTGCGTTGTCGATCACGTGGGCGGCCGCGCGCGTCGCGAGCGCCATGATCGTCTCCATGGGATTGACGCCGATCGGCGTCGGGAACAGCGAGGCATCGGCGACGATCAGGCGATCGGCGTCGTAGACAGCACCGAAGGCGTCGGTGACCGCGCGTGTGCGGTCGGCGCCCATGCGCGCGGTGCCCATCATGTGAACCGTGACGACTTCCCAGCCCTTGGCCGGGATGCGATCGTCGAGCAGGCGGCGTGCGCCGTCGGCGTCGGTGAGCTCGGGCGCGCCGTGGAACGGCAGCAGGATCCGCTTCGCGCCCGCTGCGAACAGCAGCTCCGAGAGCAGCGAGACGCCGCGCTGGAGGTTCGCCGCGTCGGCCTCGGCGAGCTGGTAGAACGCCTGCGGCTTGCCGTCGATCGTGCGCACGCGACCGGTTGCGGTGTCCTCGCACAGCATGCCGGCGAGCACCATCTTGTCGTAGTGCGACATCAGGTCGCCGAGCGCGCGGCCGCGCTGCGGGAACGACATCGCGAGCACCGACGGCGGCATGTTCACCGCCGCGAACAGCAGGCCCTGGTCCTCGAACTCGCGGACCTGGAACGCCTGGTGTGCGCCCTCCCAGCCGGTCACCGGCTCGTCGAAGATCGCGACGACCTTGACGTTCGGGTGCATCGACAGGTTGTGGCCGATCTGGCCCGACGGCGAGCGGAAGCCCGAGCGCACGAGCAGCGCGGGCGTGTGGATCGCGCCGCATGCGGCGATCACGAGCTTCGCGCGCACGGCGATGTTGTGACCGCGCGAACCGTCCGGGTTCCGGACAAAGCCCATCACGCCGGTGGCGCGCTTGCCGTGGCGCATGATGCGCTCGACGCGAACATCGGCGTAGACGCGGGCGCCGAAGTGCAGCGCGCGCGGCACGTACGAGACGAGCGCCGATTGCTTCGCGCCGGTCGGGCAGCCGAACGCGCAGCGATTGCTGCCGACGCAGTGCGCCTGGTTGCGCAAGTTGCCGATGATCTTCCAGCCCTTGGCGTCGGCGCCCTTCTTGAGCAGCTTGTTGTCGTTGCCGATCGCGTCGTCGTCCATGCCGGCGACGTGGATGCGGCGCTCGACGCGCTCGAAGTACGGCTCGAGCTCGCGGGCGATGCCGGCAAGCCCGAGCTCGCGCTCCCAGCGGGCGAGCACCTTGTCGGGCGTGCGCCACGACATGCCGCCGTTGATCACCGTCGAGCCGCCGACCGCGCGGCCCTCCTGGTACATCACCGGCGGGTTGCCGATCGCCATGGTGGCGCCGCCGTCGCGGTAGAGCTGGCGGACCATCGCGGAGGTGTCCGCGGTGAAGTCGCGCGTCGAGTAGTAGCTGCCTTCCTCGACGACGATCACGTCGAAGCCGGCCTCGGCGAGCTCGGCTGCGGCGGTCGCCCCACCGGCGCCCGACCCGATCACGACCACGTCACAGTCGAGCACGGTGTCGCCGTGATAGTCGTGCCGCGTGTAGACGCCCTTCGGGCGCGCACCTTCGATCAATGCAGGGCGGGCGACGGCCATCACGCCACCTCCTTCTTGCTGTGCGTGCGCGTCGGCCGCAGCGGATCGGGCGCGAGCACCTGCGCATCCTGCTTGCGAACGTCGTCGGCGAACACGGTCAGCCGCTTCTTGGCGACCTTCTCGATCCAGCCGGCCGGGCGGTAGCCGACCGACTCCATCATCTCGGGCTGCTCGTAACAGCTGAGGCTCATCAGCTGGTTGAGCGCGCGCGCGAACTGGACGTGCAGCGGCGTCAGGCCGTGCTCCCACGACGCGTAGTACGCCTCGGCCTTCGCGGGCGACAGCGCCTGCGCGCGACGCAGATACCGCGGCAGCGCGCCGAGGTCATAGGTGACGAGCCCGGCCGCGAGCCCGTTCGCCATCAGCGGCGGCAGGGCACCGATCGTCAGCGCCATGTGATCGACGATCGCGTCGGCGAGCGGCGCCGCCTCGGGCGGACAGATCACCGGAACCAGGGAGCGCAGCACGGCGCGCGCGGTGGGCGAGTGCGCGTAACTCATCCGAGCACCTGCAGCAGCTGCCCCATGCGGGCGTCGTGACGCTCGAGGTAGTCGGCCATGTGCGTGTAGGCCTCGTCGAACTTGCGGTCCTCGACGAGGTCGAAGAACTTGCTGTGCGACGCGACGTAGTCGGCCGGCGGCTTCACCGCGAAGTGCACCTCGCTCGCGGCGTCGAACCACAGCTTCGCGAGGCTGTTGAGCAGCCACAGCCCCGGCGTGAAGTGTGCGACCTCGGCGATCTGGCGCATGATCTCGAAGTCCTCGCGCGCGAACGCCGGCGTGTCCTTCATCGCCCACGCTCGCGCCATCGCGGCGCGCGCCAGCGTGGTCCCGCCCTTGGGCACGCGCGGCGCGGTCAGCTTGATCACCTCGAGCACCATCGCGCGCCGGACCGCGAGCAGATCGACCAGGATCCGTCCGATCGTCGGCTGGCTGCCCTCGGGCTTGCCGTAGCGGAGGTAGCCGCCGATCACCTCGATCGACCAGTCGCGATAGGCCCGGACGACGATGCCGCTGCCGCGCCGGGGCTCGACCAGGTTCCACTCGCCGAGCCGGCGGAGTGCCTCGCGCAGGGTCGGGCGCGACGCACCGAGCTGCCGCGAGAGCTCGCGCTCGGCCGGCAATCGGGCCCCCGCCGCGTACACCCCACCGAGGATGTCGGCGAGGAGACGCTCGAAGACAGCGTCGATGGCAGTCGTCGGATTTGGGTCGGGATTTGGCAGCGCCATAGTGGTCAGGCCAATTGGTAAGACCACTTTTGACCGGATGCAAGCACAAAGTGAAGTCGCTCCGGATCGCCGTGCCGGTGATCCCGATCGCCAGGATCGAGTCGCGATCGCGCGGCGTGTCTCGATCGCGCGGCGACTCGCGATCACATCGGTGCTGCGCAACGCACGCGCCTCTCGGAAAACTGCCTGTCATTGCGGGCAGGTCGCCTTGACGCTCACGCACGCGTATCGCTAGGTTCCGATCATGACCAAGGCCAAGGCAGGAGGGGAGCAGCCGGTCGAGATTCCGGACACGCTCCCCATCCTTCCGCTCCGCAACTCCGTGCTGTTCCCCGGCGCGATCATTCCGATCGATGTCGGTCGTCGCAAGAGCGTCCGCCTCGTCGAGGACGCGATCGCGAAGGAGCGGCCTGTC
>Ga0207683_10005317_pt1 | contig 11040 bp, 7 predicted proteins | sample KBSM73metaG_FD_184333 | JGI IMG/M metagenome (GOLD analysis project Ga0207683, IMG submission 184333) | Miscanthus rhizosphere microbial communities from Kellogg Biological Station, Michigan, USA - KBS M7-3 metaG (SPAdes) (version 2) | ecosystem: Host-associated > Plants > Roots > Rhizosphere >...
CATCACGCTCTTCACCCCGCCGAACAGATTGTCGAGCACGTAGCGCCAGTGGCACAGCATGTCGACGATGATGCCGCCGTCGTCCTCCTTGCGGTAGTTCCACGACGGGCGCTGCGCCGGTTGCCAGTCGCCTTCGAATACCCAGTAGCCGAATTCGCCGCGCACCGAAAGAATGCGGCCGAAGAAGCCGGAGTCGATCAGCATCTTGAGCTTGAGCAGCCCGGGAAGCCAGAGCTTGTCCTGCACGACGCCGTGTTTGACCCCCGCGGCTTCGGCGCGCCGGTAGAGATCGAGCGCGTCGGCGACTGTCGGCGCGACCGGCTTCTCGGTGTAGATATGCTTGCCGGCGGCGATCGCCTTGCGGATGAGCGAGGGACGTAATCCCGTGGACGCGCTGTCGAAATAAATCGTGTCGTGGTTGTTGGCGAGCGCCGCATCGAGGTCGGTAGTCCAGCGTTCGACGCCGTGCGTCCGTGCCAGCGCCGCGAGCTTGGCTTCGTTACGGCCGACCAGGATCGGATCGGGCATGATCCGGCGTCCCGATCCCAGTACCACGCCGCCCTGCTTGCGGATTTCGTTGATCGACCGGATGAGGTGCTGGTTCGTCCCCATGCGTCCGGTGACGCCGTTCATGATCACGCCGAGGCGGATGGTTTCCACGATGAGGGTTCCATTCAGGCAGGAGGAAGGAAGGTGCTCTCAGCCGGCGCGCGGCGCAGCGCGCCCGCGAAGGCGGCCCAGCGCGCGGCCGACGATTGGGAACTTGAGCAGGATGACGAGCACGATCGTAACCCAGAGCACGGCCGAGATCGGTCGCGTAAAGAACGGCCCAAGCTCGCCGTCGGACAGCACGAGCCCGCGCCGGAAGCCCTTTTCCATCAGGTCGCCGAGCACCATGCCGAGCACCAGCGGCGCGACAGGATATTTGAGCCGGCGCAGCGCGTAGCCCAGCACGCCGAAGCCCATCATCACCCAGACGTCGAACAGGCGCTGCGAGATCGCGTACGAGCCGACGACGCACAGCACGAAGATGATCGGCAGGATGATCGGCTTCGGCACCATCAGCACCTTGATCAGGAGCTGGGTGAGCGTGAGGCCGTAGATCAGGATGCCGATCGTCGCGAACATCATCATCGCGACCACGTCGTAGACGAACGTCGGCGCCTCGATCATGATCATCGGGCCGGGCCGCACGCCGTGGATCAGCATCGCCGCCATCAGCACGGCCGCGGGCGCCGAGCCGGGCACGGCGAGCGTCAGCACGGGAATCACCGCGCCCGGCACACACGCATTGTCGCCGGTCTCCGCCGCCATGAGCCCGTCGATCGAACCCTTGCCGAACTTCTCCTTCTCCTTGCTGACGCGTTTCGCCGCCGCGTACGACGACCACGCGGCAACATCCTCTCCCACACCGGGCAGGATGCCGATGAACGTGCCGATCACGCCGGAGCGCAGGATCGTCCGCCAGTACTGCGTCACATCCTTCAACTTCGGGATCACCGAATCGAACGGGTTGATCTTGACCGGCGCCGCCTTCTCGCGCACGGCCACAAGCAGCTCGGCGAAGCCGAACGCGCCGACGAGCGCCGGGACGAGCTGGAAGCCGCCGGCGAGATCGCGGCTGCCGAAGCTGAAGCGGTCGTACGCGTAGATCGCTTCCTGCCCGATGGCCGCGGTGAAGATGCCGACTAATCCTGCGATCCAGCCCTTCAACGGATCGTTGCCGGTCAGCGTCCCCGCGACGATCACGCCGAAAAGCGCGAGCCAGAAGAATTCGTAGGCGCCGAACTTGAGCGCGAGGTTGCCGAGGATGGGCGTGAAGAGTGCCAAGAAGAACATGCCGATCAGCGTGCCCAGCACCGAGCCGGACGTCGCGATGCCCATCGCGCGTCCCGCGAGCCCCTGCTTGGCGAGCGCGTAGCCGTCGAGGCACGATGCGGCGGAAGCCGGCGTGCCGGGAATGTTGAGCAGGATCGCCGAGCGCGATCCGCCGTAGATCGCGCCGACGTACGTGCACACCAGCACGAGCAGCGCCTGGTTCGACGGCATCTTGATCGTGAGCGTCGTCATCAGCGCGACGCCCATCGTCGCCGTGAGCCCGGGCAACGCGCCGATGATCACTCCGACGAGCGACGACAGGAGGACGAGGCCGAGCGACATCGGGTCGCAGAAGCTCCAGATGGAGTGGCCGAACGCGATGAGGCCGTCGAACATGGGAGCGATGCCGCCGCGCGCGCCGCGTCAGGGCAGACGCACGTAGAAGAGCTGCTCGAACACGTACGTGACGGCGAGCGAGGTGAGAACGCCGCAGGCCAGCGCCACGACGATGCCGCGAACGACCTGGCCCGCCGCTTTGCGTCGCGCGTGCTGGAACAGGAAAACGAACGCCGATACGAACAATGCGGAGCCGAGCCAGAACGGCAGCCCGCGGCCGACGAGCAGCAGCGCGTAGACGAAGAACATCCCGGCGGCGAGCGCGAAGCCCGACATGGGCGCGTAGTCGGTGTCGTCGGCTTCGGCGGCATCCCAGCCGATGCGCTGCGCGCGACGCCACGAGCGGAGCACGAGAATGCCGCCGAGCGCCGCGAGACACGCTCCGACGATGCCGGGCCACAAGCCGGGCGCGGTGTGCAGCGTCGCACCTTGCTGGGTCATCCGGTCCATCTGCCAGGACAACGCGACGATGAGGCAACCGAACGCGGTCCAGACGCACCCGCCCACGAGGTCGTGGCGTGGCGAAGACTCGTAGACTTCGGTTGCCATCGATGGAGCTCGAAGCGAGGGCGGGCGCGCCTTCCGCGCCACCCTCGGGAGCGATCGTTACTACGGGCGCGGAATGCCGAGCGTGTCGGGCGCGACCTTCGCCTTGCCGGTGTCGGCGGCGGCCCACGCATTGGCCTGGACGGCGGGCATCACCGCCTTCTGCGCCTCGGCGCCGGCATACGGCGCGAACTGCGCGCCGCGGCTCGTCGCGTATTGCTTGAGCGCCGCCGAGTTGACGATCTGGTCGGCCCAGATCTTCTCGACGGTGGCAATCACTTCGGGCGGTACGCCCTTCGGGATGAAGATACCGAAGTAGTTGGCCGGCGCCTTGAACCCCGGAATCGACTTCGTCAGCGGCTCGATCACGCCGTAGCCGTCGAGCTCGACGGGCTTGTCGCCGATCACGGCGAGCGCGCGGAGCTTCTTGCCGCGGATCATCTCGGCCTGCTCGACGGTGAGCTGCGAAGTCGCGTCCGTCTCGCCGGCGACCGTCGACACCACCGCGGGATTGCCGCCGTCGTAGGTGACGTGCTTGTACTTGGCGCCGGTCGCCTTGGCGATCGCTTCCATCGCGCTGTGGCCGCTCGAGTTGACGCCGGCAGTCGCGACGCTGATCGCACCCGGCTTCGCCTTCATCGCATCGATGAGCTCGTTGGCCGTCTTGTACGGCGTATTCGGGTTCACCGACAGCGTCGAGACGTTGGCGACGTTGAGAAAGAGCGCCCAATCGCCGATCTTGGTGTCGAGCATGCCCAGCACCGCGTACGTGCCGAGGTCCTGCGCGGCGCCGGCGGTCCACGTGTAACCGTCCTTCGCCGCCTCGAGCGTGTTCTTCGTGCCGATCGAGCCGGACGCGCCCGGCTGATTGACGACGATCACCTTCTGGCCGAGCGCCTTCTCGATCTCCGCCGCCGTGACGCGCGTGACCTGGTCGGTCGAGCCGCCGGCGGCCCAGGGCACGATGATCGTGATGGGTTTCGTCGGCTTCCATTGCTGCGCGGATGCGGCGGTAGCTCCCGTCAGCGCGAGCAGCGCGGCGATTCCAGCGACAAGTAACGTGCGTTTGCTGCGATCCATGCGTTCCTCCGTGAAGTTTTGTCGATCGTGCCGATGCCGTCGCCGCGCGCGGCGCGACGTTCGCCTGACCGGCATTGTAGCGGGTGTTTACAGCGGGTCGGCGCGGGCGCCGTAGGTGAGCCCCGCGATCAGGTGGCGCTGCAACAGGAAGAACACCGCGACCGGCGGCACGGCGGCCAGCAACGACCCGGCAGCGACGAGCGGCCACGACGTCTGCCACATGCCGCGAAGCGACTGCAGGCCGGCCGTCAGCGGCCGTATGGCGTCGGATTGCACCAGGACCAACGACCAGAAGTAGTCGTTCCAGACGAACGTGAAGATCAACACCGAAACGCCGGCGATCGCCGGCCGGACGAGCGGCAGGACGATGCGCCAGAAGATCGTCAGCTCTCCCGCGCCTTCGACGCGCGCGGCATCGAGGGCGTCGTCGGGGATGTCGCGAATGAAGTTGCGCATGAAGAGCGTGCAGAAGCCGGTCTGGAATGCCATGTGAAACAGGATGAGCGCAAGACGCGAATCGTAGAGGCCGATCGCGATGATGAGATCGCGCACCGGAATCATCAGCGCCTGGAACGGCACCAGGTTGCCGCCGATGAACACCATCAGCAGCAGCCGGCTGCCCCTGAACTCGTGCTTGGCGAGCGCAAAGCCCGCCATCGACGCAAACGCCACCGTGCCGACAACCGCCGGGATCGTGACCAGGAAGCTGTTGAGAACGAACTGCGGCAAGCGCGAATCCGTCAGAACCGTCGCGTAGTTGTCGACGAGCTGGGCGAGCGCCGGCCATCCCCAGTAGTTCCCCCGGTTGAGATCCTCCTGCGATCGCAGCGACGCGAGGGCGATGGCCAGCAGGGGCAGCAGCCACACGGCCAGCGTAGCGGCCACCGCCACCCGGTAGCCGGCACGCACCGAGGGCGACCTGCGCTCGAGGGGAATGGGAAACATGGATCGACGGTTCCGCGTGGCAGCGGGCTATCTGCGCTCGCGGTAGAACAGGTGCCACAAGAGAGCGAACACGATGCAGCTCATCAGCGCGAGAAGCACCGTCGCAATCGCCGCTCCATATCCGTAACGCTGGCTCAGGAAGGTTTGCTCGTACATGTAATAGCCGAGCACGGTCGAGCTGTCGTAGGGCCCGCCCAGCGTCATGATCATCACGTAGTCGAAGCTGCGCAGCGCGGCCACCGCGCACACCATGAACACGATGAAGTGCACGGGGCGCAGCTGCGGAACGACGACGTACCGCAGCAGCGACCACCGTCGCGCGCCGTCGACGCGCGCGGCGTCGGTGAGCTCGCGCGGCAACGTTGCAAGGCCCGTCAGGTAGAGGATCATGCAATAAGCGGTCTGCGGCCACAGGCCCGCGACGATCATCGTGTAGATCGACCACCGCTCGCTGTCGAGCGGCGCGACGGTGGCCAGTCCGAGCCCGCCGAGAATCTCGTTCAGCAGTCCGAAGCGCGAGTGGAAGAACCAGCTGAAGACGAGTCCGACCACCACCTGGCTCAGCACGAACGGCATGAAGAAGAGCGATCGCGCGAGCTGCATGCCCGGCAGCCGCTGATTCACGAGCAGGGCGAGGCCGAATCCCAGGAGCGGCGCCGCAACGTAGCAGCAGAGCCAGCGGAAATTGTTCGCGAGCGCCGTCGCGAAGACCGGGTCGGCGAAAAGCTCGCGATAGTTGTCGAGGCCCACCCAGGTCTTGGCGTCGACGCCGTTCCACTCGTAAAACGACAATGCGATCCCTCGCACGAGAGGGTAGACGACAAACAGCGAAAACAGGAGGCACGCGGGTGCCAACAGGACGACGGTGGACAGACCGCGGCGCGTTCTCACAACGATCCATTCACCGGGGCACGCGCCACGCCTGACCGCCGCCTCGAACCTACTTCGCGGGGCTCGGCGCGGGCGGCGCGCCGTAGATGCGCAGGCGCGCCCGCTCGATGTTCGCCAGGATGGCGTCGAGCCGATCCGGGTAGAGCATGAACTCCTGGAAGCCCTTCATCGCGATGTTGGCAAGATCCTCGCTCGTATCCCGGTCGAAGTACTGGGCCAGCCCGTCGGCGCGGGCAAGGAGCTCGCGACCCTGGATGATGAAGCGGTCGGGTGCGACGCCCGAGCGCAGGTTGACGGGAATCTGCAAGGTCGCCTTGTTGAGCGCCTCCTGCACGTCGGCGCGCAGCACGTAGGAGAGGAAGCGCCGGGCGTCCTCCTTGTTGCGCGCCCGCGCCGGAATGTGCAGCGTGTTGACGGGCGCGTCCTCGAAGCGCCCCAAGTCGGCGCTCATCGACGGAAACGGGATGAACTCCATGCGGTCGCGCATCTCGGGTGGAAAGTTGGCGACGATGAAGTTGCCCATGAGCATCATCGCGGCCTTGCCGGTGTAGACCAGCGCCTGGCTCTCCTGCCAGCTCGACGAGGCGTGGTTCCGCGAAAAGCAACCCATGTTCACCGGATCGCGCCAGTGCTCGAACACTCGCACGACTCGCCGATCGGTGTAGGGAATCGCACCTCGCATCAGGTCCATGTGAAACGCGAGCCCATTGAGCCGCAGGTCGATGTAGTCGAACCACGCGGCAGCGGGCCACAGGTCGCGCGTGCCGATCGCGAACGGCTCGATGCCCTTTGCCTTGAGCTTCCCGCAGGCGGCGAGAAGCTCCTTCCAGTCCTGCGGCGGCTCGGCGATGCCGGCGGTGGCGAGGAGATCGCGGCGAAAATACAGCCCGATCTGGTAATAGGTATACGGAATGCCGTACTGCCGTCCCGCGACACTGACGAGATCGAGCGCCGAAGGATGAATCGACTCCTTCACCCCGGTGACGTAGAGATCGCTTAGGTCTTCGAGCAGCCCGGGCGTCACGAATTGCCGCATCCGGTGCCCGGCATACCAAAAGACGACATCGGGAGGGGAGCCGGTGAGCCAGTTGCGGATCGACTTCTTGTAGCTCTCGGAATCGTAGATGTTGAACTGGACCTGGATATCCGGGTTGTCGCCCTGGAACCGGGCGACGACGTCCTCCCACGCGGCCCGCGGCGCCGGGTCGGTGGTGTTGGCGTTGACGACCAGCGTCCCTGCGGACGCGAGCGGCGCGAGGCACGCCAATGCCACGAGAAGCACGAGTTGCGCTTGCTTTATCATGTACGCGGTGCGTCGTCGTTCCACGTATTCCGCCCCCGGAACGGTGCGCGAAGCCAGCAGGATTCATGGTATCCGAATCTCCACGAAAGGGTCGGTGGAGCGACATGAGGAACACCGCGCGAACGCCGGTTGATCCCTCCGCGGCTCCCGCGGCGGAGGCGGGCGGCGCGTTCATCGAACGGCTGCCCGACGACGCCTTCGGTCACGAGGCGCTGTCGCTGGCCGAACAATCGGCCGGCATCGGCGTCTGGAGCATCGACCTCGCCACCGGCCTGGTCCGGGCGACCGCCCAGTTCTTCCGCACGATGGGACTCGAGCCCACCACCGACCGCGTGCCTATTTCGGCCATCCGCGCGCTGCGCCACCCCGACGACCGGGACCGCGTGGTCGACGGGTTCAGGCACGCGCTCGACGGCGGCGTCGATTCGTACGAAAACGAATACCGGATCATCCGCCCCGACGGGCAGGTGCGCTGGATCTTCGGCCGAGGGCGCGTGGTCCGCGGTCCGGACGGCAAGCCGCAGCGGTACAGCGGCGTCGATCTCGACATCACCGAGCGCAAGGCCGCGGAGGCCGCGCTGGCGGCGGCGAAGGTCGAGCTTGAGCGAATGAACCAGGTGCTCGAACAGCGGGTGCGCGAGCGCACCGAAGCGCTCGAAACCGAAGCGAAGCTTCGCGCGGACACCGAGACCCGTCTGCACCAGGCGCAGAAGATGGAAGCAGTCGGGCAGCTCACCGGCGGGATTGCGCACGACTTCAACAACATCCTCCAGGTGATCCTGGGCAACCTGGAGATCGCCCGCTACCTGCTGCAGCAATCTCCCGGCGGACATGCGCCGCCGTCGGACACCGTCGTGCGGGCGATCGAAACGGCGCAGCGCGCCTCCAGGAGCGCGGGACAACTCGTGCAGCGGATGCTGGTGTTCAGCCGGATGCAAAAGCTCGAGCCGGCGTCCCTCGACGTCAACGCGCTCATCTCCGGCATGCACGACATGGTGACGCGAACGCTGGGCGAGACGATCGCGGTGAGCACCGGGCTTGCGCCGGGGCTTTGGCCGACGTTCGTCGACCGGAATCAGCTCGAGAGCGCGCTTTTGAACCTTGTCGTCAATGCACGCGACGCGATGCCGAACGGGGGCTCGCTGTCGATCGAAACCGCCAATGTCGAGATCACCGGTTCATCGGACAGCGATGTCGCGCCCGGACAGTACGTGGTCATCGACGTCCGCGACACGGGGTGCGGGATACCGAAGGAACTTCTGGACAAAGTCTTCGAGCCGTTCTTCACGACCAAGGAAGTGGGCATGGGCTCGGGGCTAGGGCTTTCGATGGTCTACGGATTCGCCAAGCAGTCGCGTGGGCATGTCCGCCTCGAAAGCGAAGTCGGCGCCGGCAGCTCGGTCAGGATCTATCTGCCGCGCTCGACGCACGATGCGCCGATGGGTGCGGCGGAGCCGTCCGAGAATGACTCCGGGACGCAGATCGGCGCCGACCGCGCGCGCGACGGAGAAACGGTGATCCTGGTCGAAGACAACGATCAGGTTCGAAACCTGGGCGTTTCGGCGCTCGAGAATCTCGGCTACCGCGTGCTCGAGGCTTCCGACGGACGCTCTGCGCTGGCGATTCTCGACACCGCGGAGGCGTCGCGCGTGGACCTGCTCTTCACCGATGTCGTGCTGCCCGGCGGAATGAGCGGCCCCGAGCTCGCTGCGGCGGCGACGGCGAGGCGGCCGGGCATGTCGGTCCTCTTCACCAGCGGGTATACGCGTAACGCGATGGCCCAAGGCTCGGCGCTCGCTCCCGATGTCCGCGTGCTCAAGAAGCCCTATGCGCTCCAGCAACTCGCGCGCGCGATCCGTCGCGCCATCGACGAGGCCGACGGCGATGTCGACTCGGCGCCATAGGCCTCGAATCCGAGCAGTTTCGCCGGCGACGGGGCTGACGCAAGCCGATGGGTGAAAAGAAGCGGCGTCTCGCCGCGCAGCCCGTCGGTCAGGGGCAATCCGACAAGAAGACCGTCGCCCGGGCGTTCGAAGCGCTCGAGGCCGGCGACCGCGCGCGCGCCGAAGCGGGCTTCGAGACACTCCTCGCGAGCCTGCCGGAAGATCCCGAAATACTGAACGCGATAGGCGTGCTGGGACTGCAGCTCGGGGATCCGCGGCGCGCGCTCGTCCCGCTCGTGCGCGCGATGGATTCGAGCCCCCGCGATCCCTCGATACGCTGCCACCTGGCGATCGCCTATCGAAGCCTCGGCAAGCCCGAGCTCGCGGTCGCGGAGCTCGAAACGGCACTCGCGCTCGATCCCGCGCTGGCAGAGGCCCATTCGAATCTCGGCAACCTCCTGCTCGAGCGCGGGGATCATGCGGCCGCCGAAGCGAGCTTCATGCGCGCGCTTGCACTCTCGCGGGACTATCCGTTTGCGCTCTTCGGGCTCGGCGAAGCGAAGCTGGCCCAGGGACGCGAAGAGGAGGCCTGCGCCGACTTCGAGCGCGCGCTCGTCCTCGATCCCTCCTTTCACGAGGCCCGATACGACCTGTCGCGAGCGCGCTCGGCGCTCGTTGCGAAGCTCGAGCGCGACGGTGCCGCAGCCACGTCGCCGGTCGTCGTGGCCAACGCCGATTCGGCGCTCGAAAGCATCGTCGCCGCACTCCAACTGTCGCGCGAGAACCCGGCGTACTGGACGCAGTTCGAACACTGCATCAAGGAATTCGATCTCCAGCACCCGGTCGACTCGCGCGTCCGCGATCTCCTGTTTCGTGCGCTCGCACAGTCCGCCGTCGACCCGGCGCGCCTCGTGCGCCCGATCGTGAGCCTCATCGCGACCCGTCCCGATGGTACCGACTTGCGCGCGCGGCTCGCGGGCGCCCGCGACGCCGCCGATTGGGCGTCGGCCCTGCCCGCGGTCCGGAGCGTGCTCGGCGATGCCTTGCTGCAGCGCCTGCTCGAAGCGGTGCTCGTGCCGAGCCTCTTTATCGAGCGGCTCCTCGCGGTTGCGCGTGCAGCACTGCTGCGCGAGATTTCCGGAGTGATCGAAGCCATGTTCCCTTCGTCCTCGCCGGATCTCCGGGAACACGGCTTCGATCATGCACCGAGCGCGGCGCCGTCCGGCATGCTCAAACCCATGTTCCCTGCGTCCTCGTCGGATCCACGGGAACATGGGTTCGAGCATGTATCGAGCTCCGTCCGGTCATCGCCAGAACCTGCACTGCCGCTGCCGGCCATCGTGGCGATGGCCCACCAGTGCTTCATCACCGAGTATGTTTACGAGGAAGCCGACGACCAAAAGAGGCAGGTGGCTCTGCTGCGCGAAGCGATCGCGGCGGCGAGCGCGTCCGGAACCGTGGTGCCGCTCCACTGGTACGCGGTGTATGCGTGCCATCGCCCGCTCCACACGCTCGATCAGCCCGGCGCAGTTGCCGCCGTGCTCGCACCGACGCCGCTCTCAACGCTCGCCACGCGGCAGATCGCGGAGCCGCTGGAAGAGCGGCGCCTGCGGGGAACGATTGCAGCGCTGACCGAAGTCGTCGACGAAGTGTCCGCCGCGGTGCAGAGCCAGTACGAGGCGAATCCCTATCCGAGATGGCTTCGCATCGAACGCGATGTCGCGCAGACCTCCGTCGCGCGGTTCCTGCGCAACCAGTTTCCGGAAGCGTACTTCTCCGGGCTTCCCGACGGGCCCGCGCGCATCCTGGTCGCCGGCTGCGGGACGGGGCGTCACCCGATCGGCACCGCGCGACGGTTCCCCGATTCGAGCGTGCTCGCCGTCGATTTGAGCCTCACGAGCCTTGCTTATGCGCAGCGCAAGACTCGCGAGCTTGGAATCGGCAACATCGAATACCGGCAGGCGGACCTGCTCGCGCTGGGAGCCCTCACCGAGCGCTTCGACGTCATCGATTGCACCGGCGTGCTGCACCATCTCGAGGATCCGGTCGCGGGCTTTCGCATCCTTCGCTCGCTGCTTCGCCCGGGCGGCGTGATGCGCGTCGGCCTCTACAGCGAATTCGCGCGCAGGCACGTGGTGCGCGCGCGGGAATTCATTGCCGAGCACGGCTTCGCCCAGA
>Ga0207683_10005318_pt1 | contig 11040 bp, 10 predicted proteins | sample KBSM73metaG_FD_184333 | JGI IMG/M metagenome (GOLD analysis project Ga0207683, IMG submission 184333) | Miscanthus rhizosphere microbial communities from Kellogg Biological Station, Michigan, USA - KBS M7-3 metaG (SPAdes) (version 2) | ecosystem: Host-associated > Plants > Roots > Rhizosphere >...
TGAAGGTCGGGTCGCATGGCCGCCCGGTCGGCTCGTGGTTGTAGTAGATCGGCACCTGGCCGGCGCTGCGCGGGAACGTCACCGGCAGCTTGCCTCCCGGGTTCGCCTTGCCGAACAGGAGGTCGGCGACGGCGTTGCCGGCCTGGACCCCCGGGAACCACGCCTCGAGGATCGCCGGCGAAGCGGCGTCCACCTTCTCGAGCGTGAGCGGCCGGCCGTTGAAGAGCACGACCACGAACGGCTTGCCGAGTGCCTTGATCCGGTCGATCAGCTCCTGCTGCTTGCCGGGCAGGTCGATGTTGCTGCGCGACTCGGCCTCGCCGCTCTCGCCGCGGGTCTCGCCGAGCGCGAGCACGACCTGGTCCGCGGCCCGGGCGGTCGCGACCGCCTGGTCGAAGCCTGCGTCCGAGCCGCACTCGTCGTTGGGCGGGTCGGGCGGGTCGCGGTCGACGATCGTGCAGCCCTGCGCGAACGTCGTGTTCGGGTCCTGCGCCTTGATCCCGTCGAACACGCTGACGGCGTCCTGGTCGCGGCCGACGCCCCACCACGGGCCGAGCATGTCGTGCTGGTCGTTCGCAAGCGGCCCGATCACGGCGACCGACTTGGTCGGATCGAGCGGAAGGGTCTTGTTGTCGTTCTTGAGCAGCACCATCGAGCGCCTCGCCGCCTCCCGTGCGGCGGCGACAGCATCCGGTTTCAGCTGCTGCGCCTCGGCTCGCCGCCAATCGACGTACGGGTGGTCGAACAGCCCGGCGCGGAACTTCACGCGCAGGATCCGACGCACGGCGTCGTCGATCCGCGCGATCGTGATCTTGTGCTCGGCGAGCAGCTGCTTGCCGAAGTCGACGTAGTTCGTGCTGACCATCTCCTGGTCGGTGCCGGCGTTGAGAGCGACGCGGGCGGCGTCGGGGCCGTCCACGGCGACGCCGTGGCCACAAGGGCCGCTGTCCGGGTTCTTCGCCGGACACGTGCGCAGCTCCGCGACGGCCGTGTAGTCGCTCTCGACGAAGCCGTCGAAGCCCCAGCGCTGCTTGAGGATCTCCGTCTCGGTTTCGTGGTTGCCGCAGCCTGGGACACCGTTGATCGCGTTGAACGAGCACATGACCGTGCCCGCCCCCGCGTCGACGGCCGCCTTGAACGGCGGCAGATACATGTTCCAGAGCCGCTGGGTGGACATGTCGGTCGTGTTGTATTCGCGCCCGCCTTCCGGCTGGCCGTAGGCCGCGAAGTGCTTCGGGCTCGTGACCACCCTGTGCGGCGCGCTGTAGTCGTTGCCCTGCGCCCCGTGCACCCGCGCGGCGGCCATGGCCGATCCGAGGTACGGGTCTTCACCCGCGCCCTCGGAGATCCGGCCCCAGCGCGGCTCGTGCGAGACGTCCACCATCGGGCTGTAGATCTGCTTGATCCCCGTCACGGCGGTCTCGCGCGCGCCGTAGTGCGCGTCGGCGTGCGCCACGTTCGGGTCGAAGCTGCTCGCCTCGCCCAACGGGATCGGGAACACCGTCCGGAACCCGTGGATCGTGTCGAACGCGAACAGGATCGGGATGTGCAGCCGCGACTGTTCGACGGCCACGTGCTGCAGGTGGTCGATCTTCTCGGGGTCGGTGAGGCTGAAGACGCCGCCGACGCCCCTGCGGGCCTCGTCGTCGTTCACCTGCCAATCCGCCTCGAGCTGCAGCTGCTCGAGCTTCTCGTCGAGCGTCATCTTCGAGACCAGCGAGTCGACTCTGCTCTCGACGCTCGTGCCTGACGCCTGTCCCGAGGCCACCACGCCGCTGGCGACGAGGGCGCTCAGCGCCGCCGCCGCCGCCGCCGCGAGGACAAGCCGCCGGCCAAGTCTGCGCGTGCCTCCGCTCATGTCGGAGCCCCCTTTCGTATCTACCGCGCTGTAGGGGCTCTGCCACGCGCAGAGGGACGCGAAACGCTGGCCGTCAGCTGAGCTGGGCGATGGCGAGAAGCCACTCGACGCGGTACTCGACCTGCTCCGGCAGCTCCCGCTCGGCGCGGGCAAGGCCGGCCTCGTACTCCTGGTCGGAGATCAGGTCGAACGTCGAGATGTGCTTGCCCCGGATCCGCTCTAGGGCTACCTCGCGGTCAAGAGTCCCGCGCTGCGAGAGCCGCAGCAGGCGCGGCTCGAAGCCGGCGTCGCGGAGCGTCTGCTCGAGCTCCGGCGCGGTCGGGAAGCGCTCCCGGTCGGCCGCTTGCATCGACGGGAAGAGCTCGTTCAGCCAGAACGCGTCGAAGTAGGACGGGTCGAAGGTGGCGACGGCGAAGCATCCGTCCGCCGCCAGCACGCGCCGTGCCTCCGCGAAGGCGGCCGGCCGGTCGACGAGGTGCGCGACGAGCCACATCGTCGCCCGCTCGAACCAGCCGTCCTTGAAGGGCAGCTGCTCGGCAGTGCCGAGCTTGAGCCCGGCCACGCCTGCGCGCGTGCGCGCGACATCGAGCATCTCCCGCGAGGCATCGACCCCCCACGCCTTGGCGAGCGGCGCAAGCTGGGCCAGGAATCGCCCCGTGCCGCAACCGATGTCGAGCACGCGTCGGCCCGTGAGGTCGGCCTCGCGGATCAGCGCCTCGGCGGCCTCGCGCCAGTTGTCGTCGTACGGCCGCAGGCGGTCGTAGACGGACGCGCGCTTGCCGAAGTCCGGCTTCGAGCTCAGGCGAGCTCGTCGGGCTCGGTCAGTGACTCGATCGCGTCGCGGGCAGCGTCGATCTCCGCCTCGGGGACGAGCACCTTCTGCGGCGCGTCCTCGACTGCCCGCGGGTGGTGCTCGACGGCGGTCTCGAGCTGGGCCTCGATCCCGGCCGAGCGCAGGAGCTCCTGGATCTCTTCCGCCTCCGCGACGCTCTCAGCGAGCGCCACCTGGACAAGTCCGCTCATGTCACGGCCTCCGGTTGCGGCTCCGGCGCGTCCCGCTTCTGCAGGACGCCCCCCTTCACCAGCTGCGGCGCTCCCCGCTCCGGGAACGGCACGTCGATCACGTCGAAGTCCTTGGGCACCACGGTCTCGGGAAAGATCGTACGCGCCTCGCGCGCGACTTCCGAGCCGAAGTAGCGATTCGAGAGGTGCGTCAGCGCGAGCAGGCCGACCTCGGCCTCGCGCGCCAGCTCCGCGGCCTCCTGCGCAGTCGCGTGCCCGGTCTCCTGCGCCCGGTCGCGCTCGTCCTCCATGAACGTCGCCTCGTGGACGAGCACCTCTGCCCCGCGCGCGGCCTCGAGCACCGTCCCGGTGGGCGCCGTGTCGCCGCTCAGGACGATCTTGCGGCCGGGCCGCGGCGGGCCGAGAACCTCGTCCGGCGTGACGACGCTGCCGTCGTCGAGCGTGACCGACTCGCCTGCCTGGAGCAGACCCCGCTCGGGCCCGGAAGGCACGCCGAGCGCGTCGGCGGCCTCGACGTCGAACCGGCCGGGACGCGCGTGTTCGGCCAGGGCGAAGCCGAGCGACTGCACCGCGTGGGCGACCGGGAACGTGACGAGGTGGTACTCGCCGCGCTCGAGTACGTCGCCGGGGCTGAGCTCGACGAGCTCCAGCGGGTACGTCAGCCGGCCGAAGACGCGGCGCAGGGCGCCGAACAACTCCTTCAGGCCCGGCGGCCCGTAGATCGTCAGGGGCAGCTCGCGCCCGCGCAGCGAGAAGGTCTTCAGCATCCCCGGCAGGCCGAGGTAGTGATCGGCGTGGAAGTGCGAGACGAACACCTCCGGCAGCTCCGGCAGGCCGACCGCGGAGCGCAGCATCTGGCGCTGCGTCCCCTCGCCGCAGTCGAAGAGCAGGCGCTCGCCGCCGCGCCGGACGAGCAGCGCCGAGGGAGCCCGTTGAGCCGTCGGGACCGAGCCCGACGTCCCGAAGAAGACGAGGTCGAGGTCCATTGGCGTGAGTCTAGGAGGAGGGATCAAGGATTGCGGCCTTCGATCCGATCCCGCGGCAGCCGGAGGAGCTCGGTGTCGACGACCGCCTCCTGCACGCCGGCTAGCCAGAAGACTTTGACGAACCAGCGACGAGGCTCTCGGGCCGCGCTGCTCGCCCCGATGCTGCGTCCTCAGTCGCGCCCGTACCTTCCAGGTACGAACACGGCACCCCGAGAGCGTGCATTGGCCCGCCAAAGCCTTCTAGAGTCGCAGCGATGGCCGCCGACATCCGCGAGCTGATCCGCCTCGAGCCGACGTCCGAGGAGTACGACGCGGTGCGGAAGCTTTGGAAGCGGCATTCGGTCGCCGAGGACAACCGCGACCTCCCGGGCCTGCTGGCCACGTTGACCGAGGACTGCGTCTACGAGCTCGTCCAGACCGGGCACCGCTGGGAGGGCCACGAGGGCGCCGCGCAGTTCTACATGGGTCTCCTCGGCAGCTTCCCCGACATCCACTTCGACCTCACGAACATCGTGATCGGGCCACAGGGCGTCTGCGAAGAGGCGGACGTGACCGGCACGCACGAGGCCGAGTGGCTCGGCATCCCGCCGACCGGCGAGCACCTGGCGTGGCGGGTGACGATCTTCTTCCCGTGGGACCGCGAGCAGCGCCTGTTCAGCGGCGAGCGCGTCTACACCGCGGGCCTGCCGCTGCTGCCGGGCCTAGTGGGCTGACGGCAGCACCAGCCGCTGACCCGGCACGATCACGCTCTGACCCAGATGGTTGCGGCGGTCGATGCGGTAGATCGCGTCGCGCGGGTCACCCGCGTAGTGCTTGACCGCGATCGTCCAGAGCGTGTCGCCCGGCTTGACGGTGTACCGCTGCTCGGGCCCGGCGCCGTGCGAGGCGCGCGCCAGCGCGGCCCACGCGATCAGCGCCAATGCTGCGATCAGGAGGATCTTTCCGAACATGTGTTCGCATGCTAGACGAACACCTGTTCGGTGTCAAGCGAGCGGGCTCAGAGCGACAGGAAGCGTCCATCCCGGTAGACGAGCTCGCCGTCTGCGTAGACCTCGCTGCCCGAGCGGAGGTCGCAGATCATGTCCCAATGCAGCGCCGAGCGGTTCGTGCCGCCGCACTCGGGATACGCGGAGCCGAGCGCGAGATGCATCGTCCCGCCGATCTTCTCGTCGAAGAGGATGTTGCGCGTGAAGACGGAGACGGCGTCGTTGAGGCCGAACGCCAGCTCCCCCACCCGGCGCGCGCCGTCGTCGACCGCGACCATCTCCCGGAGAAAGTCCTCCCCGCGTGACGCAGTCGCCTCGACGACCTCGCCGCCGCGGAAGCGCAGGCGGACGTCGTCGACCTGGCGGCCCTCGAACACCGCCGGGTACGTGAACGCGATCACGCCGTCGGTGCTCTCGTCGTGCGGGGCCGTGAACACCTCGCCGTCCGGGAAGTTCTCGTGCCCGTCGGCGGCGACCCAGGTGCGTCCGCCGACCGCGAACGTGATGTCGGTGCCCTCGGTGACGAAGCGGAGCTCCTGCTTGGCGCTGAGGAACTCGACGACGCGCCGCAGCTCGCCGGAGAACTCGCGCCAGCGCGCGACGGGATCGTCCGCGTCGAGCAGCGCCGAGCCGTAGACGAACTCCTCGTACTCGGCGAGCGACATCTCCGCGTCCTGTGCGGCGGCGTTCGTCGGGAACGCCGTGAGCACCCAGCGCAGATCGCCGTTGAGCGCGCGCTCGAGGTAGCGCTCCCGCAGCGACGACCGCGCCCGCTGTCGCAGCGCCTGCCGCTCCGGGTCGACAGCCGTCAGCTCCTTCGTGTTGCTGGGCGCCTCGACGACGATCCAGACGTCGGCCTGCTCGATGTCCTCCCGCTCGCCCGGCGTCAGCCACTGGATCTGCTCCTCCGAGCCTTCGGTGAGTAGCAGCTCGCCGAGCTCGGGCATGACGCGGGTCGCCGGACTGCCGCCCGCGCGGAGCACCGCCGCGTAGAGCTGCTCGATCAGCGGCTCGACGTTCATCGTGCCCTGCAGCACGACGAGGTCGTCCGGCTCCACGCCGCCGCAGTAGCCGACGACGACCTCCGCGAATCGCCGCAGCCGCTCAGACACGCTCGACCGCCGGCTCCGGCTGCTCGAGGAAGCGGCCGGCACGCCAGACGAGCTCGCCGTCGGCGTAGACCTCGCCCTCCTCGCGCAGATCGCAGACGAGGTCCCAGTGCAGCGCCGACTCGTTCTTCGTGCCGAGGTCGGCGAAGCCGGCGCCGAGCGCGAAGTGCATGGTGCCGCCGATCTTCTCGTCGAAGAGCGTGTTCTGCGTGAAACGGTCGACCTCGTAGTTCAGTCCGAAGGCGACCTCCCCGAGCCGACGCGCGCCAGCATCCATCGCGAGCAGCGCGTCGAGGTACTCGCGGCCGCGCGCGGCCTCGGCCTGGACGACCGCTCCGCCCTCGAAGCGGAGCCGGATGCCCGCAACCTCCCGGCCATGGAAGAGCGCCGGGAAGGCGAAGCTGACCTCGCCCTCGGTGACCGTCTCCAACGGGCTCGTGAAGACCTCGCCGTCGGGCATGTTGTAGCGGCCGTCCGCGGCGTTCCAACGCCGGCCTTCGACGCCGACGCGCAGGTCGGTCCCGGGCCCGACGACCCGCAGCTCGCGCGCCTGGGCGAGCTCGTCGGCGCGGGCGGTGAGCTCCGCGCGCAGGCCCGTCCAGTGCGCGACGGGATCCCCGGGCTCCTCGACGTGGCAGGCCCGGTAGACAAACCGCTCGTACTCCGCGAGCGACATCTCCGCGTCCTGCGCGTGCGCCTGCGTCGGGAAGAGCATCCCCAGCCACGCGAGCTCGCCGCTCGAGATCCTCGCCCAGCGGACCTTCGAGAGCTCCTGGCGCGCGGCCAGGTAGCGCTGGTGGCGGTCAGGGTCGGCGTGCGTGAGCGCGCGCGTGTTCGACTCGGCCCAGATCGTCACGAGCGCGTCGAGCTCGCCGAGCTCGGTCTTCGCGATCGGCGAGACGAACTCCAGCTGCTCGTCGCTCGCCTCGGCCAGGAGGAGCTCCGGCAGGCGCTCGAGCTCGAGGTCGACGTACGGGTGCGCCCCGGCCGCAAGCGCCGCGCGGTAGATCTCGATCGCGAGCGGCGCCGCGACGGGCGGTGCGTCGACGCGCAGCACCTGCCCCGGCTTCAGGCCCAGCGAGTACGAGACGGCGAGCTCGGCGAGGCGAGCGACGCGCGGGTCGCTCACCTGCGTGTGCCGACCACGAAGGGCCGGCTGACGAGGACGCTGATGCGCTTGGAGTTCATCGTGGCGCTCATCCGGATCGCGTAGACGTACCTGCCGGGTGTCAGCTTGCGCACCGGGAAGGTCACGACCTTCTTGGTCGCCTTGATCATCCCCTTCGCCGTCAACAGCGGCTTCGGCCGGCCGCCGGCCAGCCGCTTGGTGATCGCCGCCTTCGACGGGCCTGCCTTGAACAGGCCCGCGACGTAGGCCGACTCCTCGCCCGCGCTCGCCGTGAAGCGCCAGACCCTCCGGTTCCACGGCTGGCGGGTCAGGCTGCCCCACGCCGCGGTCGGCAGGATCACGCCGGTCGCGTGGCGCCAGGTGACGGCGTTGCCGAGGCAGTTCCCGCCGGTCTGCGCGATCGTCTGCTTGACGCTGTCGTACGAGGGCCGGTGCGAGCCGTCGACGCGCTCGAGGCCGCTCTGCCAGCGATCGAGGTCCGTCTCGTCGACGAGGTGGAAGAAGCTGACCATTCGCACGGACGGGTCGCACTCGAGCGACCTGATGATCTGCGAGTAGTAGTCGGCCTGCGTCTGCTCGCTGACCGGGTGGAGCGACGGCGTCTCGACGCCGGTGTACATGGACACGAGCGAGGGCAGCGGCGCGACCTGCCAGCCCACCTCGTCGAGGTCGAAGCGAAGCGGCTTCGCCGCCTTGTTGCCGGGCTCTGCGAACGTCGGCTGCGCCGTGCCGTTGAACGCGTCCCAGAACGCCTGCTTGATCCGGTCGAGGTTCGCGAGCCCGGCGGTCGGCCAGGCGTACCGGATCGTCGGCGCGCCCTGCTGCGGCTGCGGGTACGGGTGGAAGGCGAGCTCGTCCATGATCGGCTTCGTGCGCTTGGTCGCGCGGTAGGCGACGCCGAGGTCGTGCAGGAAGCGCACGGGAGAGCGCGAGGCGTTGCTCTTCGCAAACGGCTGGTCGTTGCCGCGCGGTGAGAGGCCCACGCCGATCACGGTGATCGTGGGGTCGACGGCCTTGAGGGCGTCGTAGCCGGCGGTGAGCATCGGCAGGTACTGGGCGGCCGCGAGCGGCTTGCCCGTCCCCTGCGCGTACTGCGGCTGCCAGAAGCGCGGCTGGTTCGGCTCGTTGCCGATCACGTAGTCTTTCACGGTCGGGAACCTGGTCGCGAGCTGCGTCATGAACGTCCCGAACTCCGCCATGCGGCCGTGGCCGGACGTCAGGTCCTTCGCGTTGGCGGGGGCGACCGAGAAGACGATCCGGATGCCCGCTGCCTGGGCTTGCGGCAGCCACGACGCGATGTCGGCCTCGCCCGGAATCGTCGTCGGGTTCGACGCGTCCCAGTTGATCGAGACGCGGTTCACCTTCAGCCCGATGTCGTTCAGCGTGGCGAAGAACGACGCGCCGGCGTCGCCGGTCGACTTGCCGGCGTCCTCGGTCACGCCGACTTCGAGCGCCGCGCGCGCGGTACCTGTGACGACACACGCCACCAGCGCGCAGGCGCACAGCAGCAAACCCCTCTTCGTGCTCAAACTCATCCTCCTCGGTCTTCGCCCGGCTCTCTCAAGGTTCCCACGTTTCTTCGGCACGTGAGAAGAAGCTCCTTAGTCGGAGAGGATCGCATCCAGCAACGGCCCTGCACCGAACCTAACCGGGTCATCGGCCGGTAGGCCGGTCTCTTCCGCGGCGGCGACGATGGCGCCCCGCGCTTCGTCCTCGTTGAGGTGCGCGGTGTTCAACGCAACGCAGGCGACGCGCGCCCGGCGCATCGGCAGGGCGATCCGCTCGTGCAGCTCGATCAGCTCCGGCAGGCTCGGCAGCGGGTGGCCCGGGTAGCCCTCGATCTCTTCGGCGCCGGCCTTGTGGCAGAGGACGAACACGTGCGGCGCCGAGCCGTGGATCAGCCCGAGCGTGACGCCGGAGTACGCCGGGTGGACGAGCGAGCCCTGGCCCTCGACGAACAGCAGCTCTCCGCCGCGCTCGTGACCTTCGACCACCAGCTGCTCGGCCGCGCCGGCGAGGAAGTCGGAGACCACCGCGTCGACGGCGATCCCCCAGCCGGCGATCGCGATCCCGGTCTGGCCGGTCGGGACGAAGACGCTCGCGAGCCCACGCCGCCGCGCCTCGAGGTCGAGCTCGAGCGCGACGGTCTTCTTCCCGATCGCGCAGTCGGAGCCGACCGTGAGCGCGATTCGCGCCGGGATGCGCAGGTTCTCGCCCGTCGGCACGTTGAGGCCCGCGGGCGGCTTGCGGAGGTCGCGCAGCTCGACGCCGTGCTGCTCGGCCAGCGCGGCGAGCTCCTCGTCGTCCGAGACGAACTCGTGCAGGCCGCTCTCCACGTCGAGGCCGGCGCCGATCGACTGCTTCAGCAGCTCCCTCCAGGCGGGTGGGAAGCGGCCGCCCTGGGTGGCGACGCCCACGACCGCCGTGGTCGGCTCGTAGGGGAGCGCCTCCTCAATCGTCGCCACGACCGGCACGCCCTCGTAGCTGTCGCCCGCGCGCGTCGAGTCCAAGATCGCGACGGTCGGGTCGGGCGCGTAGCGGAGGATCCCGCGCGCCGTCTTGCCGTAGTGCGGGTCGCCGGAGCGGCCCTCAGCGAGGATCAGGTACCGCTTCTCGGACACCGAGCCCGGGATCGTTCGATGGGAGCTGGACGCCGTCGACGAGCTCGACGCCCGGCCACGGGTCCTCCGCCAGCAGCAGGTTGCCGTCGAGGTCGACGTGGTCGAACAGGCTGGCGCAGGCGGCCCCGGCCGCGACGGCCAGGCCCGACTCGTTCATGCAGCCGAGCATCAGCCCAAGCCCGAGCGCGCGGCCGGCGTGCGCCATGCGGATTGCCTCGCGGATCCCGCCCGACTTGGCGAGCTTGACCGTCAGCCCGTGCGCCCGCTCGGCGCAGGCCGCGACATCGTCCAGCGTGTGGCAGTCCTCGTCGACGTAGATCGGGAGCGGCGAGCGGCGCTTCAGCTCCGGGCCGTCGGGGTCGCCGGCCGGGAGCGGCTGCTCGCAGTACTGGACGCCGAGCTCGGCGAGCTGCGGCAGCGCCTCTAGCGCCTCGTCGAGCGACCACGCCTCGTTGACGTCCACCTGCAGCGGCACGTCGGACACCTCGCGCACCGCGCGCACTCGCTCGACGTCGCGGCCGTCGCGCGCGCCGAGCTTCAGCTTCAGCCGCTTGAAGCGTCCGCGCACCTTCTCGGCGCGCCGGGCCATGTCGTCGGGATCGCCGAGCCAGATCGTCCACGACGTCGGCGGCCCCGCGCGCCGCAGCCCGAGCAGCCGCCACGCCGGCAGGCCCACGAGCTTGCCGCAGAGGTCGTGCAGCGCCGCGTCGATCGCCGCCTTGGCAGCCTGCTCGCCCGGCCGCCCTCGCAGGCGCGCCTCGATCTCCTCGAACGCGAACGGATCGTCGCCGAGCAGATCGGCCGCCTCGAGCGCGAACGCCTGCGCCGACTCCGCCGACTCGGAGTAGCGCTCGATCGGCGCCGCCTCGCCGAAGCCGCTGACCCCCTCGTGGCGGATCTCGACGTCCACGACCTCCGCCTCGTCGGAGGCGCCGCGCGAGATGACGAACGTCTCCGCCATGCGCACGCTCGCGATCCGGGCCTCGAGATCCACGCCGATACCTTAGAACCGGATGCGACAGCTGGCGGCGTACCTGCGTGGGCTCGACCCGCACCTGCCGCGCACGGTCTGGCTCGTCCAGGCCGGCGGCGTCGTGAACGCGCTCGGCAACGGCGTCGTGATCCCGTTCGTCGTCATCTACCTGCACAACGTGCGCGGGATCTCGTTCGCCGAGGCCGGCCTCGCGCTGGCGTTCGCAGGCGTGACCGCGCTCGTGGCCGGCTTCGCCGCCGGCTGGACCGTCGACCGGATCGGCGGCCGCAACACGCTCCTGCTCGGCCTGCTTCTGCAGGCCGCCGCGTTCGCGATGTTCCCGCTGATCCGAGAG
>Ga0207683_10005319_pt1 | contig 11039 bp, 9 predicted proteins | sample KBSM73metaG_FD_184333 | JGI IMG/M metagenome (GOLD analysis project Ga0207683, IMG submission 184333) | Miscanthus rhizosphere microbial communities from Kellogg Biological Station, Michigan, USA - KBS M7-3 metaG (SPAdes) (version 2) | ecosystem: Host-associated > Plants > Roots > Rhizosphere >...
ACTCGGCGGCACGCCGATCGAGCTCACGACCTTCGAATACCGCATCCTCGAGCACATGATGCTTCGTGCCGGCGATGTCATCTCCAAGACGGAACTGACCGAACGCCTGTACGACCAGGACTTCGAGCGTGACAGCAATGTCATCGAGGTCTTCATCGGACGCCTGCGCCGCAAGCTCGATCCCGACGAAACGCTGCATCCCATCGAGACACTGCGCGGACGCGGTTACCGCTTCGCGCTGGCCCGGAATGAGATGGCGCGCACCCAGGGCGCTTAAGGTCCGCTTGTCGCGCCCGTCACTAAGCCGTCGGCTCCTGCTGTCGGTATTCGTCGTGATCGTGGCGTTCTTCGCGCTCACGGTATTCCTTCTCGACAAGATCTTTCAGCGTGCGGCGGAACGCAGCCTGCATGAACTGATCGACGCGCAGATGGTGGCGCTGATCGCGGCTGCGGATCCGGATGGGCCGGAGTCCGTGACGCCCACCGCCGTGCTCGAAACGCGCTTCGACACTCCGGGCTCGGGCCTGTACGCCGAGATTCGCTCGGCGAGTGGCGAGAGCATCTGGCGTTCGCAATCTACGACCGGCACTGCGGTGCAATTTGGTCCGCCCGTCGAGGGCGGTGAGCGACGGTTTTTCTACACCTCGATCGCGGGTACGTCCATTCGTCTCGCGGTCGCAAGCCGTGGCATCGTCTGGTCTGATCTGCACGGTCAACCGGCGCGTTTCACATTCAGCGTCGCCACGAGTCTCGAGGCCTACGAAGCGCAGCTCGCCAGTTTCCGCCAGCAGATGGTGGGCTGGTTCGCCGGGCTCGCAATGCTGCTGGTGGCAACGCTCGCGTTGCTGTTGCGATGGCTGCTCAAGCCGGTGCGACGCCTGGAGCGCGAGATCAAGGAAGTCGAAGCCGGCACCCGCGAACATCTCGGCGACGCCTGGCCGCGCGAGCTCGCCGCCGTCACCAGCAACCTCAATGCGCTGCTCGATGGCGAACGCACGCGCATCCGGCGCTACCGCGACACGCTCGGCAACCTTGCGCACAGCCTGAAGACACCGCTCGCGGTCATGCGCCAGTCGCTCGGTTCCGGCGCCATGAACAAGGATGCGCTCAACGGCGAAATTGACCGCATGAGCGGCATCATCGAACACCAGATGAAGCGGGCCGCTGCCAGCGGCGGCGTGTTGTTAGGCCAGGCGCCCGTCGACGTGGCGCCGATCATCGGCGAATTGCGCGCAGCCTTGCTCAAGGTGTACGGCAACAAGGACCTGCTGTTCGAGACCGCGGTCGAGCCTCTCGCCCAGTTCATCGGCGACCGCGCCGATGTCACCGAGCTGCTCGGCAACCTGCTCGACAACGCCTGCAAGTGGGCGAAGGCGCGCGTGCGTATCGAGGTCACGGTGGATGCCGATGCGGACTCGCGCACCGCGTTGCGACTCACCGTCGACGACGACGGCCCCGGCATTGCCGAAGCCGATCGCGCGAGGGTCCTTGAGCGCGGTGGCCGAGCCGACGAGGCAACGCCCGGCTACGGCCTCGGGCTTGCGATGGTGCATGACACCGTGGCGCTGTATGGCGGATCGCTGCGTATCGACAGCTCGAGCTTTGGCGGAGCGCGCCTTGCACTTGCGTTGCCGGGCAGACGTCGTTCTCTCTAGAGCCGGCCGGCCGGTCACGGACCTTCTTTGATCTCGAAGGTGATGCCTTGCGCCAGCGGCAGCTCGCGGCTCCAGTTGATGGTGTTGGTCTGCCGGCGCATGTAGGCCTTCCACGAATCCGAGCCCGACTCGCGGCCGCCGCCCGTGTCCTTCTCGCCACCGAATGCGCCGCCGATCTCTGCACCCGAAGTGCCGATGTTCACGTTGGCAATGCCGCAGTCGCTGCCCGACGCCGAGAGGAACGCTTCGGCGTGCTGCAGGCGGTCGGTGAAGATGGCTGACGACAATCCATGCGCGGATGCGTTCTGCATTTCGAGCGCTTCTTCGAGCGAGTCGAACGGGATCAGGTACATCACCGGCGCGAAGGTTTCGTGCTGGACGATCGGCCAGTCGTTCTGCGCGCGAATGATGGTGGGGGCCACGAAATTGCCCTTGCCCTCGAGGACTTTTTCACCGGTGATGACTTTGCCGCCGGCGGCCCTGGCCTGCGCGATCGCCTGCGAGTAGCGATCCACGGCGCTCTTGTCGATCAGCGGGCCCATGAGCGTCGCCGGATCGATCGGATTGCCGATGCGCACCTGCGAATAGGCATGCGCGAGTTTCCTTTCGAGCTCGTCGAGGCGCGAGCGATGCACCAGGACTCGTCGCGTCGTCGTGCAGCGCTGGCCCGCGGTGCCTACCGCACCGAACACGATGGCCGGTACCGCGAGTTTGAGATCGGCAGTTTCGTCGACAACGATCGCGTTGTTGCCGCCAAGCTCGAGCAGACTCTTGCCGAGGCGGCGCGCGACGCGTTCCGCGACGTTGCGGCCGATGGCGGTGGAACCTGTGAACGACACCAGCGCAACGCGTCGATCGTCGACGAACCGGGTCGCAAGCTCGGTGCCCGCGTCGATGAACAGCTGGAAGATCGCCGGTAGTTTGTGCTCGCGCATCACGCGATTGCAGATGTGCTGCACGGCGATCGCCGTGAGCGGCGTCTTGGGCGAGGGCTTCCACACCGAGACATTGCCGCAGATCGCGGCGAGAAAGGCATTCCACGCCCACACGGCCACCGGGAAGTTGAATGCGGAAATGATGCCGACCACGCCGAGCGGGTGCCACTGCTCGTACATGCGGTGCTGGGGCCGTTCCGAGTGCATGGTGAGGCCGTACAGCATGCGCGACTGGCCGACGGCGAAGTCGGCGATGTCTATCATCTCCTGCACTTCGCCCAGGCCTTCGGCCTTGATCTTGCCGTTCTCGAGCGTCACCAGCGCACCGAGATCCTCTTTCACCGCACGCAACGCATCGCCTAACAAGCGCACGGCTTCGCCGCGCCGGGGTGCGGGCACGATGCGCCAGGCTGCTGCGGCCTCGATGCTCGAGCGCATGACGGCTTCGTAATCCGTGATGGTGGCGCTGCGCACTTCGGCGATCGTTTCGCCGGTCGCAGGGTTGATCGAGGCGATGGCAGCGCCCGCGACATCTCTCGACCATCCGCTGCTGCCCGACCACGCGCCGGGATTTATCGAATCGATGCCGAGCCGTTTGAGAATGCCGGCGACATCGACGCTGACTTTTGCGGTGCTCATTTCTTTCGCCGCGCAGACTTGGGCGCCTTGGTCGAAGCGTTCCTGGCGGCGCTGGCATTGCGGCGCTGGTGCCCGGCCTGGCCACTGACCACGACCGTGGACGACAAGTCCTTGGTGCCGCCCGGCGCGTAGTACTGGCCAAAGCGGTTGTTGAGAATATCCGGCAGGGCGAACTGCTCCTGCGCGACGAAGCCCTGGTACTTGCGCGGGCTCGCGAGCACGAGGTCCACGACTGCGGTGATTCCCGCCGCCGTGGTCACCTGGATCGCCGACCAGAGGCGCCCGGCGATCATCTGTGGATAGATCTTGTTGACGTAGTTTTCTTCGCGCAACTCGCCGTCCTGCAAGCCCGCGACCGCCGCGTACACGATGACCACATCCTGCAGCGTCTGCGGCACGGCGTGCTCCAGCACACGCTTCAGCGTCGCGCGATCGGAGTTGAGCTTGAGATCGTTCATGAGCAGGCGCATCTGCGCGCAGTGCCCGGGATATCGCATGGTCTTGTAGTTGATCTGTTCGCACTGCTTGCCGTACGACTCGGCCAGCGACCCCAGACCGCCCGAAGTGTTGAACGCCTCGTATAGCGTGCCGTCGATTTCGATTTCCTCGAGACCTTCGAGCGGCGCGGCGTCGACGATCTTGCCGTCGACCACTGCCTCGCAGGCATTGCCGTATTCGTTGATGAGACCCTCGGTGGACCAGGTCAGCGAATACTTGAGCACGTTGTTAGGGTGCTGGGGCAGGGCGCCAACGCGCAGCTTGATCGAACGCAGCTCGTCGAAATGTTTGGTGAGCTCGTTGGCCGCGATGCTGATGAAGCCCGGCGCGAGTCCACATTGGGGCACGAATGCCTTCGATGCACCGCGAGCGACCCGGCGCACACCCTGCGTGACCGCCACGTCTTCGGTGAGATCGAAATAGTGCGCATTGCCCTTGCGCGCCGCCTTGGCCACGGTGGGATTGCAGTAGTAGGGCAGGCTGGAGATGACCGCGTGCGGTTTGTGGACCGAAAAATGGTTGTCGAGCGCCTTAGGCTCGCCCGCGTCCAGCGCAACGGCGCGCAACGAGCGGGAGCCATGGGCTTTCACCACGGCCTCGGCGGCCGAAGCGTCGACGTCGCCGAGAGTGACGTCATAATCCCCCGACTCGGCGAGCAGACCACTGATGAGTGCGCCGATCTTGCCGGCGCCCAGGATCAAAACTTTGTGCATGAATACCTCGATTGACGGTAGTGTGCCGTAACCCTATGAATTAGAATAGTTCGCACCATGCGTACCCCCGACACTTCCTCCTGGCATCCAGCGAGCTGGACCACCCGCACTGCGGCTCAACAACCCCGCTACAACGACCTGGCCGCGCTCGAAAGCAACGTCGCTGCGTTGTCGCGTCTGCCGCCGCTCGTCGTCTCCTGGGAGATCGAGCAATTGCGCGAGCGTCTCGCCGAAGCGCAGATCGGCCGCAAGTTCCTGCTCATGGGTGGCGACTGTGCCGAGACCTTCGAGGAATGCGAATCGGACAAGATCGCCAAGAAGCTCAAGATCCTGCTGCAGATGAGCCTCGTGCTGCTGCACGGGCTCAAGAAACCCATCATTCGCGTCGGCCGCATGGCGGGCCAGTACGCCAAACCCCGATCCGCAGATACCGAGACGCGTAACGGCATCACGCTGCCGGCATTCCGCGGCGATCTCGTGAATCGTTCCGAGTTCACGCCCGAAGCGCGCGAGCCCGATCCGACGCTGCTGCTGCGCGGTTACGAACGCGCCGCGCTCACACTCAATTTCGTACGTGCGCTGTGTGACGGTGGCTTCGCCGACCTGCATCACCCGAGATACTGGGATCTCGGCTTCATGAAACATTCGCCGCTGATCGAGCAGTACCAGAAGATCGTCGACAGCATCGGCGACTCCCTGGACTTCTTCGAACGCGTGAGTGGCGGCCGCGCGCCGCACGAAGTCACCTCGGTGGACTTCTTCGCCGCGCACGAAGGTCTGCTCATGCCCTACGAGCAGGCGCAGACGCGCTACATCGAACGTCAGAAGCGTTGGTACAACCTCGGCACGCACATGCCGTGGATCGGCATGCGCACCGCGGCGCTCGACGGTGCGCACGTGGAATTCTTCCGCGGCATCGCCAACCCCATGGGCGTGAAAATCGGACCGGCCATGACGGCCGAGTGGCTGCAGGGTCTCGTCACCACATTGAATCCGCAGAACACACCGGGACGCCTCACCATCATTCACCGCTTCGGTGCGAAGGATGTGGAGAAGGGTCTTCCGCAGATGATCAAGGCTGTGCGCGAAACGGGCCAGCAGGTGCTGTGGGTGTGCGATCCCATGCACGGCAACACCGAGACCAGTTCTGGCGGCCTCAAGACACGTCGCTTCGAGAACATCCTCAAGGAGCTCGAACTGTCATTCCAGGTCCACGAGGCCAATGGCTCGTTCCTGGGCGGCGTGCACATCGAGCTCACCGGCGAAGACGTTACCGAATGCACGGGCGGCGCGCGCGGACTCACCGATGCCGATCTGGCGCGGGCGTACAAGTCCACGGTCGATCCACGCCTGAACTATGAGCAGGCGCTCGAGATGGCAATGCTGATCGGTCGTCACGGTCCGGCACGCTAATTGCTCTAGCTCGAGACATGCAGTACGAAAAAATAGCGGTTCCCAAAACGGGTCAGCGCATCACCATCAATCCGGACTCGTCGCTCAACGTGCCGGACAATCCGCTCATTGCTTTCATTGAAGGCGACGGCATCGGCATCGACATCACGCCAGTGATGCTCAAGGTGGTCAACGCCGCCGTCGAAAAGGCCTACGGCACCAGACGCAAGATCTCCTGGGTCGAAGTCTTCGCTGGCGACAAGGCCACGAAGGTCTACGGCAATGGCTTTCCCGACGAGACGCTGCTCGCGCTGCGCGACTTCGTGGTCAGCATCAAGGGCCCGCTGGGTACGCCCGTGGGCGGAGGCATGCGCTCGCTCAACGTGGCGATGCGCCAGAACCTGGATCTCTTCGCCTGCGTGCGGCCGATCCGCTATTTCCCGGGCGTGTCCACGCCCATGGCCGACGCGTCGCTCACCGACATGGTGGTGTTCCGCGAGAACACCGAGGACATCTACGCGGGCATCGAGTGGCCTACGGGCTCGGCCGAAGTCCAGCGCCTCATCTACTTCCTGCAGAACGAACTCAAGGTGAGCGGCATCCGCTTTCCGGCGAGTTCGGGTATCGGCATCAAGCCCGTGTCGAAAGAGGGCAGCCAACGCCTGGTGCGCAAGGCCATCCAGTACGCCATCGAGAACGACCGCGTGTCGGTCACGCTGGTGCACAAGGGCAACATCATGAAGTACACCGAAGGTGCCTTCATGCAGTGGGGCTATCTACTGGCGAAAGAGGAATACGGCGCGCAGCCCATCGGTGCGGGGCCATGGCTGTCGTTCAAGAGCCCGGTCAATGGCAAAGAGATCGTCATCAAGGACGTCATCGCGGACAACTTCCTGCAACAGGTGCTGCTGCGGCCCGAAGACTACGACGTGATCGCCACGCTCAACCTCAACGGCGACTACATCTCCGATGCGCTCGCGGCGCAGGTCGGTGGCATCGGCATCGCGCCGGGCGGCAACATCGGCGACGGTCTCGCGGTGTTCGAAGCCACGCACGGCACCGCGCCAGGTTTTGCCGGCAAGGATCGCGTCAATCCTGGTTCACTGATCCTCTCGGCCGAGATGATGTTGCGTTATATCGGCTGGAAGGAAGCGGCGGATCTCATCATCCATGGCGTCGCCGAGACCATCGCGGCCAAGGAAATGACCTACGACCTCGCGCGGCTGCGCGAAGCCATTCGCGCCACCAAGCGCGACATCGCCGCCCGCAAGAACGTGGAAGAAGATCTGCAGCGCCTGATCCCCGGTGCCACGCTGCTCACCTGCTCAGGCTTCGGCGACGCCATCATCAAACGCATGCGGACCTGATCGCGCAGCGTTACGCTTCCGTCGATGACTGCAACCTTCTGTCCCGATTGCGTGCTGTGCCCGCGGCTCAGCCGTTTTCTCGTCTCGACCGCGCACAAGTTTCCCGACTACCACTGCAAACCCGTGGCGCCGTTCGGCGAGGCGGCGCCGAAGCTGCTCATCGTGGGCCTGGCGCCAGGGATGCACGGCGCCAATCGCACCGGGCGGCCATTCACCGGCGACTTCGCCGGGATCCTGCTGTACCAGTCCTTGCACGCGCTCGGGTTATCGAGCGCGCCGACGTCCGTGGATCGCTTCGATGGATTGCAGTTACACGGGGTGCGCATCACCAATGCCGTGAAGTGCCTACCGCCGGAGAACAAACCGCTGCCCGTCGAGATCAAGACCTGCAACCAGTATCTGGCGGCCGAACTCGCAAAATTGCCGTCGGTTACCGCCGTGCTGGCGCTGGGCACGGTGGCGCACGATGCCGTGCTCGTCGCGTCCGGCCTCAAACGCAGTGCCGCCAAATTTGGTCACGGCAACGAACACCAACTACCGGGCGATCGGCACCTGATCGACTCCTATCACTGCAGCCGCTACAACACCCAGACGCGCCGCCTGACGGCCCAGATGTTCCAGACGGTGCTGAAACGGGCGGCGACGCTCGCGGGTTTATCATTGCCGGCGTGAGCGAGACGAACACAGCGTTCGACCCCAAGGACTTCATCGCGAATCTGCCGCGTAGGCCGGGCGTGTACCGCATGTATTGCGAGCCCGACCAGAATGGCAAGTCGGAGCTGCTCTATGTGGGCAAGGCGCGCAGCCTCCGCGACCGCGTCGGCAACTACTTCCTCGCCAGCAATGTCGATCCGAAAGTGCAGGCGCTGGTGCGGCACATCGCGCGCATCGAGGTCACGGTCACCAACTCCGAGACTGAGGCGCTGCTGCTCGAGTACAACCTCATCAAGGAGCACAAGCCGCGCTACAACATCGTTTTGCGCGACGACAAGAGCTTTCCGTACATCTATCTACCGTCGGGCCATGAATACCCGCGGCTGGTGTTCTATCGCGGAGCGCGCAACCTGCCGGGGCGGTATTTCGGGCCGTTTCCGAGCGCCGGCGCCGTCAAGGAGACGTTGCAGAGCGTGCAGAAGATCTTCCGCATCCGGAACTGCCGGGACACCTTCTTCGACAATCGCAGCCGCCCTTGTCTGCAGCACCAGATCGGGCGGTGCTCGGCTCCCTGCGTGAAGCTCATCGCGCGCGAGGATTACGCGCGGGATATCGCCGCGGCGGTGAAAGTGCTCGAAGGCCGCAACGACGAGGTGTTTGCGGAACTCGATCACGCCATGGAGACCGCCGCGGGAAATCTGCAATACGAACGCGCCGCCGCCTTGCGCGACCAGCTCGCGGCGCTCAAGCAGGTGCAGGCTCAGCAGATCGTCACCGGCGATGGCGATCGCGACATCGATGTGTTCGCACTGGTGGGCGAGCCCGGAGAATTCGCGGTGACCGTGATGATCATCCGCGGCGGACGCAACCTCGGAGCCACCAGCTATTTTCCGAAAGGCGCGCTCGCGGAGCCCGGCGAGGCGCTGGCCTCTTTTCTCATGCAGTACTACGCCGAGACGCCGCCCCCCGCGGAGATCCTGGTCAATCTGGAGCTCGGTGAATCCGAAGCGCTCGAGCAGGCGCTCGGTTCGCGCGCAGGAACGGCCACGCGCGTGTGGCGCCCATCGCGCGCGCTGCCGGCGCGGTGGATCGCGATGACCGTCGAAAATGCAACGCAGGCTTTACGTATGCGGCGGGCGCGCCGCGCCGACATCGGCGAGATGCTCGCCGACCTCGCGCGGGTGTTGAAGCTCGAGCGCACGCCCGAACGGCTCGAATGCTTCGACATCAGTCACACGGCGGGCGAGGGTACGGTGGCCTCCTGTGTGCTCTACGGTCCCGAAGGCCCGATAAAAAAGGAGTACCGCCGATTCAACATTACCGGCGTGACGCCGGGCGACGACTACGGCGCCCTGCGCCAGGCGCTGCGGCGCCGTTACGAGCGCGTGAAAGCCGGCGAGGTACCCGCGCCAGACGTGCTGCTCATCGACGGCGGCCTGGGTCAGATCAACGAGGTGTACGTCGAACTCGAGCAGCTGGGATTCGCCGGTCTCAAACTCGTGGGTGTGGCGAAAGGGCCCGACCGAAAAGCGGGGCAGGAACGTTTGTTTGTCCATGGTGATGCCGGCGCCATCGTGCCCGGTCCGGATTCGCAGGCGCTGCGCGTGATCCAGCGCATCCGCGACGAAGCGCATCGCTTCGCCATCACCGGTCATCGCAAGCGCCGCGCGCGCCGGCATAACGAATCGGTGCTGGAGACCGTGCCGGGACTGGGCCCGGCGAAACGTCGCGCGTTGCTGCGGCACTTTGGCGGGATGCAGGGGCTGCTGCGCGCCGGCGTCACCGACTTCGAGGCGGTGAGCGGAATCGGGACAACATTGGCGCGCACCCTTTATGATCATCTGCACCCGGGGGCATGAAGCATCACTCGATGGTCTGGAATCTTCCAAACACGTTGACCTGGCTGCGGATCTTCGCGATCCCGCTGGTCATCGTGCTGTTCTATCTACCGTTCAGCTGGGCCGATCCGGCCGCGGGCCTGCTGTTCGCAGCCGCCGGCATCACTGACTCGCTCGATGGCTATTTCGCACGGCGCATGGGGCAGACTTCGCGCCTCGGTGCGTTCCTCGATCCGGTTGCGGACAAGCTCATCGTGGCGGTAGCGCTGGTGCTGCTCGTGAGCAAGGACATGCCCAAGATCGTGGTGCCCGGGCTCGAAGGCATGGACGGCGGCCATGCGACGCTGCGCGCCGAAACCGTGAGCGTCATCCTCGTGCTGTGCTCGGTCGTCATCATTGGCCGCGAGATCGCGATCTCGGCGCTGCGCGAATGGATGGCCGAGATCGGTCAGCGCGGCAAGGTCAAGGTCAGCCAGCTCGCCAAGTACAAGACCATCCTGCAGATCGTGGGCCTGTCCTGCATGTTGTTCCGCTGGAACCTGACAATCTTTCCCGGAGTGTCGCTGCCGGTATTCGAGATCGGCCTGGTGCTGACGGTCATCGCCGCCTTCCTGACGCTGATCTCGGCAATCTCGTACCTGCGCGCAGCGTGGCCGGATCTGCGTGGCACTTCATGAGCCACTCGGTGTGCGTATTCTGCGGTTCTGCGCCCGGCGCGCGCCCTAGCTACTCGCGCGCCGCCGAGGAAATGGGCGTGGCGCTGGCGCGTGCTGGCCTCACGCTGGTCTACGGTGGCGGCAAGCTCGGCCTCATGGGCATCGTCGCCGACGCCGTGCTCGCGGCCGGCGGGCGTGTGGTCGGCGTGATTCCCCGCATGCTCATCGAGCGCGAATGTGCGCACCCGCATCTCACGACGCAGCACGTGGTCAACACCATGCACGAGCGCAAGACGCTCATGGCCGACATGTCCGATGCCTTCGTGGGATTGCCCGGCGGCATGGGAACCTTCGACGAACTGGTCGAGATCGTCACCTGGGCGCAGCTCGGACTGCACGCCAAACCCGTAGTGCTCGCCAACATCGAGGGCTATTTCGAGCCGATGTACAGCATGCTCGATCACGCCGTGCGCGAGAAATTCGTCACGGCGGAAAGCCGGGCGCGCTGGCGCAATGCCGATTCGGTCGAATCAGTCATGCGATTGCTTGAAAAAGAAGGGCTTGGCGGAGAGGGAATTCCTTGACTTGGCCAGAGCCGGCCCTAGAATTTGCGCCCTCTCCAGGAAGCGGGAATAGCTCAGTTGGTAGAGCACGACCTTGCCAAGGTCGGGGTCGCGAGTTCGAGTCTCGTT
>Ga0207683_10005321_pt1 | contig 11037 bp, 10 predicted proteins | sample KBSM73metaG_FD_184333 | JGI IMG/M metagenome (GOLD analysis project Ga0207683, IMG submission 184333) | Miscanthus rhizosphere microbial communities from Kellogg Biological Station, Michigan, USA - KBS M7-3 metaG (SPAdes) (version 2) | ecosystem: Host-associated > Plants > Roots > Rhizosphere >...
AATCTATACAACGGTTTACTTACTCTCGCCTGAAATGCGCAACTGAACCATAAAGGAATAAAAGGCATACAAGAGAGTTTTCTTGTATGCCTTCAATGTCTTGTTTGGTTAAAAAAAATCAAAGCACCTTCATCATCAGCAAATCCGTCTGCACGTCACTTCCTAACACAAAATCATGTCGCCCGAATTTTTCAAAACCCCATTTGGTATAGAAATCAATCGCCCGTTGATTATGTTCCCATACACCGAGCCAGATGATCTGGCGGTTTAATTCTTTTGCCGTATCAATACATTCATTCATTAATGCTTTGCCTACGCCTTTGCCAATCGCAGATTTGACAGCATATATCCTTACTATCTCAATAGATGTCTTTGTGCCAAACTCTTTATAATGGTCGCCATCACGCATACGCACATACCCCAGCGGTTGACCTTCATCATAAGCAAGAAAGAAGATACCGTCATTTGTTTCCACTTCTTTTATCAGATCGTCTTTGCGAAACTGCTCATTCATAAACTTATCCATATCTTCTTTTGTGTTGCTATCAGCAAAAGAATCATAGAATGTTTCGCGGCTTATTTCGGCTATTAACGCTGCATCGCTTTTCTCTGCTTTGCGAATTTCAATGCCCATAATTTTATCAATAAAAAACCTCCCGGAAACCGGGAGGTGTAAACATAACAATTTATAACAAATCTGCTTTGTTTGTGATACTAAAAATTGAATAAAGCACCACCACCAAAAATATTTGCTTTGCTGTTGTCAAGTCCTTTCATGTAAGAAAAACGCACTTCGATAGTCTTGCCGCTGTTGCCTACACCAAAGCGTATACCCGCATTGCCGGCCGGACCATATGAATTGATATTGCTGGAAACTTCATCACCGTAATAGTCTGAATAATTGATCGTGCCATAATGATAGCCAAACCCTGCACCGACAAAATATCCAAAACGGCTTTCCGCTTCTTTCGTGGAGCCGGCGCCCATGTTGAGGGTCACCATAAGCGGAATGTCGAGCATAGCACTGCTGCTGTTGCTGCTTTCTCCGTAATAGTCACGGCTGTTATAGTTTATTGAAAACCCGGCGCTCAGCGGTATACCCACTGAAACCGACATGTCTTCACCTTCTATAAAATTAAAACGCGGCGAATACATCAGTCCGCCATTGGGTGTAGTGTTACCTCCCGGTGCTGATGCAACGAAAATCGAGAATCCTGCGCCATGCATAAAACTTTGTGAATAAGAAGCGATGGAGATAAAAAATAAAAATGACAGAGAGCAAAAGAGCTTTTTCATGCAATAAAGTTTTGGTTAAAAATGGTTGCTTGTTAAAAGTCGACGGCTAACGCTTATGTATAGGCCGGCTTTGGGCATAAAAATATAGCGTCAAATTCACACTTGCAAGTGACCTGCTAAATATTTTACCGTATGTAAAAAGTGATGCGCAGTGGATGGCAGGCGGTCTAAAACACCTCTCCTATATTTACAAAAAGGCCCTTGGAACCCTGCGTGCCAAACCCGTAATCGATGGCAATATTCGTGTTGGACTTTTTATTGAGCTTGATGCGCAACCCGAATCCCGCTCCGGGTTGTACTGCCTGTGGACTATCGGTCGGCGCTCCCGAAAAACTTTCTGCATTGGCAAACAAAACCCCGCCAAACAAACCATTACGGGTTATGCCGAAGCGGTATTCTGATTCTAAATAAAGCATGATATTACCCCGGTATCGTCCCTGTATAAATCCGCGCCCTGAATTATTAAAATTGTCCCAGCCTGTTGAGGGCAGATCAAGAAAAGGAGGTTTCCCATCCAATACGAGCCAGTTGTAACTCCAGAAAGCAAGTACGTTTCTACCGGCTCCGGGCATACGAAAATATTTCCGGATATCAACAATAGCCGATTGCCAGTTGGTATTACTACCCAGCCAGGTGAAATTATCCCTGATCACCACATTTGCCAGCAAACCGCCGTTGGGATTTATCGGGTTTTTGCGGGAATCATAAAGGAAATTAAAAGCAAGACCCGATGAAACCGTTTTTGCAGCCGCGCCATATTTTGCATAATCCGATTCTTCACCATTCGCCAGGCCTTTTTCCGAAATTCTCCAGCGATAGTCAAAATTATAACCGATGCCCGCTGAAAAATTCGCCGTTACCTTTTTTAAAACGTATTGATAAACGCGGACATAAGAATACTCCATCGGATCTTCATTCTCTATTGGTGCATTACTGCCCAATCCGAATGTACTTTGAGGATAATACATAAACCGCCAGTCGCCAAGCAGGTTCCATGCGTCGCCCTTCAGCCAGACATTGAGTTGAACCGGTATAGTGAATTGCCGGTTCTGCGTATAGTTCACATTCTCCGTTATGACCGATAATTTTGATCCGGGCTTATCACTGGTAAAGAATGCAACGTTACCCGACAGAATTCCAGCCAATCTCGTTTGTAATGTATACCCAACGGCCGGCAATACAGAAACAACCGGTTTATCTCCCGGCCGCATACTGTCGGCTTTTTGAGATGGCTTATAACCAAACCATTTACGGAAATAATCAACGATATCTTTTTCTTTGATTTTTTCATTGACCGTATCAACCTGCTGAGCACAAAGGGGCAATGAAATGAGGAGGATCAGCGCAGAAACAGTTATTTGCTTTATTAAGATGCTCAATGAATCATAATGGGTTTAGATAGTAACGTGAATTTTCTTCAGAAAATGTATGGTTTTGTTTTTAATTCACGATTTAACGGAAGTTTCAATTTAATCTGCAGAGCTTTCAAAAGTATCGCATTTAAAATATATTAAGTGGCCCGTTGCGATCGATTTGGAAAAATTAACGGCTTTTTAAATTAAAGCCGTCTTTCTTCTTACTGCATATTTTCAATGACCATTGCACTTGCACCACCTCCTCCATTACAAATACCGGCAGCGCCATATTTTGCTTTGTTATGTTTTAGCACATTGATCAGCGTTACAATAATGCGGGCACCACTTGCACCCAGCGGATGACCAATAGATACCGCACCTCCATGCACATTCACTTTTGCCGGATCCAGTTTCATGCGTTTTGTATTCTCAATTCCGACAACAGCAAAAGCTTCATTCAGTTCCCAGTAACTGATATCTTCCATTTTTAATCCTGCCTTAGCGACCGCTTTCGGTACTGCAAGAGACGGCGTAACCGTGAACCACTCCGGGGCCTGTTCTGCGTCGGCGTAAGAAATTATTTTAGCTATTGGTTTCAAACCGAGTTCAGTTGCTTTTTCTTTACTCATCAATACAAGTGCAGCAGCACCATCATTCATTGTACTTGCATTGGCTGCTGTTACTGTTCCGTCTTTTTGAAACGCCGGTTTCAATTCCGGTATTTTATCAAATTTTACATTGAATGGCTCTTCGTCTTTTGAAAACAACAGCGGATCGCCTTTGCGCTGCGGAATGGAAACCGGTACAATTTCATTGGTAAATTTTCCTTCGTTCCAGGCGGCCTGGCTGCGTTTGTAGCTTTCAATTGCAAAGGCATCCTGGTCACCACGGCTGATGCCACACTCCTTCGCACATAACTCAGCGGCATTACCCATCGCTTTGCCATCGTATACGTCCGTCAATCCATCTTTGGCTAATCCGTCCGTAAGTGTTGTATTTCCATATTTATTTCCCCAGCGCACACTTTCTACATAAAAAGGAACATTGCTCATGCTTTCCATACCGCCCGCCACCACTATATCGGCATCACCAAGGGCAATGCTTTGTGCGGCCTGTGAGATGGCTTTCATACCACTGGCACAAACCTTATTCACCGTCGTACAATTCACTTCGTTGGGTAATCCAGAAAATTTTGCGGCCTGCCGCGCCGGTGCCTGGCCAAGGTTTGCCTGTATCACACATCCCATCAACACATCCTGCACCTGTGCCGGCTTTATGCCAGCCTTTTCTACGGCAGCTTTTATCACTACAGCACCAAGTTGAGTGGCCGGAAAATCTTTCAATGCACCACCAAAACTCCCTATTGGCGTACGCACGGCAGAAATTATATATACTTCTTTCATGTTTTAAAAATTGAGCGCAAAGGTAACGATTGTTAGTGTAAAGGACTTGCGGGTGTAGTCTAGGGGAAAACTGGAACACTGTTTGCCCAGTGGTTCTAGGTTGCGCAGAATGATGATAAACAGATAATCTTGCCCGGGAAAACTTTCTGTACCTTCCCGTCCTCTCCCGACCCTTCCAAACGTCTTAACATTATCATTAATCATTAAAAAACGTTGTTTATGAAAAAGCCTGCAATTTTTGTGCTCTCATTGCTTTTATTCTCATTTACGTCCATTCGCCCCGGCGCCCTCACCGACAAGGAAAGAAAAGATGCCATTGATCTTTTGTCAAAAACAGAACAAGGCGTATTTGATGCCGTAAAAGGATTGAGCGATGCACAATTGAAATTTAAAGCAGCTCCGGACCGCTGGAGTGTGGAAGAATGCGTAAAACATATTGCCATGACGGAGCAAGCTCTTTGGCAAATGACAAGCGGCGCCATGAAAGAAACGGCCACCGCAGAAAAAAAAGCTGCCGTTAAATCGACCGACGAACAGGTAATAAAGATGATGGAAGACCGCTCACACAAGGTAAAAACTGCCCCGCCACTGGAACCGCAGAATACCCCTTTCAAATCATTGTCTGAAGCATTGGAGTCTTTTAAAACCAACCGCGAAAAATTGATCGACCATGTAAAGACAACGAATGATGATATGAGAAGTCATGTAACAACCATGTCATTTGCATCGTTCGATTGTTATCAAATGGTATTGTTTATCGGGGCGCACAGCAACCGGCATACGCAACAGATAGACGAAGTGAAAGCTGATCCTAACTTTCCGAAGAATTAATTTTCCGTCGGGCCGATCTGCTTTCAACCGCTTAACATTTTGAGTAAATCGGCCTGGCGGTTATTCCAATTTATCCTTCAGGCTTGGTGAATCGTACTTGTTAATTCCCTACGGTAACCGGCCCGACGGATATCATTCTTCAGACACCCAGAATTCAATATTGTATTCTGTTTCGCCAAGCGTACCATTTTTTCCAAATACTACTTCTTTCGAAACAGCAGGCCCGTTATCGTCATGCCTGTTTTCCAGCAACAATGTTTTACCGGCATATACTGCTTTTACTGTATACTTCCCGATTGGAATATCAGTTGCCATAAACGTACCGGCGACATCCTGTATAGATCGTTCAATGCTCACAGCGGTGCTGCCATCAATCAACACATTATCTGCAGGCGTAAAAACCAGCTTTATGTTACTAACATCTATATCCGTTCCGAATGCATAGAGATCCGCATGCGCACCGTAATAACCGTTATCACCGGGTCGCTTACCACTGATCTTCCATGTAAAATTTCGTACAGCGCCGCTTTTAGTAAATGGATCAGCAGAAGAAGGATCAAGATCAAATTTGTACGTCTGCCCGTAAATTGTTTTTTCCATTTGTGCCTTTGCCGTCCAGTCGCCTGCAGGTTCACCGGGTAATGCCGCCGAATATTCTCCGTTACCATTAGTTTGCGCATATACGTAATTGGCATACCATACGGTATGTTCAATAGTTACTTTTACACCGGCTAAAGGATGTCCTGCTGCATCGGTGATTTTTCCTTTTACAACACCGGTACTGGTTGAAGGAATATTTTCTGTTGCATCTTTTTTACAGCCCACGATTGCCGCTAAAAAGAATATACAACCTGTACAGCAAGAAACTCTCTTTCTCATAAAAAAGGTTTAATGTTTATTGTTATAATTTAAAGTTTAAGCTCATTACTAATAAGCTGCGCTAAACTACACTGTATTGAACCGGTGCGTTATACGTTTTGTAACCAACAGTGTATACAGCCTGATGAGCAGGTAAAAAAGATGTATGAAATGAATCCAAAAAAAGCAAACACTTGAACTTCTTTTCGAATAAGTGTTTATTTATATTCAAAAAATAGAATATTCATTACCGTAAGTAAACCGTTCACGTTAACTATAATTACAATGCGATCAGTTTCTAAGACAATAAACTTAACTCCTGCATAATAGAATTACATACAAGCACGTTCATACTATTTTAATAGAAGACCATATCGGTGAAAAAGAATTTCCTCATACTGCCTGCAATATGTTTTTATTTGTTAACGATAGCGCAGGAAAGCGAGCTGCAGCAATTCAAAAATGGATTTTACATAAAACAGTTTTCAGAAGCAAGCGGGTTAGTGAACAATGCCTGTAAATATCTATACGAGGACACCCGTGGATTTATATGGGTCTGCACGTTTAGCGGGTTAAGCCGCTTCGATGGAAAGCAATTTATAAACTACGGTGTAAAGGAAGGACTACCCGGTACGAATATCACCCAGGTAAGTGAAGATTCGTCCGGTGTGATTTATGTGGCGACGACAACCGGTATTGCACGATATACGGGATACATCAAATCGTCCGGCATCTGTTTTTATACATACCCGCAGACCACTGGTCTCGAAGGTCTTTTATCAGGTATGCAGCCGATAGACAGCAATACCATCATTTTTCAGAAAAATAACGGCGCCGTATACTCGCTGATAAAAAATAAATTGCTGCAATTAACACCGGATGCAGGCAGTGCCGGTCTGAAAATGTATCGGAGGGATAACCATTATTTTTACGCGTTTATTCCCGATACTATACGGGTCTTTAATGCCCGTTTTGAAAATGTAAAAAACTTTTTTTTCAAAAGCTCTGAATTTTCGACTGAATCGGTCGACAGCGCTGGCCGCATACACCTCTATTCGCCCGGGAATATCCAAAGATTAGAAGATGACAAAATTGTGTTCGAGGGAAATGCACCAGACAGCATCGGGTGCTTTGTGAATACAGATACACTTCACCGTATGTTTTACGACAGGGGAAATGTTATTCGCTATTACGATGGCATGGTTGATCTTCCCGTGCTGGATATGAACCAGCTCTCCATGCAGACCAACCGCCTGTTACACGCAAAGGACGGCAGTATATGGTCCACTTCTACCGGCATCGGGTTGTTCCGCATCACTAAATTACCGTACAGCATTTCAGAAATGCACGATCCGGTGAGTTATCATTGTAAAAACGGGAAAAGAATTATTTATGATAATAAACGCTTTAACAGCAATCCTTTCTTTGTAAGGGCCCGCGATTCGTTGAGACCAATAATTATATCGATACTGATCGACCGGAACAATAACGCCTGGTTTTGTACAGAAAAAGGGCTTTATAAACAACCGCCTGATGGCCGTGGACGTTTTTACATATTTACCGGTGATAAATTAATATGGAATAGTTCTGCCGAGCTTCACCAGGCTATTGAATTTCCAAATGGGGATTTGTGGTTTTACGGCGTCGCGGGCGGTATTCTTTTCAGAGACGAAAAGTTTCAACATTTCACATCACGCAATGGCTTAACCGAATATGGTGGAGCTATAGCGCATATTGTTGGGGATAAAGACGGAAACGTACTGGTGATGGATTACTTTGACAGAAAACTTTATCACGTTGAAGGCGACACGATACTTCCCGTTTCAAACATAAAAGATGGTGGTAATTTTTATCCGAATTCTATCGTACGGGATAGCAGGGGCTATGTGTGGATGGAGCATAACAAAACACTATACCGGCTGGAGAAACGGCTGATCGGGAGCTTTGACGTTACTGACAGCCTTTTACCATCCGACATCAACAAAGCCGAAATAAAAACATTCAACTTTGACAGCCAGGATCGTTGCTGGGTAAACTATGCAGGAGGTAATATCCAGGTGTTTTTTTTAAATCAGGATGGCCATTACAGTCATACTAACAGTATCAGCTATACGAAAGATGACGGTCTCGGATCATTCGGAATATCCTTCAATACACTTTATCCGGATGATGATGGTAATATGCTGCTCATCCCGGCAAAAACGGATGTCGGCAGCGTAGCCTCTTTTTCCATTGCAAATGCACTCCAGCGAAAGCAATTAATGACCCCGGTCGTAAGTATAGTCGGGATTGACATTAACCTCGAAAAAGCTGACCGGCTTTTGCCTGAAAATATCAGGCGGAACAATAAGGCTGGCGCTGTCCGCTTGCCACACAAAGAGAACAACATTTTATTTAATTACAGCAGCAGTGCCCTCAGTCATCCGTCGAATCTTATATATAAAATAATGCTTGAAGGGTTCGATAAGAAATGGCGGATTACAGATTTAACCAGTGTCAGCTATACCAATCTGCCCGCAGGTTCTTATATTTTTCTTGTTCAGGCTGCGAATGTAAACGGCACATGGGGACCGGTTTGTAAATACCCTTTCATTATTCTTCCGGCATGGTACAACACCTGGTGGGCAACCCTATTATTTATGGCGGTTTGCGTTCTCGTTATTTACGTAATTTTTTACATTCATCTGAGCGGCGTTCGCATGCATCATATCGAGGAAAGCAGCTTATTTAAATCAAGCCTCATTGGTCTTATCGGCCATGATATGGTAACCCCTTTACTGTATATTGCAAAAGTTTCGCGGCAACTGCGTAACTACAACGAAAAATTAAGCAGGGAGACAACACTCGAAAGCCTTGGCGAAATAGATACGACCGCAACCCAACTCCATTTTTTCGGCGAAAGTATTATTCACTGGATAAAGATTCAGAACACTGATTTTAAACCTGTGTTCGAACAGTTTTCCATAAGCAAAACGATTAAAGAACTTACCGACTTTCATCATCCCCTTTTTGCGGAAAAAGGAACTGACCTGAACTACAAAATGGACGAAGAAATAGTCGGTTACCAGGATCCTACCCTTGTTCGTATCATCGTACACAATCTCTTGCTCAATGCGAATAAATTTACTTCAAATGGAAAAGTGACGATAACAAGCACAGTAAGAAATGACTGGGCAACGATCATTGTAAAAGATAACGGCAGAGGTATGGATGAGGAAAGGGTCGACTCTTTAAACAATCTGCGCGCGATACATTCAAGTCCGGGGACGAGTAAAGAAAAAGGTTGGGGCATGGGATATAAAGTAATTATTGACTTGCTCAGGTTCACGGACGGAAAATTGCATATAAGCAGCCGGCTAAACGAGGGAACGGAAGTGACCATAAAGTTACCCTGCAGCGAAGACCTGATCATTGAAAAAAAACGGTCAGCATTTTCAGAAAACCTGGCTGAATTTAAGAATTAACAATTTCATTTTCAGAATGTCTTTTACCGTACCGCTTTTATCATCGTAACACTACGAAAACAGGTATCACGATTTTTATGGCGATATACGCCAGATTCATTCCAACTTCTTAAATTCACTTTCCATTTTGTTTCAAGAGTAAACTTTACCCGGATGTCGGTTACCGTACTTATCCTGATTGGCTTGAATATATTCCTTTCTTACAAAGGATTATCAAATGATCTTTTTTACGAAAAATACAAATTTGAAGTTGAAAAGGTCCTTATTAATAAAGACTACAAGCGATTGCTCACTTCCGGCTTTTTACATGTGAGCTGGATGCATTTAATCTTCAACATGATCAGCCTTTATTTTTTTGGAGGACTTGAAGGCTCAGTTGGCAGCATTGCTTTCCTGGTTATTTACTTCGCCAGCCTGATTGGTGGCAACCTGCTATCGCTGCTTATTCACCGGCTGCATGGCGAGTACAGTGCGGTCGGAGCATCGGGAGCGGTTTGCGGAATTATATTCGCTTCTATTGCATTGTTTCCCGGATTCAGTATCGGCTTCTTTGGTTTGCCCTTTGCTATTCCCGGATGGATTTACGGGCTTCTGTTTGTCGCCTATTCCATTTATGGTATTCACTCCCGAAGCGATAATATCGGTCATGAAGCACACCTGGGAGGAGCTTTGTTAGGAATGATCGTTGCGTTACTGATGCGACCGGAAGCATTTGCCTACAACTATGTCACGATCCTGCTGATTGCTGTTCCTGTTATTGCCTTCATTTATATTATCGTTGTTGCACCGCATTATTTATTAATTGACAATTTCTTTTTTAAAGAGCATGGCGGAAAGTACACTATCGATCATAGATATAATATAGAAAAGAACTTTCAGCAAAAAGAAATTGACAGGATACTGGACAAAATAAATAAGCGGGGAATGAAAAGTCTCACCAAAGAAGAAAGGAAGGCGTTGAATGATTACTCGCAGAAAATAAAATAACTATAAACGTTGCGTTTATATCCTTACTTTCTATAACAGCGAAATTTATATCTCTACTTATGCTGCCTGAACAACCATTCCATCATCAGCGGATCACTGTAAGCGCCAAGCCATGAAAAATGTCCTGACTCGGGATATTGCGTATAACCGGGATGTGCACCTGCTTTCATCAATGCCTGCAACATGTTGACAGAATAACCGGGATTAACAGCAGGATCTTCCGCACCGTGATATATCCAGATTGGAATATGCGCAATGGCCGCTGCTTTTGCCGGATCACCGCCACCGCAAACAGGAACAGCCGCGGCAAATAAATTAGGGTAACGCTCAATAGCATCAAATGTGCCGAAGCCGCCCATAGAAAGACCGGTAATATAAATGCGGTTGCTGTCAATCGGTAATGTTTTTATCATCTGGCGGATGAGGCCGATCACTAACTCCATTGGTCTTGTAGGTGTTGGTTGAAGATGAATATCCAGGCTGGTTCTGTCGCGTGCGAAATTGGACCAGCTTATTTTTTCGGGACATTGTGGTGCAATAACGAAAGCCGGATGTTTCATCATATTCTCATCCGTTGCAAAATTCATCACGCCCCATTTTAGTTGCGCTTCATTATCATTGCCTCTTTCTCCTGACCCATGTAAAAAAATTACGAGCGGATATCGTCGCAATGTATCTGAATCCGGAAACAGCTGACGGTAATTTAACGTATCACCTTTCTCGATATACTTGTTCATACTAAATCGCGACGGTTGTGCAGATACAAACTGACTATTCAAACACAAACACAGTGCAAGAAATACAGTAGTCTTTATGAATTTCATTTTATCAATGTTTAAATAA
>Ga0207683_10005323_pt1 | contig 11036 bp, 8 predicted proteins | sample KBSM73metaG_FD_184333 | JGI IMG/M metagenome (GOLD analysis project Ga0207683, IMG submission 184333) | Miscanthus rhizosphere microbial communities from Kellogg Biological Station, Michigan, USA - KBS M7-3 metaG (SPAdes) (version 2) | ecosystem: Host-associated > Plants > Roots > Rhizosphere >...
TTCCTGCGCGACGTCGAAGGTCAGATCTTCTCCGACCTGGCGCTGACGATTTCGATCGCGGTCGGCATCTCGGTGTTCGTCGCAATCAGCGTGATGCCGGCGGCAAGCGGCTGGCTCAAGGCGAAGAAGCTCAAATCCGGTTATGGCGACGGCTGGCCGTGGCTGACCGATCGCATCATGAACCTGACCGACACGCGCGCAAAGCAGCTCGGCTGGGTCGCCGCGCTGCTGGTCCTGCCACTCGCGCTGACATTCGCGTTCAAGCCGCGCCTGGATTACCTGCCGCCGGTCAAGCGCGCGGCGATCGATGCGTACTTCAACTTCCCGCCCGGCATGGCGCCGGAAGTCGTGAATCGGGAAATGGTGCCGCAGATGCTCGCGCGCATGAAGCCGTACATGGATGGGACGAAGCAGCCGCAGCTGAAGAACTGGTACATCCTGCTGTGGCCGGGCGGCGGCACGATCGGCGCACGCGTGGTCGATGAAAAACGCATCAACGACCTCGCCCGCATCGTGCGCGAGGAGATCACGGTCGGCCTTCCCGACACGCGCGTGTTCGCCGAGGAAGGCAACCTGTTCGGCGGCTTCGGTGGTTCGGCGCGTTCGGTCGCGATCCATCTGCAGGGCGACGACAGCGCGCAGTTGTACAAGGCTGCGGAAGCCGGCCGCGTGCTGCTCGAGAAGAAATTCCCGGGCGCAAACGTCCAGGCATTTCCGTCCACCGATTCCTCGCAACTCGAACTGCACGCGCAGCCCGACGACCGGCGCATTGCCGAAGCCGGCTGGGACCGCGCCACGATGGGCGACATCGTGCGCACGCTCGGCGACGGCTCGTGGCTCGGCGAATACTTCAATGGCGAGCAACGCGTGCCGATCATCCTGCGCGCCGGCGGCGGCCAGACGCCGGAGGAAATCGCGCAGACGCCCGTCGTCACACCCAGCGGCCGCGTCGTGCCTATCGGCGAACTGGTCAAGCTGCAGACCGCGCTCGGCCCGACCCAGATCCGCCGGCTCGACCACCGCCGCACCGTGACGCTGACGATGGATCCACCCGCGACGCTGGCGCTGGAGGACGCGCTCGCCACGATCGACAAGCAGGTGCTGCCGGAACTTCGCCAGCAACTGCCCGACGGCACGATCCGGCTCGCCGGCAGCGCCGATCGTCTCGATCATATCGTCGGCACGATCGGCCAGAATTTCGTGCTCGCGCTGTTCGTGCTGCTGCTGCTGATGGCGGCGATGTTCAAGTCGCTGCGTCACGCGCTGATCGTCGTGCTGACAGTTCCGCTGGCATTGATCGGCGGCATGCTCGGCCTGCGCGTGCTCGGCCTGTTCGCGTTCCAGCCGCTCGACCTGTTGTCGATGATCGGCTTCATCATGATGGTCGGCGTCGTCGTCAACCACGCGATCCTGCTCGTCGACCTCACGCGCACCGCGCAGGAAAGCGGCCACGGCCTCGACGACGCAATCCGCATGTCGCTGAACCAGCGCCTGCGCGCGATCCTCGCGAGCACGCTGACCGGCGCGCTCGGCGCGCTGCCGATGGCGGTCAATCCCGGCCCGGGCAGTGTGATCTATCGCGGCCTCGCGGCCGTCAATGTCGGCGGCGTCGTCGTCAGCCTCGTGTTCTCGCTGCTGCTGCTGCCGAGCCTGATGCGGCTGTTCTTCCCGCAGCGCGAAGCACGCAAGGCGATCGCCCCACCGCGCGGCGAAAAACCGCGCCTGGTCGAGGTCGATGCCGAGGTCGAGGCGGCGTGATGTCGCCTCGTTTCTTCGAAGCAAAGATTGAATCACGAAGAACACGAAGAACACGAAGGGAGACTGGATCAAATGGTGCTTGCGCCGACGCTCGTAAACATCAGATCGCATACTAAGGTACGGCTTTGCGTGCCTAACCCCACTCCAAAAAAGTTTTGCTGTTCTTCGTGTTCTTCGTGTTCTTCGTGGTTCAGTCTCTTGATTGTTTCACTTCACCAGCAGGACAGATTGCAATGAATCAGTTTTCGACAATTGGCCATGTGAACGTGCGTGCGCTCGCCGCCGCAGTGTTTTCGCTGCTGCTGATCGGCGCGGCCGACACCTGCCGTGCGGAAGGCGCCGGGCCGCCTGCGGCACCGGCGGCGATCGTCGAGGTCGCCGCGGCCACGGCGACGCATCTGGCGCCGATGCGCTGGGTACCCGGCAGCGTGGTCAGCCGCGACGATGCGAAGGTCGCGAGCGCCGAGGCCGGCCGGCTCGAATTCGTCGCCGAGGTCGGCACGCGCCTCAAGGCCGGTGAGCGCCTCGCCAAACTCGACGACCAGACGTTGCGCCTGCGCCGCGAGGAAATCCAGTCCGATGTCGCGCGCGCCGAGGCGCAGCGCGTCCTCGCGCAGACCCAGATGCAGCGCCTGGACAAGCTCGCGACATCCAACTCCGTCGCGAAGAACCAGCTCGACGAGGCGCGCGCGGCGCTCGAGACGAACGTGCAGGCGCTCGCCCACGCGCGCGCGCAGTTGCACCAGGTCGATCACAACATCGACCAGACCGAGGTGCGGGCGCCGTTCGCCGGCATCGTGACCGAGCGCTTCTCGCAGCGCGGCGAGTATGTGCAGATCGGCGCGACGATCGTGCATCTGGTCAACGTCGACCACATCGAGGCGCGCGTGCAGGCGCCGCTGACGCTGGCCGACAAGATTCGCGCCGGCATGGCGGTGACGGTCAAGGCGGCCGGTCAGGAATCTCCGGCGAAGATTCGCGCTGTCGTTCCGGTGGGCGATGAGCGCGCGCGCCAGTTCGAATTGCGGGTTGCGCTCGACCCGGCGCTCGCGCTCGTCGGCAGCGCGATCGAAGTCGCGTTGCCCGAAGCCGGCGCGGAAAGCGAGCAGAAACTCACAGTGCCGCGCGATGCGCTCGTGCAGCGCCAGAACCAGACCTACGTCATGCGCGTCTCGGCGGCGAACACCGCGGAGCAGGTTCCGGTGGCGGCGAGCACGGCCGCTGGCGACAAGGTCGAGGTCCAGGGCGCGCTCGCCGCCGGCGACCGGCTCGTCGTGCGCGGCGCCGAACGCCTCGCACCCGGTCAAAGCGTGAAGATAGCCAAGGGCGGTTGAGCGGCGTTCGATCCACTGCATTCGCCGACACCGAATCGAAGCCCCGCCGGCTCCTGTTCGCGCTCGCGCCTGCGCCGTCATGTTCAGCTTGAGGACGGCGCAGCGAACGCCGGGCGTGCCCGCGCGTGCAAATAAGCACATACTGCTGCTTTGCTGCCGCGACAACCTTCGATGCCCCATCACATTCCGCTTTTCCGTTTCTGGCTGCGCAACGGCCAGAGCATCGGCCCGGTCGCGTTGCGCAAGTTGTGGGCCAGTGCATGCGGCAGCGATGACGTCACGGTCACGCGCGAAGCGCGTGAAATGTCGTTCGGTGCGCAGACGCACACGTATTCGCTGTGCGGTCCGCCGAAGACTCCGAACCTGCCTTCCATCGAAGCGCGGCTGCGGCGCATGCTTGCCGATACGGCCCTCGTAGCAACGATCGTCCATACGCATCTGAACTGATCTGCACCTTCGCGCCGCCGGATCCGACGGCCAGCCCGAGCATCGGCAGTTGAATGCGCACGCACGAACGGTGTCGCAAAACTGACTATTTTCGCGCGCCGCGCAGTGTCGATACTTCCGGGCTATGACAGCGACCGGGGTTGTCCCCACACTGCCGCCAGGAATTTCTGCAAACACTCCGAGGCAAACACGCTCATGCGGAAAATCATCGCGCTCGCGATCTGTCTGTTTGGCTGGTCCGCCTGTCCGGCGGCGGAGCCGGCTGCGGAAGGCCGCTGGGAAGGCATCGTGCAGATCCCCGGATATCCGTGCCGTCTGACCGTCGATCTGGGTCGCGATGCGGCCGGAAAACCGGTCGGCTCCATCATCATTCCGGAGCTCCACATCAAGGGCGTCGCGCTGGCGGACATCGTGTACGCAGACGCTGCGCCTGCGACGATATCGTTTGCGCTGAAGAGTGTCCTTGCGTCGGCGCCGGACGCGCCGGCCCGATTCGCAGGACATCTCGACGGAAACGCCACGATTACCGGCACGTTCACGCAAGCCGGAAACTCCGCGCCGTTCACGCTCAAGAGGATCGGCGCCGCGCAGGTCGACGAGCCGGCGCGCAGCACGCCTGTCGCAAAGGCACTCGAAGGAAAGTGGATCGGCGACTACGAACTCACGGGTTACCCGCGCCACGTGACGATCACGCTCGCGAACCACGCGGGTGCGGCCGCCAGCGCCGAATTCGTCATCGTCGGGAAGAAAGTCAACAACCTGCCGGTCGACCTGCTTGTCCAGGATGGCGATTTCCTGCGCCTCGATTCGCACGAGACCGGAGTCAGCTTCGAAGGCCGCTACGTGAAAGAGCGCGACGAAATCCGCGGTGTCTGCACACAGGGACCGTTCGAACCCAGCCTGATCCTGCACCGCGACAATGGGAAGTGAGTCGATGAAGACCTCGTTACCGGTTTGTGCACTCGCCCTCGCCTGCCTCGCGGCGCAAGCCCACGCGCAATCGATGTTCCGCGGCGATCCGGCGCATTCGGGTTTGTACGCCTCGCAGGGGCCGCGCGAATTTCATCGCGTGAAGTGGAAGTTCCCGACCGGCGCAAGCATCGTCTCGTCGCCGGTCGTGCAGGATGGGGTAATCTTTTTCGGCAGCGACGACGGCAATGTCTATGCAGTCGATGGCAGCAGCGGCAAGCAGATCTGGCAGCACGCGACCGGCGGCCCGGTCGCATCGACGCCGGCGATTGCGAACGGCATCGTCTACGTCAACAGCTACGACGGAAAATTCCATGCGCTCGATGCACGCAGCGGCGCGACGAAATGGAAATTCGCGACCCAGGGCGAGCGCAACTTCGAGGCAAAGGGTCTCAACGGCATGCAGCCGAAGACCCAGACGATGCCCGATCCGTACGACAACTACCTGTCCAGCCCGGCCGTGGTCAACGGTGCCGTGTTCTTCGGCAGCGGCGATGGCAACCTGTACGCGCTCGACGCCGCATCCGGCGACCTGCGCTGGAAATTCGCCACCGGCGATGTCGTGCACGCGTCGCCGGCAGTCGTCGACGGCACCGTGTTCGTCGGCAGCTGGGACAGTTATTTCTATGCCGTCGACGCCGCGACCGGCAAGGAGAAATGGCGCTTCCACGGCGGCGAGGACGCGGTGATGCACAACCAGGTCGGCTTCCAGTCGTCGCCGACGGTCGTGAACGGCACCGTCTATACCGGCTGCCGCGATTCCAACGTGTACTCGCTCGACGCGGCCACGGGCAAGGAAAACTGGCGCTTCTACAACGACGGCAGCTGGGTCAACACATCGCCGGCGGTAAAAGACGGCAAAGTATACTTTGCGACTTCCGACTCCTCGCTATTCCATGTCGTCGACGCGCTCACCGGCAAACCGGTGCTGCGGCAGCAGGGCAACGCCTACATGTTTTCCTCGCCGGCGATCGCGGGCGACACCGTGTTCATCGGCGTCCTCAACGGGACCCTGGAGGCGCGCGACCTCGCGACCGGCAACGTCCTGTGGACTTTCCGGACCGAGGCATCGAAGCAGAACAGCGGCTGGATCCTGAGCCACGAAGGCAAGTTCAACAATGCGATGCTGTTCCGCTCCGGCTGGTATTTCCCGACGGTCACCGCGACGGCCCGGCAGGCCAGCGTCGGATCGATCTATTCCTCTCCGCTCGTGTCCGGCGGCACGGTCTACTTCGGCAGCACGGATGGCAACCTGTACGCGATCGAATAGCTTCCGCGGCGGCACGCGCGCTGCGCCAGGCAGCAGCGCGGGCGCGCCGAACGGCCGCCGATTTGAGGAAACGATCACGGGCGGCGATGCATAATGGACGCGCTCGATTGAATCCCGAGGTTCGAAGCGTGGTTGCACCGAATCCACTTCGCCGCGATATCCTGCGGTCGCTGCTGCTGGTCGGCGGCGCTTGTCTGGCTCGTGCAACCGCAGCGCTCGCGACACCGATGCCGATCGAATCCGGAACGATCCTTTCCAGAACGATTCCGCGCTCCGGCGAGAAATTGCCGGCGGTCGGCCTCGGCACGTGGCAGGCATTCGACGTCGATGGCGAAGCAGGACCGCGTGACGAAGCCGCCGAAACCCTCCGCACGTTCGTGGCCGCGGGGCTGCGCGTCATCGATACGTCGCCGATGTACGGTTCGGCTGAAGCCACGCTCGGCGAATTGCTCGAACCCATAGAAGGAAACCGTAGCGCTTTCGTCGCGACCAAAGTCTGGACATCGGGTGCCGCCGCCGGTCGCCGCCAGATCGAGAACTCGTTCCGGTTGCTGCGCCGCGAGCGCCTCGATCTGATCCAGGTGCACAACCTGCTCGATGCGGACGCCCACCTGGCAACGCTGGCTCAGTTCAAGCGCGAGGGCCGGCTACGCTACGTGGGCGTCAGCCATTACTCCGCATCGGCACACGCGACGCTGGTCAAATACATCGAAAGCGGCGCTATCGATTTCGTGCAGGTGAACTATTCGCTGCTCGAGCGCGAGGCCGAACGCAGCGTCCTGCCGGCGGCGAAGGCACACGGCGTTGCCGTGCTGATCAATCGCCCGTTTGCCGACGGGCCGGTGCTGGCGCGCGTTCGTGGACGCGAGCTGCCGCCGCTCGCGGCGGAAATCGGCGCGACATCATGGGCGCAATTTGCGCTCAAGTGGATCATCGCCCACCCGGCAGTGACCTGCGCCATTCCGGGGACGCGCAATCCGGCGCACTTGCTCGACAACATCGCCGCAGCGCGCGGCACCATTCCCGACGAAGCGACGCGCGAGCGCATGGCGGCACTGTTCGACGGCGAATAGCTGATGCGGCCACGCAATCCGGCCTGACGTTTTTCGGAGTTGCCGGCACGTCCCCTGGTGCACGACGCGCCCATGCAACGCCGTGCAAAATACCCGCCGATTGACCGCGTTTCAAAAAAATAGATCGCGCAATCAAGTAGTTGTAACTGGCACGCGAGTTGATACTCCATGGGTAGCGTTCCACACGGGCGCCTTACGCAAGGAGTGTCACCATGTTGCATTACGCAGTGGTTTTTCTGGTTGTAGCACTGATCGCGGCCGTGCTCGGTTTCGGCGGCGTTGCCGGCGCAGCGGCGGGCATCGCCAAGATCCTGTTCGGCGTCTTCATCATCCTGTTCCTGGTCTCCCTCGTTGCAGGCGGCCTGAAGCGGATGTGATCCGAGGGCTGAGGGCTGAAGGTCGAGACATTGCGCTCTTCTTTTTCAGCCCTCGGCCCCGATGTTCACCACCGCTGTTCGCTGCGGTGCGACCGCATGCTGAACGAGTCGCCGTTCAAATCCCGTATTGCTTGCGCTTTCGATACAGCGTCGATACGTCGATGCCGAGCAGGCGCGCGGTCTCGTCGAGCGAGCCGACGTTTGCCACGAGCGCGGTAATATGCGCGCGTTCCAGGTCGTCGATCGTGATGTGGTCTCCCGCGCGCGGTCGCGCCCCGCGTTCCCTCGGAAGATTCGCGATGCTCAAATGCGCGACGTCGACTTCGGATTTGTCGCAGATGATCGACGCGCGCTCGATGACGTTCTGCAACTCACGGACGTTGCCCGGCCAGGAGTAGTCCTGCAGCTGACGCATCGCTGCCGTGGAAAACTGACGCGCCGGACGGCGATAGGCCTTCGCGTAGTGGCGCAGGAAGCGTTCGGCGAGTCCCTGGATGTCCTCCGAGCGCTCGCGCAGCGGCGGAAGGACCAGGCTGATCACGTTGAGCCGGTAGTACAGGTCGCTGCGGAACGTCCCCTGCTTCACCATCTCGGCCAGGTCATGATTCGTCGCCGCGATGATGCGCACGTCGGCTCGTCGCGTGACCGGATCGCCTACGCGCTCGTACTCCTTGTCCTGGATGAAGCGCAGCAACTTGGGCTGCAGCGCCAGCGGAAAGTCGCCGACTTCGTCGAGAAACAGCGTGCCGCCGTTGGCCTGGTTCACGCGCCCAGACGTGCTCTCGGTCGCGCCGGTGAAGGCACCCTTCTGGTGCCCGAACAATTCGCTTTCCATGAGCTCCGTCGACAGGGACGGACAATTCACCGTGACGAATCCAGCCTCCGAACGCGGGCTCCAGTGATGCATCGCCTTCGCGAGCACGCCCTTGCCGGTTCCCGACTCGCCGAGCATCAGCACATTCGCGTCCGTGGCCGCGACATGACGCGCCATCTGCACGACCGCACTCATGGCGGGGTTGATGCTGTTCACGGATCCGGCGTCGCTGTCGCCGGCGTCGTCCTCGAGCTGCTTCAGGCGCAATTCCATGCGCCGCGTCTGAACCTGTTTTTCAGCAGCGGCGCGAAGCTGATCCGGCGAGCACGGCTTGACGAGGTAGTCGACGGCTCCCGCATGCAACGCCTTGACCGCGGTGCCGACATCGGATTGCGCGGTCGCCATGACTACGCGCATCCACGGCGCGATTTCGTGCAGCTGGGGCAGCAATACGAGACCTGATTCTTCGCCGAGGTTCAGATCGAGGAAGCACGCGTCGAACACGGCCGTGTACAGCTGCGCGCGCGCCTGGTCGCCGGTCTGCGCGGTCGTGACGAGGTAGCCCGCGTCCTCCAGACAATGGCGGAATGTGTGCAGGATCGCCTTGTCGTCGTCCACGAGCAGAACGCGCCCAGGGACGCTGTTCTTGGTCTGCATTGCATTCTTCTCCATACCCATGCGGCGACCATAGCCGCGCGACGATCGAATTTTGTGAACGCGCGTGAACTCGGACCGACCCTCCGGCGTCGTGCAGCCTGCCGGCAGGCGCGGCATGGCCTCGGGCAATGCGCGCTGATACCGCCTGAGGCCTGTTTCGCAGCCCATTGTTTTTCCGCACTAATCTACTCGCATCTTCATTGGTACGGTTATTGATTGTCAGGTGACAGAGGCAAGTGATTGCCGCGCGATGTGTCGCGCTGCAAAACGCAATGTCATTCAGGAGAGAGTCATGACAAAACCCGCGACCACGCTCAACGAGCTGATCGAAATCAGTCGAGACGGCCTCAACTTCTACGAGGACGCAATTCGCCACACCGCAAATCCGCAACTTAAAATCGTCTTTCGCGGCATGGTCGACGCGAAGAACCAGTTGATCAGCGCCCTTTCCGAGAGGGTGCGCGAACGCGGTGAGAAGCCGTCGGACGACGGCACGCTTTCGGGAAGCATCCGCAAGGCCTATACCGACGTGCGCGCCAGATTCAGCGACAAGAAGGACGCAACCTACGTTGCGGAACTCGAGCAGTTGGAAGATCGCCTGCTTGCCGCCTTCGAAGATGCGGCAAACGAAGGCGGAGACCCCGACATGCATCGCGCGATCATGAAGAATCTGCCGAAGGTTCGTCTCTGCCACGAGCAGATGCGCAACCTTAAAATGGACTTGGCAGCCTGAGTCCACTCTGCAAGAAGGCGGGTCGTCCCGGACGGCCCGCAGTCTTCTCCTGCGGCGCGCCAACAACTTGAAAACACTCTTCGAACGGCGCGGCTGATATTCGAGCGGGGTGTCTTCGGCAGGCTCTTCGATCGCGCAAACGCCGTCGTTGCGGTCGGCCGCTACAAAAGTGAAGACGTCGTCCCGCCGCTTCGGCCGGCAGTGCGAAACCTTTCGCGCTGTCGTTGCTTGAACTAAGCTTCCGCTGTTCCGGAGTGACCTTCGATTTCGAACACGATGCCAGACACCCGGCCGCCTCCCGTCACCAGCTGGGCTCTCATATCACTGACGATCGCGATCGTCGTCCTGCTTCTTGCCGGCGTCGTGTCCGTCGTCAGCACGATTTCGTCGCAGGACGCGTTCAGTGAAACGGAACGCGCGAATCAACTCTTGAGCGATCTCGACTCGCTCGAACGCATGGTGCTCGACGAAGAAAGCTCGCAGCGCGGGTTCCTCGTCTCGGGCCGCGAGTCCTACCTTGTGCCGTACGAAGAGGTGGAAAAGAACCTGCGGCCGCAGCTCGCGACTATCAAAAAGGCCTTGCGAGAGATGCCCGGTGACCTGGCGTTGCTCGCCCAGATCGAACGAGCCCTGGAGCGCAAGCGCAAGGAAGTCGCATCAACACTGGAAACGTACAGGTCGCAGTCGCCGGAGGCCGCGTTCGCGATCGTCATGACCGATCGCGGCAAGTTGCTGATGGACGATCTGCGTCGGGCGCTGGACGACCTGCGCACTCTCAATACCGAACGCCGCAACCTCGCGCGCGGCCGCCTGGTTTCCCAGCTGACCAACACCAACCTCGTCGTGATCCTTGCGACGATCGTCTCGCTGGTCGCCGGCATCCTCGGCGTATTCTTCGTCCGCCGCGGCCTGCTTTCGCAGCAGCGCGTCGATCTCATGCGCCTCGGGAAGGAACGCGCCGAGGAAGCGGACCGGCAAAAGACGCAGTTTCTCGCCAACATCAGTCACGAGATCCGAACGCCGCTCAATGCGATCGTGGGGTTCAGCCGCCTGCTTGCCCCGCGTCTGACCGGAGACAAGGAGAAGAGTTACGTCGATGCGATCGTCGTCAGCAGCAAGGGCCTGCTCGCCCTCGTCAACGACATTCTCGATATCTCGAAGATCGAATCCGGCCGGCTCGAGCTCGTGTACGAGCCGGTCAGCGTCGACGAAGTCGTCGATTCGGTGGTCAGCATGTTCGCACCGATGGGACTGGAAAAAAACATCACGATCAACGCCGAGGTCGATTCGTCGGTTCCTGATTTTCTCTCGCTCGACGGAAACCGCCTTCGCCAGATCCTGATCAATCTGGTCAGCAATGCCGTCAAGTACACCGACGCCGGCAGCGTCGACGTCAACGTCGCGTGCGTACAGGCCGGGTCGGACTCGGCGCGCCGCACCCTGAAGATCGACGTCGCAGACACCGGCCGGGGCATTGCGCAAACCGACCTCGAAGCGATCTTCGATCCGTTCCGCCAGGGGAGCCAGTCGACGAACGACGCCACGGAGGGTACCGGCCTCGGCCTGTCCATCACGCGACGCCTGGTGGGCCTTCTGCACGGTTC
>Ga0207683_10005324_pt1 | contig 11035 bp, 11 predicted proteins | sample KBSM73metaG_FD_184333 | JGI IMG/M metagenome (GOLD analysis project Ga0207683, IMG submission 184333) | Miscanthus rhizosphere microbial communities from Kellogg Biological Station, Michigan, USA - KBS M7-3 metaG (SPAdes) (version 2) | ecosystem: Host-associated > Plants > Roots > Rhizosphere >...
ACCGCTTCCAGATGGCTGGGGTTGGACGCGACGGTGACCTGGATCTCGCCGGCGTCCGTCACGCGCGACTCCGACGCCGCGAGGTGGTACTTGACGTCACCCGTGCCGCCCTCCGGGTCCGCGATCAGCGCATCGATCGACCGCTCCCCTTCGAACTCGCGAAGGATCGAGGTGTACGACCGGCCGACGACATGGGTCAGGACGTTCAGGCGGCCGCGATGGGCGATGCCGATCAACACCTCGTGCGCGCCGCCACGCGCGGCCAGCTCGACGGCATCGTCGAGCATCGGCACGAGCACGTCCAGCCCTTCGATCGAGAACTGCTTCTGACCGATGAACGCGCGCCGGAGGTAGGTCTCGAAGGCCTCGACCTGCGCGAGGCGCTTCAGAAGCGCACGTCGCTCCTCGTCGGGCAGCGCTCCGCGAAAGCGACCCGTCTCGATCGCCTGGCGCAGCCAGACGCGCTCGGCGTGGTCCGAGATGTGCTCGATCTCGTACGCGATCGTGCCTGCGTAGACCTCGCGCAGGTGCGGGAGCGCCTCGAGGAGAGTCTCGCCGGGCACCGAGAGCCGCAGCAGCTTGGCCGGAATCCGAGCCTGTAGCTCGGGCGTCAAGGGCGGCACGAGGCGGGTCTCGTCGAGCGCTGGATCGCCCATAGGCTCCGACCCGAGAGGGTCGAGCCGTGCATTCAGGTGTCCGTGGGTGCGGTACGCCTTCACCAGGGACATCGCGGCGGCCACTCCCCCGACGAGCTCGTCGTCGACCGGGGTGCCTGACGGCGGTGGTGGTGGCGCTGCTGGAGCAGGCGCGGGCTGCGAAGGTGCCGAGGGGACGGGTGCGACTTCGGTGACCACCGTCGAGCCGTTGCCGCCGCGCGCGATGCGAGCGCCCACGAGCCGCTCGAGCCCGGGCAGGGCTGCGACGAGCTCGACGCCGCCCGCCTCGAACACCGCCCGCCAGGCAGGATCGACCGCTTCGGGGTTCTCGAGGTATTGCTCGAGCAGCTGAACGACGTATCCGGCGTTCAGGCCGGACGACTCGAAGCCGGTCACGGCGCGCTCCTCCGGGCGAGGTTCAGTAGATGCCGTTGTCCGTCACGACCGCGACGAACATCCCGACGACGAAGGCGCCCGCGCCCACTCCGACCGCGACCGCCGCAAGTCGGCGGTGCCCCTCGGTCATGCGTGCCGCAACAAGCGCGACGATGATCGCCGCGGTCGCCAGGAGCGCGGGGGTGCGGGCGATCGAGATCCCGGACAAGGCGAACGAGAAAGCGCAGAGAAAGCCGGCGACGCGATCCGCGCGATGCTGTGCCTCGGTTGCGCTCACGTGAACTGCACCGTCGGTCTCACGCGTGGCGACGTCGGACGCGGCCGGTACCCGTGCGGGCGTGGACGGCGCCGCTTCCAGTCGTCCCAGCCGCACGGCGTCAGGGGCGCGAGAACACCGACCTCGTCGTCGCCGAAGTCCGGCTTGGGCTCGGCGCGAACGGCATACCACACGACGCCCGACAGGTAAACGATGGGGATCTTGAGCACGAGGAGCATGAAGATCCCTTCCCAGACGGTCGGCGTCACGCTTGCCAGTTTAACCCCACGGCCCGCCCTCCCCCGAACGCGGCGTTGCTAACACAAGCCTCACAGTGCAGCCGCTAGGGTGCCCGGAGCTTTTCCGCCCACCGTCCGCCGCCGTCCTTGGGAGATCGCTCGTGAGACGCATCGTCCGCCTCGTCATCGCTCTGTCCATCGTTGCCGGAGTCGCCGCACCGACGACGTTCGCGGCCCAGCGGATGTGGGTCGGATTCCACGACGACCCGAGCTTCCGGTGGTCCTCCAGCCGGGAGGCGCTCGTGCAGGGGGCGGCACAGAACAACGCGACGATCATGCGGCTCCTCGTCCAGTGGAACCTCGCAGCGAAGACACGCCCCACGAACGCGGTCGACCCATTCGACCCTGCGTACGAGTTCGACGACATCGACGAGGCGGTCAGGGCGGCACAGCAGAACGACCAAGAGGTCGTTCTCACCATCTCGGGAACGCCGAGATGGGCGAACGGGGGCAAGACCCCGAACGTGATGCCGACGCGGGTCTCCGACTTCGGCGCCTTCGCTCGCGCGATCGCGTCGCGCTATTCGGGCCGGTTCGAGGGCTACCCGTTCGTGCGGTTCTTCTCGATCTGGAACGAGCCCAACCTCCAGGGGTTCCTGACCCCGCAGTTCGACAAACGCGGGCGGTCGGTCGCGCCTGCGAACTACGCGAAGCTCGCCGCGACCGCCTACACCGGCATCAAGGCGGGTAGTCCGCGTGCCCTCGTCGCCATCGGTGAGACGTCCGCACGCGGCACCGACAAGCCCAATGGTCTCCGACCCACGCACTCCCCCGGCAAGTTCGCGGAGTTCCTGGCGAAGGCGAACCCCAGGCTGAAGTTCGACGCCTGGTCGCACCACCCGTACCCGTCGGTGCCGACCTCGCCGCCGTCCCAGGTCGTGAGATATCCGAATGTCTCGCTCGCCTCGCTCCCGAAGTTCGACGCAACTCTGAAGACGCTGTTCAAGCGCAAGTCGGTGCCGATCTGGGTCACCGAGTACGGCCACCAGACTCGTCCGGAGGACGACCTCGGGATCCCGTACGCGCTCCAGGCGAGGTACATCCAGCAGGCGATGTCGATCTCGGCCGGCTACCCGTTCGTCGACATGTTCATCTGGTTCGTCTACCAGGACGACCAGGGGCAGCCGTGGGATTCGGGCATCTACACCCGCACGGGCGCGGCAAAGGGAACCTCCCCTGCCCGCTTCTCGGCGAGCGCGCGCCCGCTCGACGCGCGAAACGGGCTCATGACGCTCCCTCGTGGCACGCTGACGCCGCTCCTGAACGTCTACACGCGCCGCTACTGCGCGAACGACACGACCGGGACCCCGATCGGCATGACCTGGCGCGTGTTCCAGGGCACGAAGCTCATCAGCGTGGGACAGCAGTCGGCTCCGCTCAAGCAGGACTGCACCATCGCAGCCCGGGTCACCGTCAAGGGCGGCGTGAAGCAGGGCGTCACGTACACGGCGACGTTCGCGCTGAACGATCGCAACGGCGTCGAGCTGAACCGGCGGATCACGATCCTCGGCGCGTAGCTACTCGTCCCAGACGAGTACCTGCATCCCCTCCCACCATTGCGGAGCACCCCGTGTCGACCCGTCGATGGTGAGGACTCGGCGCGCACGCGGCTGCTCCCTTAGGTATGCATCCATCGCACGTTCGACGTCGTCCCAGTCGGTGTCGTCGACGATCACGAGCGCCCCGGCGACGAGGAGCGGCTCCGCGATCCTGAGGCCCGCGAGTTGGGCCTCGAAGGAATGAGCCGCGTCGTAGTACCAGACGCCGACGTCGGTCTCGCCGAGGCCACCGGCGGGCACGACCTCGAACGCATCTCCCACGAGGATCAAGGGGACATCGAGGCCGTAGCGCGCGAGATTCGCCTCCACCCTCTCGAGCGACGTGTCGCGGAACGCGAAGCTCTCGATGCCGATGAAACGCTTCCCCTCGTTCCCGAGCATGGCAGCGATCAGGCTGGCACCGTGGAAGACGCCGACCTCGACGTACGCCTCGCCCTCGCCGAGACAACTCGCCGCCAGGTTGACGAGGGCGAGGTTGTTCTCGCGTGCGAAGTTCTCGACGTCCTCCGCGACCGTTGCGAAGCGGCGGTCGCGAGGATGCTCGGAGCGCGGGTAGTCCTCGAAGAGCCGCGGAAGCTCCTCGAGGAAGCGGGCCGAGTCCACTACAGATGGCTCGTGACGCCGGCGAGGCTCGGCTCGTCCGCAGGAGGCTCGTACCACGAGTAGGCGTAGCGCCCGTCGTCGAGGTCGCGTGCGAAGGTCGAGAGCCTGAGCGGCCGGAAGGTGTCGCACATGACGGCCAGCTCGGTCGTCTCGGTGACGCCGAGTGCCTTCTCCGCGAGACCGGGATGCGGACCGTGCGGAAGACCCGACGGGTGCAGCGTGATCGCGCCGACGGAGATGCCCTTCCGCGAGCCGAAGTTGCCGGAGACGTAGTAGATCATCTCCTCGGACTGGAGATTCGAGTGGTGGTACGGGATCGGCACCGCCTCGGGATCGAAGTCGAGCTTCCGCGGGCAGAACGAGCAGATGACGAAGTTGTTGCCCTGGAAGGTCTGGTGCGAAGGCGGAGGCTGGTGGATCCTGCCCGTGATGGGCTCGAAGTCGTGGATCGAGAAGGTCCACGGGTAGAGGAAGCCGTCCCAGCCGACGACGTCGAAGGGGTGGTAGTCGACGACGTAGTCCTGGTAGCCGCGGCGCACGCGCACCTTCACGAGGAACTCGCCGCGTTCGCGCCGGGTGTGGAGGTCGGTCGGCGGGTGAATGTCGCGGTGGTAGTAGGGGGCGCCCTCGAGGATCTGTCCGTACTGGTTGCGATAGCGGCGCGGGATCTCGATGAGCCCCGGGGTCTCGAAGACGAGGTAGCGCTGCCCGCCCTCCGGCACGAAACGATACGTCGTGCCGCGCGGGATCACGATGTAGTCGCCCTCCTTGTACGGAACGTCGCCGAAGGTCGTCTCGAGCGTCCCCTTCCCCTCGTGGACGAACACGACCTCGTCGCCCTCGCCGTTCCGGAAGAAGTAGTCCATCGTCCCTTCTGGACGGCAGAAGGAGATCTCGACGTCGTCGTTCCACATGAGCGTGCGGCGACCGGAGATCTCGTCTCCCGAAGGGGGGACGTCGTACGTGTTCTGGAGCCGGTGCGCGTGTGTCTCGGGTATCCATTCGTCGCGTTCGATCGGCGTGAACGCCCCGAGCTCCTTGACGCGGCACGGCGACTCGAGGTGGTACAGGATCGACTCGTTGCCGGTGAAGCCCTCGAGGCCCATGACCTCCTCGGTCAGGAGCCGCCCGTTCTCGCGGAAGACGATGTGGCGCTTGCGCGGAAGCTCACCGCGTCGCTGGTAGAAGGGCATGGCCGTCCCTTTCGGTCGGTGTCACCCAGGTTCTAGCAGCGTGCCGGGAGCGGCCAGGGGCGGCGCGCCACGCGCCGCCCCTCGGCGCAGCTACATGCTCGCGTTCGGATCGGTCTGCCAGAGACCGATCTTGTTGCCCTCGGTGTCCTTCGCCGTCACGAACCAGCCCATGCCCGGCACCGGCTGAGCGTCGTCGGCCTCGCCGCCGAGCTCCTTGATCCGCGCTGCACCGGTCTTGATGTCGTCGACGTCGAAGTACACGCGGGCGCCACGCTCCTCCGCCGGGAAGATCGCCCCACCCGTGTCCTCGGTGAACTGCGTCATGTTGTACTCCTGCGGCGATCCCTCGAAGCCTTGCCACGACCACCCGAACATGCCCGTGTAGAAATCCTTGGCGCGGGACGTGTCGCCCGCGGGGATTTCCACGTGAACCATCCTGCCTGCCATGCCGTCTCCTTTCATCGGTGCGCGGAGCGTTCGCTACGCGTCTCTCAGCACTACGACGAACTGACTGCTCGCTGGTCGACATCTCATCGCAGCCTGCGTCGTGGAGGCGAAGCTATGGAGCCAGCCGGGCTCGAACCGGCGACCTCTTGCATGCCATGCAAGCGCTCTCCCAGCTGAGCTATGGCCCCAGGAGCGCCTCCAGTCTAGCGACGCACGATCGCTACCCTCACCGGGTGCGACGGCTTCGGCGCCGGCTCTCCCGCTTCGTCCGAGCGCTCTTCGGCGGAGCCGGAGGGAGTGCTGATCAGGACGACATCGAAGGTGGCGTCGGCGTTCGAGAGCCGCGGCGGCCGCTGGCTCCGACCCTCACTGGCGCAGCAGCCCTCGACCTCCCCCGTGACGACGGCGACTCGCCCTAGGCGGTCGCGACCTCGAGCTCGACCGACGGCACGTCGCTCCAGAGCTCTTCGAGGCGATAGAAGCCACGCGTCTCGGGGGTGAACAGGTGAAGGACGACGTCGAGGTAGTCGGCGACGATCCAACTCGCCTCCGCCGCTCCCGCCGACGAGCGCGGGAGGAGGTCGTACTCCTTCTTCAGGACCCCCGCGACCTCGTCGTAGATCGCCTTCGTCTGCCGTGCGTTGCGGCCCGTGGCGATCACGAAGAAGTCCGTGAAGTCGCAGACACCGCGCATGTCGAGAATCGTGACGTCGGTGGCCAGCTTTTCCTGGCAGAGAGCTGCTGTACGGCGTGCTTGCTCGAGTGGTTTCAGGTCGGTCTCTCTCGCGTCCTCGTCCGGTTCCGTCCCAGTCTACTCAGGCGTTGCGTACAGCCCGAGGCGCCCGATCGCCTCGGCGATCGGGCGCGGGACGAGGTCGTCGATCGGCTCTCCCACAGCCACGCGGGCTCGAATCGCGGACGAAGAGATCGGCACCGGCACGAGCTCGAACTCGACGATCCTGTCTCCTGCGTCGAGCCTCCGGCGCGCGGCATCCACCTCGCCATGTGGAACACCCGGCCGCATCGCGACGGCGAGTCGCACGAGCTCGAGCACGCGCCTCGGCTCCTTCCAGTTCGCGAAGTCGGCCAGCTCGTCGGCGCCGAGGACGAAGAACGTGTCCGTCGGCAAACGTCGCTCCTCGAGGGAGTCGACCGTTCGGGCGTGACGATCGAGTTCGACGACGGCTTCGGGCACGCCTGCGAACGCCAGACGGGTGAGTTCGAGCCTCGTCTCGGCCGAAGTGACCGTGTCCTTGTGTCCTGGATCGGCGATCACGAGGACGAGGAGGCTCTCGAGATTCAGCTCCGCAACCGCCGCGCGAGCCAGCGCGAGATGACCGTCGTGAGGCGGGTCGAACACGCCGCCGAGGATCGCTATTGCCACTCGAGTTCCTCGTCGCCGACCTCGACCTGGGTGCCACGCTTGATCCCGAGGCCGCGGAGGGCGGCCTCGAGCTCCTCCGCGGGCGGCGGCGTGCCGACCACGCGGTAGCCACGGTCGGTGCGCAGGATCCGGAAGCGGGGTCCGCGTCTTGGGCGCGGGGTGTAGTCCAGGAACGCGGCCAGCGACCCATCGTCGGTAGCCACCGGTGGCTCGTCCGGACACAGCTCGAACAGCGCGAGCCTGAGCTCGCCGATACCTGCGCCCGTCGCGCACGACGTGGCGACGACGCGGACGACGCGGTCGTCGGCCAGCTCGAGCGACGGGACGCGCTCGAGGAGGTCGATCTTGTTGAGGACGACGAGCTGCGGCCTCACGTCGAGTCCGGCGCCGTACTCCGCGAGCTCGCGGTCGATCGTCCGGAAACGCTCTTCGAGATCGGGCTCGGACGCATCGAGGACGTGAACGAGAAGACGTGCGCGCTCGAGGTGAGCGAGGAACTGATGACCGAGCCCGGCGCCGTCGGCCGCTCCCTCGATGAGACCTGGGACGTCCGCCACGGTCAGCTGTCGATCCTCGGGGCCGTCCACGACACCGAGGACGGGCTCGAGCGTCGTGAACGGATAGTCGGCGACCTTCGGCTTCGCGTTCGAGATGCGCCTCAGGAGCGACGACTTGCCGGCGTTGGGAAAGCCGGCGAGGGCGGCGTCCACCACGAGCTTGAGCCGGAGCTCGAGGTCGAGCTCCTCGCCTGGAAGGCCGGTCTCCGCAAAGCGCGGCGTCTGTCTCGTCGGCGTCGCGAAGCGAGCGTTCCCGCGGCCGCCTTGCCCGCCGACGGCGACCACGACGCGCCCGTTCTCGGTTCTCAGATCGGCGACGAGCTTTCCGTCGTCGGCGAAGAGCTGGGTGCCGACCGGAACTCGGAGCTCGGCGTCGTCGCCGTCGGCGCCGTGCTTCTTCGTTCCTCGGCCGCTTCCGCCGCGCTCGGCCTTGACCTGCCGGATCCGGCGGAACGCCGAAAGATCCCGGAGCCCAGGATCGACGGATACGACGACGTCCCCCCCGCGCCCGCCGTCGCCGCCGTCCGGTCCACCTCTCGGGACGAACTTCTCACGGCGGAAGCTGAGACCGCCGTCGCCTCCGCGACCCGCCTGGATGTGGACCTGCGCGCGGTCGTGGAACATGACCCGGCGGAGCCGAGCCCCGCGCTACTCCGCGGCTGCGGCGACCGAGATGAAGCGCTTCTCTCCGGAACGGCGGAACTCGACGGTCCCGTCGCGGAGCGCGAAGATCGTGTCGTCGCGACCGCGAGCCGCACCCGGCCCAGGACGGAACCTCGTCCCGCGCTGACGCACGATGATCATCCCGGTCCTGACGGGCTGTCCGGCGAAGACCTTCACACCGAGGCGCTTCGCCTGCGAGTCGCGCCCGTTGCGCGACGATCCGAGACCCTTCTTGTGCGCCATCAGGAATCGCCCTCCTTGTCGGCAGCAGCGGACTCGAGCGCCGCGAGTGCGCCCTTGCGCTTGCCGTGCTTCTTCTCGTACGCAAGAGCCGAGGCGACTTCCTCTGCGCTCCACCCGGAGACTGCGGACTTGAGGTCCGCGATCGTCATGTCCACGTAGCCCTCGGGCAGCTCGCCGGAGCCAAGCTCCGTCGCCGCGGCCGGGGCAGCGGGGTTCGCTGCCTCCTCGGCCTTCGGCTTCGCGGTCGCGCGAGCCGGCTTGCCGGAGCCGCCGATCGACTCGATCTCGATCTGCGTGAGCGACGCACGGAATCCCGTGTGCCGCCGATAGCCGGTGCGCTTCTTGTACTTGCCGATGCGGATCTTCGGGCCCTTCGTCTGGGCGAGGACCTTCGCCTGCACGACCCCTTCGCCGGGATCGAGCTGAGCGTCGCCCTCGCCGCCGACGAGAAGCACCGTCGGTGCAAAGCTCGACCCATCGTCCTGGTGCAGACGGTCGACGAGCAGCCGCTCACCCTCGCGGACGCGGTACTGCTTACCGGCAACCTTGATGATCGCGTAGGTCATGTCTTTCGAGGTCGACGCGAGCCGGAGGCCCGCGAAAGCCCGAGCATGATAGCGGCTACGGGCGCTTGGCGGCGTCGAAGTCCTCGATCCACTCCGACATGGGAACGTACTCCGGAGCCCCGTCGGCTGCAGCGCCGCCGGCAGCAGGAGCGGACTCCGCGGACTCCGCATCGGTTGCCGCTTCCAGGTCGTCGCCCCCGCTCGCGGTCGGCTTCTTGCGCTTGCGACCGCCGCGCGATCCACGTCGCGACCGCTTCCTCTTGGGCTGACCGTCGACAGCAACCGCGTCCGCATCCGCAGCACCGTCGCCGTCGCCGTCGACGAGCGCCTCCGCGTCGAGGGCCGTCTCGGCAACGGGTTCCGGTGCTTCGGTCGTGGCCTCGAGGTCGGGCGGCGGAACGTGGATCCGCGGCGCCTGCGGCCGTCCATTGGTCGCCTCCTCGGCTGACCCGTCGCCGTCCACAGGAGCAGCGCCTGCCGGCTTCTTGCGGCTCCGTCCTCCGCGCGTGCCACGCCGCGTGCGCTTCTTCTTCGGCGGACCGTCCGCAGCCGCCTGCTCCTCTGCGTCGTCCATGACGGTCTCTGCCCCCACGGCGAGTGGCTCGTCCGGGTCGGCTGACAACGCAGGCGGTTCCGCGGACAACTCGTCCGGGTCGACGGGCAGCTCGTCCGGCTCGACGATCGCGTCCTCGGCGACCTCCGCCCCCTTCTTGCTCCGCGACGCGCGCATCGGCTTCTCCGCTTCCGCCTCGAAGGTGATCGGAGACGGAGCGACCTGACCGTCGGCCAACGTCGCGAACGCCGTGCCCTGGAGGGCGCGGCCGACCGCGGCCTTTACCTTCTTCCCGACCAGCTTCGACGCACCCGAGACGACGACCTCGTAGCCGCCGCCGAGCTTGCCGACACCGGCCGTCGGATCGTGCAGGCCGACCTCGACGAGCTTCAGCTCGACCTCGTCCCCGTCGGCGACCGGTGTCTCCGGACGGAGGACGTCGAGCTTGCCCTGACGCAGGATCTCGACGTGATCGAAGTGGACATGACCGTTCCCGGCGGCAGGTACGAGGAAGAATCGACGCCGTGCAGCAGCCTCGAGCGCCTCGAGTCGCGTGCCTCCGGGACCGGCGAGCAGAGCCAGCACGCGGGGGTGCACCTCGACCTCGAACGCCTGGATGCGCGAGCCCTTCGCGAACGCGCGAAGCTTTCGCTCGACCTCGAGCGCGTGGGTCGCGTCCGAGACGACGATGCCGTCACCTGCACAGACCGGGCAGCGAATCGTGAGGATCTCACGAGGACCGTCCGTGACGTTCTGACGGGTCATCTCCACGAGCCCGAGCGGTGAGATCTCGACGACGTAGGTCTTCGTGCGGTCGCGCTCGAGCTCCGAGCGCAGCGCCTCCTCGACCGTCTCGCGGTTCTTGGGGTTCGCCATGTCGATGAAGTCGATGACGATGATCCCGCCGATGTCGCGAAGGCGGAGCTGGCGGACGACCTCGGTCACCGCCTCGAGGTTGTTCTTCACGATCGTGTCCTCGAGCCGGCCCTGGGCGCTCTTGCCGCGCGAGCCCACGAACCGTCCGGTGTTGACGTCGATGACCGTGAACGCCTCGGCGTAGTCGAACACGAGGTAGCCGCCCGACGGCAGGTCGACGCGACGGTCGAGCGTCGAGCGGATCTCGGCGTCGACGCCGGAAGCCTCGAACAGCGGAGCCTTCTCGCGGTAGCGATGGACGCGCTCGACCATGTGCGGGGACGTCTTCTTCAGGTAGCTGACGATCCGTCGGTGCGTCTTGTCGTCGTCGATCTGCGCGCCCACGAAGTCCCCGGCGAACAGGTCGCGCACGATCCGGAGCGGCAGCTCTGCCTCCTCGTAGACGAGCGCCGGCGCGGTCGCCGCCTTCGCCTTCGTCTGAATCGTCTTCCAGAGGCGCTGGAGGAACACGAGGTCGCGCTCGATATCCTCGGCCGACGCTGCTTCCGCCGCGGTGCGGACGATGATGCCGCCGCCCTTCGGATCGAGCTTCTTGACGATTTCCTTGAGCCGCGTCCGCTCGCCGTCCTCGAGACGCCGCGAGACTCCCGATCCCTCGCCGTTCGGCACGTACACGAGAAAGCGTCCGGGGAGGGAGATCTCGGTCGTGAGGCGCGCGCCCTTCGACTTCATCGGGTCCTTGACCGCCTGCACCATGACCGTCTGGCCGCGCTTGATCAGATCC
>Ga0207683_10005326_pt1 | contig 11035 bp, 11 predicted proteins | sample KBSM73metaG_FD_184333 | JGI IMG/M metagenome (GOLD analysis project Ga0207683, IMG submission 184333) | Miscanthus rhizosphere microbial communities from Kellogg Biological Station, Michigan, USA - KBS M7-3 metaG (SPAdes) (version 2) | ecosystem: Host-associated > Plants > Roots > Rhizosphere >...
GTTGATCTCGCGCTAACTGTAAAGCGGTTGTCCAGGATCCGCGCGCGGTGATGCTATATTCCGCCGAGCATCAGCCAAGCGGATAAGAGCCCGATGAGCGCTATCAAATTCTTTTCGAAGCAGGCAGTGGCCTGCATCACGACGTCCCTGGTCGCGGTTTCGAGTTGCCATGCGGCAGAATGGAAACCTGAACGCAGTGTGGAGATTGTGGCGCCATCCGGTGCGGGCAGCAGTACTGACCGCACGGCGCGCGTAGTTCAGCGCATCCTGCAGGAGCAAAAGCTGGTCGATGTACCGGTCACCGTCATCAATCGGCCCGGCGGCAGCGGCTCTATCGGTCTCAATTATGTGAATCAGCATCCGGGCGACGGTCACTATCTGATCATCGCAACGACTGCGGCCATCAGCAACCACATAATGGGCCTGGCAACGTACAACCATACTGACTTCACTTCCCTCGCAATGCTGTTCGATGAATATCTGGGGGTTGTCGTGAGAACCGATTCGCCAATCAGAACAGGGCGCGAATTCGCAGATCGCCTGTTAAAGGACCCTGAGGCGTTCAGCATTGGTATTTCAACCAGCGTGGGCGGTGCGAATCACTCGGCGCTGATGGTCTGCCTGCGCGCGGCGGGCGTGAATATCAAGCGACTCAAGACAGTCGTGTTTGCAGGTGGCGCCATGTCGGCGACCGCGCTCTTGGGCGGACACGTCGATGCCATTAACACGGCTCCTGATAACGTGGCAGAGCATGTCAAGGCAGGACGACTTCGCATGCTCGTCATCTCATCGCCAAGGCGTTTGTCCGGCCTCTTTGCTGCCGTGCCAACGTGGAAAGAGCAGGGCGTCAACGCGCAGTCGGGCAGTTGGCGCGGCATCATCGGACCAAAGGGAATCACACCCGAGCAGGTCGCCTACTGGGACCGCGTGTTTGCGCGACTGGTACAGACCGACGCATGGAAGAAAGAACTGTCCGGCAACTTCTGGGAGGATAGTTATGCTGACAGCAAGGGCACCAGGAGACGCTTAGATGAGGAATACACCGAGTACAAGGCAATGCTCGGCGAATTGGGTTATGCGAAGTAACAGCGTCGACGCGCACAGGTGAAACACCAGCCGGTCGAGCTACGGTAGTTGGCGAGGGCAAAAAAAATCCCTTCTTGCGAAGGGATTTGAGGGACGGCTCAGTAAAGAGCCAATCGAATACCGCTTTTTCTTATTTACGGCATTCCGCCGGCACGTATTTCCATTGAACCGAATTGTTGTTTGTACCGCATGTCCAGGCGATACGGCCACCCGGGTTGATCGACGGCGTCAGGACGATGGATACAGCAGTGCCCACCGACGCTGAAGTTCCAGATACAGCGATAATCCCCGCCGGAGTGACTGACCCACCCGCTACGCGGCCACCGGTTGCGACAGTAAGGCCTTGTCCCGCACTGCCCAAGGTGCCGTCAGACTGCGCTTTCTCTGCGATGGTCGTTTTGAAGCCACTGGCAGCAAGTATCAGTTCGGTTACTTTGGCACGAATGGTGTAGTCCGAATACGCCGGCAGCGCGACCGCTGCCAGAATACCGATGATCGCCACCACGATCATCAATTCGATCAGGGTGAAACCCCGCTGTATACGCTTCATGTAGTATCCCTTTAGAGTGAATGGAAGTGGGCCCGCTTCAAATGACACCACTGCACCTGCTATAAAGCAGCTTTGATGCCGACCACGCGTGCAGGCAGCAGTAAGGCTTGTTATACGCGTGCAAGCCCTTGACTTGAGAAGCGTTGTTTGGCATCGCCCCGCATGCCTCTCGCATGGACGTGACTGGAGTCACTTGCCGGCGAACTGAGATCAGGCGCCGACGCTTACTTTTTTGTCATCTTGTGACGCAATTGATCGTCTTGATTTGACTAAGGAAAAGTTCACGCTTGCGCGCACGCTATGGGTCAATCTTGAGGCCGTCGCGATAACGCCGGAAGTTCTCTACGTAGTGATCGGCCGTTCCGTTGACGCGGGCAATTTCATCGACGGATAGTTGTCTGACCACCCTGCCGGGCGAACCGAGGACGAGTGAGCCGTCGGGAATAGTCTTGCCTTCAGCGATGAGCGAGTTGGCGCCGACCAAACAGTTCTTGCCGATAACGGCGCCGTTCATGATCAGACTCTTGATGCCGATCAGACAGCCGTCGCCGATCGTACAGCCGTGAAGCATTACCATGTGTCCGACCGTCACGTTGCGGCCGATCGTGAGCGGGAATCCGGGATCAGCATGCAGCACGGCGCCGTCCTGCACTTGAGAATTCTCACCGATCGTGATCGTGTCATTGTCCGCGCGCACAACGGCGTTGAACCAGATGCTCGCGTTATTTTCGAGCACCACAGACCCGATGACGGTCGCGTTGTCAGCGATCCAGTAATCGCCGCGTGTGATTACTTTGCGCTCACCCAGAGAATATTTCATATGTTCATTCCGAGATGCATCGTGTCTACCGGCTTTACCGCATCCGTATCATTGGGCTTCGGTTGCCATCGTACCGGATACTGCGCCTAAAAAAACGGGAGCCTGGGCTCCCGTTTGACTTTTGTCGTGCGCCAGGTGAGTTATAGCAGCGGCACGATCAGCAACGCAACGATGTTGATGATCTTAATAAGCGGGTTCACAGCCGGCCCCGCCGTATCCTTGTAAGGATCGCCGACCGTATCGCCGGTGACTGCGGCCTTGTGAGCTTCGGAACCCTTGCCGCCGTGGTTACCGTCCTCGATGTATTTTTTGGCGTTGTCCCATGCGCCGCCACCAGTGGTCATCGAAATGGCGACGAAGAGACCGGTAACGATAGTCCCCATGAGCACGCCACCGAGCGCCTGTGCACCCGCTTCCGCGCCGCCTAGCCACGCGAAGCCGACGCCGACGACAATAGGTATGAGGACCGGCAACAGTGACGGAACCATCATCTCCTTGATCGCCGCGACAGTGAGCATATCGACAGCCTTGGAATAGTCCGGCTTCGCGGTGCCCTCCATGATGCCCTTGATCTCTCTGAACTGGCGGCGCACTTCCACGACGACCGAGCCGGCGGCACGTCCGACTGCTTCCATCGCCATCGAGCCGAACAGATACGGCACCAGTCCGCCGATAAAGAGTCCGATGATGACGTAATGATTCGAGAGATCGAAGTCCACAGACTTGCCCGCTGCTTCGAGAGCGTGGGTGTAATCAGCGAACAGCACGAGCGCCGCCAGTCCGGCCGAGCCGATGGCATAGCCTTTGGTTACGGCTTTGGTAGTGTTGCCGACCGCATCCAGAGGATCGGTTATGGCGCGCACCGAGTCCGGCAGTCCTGACATTTCCGCGATACCGCCTGCATTGTCAGTGATCGGCCCGTAGGCATCGAGGGCAACGATGATCCCTGTCATTGAGAGCATCGCAGTAGCGGCGATCGCGATTCCGTAGAGCCCGGCAAACGCATACGCTCCATAAATCGCCGCACATACCGTGATCACGGGCCACGCGGTTGACTTCATCGACACGCCGAGGCCGGCGATGATGTTCGTGCCATGGCCCGTCGTCGATGCCGCGGCGATATGGCGCACCGGCGCGTATTCAGTCGCCGTATAGTATTCGGTGATAACCACCATCAGCGCAGTGAGCACGAGCCCGATAACGGAAGCACCAAACAGCCGCAACGGTGTTAATTCTTCGTAGTAAGCGCCAATATCACCCATCAGCAACTGCGTTATGAAATAAAACGCAATCAGCGCAAGCACGCCTGAAACCGCGAGACCGCGATATAGGGCATTCATGATCTTGCCACCGGGCCGCGCTTTAACGAAATAGCAGCCGATGATCGATGCGAGGATCGATACTCCGCCCAGCACCAGCGGATAAACCGCCGCGCGCAACGCAATTTCAGGCTGCGACAGCAGCAGCGCACCCAGGATGATGGTTGCGACGATGGTGACCGCGTACGTCTCGAACAGGTCGGCAGCCATACCGGCGCAATCGCCGACGTTGTCGCCGACGTTGTCCGCAATTACCGCGGGATTGCGCGGATCATCCTCCGGAATCCCGGCCTCCACTTTACCCACCAGATCAGCGCCGACGTCAGCACCCTTGGTGAAGATGCCGCCGCCGAGACGCGCAAAGATCGATATGAGTGAGCCCCCGAACGCGAGACCGATCAACGGATGCGTCACGTCTGTGAGCACCGCGTCGGGCGGAGCGCTATACAGCAGGACGTAGAAGAAACCCGCGACACCTAGAAGTCCTAAGCCGACCACGAGCAGGCCGGTGATCGCTCCGCCGCGAAAGGCAATCGCCAGCGCTTCATTGAGGCCGGTGCGCGCGGCCTCCGCAGTCCGCACGTTTGCACGCACGGAAACATTCATTCCAATGTAGCCGGCAAGGCCCGAGAGCACCGCGCCGACCGCGAAACCGATCGCTGTAATCCATTGCAGCGCGAAACCGATCACGACGAAGAGCACAACACCGACGATCGCGATCGTCATGTATTGACGATTCAGGTATGCCTGCGCGCCCTGTTGGATCGCCGCGGCTATCTCGCGCATGCGATCGTTGCCGTCGGGTTGCTTGATCACCCACAGTGCCCAGACGATACCGAACAAGATACCGATCGCAGCGCAGGCCAACGCGACGATCAAACCGGATATTGCACTCATCTTCCTGCTCCTCAGTTATATAAACGTTACTTGCCGGCGGTCCCCGGCTGCTTAGTGGCCTATATTCCGGAGCGAAGGCAACCACCGTCAAACCGTCTGCCAACGCGAAACCAGAACTTCGCTCAAGCTCGATTCGGTAGTTCATTCAAACGCCTGAGCACCCGCACTACCGAGTTGCGGATATTGCCCGGCCCGCATTATAAGGTGCGGCGACGCTTGTCCGCACCTCGATTACTCGGGTGACGTTCCCGCTGTCATAGCGGCGGAAGAGGCGCTAAACCTTGAATTGCGTGTTAAGTTTCTTTGCAACCGCGATGTTTTTCATCTTCACATAAGCCGGCAAGCCGTTTTTATATGGCGGGTAATCCTCGCCCGCAATCAGCGGCTCCAGATACTGCCGGCACTTCGCAGTGATGTGAAAGCCATCCTGAGTGATGAAGTCCTGCGGCATCATCTTTTCCTTATTTGCGATGTCCTTGAGATCCGCCGCCTCGATCGTCCACTTGTACGGGCGATTGGACTTGCGCACAATGACTGGCATCACCGCATTGCGGCCTTTCAGCGCAAGCTCCACCGCGGCCTTGCCTACCGCATATGCCTGCTGCACGTCCGTCTTCGATGCGATGTGGCGCGCGGCCCGCTGAAGATAGTCAGCCACTGCCCAATGATACTTGTAGCCCAGCTTGTCTTTGACGAGGCTTGCGATAAGCGGCGCGACGCCACCGAGCTGCGCATGACCGAAGGCGTCGGTGAGGCCGGTCTCAGATAGGAACTTGCCGCCGGCGTTGCGCAATCCTTCTGAAACGCCGATAGCGCAATAGCCGTATTCCTTCACTACCGCATCCACGCGCGGCAGAAATTTTTCCGGATCGAAGGTGATCTCAGGGAACAGCAGAATCTGCGGCGCGTCGCCTGCTTTCTCGGCGGCAAGCCCGCAGGCAGCGGTAATCCACCCGGCGTGCCGGCCCATTACTTCAAGCACGAACACCTTCGTCGAGGTGCGTGCCATCGATGCGACATCGAATCCCGCTTCGCGGATGCTCGTGGCGACATATTTAGCCACTGAACCGAAACCCGGGCAGCAGTCGGTTACAACCAGATCGTTGTCCACTGTTTTGGGTATGCCTACGCAGATCACCGGGTAGCCCAGCGCTCCCGAAATCTGCGACACCTTATATGCCGTGTCTGCCGAATCGTTGCCGCCGTTATAGAAGAAGTAGCCGATGTTATGCGCTTTGAACACTTCGATCAGACGCTCGTACTGTGCGCGGTTCTCTTCCAGGCCCTTGAGCTTGTAGCGGCACGAGCCAAAGGCGCCAGCGGGCGTTTGTCGCAAGGCGCGTATCGCCGCGGGCGACTCTTTCGACGTATCGATCAAGTCTTCAGTGAGCGCGCCGATGATGCCGTCGCGTCCGGCGTATACCTTGCCGATCTTGTTTTTGTGCTTGCGCGCAGTTTCGATAACGCCGCTGGCTGTCGCGTTAATGACCGCCGTGACGCCGCCCGACTGAGCGTAGAACACATTCATTTTTGCCATGACACGAGAACCTTAATGCTTGATGCATACGGCGCGGATGAGGACGTTCGACCCGCGGGACTTAAGCGGGCGCTATTTTAGCACTGGGCGCCGAACTTTAGACAGTGTTCGAGATGCGAACTTGAAGAGCGGCTGTCTTGGCAACACTTGCGTGATTCGACTGCAGCCGCGCGAACTTCTATGTGACGTCGGACAAAAGGCTACACGCCTCGAACGTGCATCGAGTCCGTCATGATGCCGTCAAGAGTGGTGCGAAGGAGTGATACGAGCTAACAAGGCTTCTGTACGAGCGCCGCAAACATTTTGTCGCGGATGTGCTCAATGGTTCCGCGACCGTACAGATTCACATAGTGAGGTGCGCGTGGATCGCCGCTTTCGGCCAATTGCAAGTAGTAATTGATCAGCGGTTTGGTTACCGCGTGATAGCTCGCGATCCGCCGCATCACTGTCTCCTCGTTATCATCCGGGCGGTGAACCAACGGCTCGCCGGTGATATCGTCTTTATCCGGAACCTTCGGCGGATTGAACTCGATATGGTAGGTGCGTCCTGATGCCGGATGCACTCGCCGTCCGCTCATCCTTCGCAGGATCTCCTGATCACCGACTTCGATCTCGATCACGAAGTCAATATCGATGCCCGCCGAGCGCAGCGCTTCCGCTTGTGCGACGGTCCGGGGGAATCCATCGATGATGAAGCCGCTCTTGCAATCCGGCTGCTTGATGCGCTGCTTCACCATGTCAGTCACCAGCTCGTCCGGCACGAGATTGCCTGCGCGCATATATTTCTGCGCCTCGAGTCCAAGCGGCGTGCCTGCATCGATTTCGGCACGCAGCATCGCACCCGTTGATATCTGAGGAATTTGATAACGCTGCATCAGGAACTGCGCCTGCGTGCCTTTACCCGCGCCGGGCAATCCCAGCAGAATAATTCGCATCATGACTTGACTTGTCTTGGCTGCACGATGGCGCGGGCGTCATCCGCCATGCCATGAACCGCGCTTAAACCGCCGTTATCGAAGCGCGCGATTATACCGGTACGCACGCCGCCAAAGAAATTTCCCGCACCGTCCTCATGTCGAACGCATCAGCGCTTTGACACGTTCCAAATCTTCCCTCGTGTCCACGCCCGCATGCGGCGCACTGGATGCAATCGCCACCGTAATGCGGAAGCCGTTCCAGAGTGCGCGCAACTGCTCGAGCGCTTCGAATTTTTCGAGTGGGGACGCAGCAAGACCGGCATAGCTGGTAACGAAAGATGCGCGATACGCATAGATGCCGATGTGACGGTGCACCGGCAAGCCTGCGGGCAGACTGTTGATGCCTGCGGCAAATTCGTCGCGGGCATATGGGATCGGTGCGCGGCTGAAGTAGAGCGCGTAGCCCGCTTTGTCGACCACCACTTTTACGATATTGGCGTTGACGAATTGTTGCGCATCTTCGAGTGCGCAGCATGCAGTCGACATAGCGGCATCCGGAAAACGCGCCAGTTGTTGCGCAACCCGGCGAATAAGGTCCGGCTCAATCAGTGGCTCATCGCCCTGGACATTTACGACAATATGATCGGGTGCATATCGGCGCTCGTGCGCTACTTCTGCAATGCGATCCGTGCCGGACGCGTGTTCAGAGCGCGTCATTACCGCGCTATAGCCATGCTTCGTCACTGCGGCGGCGATATCCGGATGATCGGTCGCAACGATGACCTCGGTCGCGCCGCTTGCGCGAGCGCGTTCCGCGACATGCACAACCATTGGTTTACCACCGATATCGAGCAATGGCTTCCCGGGCAGTCGCGTGGATGCGAAACGCGCAGGTATGACGACGCTAAAGTTCATGCGACCGATAGTGGAATTTTCGAGCGTTTCGGTCCATGCCGGTTCAGCAACTTGACCGCTTTACACTTCTTCTTCCGGTCCGAGCTTCCTCGCGTCATCTTCCAGCATGACCGGTATGCCGTCCTTAATGGGGTAGGCGAGACGATCGGGCTTGCAGATCAACTCCTGTCTCGCTTTGTCATAAATCAGCGGGCCCTTGCATAGCGGGCAGACAAGAATGTTCAGGAGTTTCGCATCCATTTATTTTCTCAACTTGCGTAACACGAGGTCGCCCAATGCGGGATCAACAGCGACGTCCACGCGCAATGCCCAGAAATTTTCATCGTGGAAGCGCTCGCATTTTACCGCATCCTTCTCGGTCATTATTACCGTCGTCTTCGCGCCGAAGCTCAAGTCCGACGGCGCATACAAATGATGGTCGGGAAACGGGTGCGGCTTGAACGAGATGCCCAATTCATGCAGGTGATCGAAGAAGCGCTGCGGATTACCGATTGCTGCCGCGGCATGAACCGACTTTTCGGCGAAATACGCGGCGTCCGCGGTGTTTTTCGGATCGCAAAGATTGTAAAACGTGGTGCCGCCCATATGCAGGTCAAACGTCGGTACGTCACAGGGCAGAATGTCGAGCGGAAAGCTCGCGCCGCCGTTGATGACCATAGCGTCGACGTGGGTCAGGCGATTCACCGTCTCGCGCAACGGACCTGCGGGCAATAACATGCCATTGCCCAGGCCGCGCTGGCCGTCGATTACCGAGATCTCCACGTCGCGCGCAAGCGCATAATGCTGGAGACCATCGTCGCTGACGATGACGTTACATTCTGGATGCGTCTGCAATAGCATCCGTGCGGCTGACACGCGGTCGGCGCCGATCCAGACCGGGCATCCGCTGCGCCGTGCGAGCAGCACTGCCTCATCACTGACGACATTCGGATTGCTGTCTATTGCGGCCTGCTGCTGCAGATGTGCGCTGCCGCCGTAGCCGCGCGTGACTATGCCCGGTTTGAAGCCTTGGCCGACCAGCCATTGGCAGAGCCAGATCACGCACGGCGTCTTGCCTGTGCCGCCGACGTTGACGTTGCCGATAATGACGACGGGAACCGGAAGTCGCGTCACGCTCAGCAAGTTCTTGCGATACAGAACGCGGCGCAGCGCGGAGATGAGACCGAAGATCAGGCTTAACGGCCATAGCAGCAGGTGGAGCCAGGAGATGCGGTACCAGTACTGCTCCAACCAGCGCATCGTTCCCTGGGAAGTCAGCAGTTAAAACGAAGAGAGCCGACGGTAAAACGCCGTGCAAACACTGTCTATGTGAGGCAAGTCGGTAGCGCAGCCATCACTTCTTCCCGGCTTGCGTAGTGAATGTGATGCGGCTGAAACCGGCGATCCGTGCAGCTTCCATGATATTGATGACCGATTGATGAGTTGCTGCGGCGTCCGCATTGATGATGATTACAGGATCCGCATTTCCGCCGGCAGCGCGCTTCAGTTCGTCCGCGAAGCTTTCGGGTGTTCGAAACGGCACTGTAGACTTGTTTATAACGTATTTGCCCTGGCCATCGACAGCGACGTTGATTTGATTCGGGCGCTCTTCGGGCTTGTTTGCTTCAGCGGTCGGCAAATTTATCTGCAGCTCCGCGTAGCGCGAATAAGTCGTGGTCACCATTAAAAAGATCAGTATGACCAGCAGCACGTCGATCAATGGAATGAGGTTGATCTCCGGTTCTTCCCTGTGCGCGCCGAGACGGAAGTTCATGGCTACGTGGCTCAGGTTTGGCGCTGACCGTGCAGGATCTCGACCAGGCGGATGGCCTGGCTTTCCATTTCGACGATCAGCGAATCGACTTTGTTGCGGAAGTGGCGGTAAAAGATCATGCTGGGTATAGCGACGATCAACCCCATCGCGGTGTTGTAAAGCGCGATGGATATACCATGAGCGAGCACGATCGGATTGCTGCCCGAAGGAGCCTGTGAGCCGAAGATCTCGATCATGCCGATGACGGTGCCCAGCAGGCCGAGCAGCGGGCTGATCGAAGCGATCGTTCCAAGCGTCGTCAAGAAGCGCTCGAGCTCATGCGCGACCGCACGGCCGGTGTCATCGATGGCCTCTTTCATGAGCTGCGGCGTGCTCTTCACGTTTTTGAGGCCGGCGGCGAGAATCTGTGCGAGCGGTCCTCCACTCGAGAGCCGTGCCATGAGTTGCGGATTTGCGCCGTTCTGACGGTACTCCTGCACGACCTGCCCAAGCAGCTCCGGCGGTGCAACCGCGCGCGTCCGCAGCGACCAAGCACGCTCGCCGATGATTGCCAGCGCGATGATCGATGCTATTACTAACGGCCAAACGGGCCATCCCGCCGCTTCGATGAATGCAAACACTTATTGTTCTCCCAGTCGACCGTCGTGAGCGACGTAACTCTATATGGGCAAGGACATTTCAGCAAGAGTAATTGAGCGCGTCTTGCCGGGCGCGAGGGTCGCACCATGCCTTCATAACTGAGCCGAGCGTGTGGCCGCTCAATGCTTCACGCGTGCATTATGCCGACAGCATAGATGAATGAGCGCATCTCGCGACGGCTCAGCGATTTGTCCACATTTGCTGTGGATAAGTATGTGCAAAGTTTGTACACAGTTGGTGTAACTAAACTGCCTGTAAAGGCTTTTGCTAATTTGCACAGTTTTTATACTTGTTCTGCGTGCGTGCATTCAGCGACTTGGAGAATATGTGCGCTAACCTTATTCATGTCTGGCATGGCTCTTACTCGCCTTTAAAGTTAGTCTTGTGTTAAGCAAAAGCACTGGCGAACAGAAGCGCTAAAATAACCTCATGGATATTTTTGCAGCGACCGTGCCCGCATCGCGCGTTATGAGCGTGACGGCGTTTAATCGCCTGACGAGGGAACTTATAGAGCGCAGTCTGCCGCTCTTGTGGGTCGCCGGCGAGATTTCGAATTTCATGCGCGCGTCCTCGGGGCATTGCTATTTTTCGCTGAAGGATGC
>Ga0207683_10005327_pt1 | contig 11034 bp, 9 predicted proteins | sample KBSM73metaG_FD_184333 | JGI IMG/M metagenome (GOLD analysis project Ga0207683, IMG submission 184333) | Miscanthus rhizosphere microbial communities from Kellogg Biological Station, Michigan, USA - KBS M7-3 metaG (SPAdes) (version 2) | ecosystem: Host-associated > Plants > Roots > Rhizosphere >...
CGACAGACGTCGAGGTCGGGCGACGCCTGCAGTCGATCGCCGATGCGCTCACCGACGCTATCGAGCGCACCAGTCCGGACGTCGTGGCCGTTGAGCGGGTATTCAGCCAGCACAACGTCCGCACGGTCATGGGCACCGCCCAGGTTGCCGGGCTCGCCATCGTCGCGGCTTCCCGGGCGGGCATCCCGGTCGCCTTGCATACTCCGAGCGAGGTCAAGGCGGCGATCACCGGCTCCGGAAACGCCAGCAAGGCTCAGGTGAGCGCGATGGTGTCGCGCCTGCTCCGCCTGCCCGCGGCGCCCCGGCCCGCGGACGCGACGGACGCGCTGGCCCTCGCGATCTGCCAACTGTGGCGCGGGCCGGCGCGGGCCCGGATCAATGCGGCGGTTGCGGTGGCAGGCCAGCGATGATCGCCAGCGTTCGCGGCGTGGTCTGCGCGGTCGGCCCGGACGGAGCCGTCATCGAAGTCGGGGGCGTCGGCCTTTCGGTATCGTGCTCGCCCGCGACGTTGGCTCGGTTGCGGATCGGGCAGGCCGCCCGACTTGCGACGAGTCTGGTCGTCCGCGAGGACTCGCTGACCCTTTACGGGTTCGCCGATGACGATGAGCGGGCGCTGTTCGAGTTGCTTCAGACGGCCAATGGCGTTGGCCCGAAACTCGCCCAGACCATCCTCGCCGTGCTCCCGCCGAGGGAGACGCGACGCGCGATCGCGACCAGCGACATCGGGGCGCTCACCCAGGTTCCCGGGATCGGGCGCAAGGGCGCCGAGCGGATTGTCGTCGAGCTGCGGGACCGGGTCGGCGGTCTGGAGCCCGACTACGCCTCCGATGAACGGCCGCTCGGCATCGGCGGGGTAAGCGCCGTTGCGCCGTGGCGAGATCAGCTTCGGCATGCGCTCGCGGGGTTGGGCTTCACCGGCAAAGAGGTGGCCGACGCGATCGAGATCGTCGCCCAGGAAACCGATGCGGCTCAGCCTGACCTCCCGTCCGCACTTCGCCGCAGCATCCAGCTTCTCGGACGCGCGCGTTGAGCGAGCGACCGTCGCCGGCGACGGCCGGGGAAGCGGACTCCCCGGCTGCCGATGCCGTGGTCTCCGCGATCGCCACGCCGGACGATCGCGAGGTGGAGGCGAGCCTCCGGCCCAAGCGGCTCGCCGAGTTCCCGGGCCAGCCGAAGGTCCGTGAGCAGCTAGAGCTGGTGCTGGAGAGCGCCCGCCGGCGGCATCGCGCCCCGGACCACATCCTGCTGTCCGGGCCACCCGGGTTGGGCAAGACCAGCCTCGCGATGATCATCGCAACTGAGCTCGTCACGCCGATTCGGGTGACCAGCGGACCGGCGATCGAGCGCGCCGGGGACCTGGCCGCGATACTGACCAGTCTCGGCGAGGGAGAGGTGCTGTTCGTCGACGAGATCCACCGAATCGCCCGCCCAGCTGAAGAGCTGCTGTACATGGCCATGGAGGACTTCCGGGTCGACGTCATCGTCGGCAAAGGGCCGGGTGCGACGGCCATCCCGCTCGAGCTCCCGCCGTTCACCTTGATCGGGGCGACGACCCGCTCCGGCCTCCTGACCGGCCCGCTACGAGATCGGTTCGGCTTCACCGGCCGCCTGGACTTCTACACCGACTCGGACCTGGAGCACATCCTGTCCCGCTCGGCGACCCTGCTCGGGGTTCGTCTCGAGCCGGACGGTGCCCGCGAGATTGCCGGCCGTTCGCGGGGAACGCCACGCATCGCGAACCGGCTGCTGCGCCGAGTTCGGGACTTCGCCGAGGTCCGGGCGGACGGCATCGTCACCCAGGCGGTAGCCCGCGAGGCCCTAGCCATCTACGACGTGGACGACCTCGGCCTCGACCGGCTCGACCGGAGTGTGCTGGACTCGCTGGTACGCCGCTTCGGTGGCGGCCCGGTCGGCGTCGGCACCCTAGCGGTCGCCGTCGGGGAAGAGGTGGAGACGATCGAGGAAGTGGCCGAGCCGTTTCTCGTCCGGGCGGGACTACTGGCCCGAACCCCGCGCGGGCGGATCGCAACGCCGGCGGCCTGGACCCATTTGGGCCTGACCGCCCCTCCTGCCGCGACGGGCGGCCCGACCCTGTTCGATGCGTGACGGGCACGCCTGGTGCGCCCCGTACGTTGAGCCGCTGAGCGCTTAGACTGCGCGCCAACTGCCACGCCGACGTAAGGACCCTCGTGAGCGCGCTTCCCCTGATCATCTTGGCTGTCCTGGTGCTGGGCATGGTCTTCTTCGCCCAGCGCAACCGACAGAAGGCGGCCGCGGCGGAGGTGCAGCGCCGCGCAACCATCGGGGTCGGCACCGACGTGATGACCACGGCCGGCCTCTACGGCACGGTCACGGCGATCAACGCGGAGGACGACACCGTCCTGCTGTCCATTGCGCCCGGTGTCGAGGTGAAATTCGCCTTTGCCGCATTGCGCGACGCGGCGTCGCTGCCGGGCCAGTATCGGGCCGGCACCTCCCCGTATCCCGAGCACGAAAGCGAGCAGGCGCCAGGTGCCACCCAGACCGAGCCGGACGAGGCCCGACCGGACCGACCCGCGCCAGAGCGGCCGGACGCCTGAGCCCCCGATGACGGCCGTCCGAGGCCGATCTAAGCCGGGTCAGTCATACTTGGTCGATACGCGCGCCTAACATCGCGGCCCCGCGGCCGACGCGCCGGGCCGGCCGTCACTAAACAGAATCACGTCGAGGAGATTTTCGCCCGTGCCACCACCCGCCGGAACGTTGCGCGTCGGGCGCTACTTCCTTGCTCTTCTGATCATCCTCGCCGTGCTCTACGCGATCGTGTTCTGGCCCGGACAGCGGCACAGCCCCAAGCTAGGTCTCGATCTCCAAGGCGGCACCCAGGTCGTCTACCAGGCCCGGACGGACAACGGCAAAACCCCTTCCAAGTCGTCGATGCAGGAGGCTCGGCAAATTCTCCAGCAGCGCGTCAACGCCTACGGCGTCGCCGAGTCGACCGTGGTGATTCAGGGGAACGACCAGATCGTCATCTCCATCCCCGGCAAGAGCGCGAGTGACATCTCGAACATCGGCGCTGCGGCCAAACTGAACTTCCGGCCGGTCGTCATGCCACCAGTGACGCTGCCCAGCGCAGGCACATCCGGCTCGCCCACTGCCAGCCCATCCGGGGCCGCGACCACGCCGGCGCCGACTCCAACCACGTCCGCGCCGCGAGCGAGTGGCAGCGCGACCAAGTCCGGACAGGCGAACGCGGCCCGCCCGCTGGCGGCTCCGTCGACGACGCCGACCACCTCCGCTACGACCCCCCCCGCACAGAGCGCGTCGCCTACGCCGTCCGCGTCCGCGACCACGCCAGCGCCGACCGCGAAGTCCGCTAACCCCTTGGCCGGCTTGAAATTCGCGATTCCGCAGAACGAGACCGCCTACAACAAGCTCACCGAAGCGCAGAAGACAGAGCTGCGGGCGGCCATGCAGAACTTCGACTGCAACTCCAAGCCGCCGGACGACGACAAACACCCCACGCTGCTGGCGTGTGACAGCGCGACATCGCCCACCACGATCTTCCTGCTCGGGCCGATCATCGTCCCCGGTACGGAGATCTCCTCCGCCAGCGCCCAGGCGCCCAACGGCACGAATCTGCAATGGGCCGTGTCATTGAACCTGAAGTCCAGCGGGCAGAAAGCGTGGGCCAACTACACCACCGCGCACAACACCGGGGGTCAAGAGAGCACGACCTCGATCACAACGTGCGATACGACCACCACGCCGTGCGCTGACTTCGTCGCCTTCACGTTGGACGGCGTGGTCGTTTCCTCGCCGTACAACCAGCAGGCAATCAATGGTGTCGCCACGCAGATCAGCGGCAACTTCGATCAGAAGAGCGCGACGGCCCTCGCCAACCAGCTCAAGTACGGTGCCCTGCCACTCAGCTTCAACCTGCTGACCACGGATTCGGTGACCGCCACGTTGGGCCTCGGTCAGCTCAAGGCCGGCCTACTGGCCGGCGCTATCGGCCTGTTCCTTGTCGTCGTGTACTCGCTGCTGTACTACCGGGCACTGGGTCTGGTCACGATCGCGTCATTGATCGTTTCCGGTGTGCTGACCTATGGCTGCCTCGTCGTGCTCGGGAACCAGATCGGCTTCACCCTGACCCTTGCCGGTATCGCTGGTTTCATTGTCGCGATCGGTATCACGGCCGACTCGTTCGTGGTGTTCTTCGAACGAATAAAGGACGAAGTCCACGACGGCCGCACGTTCCGGGTAGCCGTCCCGCGGGCCTGGGTGCGGGCCCGGCGGACCATCCTGTCCGCCGACACGGTGTCCTTCCTGGCCGCGGCGATCCTGTACTACTTTGCCGCCGGTGACGTCCGCGGCTTTGCTTTCGCCCTCGGCCTGTCGACCATCCTTGACCTGGTCGTCGTCTTCCTGTTCACCCATCCGCTGATCTCCTTGCTCTCGCGGAGCAAGGCCTTCGGCTCGGCGCGGTTCACCGGCCTGGACAGCGTGCGGGTCGGAGGCGTCGCCGGCGAGGTGGCCACGCCGGCCGAACCTGCCCGAGTGAAACCCTCCGCTCGGCGTGGCCAGGACGCCGCCGCCGCGGCTGCGCGCGCTGCGGCGCCTGAGCCCGCCACCGGGGGCGGCGTGGCGGTGCTGGACGACGAGGAGGCCGAGGAACCCGAGGTCCAGGAATCGCCTCCGCCTCGGACCCGCAAGGTGTCAGAGCCGTCCAGTGAGGCGGTCGAGACGACCGAGCCGCCGCCTCCATCGGACTCCGCCGAGCCGGATCGACCGCGCACGCCACCCAAGCCCGGCAGTGCGGCCGAACGGGCCGCCGCGCGGCGCGCGAAGATGAAGGCCGAGCGAGGACAGGGCTGATGTCCATCTTTCGCAAGCTGTATCGCGGCGAGACCAACTTCAATTTCATCGGCACGCGCAAGCGGTGGTACTTCGCCTCCGGCGTGATCCTGCTGATCTGCGTCCTCAGCTTTGTTCTCCGGGGCTTCAACTTCGGGGTGGAGTTTGCCGGAGGTAGCCAGTTCCAGATCCAGGCGGCGGGAACGACCATCACGACGCATCAGACCGAAGACGCGTTCCGATCGGCAAACCTGCCGTCCGAAGGAGCGGCCCAGGAGGTGGGCTCCGGGAACACCCGGCAGATCGTGGTCAAGACCAAGAACGTGGGCGCCGGCGAGCAAGCCCGCGTCGTGTCGTCGGTCGGCAAGTCCCTCGGCATCCCGACCACGAAGATCAGCGTCAAGACGGTGAGCTCGGACTGGGGCCATGACGTCTCGGTGAAGGCCATCCAGGCGCTCATCATCTTCTTGATCGTCGTGTCGATCTATATCTCCATACGCTTCCAATGGCGAATGGCGGTCGGTGCATTCATCGCGCTGATCCACGACCTTGTCCTGACGGCAGGCGTGTACTCGCTCGTCGGCTTCGAGGTAACGCCGTCGACAGTTGTCGGGCTGCTGACCATTCTCGGCTTCTCCCTCTACGACACGGTCGTGGTCTACGACAAGGTCAGCGAGAACTCGCGCGACCTGCTCGCCGGCTCGCGGATGACGTTCTCCGAGGCAGCGAACCTCGCGGTGAACCAGACGCTGATGCGCTCGATCAACACGTCGCTCATCTCGCTGTTGCCCGTCGCGGGATTGCTCTTCGTCGGGGCCGGCATTCTCGGCGTCGGCACCATCGAGGATCTCGCGTTGATTCTCTTCGTCGGCCTGGCATCGGGCGCGTACTCCTCGCTGTTCCTCGCCACGCCCATCGTGTGTGACCTCACCGAGCGGCAGGCCTCCTACAAGACGCTTACCAAGCGGGTCGAGGCCAAGCGCGCCGCCGAACGGGCCGCAGCCGAACGGGCCGCGGCCCAGCCCGAGCTGGCTGCCGCCGCTGCGGCGGCCCGCCGTAGTGGTGGGCCGGCACCGGCGCCGCGTCCCGGCGCCCGCCCGCAACGAGCGCCCCGGCGACGGTGAGCATCCCGACCGACGCCTCGGCTGTCATCGAGGCCCGGCTCCGGGACGTCCCGGACTTTCCGCAGCCTGGGATCGTCTTCAAGGACATCGTCCCGCTGCTAGCCGACGGCGCCGCGTTCGAGACGGTGATCTGCGCGCTGACTGACATCGCCGGGCAGCACACGCCGGTCGATCTTGTCGCTGGCATCGAGGCGCGCGGCTTCATCTTCGCCGCCGCGCTGGCGGCCCGGCTGGGATGCGGTCTGGTGCCGGTGCGAAAGGCGGGAAAGCTGCCCCCACCGACCATCGGTCAGGAGTACGTGCTCGAGTACGGGGCGGCGACCATCGAGGTTCCGGAAGGCGTGCTGACGGGCCGGCGGGTCTTCCTCGTCGACGACGTGCTGGCGACGGGCGGCACACTGGCCGCATCGGCCGATCTGATCGAGCGAGCCGGCGGGCACCTGCTCGGCATGGCGGTGCTGCTGGAACTGGGCTTCCTCAATGGGCGTAATCGACTGCCTCATCCCGGCGTGCGTGCACTCCTGACGGTATGACCGGCGGACTAGACTTGGCGGCGTTCGTCTCGCAGGGAGGTTCCCGCTGGCCGCCGAACCCCTGAAGCCTCAGGTGCCGATCGCGACGGAGCCCCCCGTTGCGCGCACCGGCGTGGGCCGGCACAGCGCGACGACCATCGACGACGCCGCGGAACGGCGCGCGTCCCCGCCACCTCCGGTTCTCGCCGCCGCCCAAGCACCCGCCGTACCCCGCACCGGCCAACAGCATCGACGCCGGGTCCGGGACCGCCTGGCCCGGCGCATCGTTACCGGAACGCAACGATCGTCGGCGGTCCGCCCGGTCCTCGAGCCCCTGCTCGCCATCCACCGCGGGGCGCATCCCAAGATCGACGCCAGGCTCCTCCAGCGCGGCTACGATCTGGCCGAAGAACGGCATCGCGGGCAGCGACGCAAGAGCGGCGACCCGTACATCACCCACCCGCTAGCGGTGGCCACGATCCTCGCCGAGCTGGGCATGGACACCATCACGCTGGTGGCTGCGTTGCTGCACGACACGGTCGAAGACACCGGTCTGCCGATCGAGGAGGTGGCGGCCGAGTTCGGCCCGGAGGTGGCGCATCTCGTCGACGGCGTAACCAAGCTGGACAAGGTCAAGTTCGGCGAGGCGGCCGAGGCCGAGACGATCCGGAAGATGATCGTGGCGATGGCCCGCGATCCTCGGGTACTGGTCATCAAGCTGGCGGACCGGCTGCACAACATGCGCACGCTCCGGTTCCTGCCGCCCGCCAAGCAGGAGCGGAAGGCCCGGGAGACGCTGGAGGTGATGGCGCCCCTCGCTCACCGGCTCGGCATGAATACGGTCAAGTGGGAGTTGGAGGATCTCGCGTTCGCGACCCTCTACCCGAAGCGGTACGACGAGATCGTCCGGCTGGTCGCCGAGCGGGCCCCGTCGCGGGACACCTACCTGCACGAGGTGATCGAGCGGATCAACTCCGACCTGCGCGAAGGCAGCATCAAGGCGTCCGTTACCGGGCGGCCCAAGCACTACTACTCGATCTATCAGAAGATGATCGTGCGCGGCCGGGAGTTCACCGACATCTATGACCTGGTGGGCATCCGCGTTCTGGTCGACTCGGAGCGGGACTGCTACGCGGCTCTCGGCGTGATCCACGCGAACTGGCAGCCGGTCCCGGGCCGGTTCAAGGACTACATCGCGATGCCGAAGTTCAACATGTACCAGTCCTTGCACACGACCGTCATCGGGCCAGGGGGCAAGCCGGTCGAGTTGCAGATCCGCACCCAGGCCATGCACCGGACCGCCGAGTACGGCATCGCCGCGCACTGGAAGTACAAGGAGCAGAAGAACATCTCCGCCGCCGAGCCGTCGGCGGTGTCTGATGAGATGGGGTGGCTCCGGCAGCTTCTCGAGTGGCAACGCGAGTTGCAGGAGCCGGAGGAGTTCCTCGACTCGCTGCGCTACGACCTAGGCGCCAGCGAGGTCTACGTCTTCACCCCGAAAGGTGACGTCGTCGCGCTCCCAGCCGGGTCGACCCCGGTCGACTTCGCGTACGCGGTGCACACCGAGATCGGCCACCGGTGCATCGGAGCCCGGGTAAACGGCAAGCTGGTCGCCCTGGAGAGCGTGCTGGACAACGGCGAAACCGTGGAGGTGTTCACCTCCAAGGCCGAAAACGCCGGTCCGTCCCGCGACTGGCTGGGCTTCGTGAAGTCCCCACGGGCCCGGACCAAGATCCGCCAGTGGTTCGCCCGGGAGCGACGTGAGGACGCGATCGACGCCGGCAAGACCGCGCTCACCCGCGCGATGCGCAAGGCGGCATTGCCGATGCAGCGACTGCTGTCCGGCGATGCCCTGTTGACCATCGCCCGCGACCTCCATCTGACCGACGTGGCCGCCCTGTACGCCGCGGTGGGCGAAGGCCACGTCTCCGCCCAGTCCGTCGTGCAGAAGCTCGTCGCGCAGCTCGGCGGTCTCGAGGGTGCCACCGAGGACATGGCCGAGACGGCCCGCCCGTCCATTCAGGCGATACCGACCGGCCGGCGGGCGTCCGGCGACGCCGGCGTCGTCGTCAAGGGGGCGACCGACGTCTGGGTGAAGCTCGCTCGATGCTGCACGCCGGTGCCCGGCGACGACATCCTGGGCTTCGTGACCCGGGGCGGCGGCGTCTCGGTGCACCGCCGAGCCTGCACGAACGCCGCGGCGCTGCTCGGTCAACAAGATCGGCTCGTCGACGTGGAATGGGCTCCGTCCGCGGACTCGGTGTTCGTCGTCTCCATCCAGGTCGAGGCGCTCGACCGGCACCGCTTGCTCTCGGACGTGAGCCGGGTGCTGTCCGACGAGCGGGTCAACATCCTCTCGGCAGTTGTGAGCACGAACCGCGACCGGGTGGCGGTCAGCAAGTTCACCTTCGAGCTCGCCGAAGCGAAGCATCTCGGGCACCTGCTGCGTGCCATTCGCAATGTCGAAGGCGTGTATGACGTCTACCGGATCCACTCGGTGACCTAGCGCACCGCGAGGCCTAGCCGGTCGTCGACAAGTCCAAGATCATCGACGAGGGAGTGCGCGTCAGGAGGCGGTTGGTGTCGGCTGTGCCGGCGTCGCGGTCGGACTCGGCGTCACGACGGTGGGCGATGGGCCGGTGCCTGGCGTCGGGCCTCCGCCTACCACCGAAGTGATCTTGACGGTACCGAAGCTCAACGGCAACTTGGGTTTGCCACCACCGGCCTGGTTGGAGCCGTCGTTGCCGCCGTTGACGACCTTCTGCAGGATGTCCAGGCCCTTGGTCACATGCCCGATAACGGTGTAATTCTTCTGCAACCCCTTGCTGCTGTCTTTCGTGATGAAGAAGAACTGGCTGCCGTTCGTGTTGGGGCCACCGTTGGCCATGGCTACCGCGCCAGCGGTGTACTTGGCCGCCGCCAGGTTCTCGTCCTTCACCGTGTACGACGGTCCGCCGGCGCCGGTGCCGGTGGGATCCCCGCACTGGACGACGAAGATGCCGCTGTCCACGGCTCGCGGACAGGGGGTGTTGTTGTAGAACTTCTTCCCGATGAGGTAGGCGATGCTCTGTACATTGCACGGCGCCGCCTTGCCGTCGAACGTCACCTGGATCGTGCCGCGATTGGTGGCGAAGTCGGCCACGACCGTCTTGGTTGGCGCCGGCTTCGGGTCCGGCGGAAATCCGGTGTTCTTCAAGTTCGGGTTCTGGGCCAGATCGGCGCTCGTATACCCGCACGGCCCTGTCGTCTTGCTGGAGACGAATGCCGAAGGGGACGAGGACGCCGACGAGGATCCAGCAGCGGCGGGCTTCGTTCCGTTGTCGTTGGTAACCGCGATCACGACCACCACGACCACGACGACCAGGATGAGCGATCCGGCGATCGTCGCGATCAGCATCCGTCGTTTCTGGGTCGCTTCCTGCTCTTGTCGACGTTGCAGCTGGCGTTCCAGATGGCGTCGCGCGGCCTCTCGACGTTGCTTGTTGGTCGGCACGAAAGCAGTCCTTTCCGATCCTGGCGCCCTTGCCAGCCCGGGTCAGTGTAAGGACTGCGTCTGAGGGCCGGACCGCCGATGGGCTGTGCGTCCCACATGGCTGCCACCCGGTTGGCTACCACCCCACGAGGACGCTGCGCGGCGGCGCCCAGATCGGCGCAGGCTCTAGAGTTAACTGTCCAGTCGTCACGACCCTCGGGAGTTCCGCTGTGTTCATCGCGGGGATCCCGTCGGCGATCTGGGGAACGAATTGCTGGGTCGTAGCGTCCGGCGACGGTGAACATTGCCTGATCGTCGATCCCGGTGCCGACGTCGGATCGAGGCTCGAAGACATCCTGACCGAGCACCGACTCCACCCGGTCGCGGTCATGCTGACCCACGGCCATATCGACCACACCTACTCGGTCGTGCCGGTGTGCGAGGCACACGACGTGCCGGCGTACATCCATCCGGCCGATCGACCCCAGCTGACCGACCCGTGGTCGTGGCTGGGGATCGTGCCCGGTGCGGCCCTGCCCGGGTTGCCGCAGCTCACCTTCGCCGAGCCTGACGACGTCCGCGAGCTGGCCGACGCCAGCACGATCACGCTCGCCGGTCTGCCGGTCGCGATCCGTCACACGCCGGGACACACGGCCGGATCGGTGATCTTCGAGTTGTCCGACGATGACAAGCACGCGCTTGTCTTCGCCGGTGACCTCGTCTTCGCCGGTTCGATCGGCCGGGTCGATCTGCCCGGTGGCTCGATGGACGAGATGTTGCATTCGTTGAAGGCCGTCATCCTGCCAATGGCCGACGACACGGTGATCTATCCAGGACACGGTGAGACGACAACAGTCGGGATGGAACGCTCGACCAACCCGTTTCTTCGGGAACTGGCATGAGTGAGTCAGCATCGTGAAGCGATCCGGGGTCCCCATGAAATCGCGCAGCGATCTCATGGGGTGGTCTTGTGGAGTGCGTGTGCGCTCGCGCGAAGAGGCTAGCTGATGAGCCGGGTCACGCCGCTTAGTGGCTTCCCCGAACTGCTGCCGTCGCAACGCGTCGTCGAACTCGCCGTCATCGATCAGCT
>Ga0207683_10005331_pt1 | contig 11029 bp, 12 predicted proteins | sample KBSM73metaG_FD_184333 | JGI IMG/M metagenome (GOLD analysis project Ga0207683, IMG submission 184333) | Miscanthus rhizosphere microbial communities from Kellogg Biological Station, Michigan, USA - KBS M7-3 metaG (SPAdes) (version 2) | ecosystem: Host-associated > Plants > Roots > Rhizosphere >...
GCCGGAGCTGTCGGCGCGCATTCCGTTCCCGGCGATCCGGCTCGATGATCCGGGCACCGCGATCGCGCAGCTCGACCGCCGCGACGAGATCGTGATCCCGCACGAGTACGCGACGCTGATCGTGACGTTCCCGCTGACCAAGCCGGTCAGCCTCGCCGTCACCGCGCCGATCGCCGCGGGCTTCACGCGCGCAGAGCTGGTGCGCACGATCTGCGAGCAGTACGAGAACCTGTACGACATCGAGGAAGCGACCGCGAACACCAAGCCGTTGCCGCCCGACGAGCGCGCGCGGCTCGGCCGCAACCGCACCGATGGTCTCTACGGGATCTGGGGCCACGATCTGACCGAGCTCGTGCTCACCGCGGTGCACTGGTCGCGCAAGCCCGACGCGCGCGTCCACATCGAGCCCCACGTCGAGCCGCGCCCGAAGCCCGAGCTGCCGGCGGCGTGATCACTTCGGCTCGCTGCACTCGAGCGGGTGCGCGTGGCACGTCGACGTCAGCGGCTTGTCGTCGACGCTCCAGCTGATGGCGAGCTCGTCATCGCCGTGGCGATCGAGCTTGGTGACCTGCACGTCGCCATGCGCGCTCTCCGACGAAACCTTCATCATCGCGACCTCGCCGTTCGCAGCGAACCGCACCATGCAGTCCTTCGGGCCATAGATCTCGTCGCCGATCTCGCACCATGACTGGCCGCTCGCCCACGGCTGCGGCAGCGTCTCGATGCCGGTGACGTCGAAGGGGACGCAATCCGGCGGGTACGCATGATCCTCGCCGCCGGGCCCGCTGTAGTGGTCGTGCGCGTGGGCCTTCTCGAACTCGGCGCGCGCCTTCTCGATTTCGGCGCACGGATCGAACACGCGATCGCTGAACACGACGACGGTCGGAGTGGCCGGCTTCGCGGGAGGCTTCCACCATGCCGGCGGCGTGCCCCACGCCTCGAGCTCGGAGACGCTGGCCTCGAGCCAGCTCGGCTTCGAGCCGGGCTCGATGTCGGCGATCGTGAGCCGCACGATGTGCTCGGCGTGCACGCGGATCGTCTGGAGATCGTGGCTCGCGATGTCGAGCGGAAACGTACCGGCCGGCTTGTCGTCCGCGGTGACCGTGACGCTCTTGATCCGCGGGTTCATCGTGAAGTAGTCCTCGCCGCCCGGACCCGTCGCCGTGAAGCCGGCGGTCATCCGCACGTCGTCGATCGTCCAGCCCATCGGGATCGCGATCTGGATCCAGGCACCGACGAGCTGACCGGTCGCGGAGTTCCACGCCGTCTTCGGATCGCGATCGACGAGGTGGCGCGGCAGGATCGAACGGTTCGCCACCGTCGACGAGACCGTCACCGTCGTCGGAACCGCGCGGAACAGATCGACGATCGGTTGGCCGGCGTCGACCGCGGCATCGCCGGGCGCGGGGACCACCGGCACGGGGACGGGCGCGGGCAGCGGTGGCGGCGGCGCCGGTTCGTTCTTCTTGCACGCCATGATGGCGAGTGCGGCCCACACCAAGCGCATGAAGCAAGCTTACCGGTGTCAGGGCGGTGACCGCGGCCGGGAGCGCCGGTCACGTGTTCGAAACGATCTCGGTAGAGGCGCGTGATCAGAGCGCGCCGAGATCGATCGTCGCTTGCCAGATGTCGGTCGGACCGAGCATGCCGAGGCTCCACGGCGGATCCTCGTGCAGGTTGCTCGAGTAGTACGTGACGAGGAACTTGCCGTTCTCGTCGATCGGCGCGACGCCGGCATAGGAGGTATCGCCCGCCGACGGAAACTCGCCGTGCTCGATCCATCCGGCACCGCCGGGCACCAGCTCGTAGAGCGCCGTGCGCTTGCGATCGCGCGCCTCCATCAGGTGCTTGCGGGCGATCACGAACTCGCGGTCCTTGTACGAGAAGGCCATCGGCCCGTCGAGGCGCACACCGTCGAGCGTGCCCGAGCAGTCGAACGTCGTGTACGGGCGCTGCGCCTTGCACACCTTCGTGCGCAGCCGGCCGGCGTTGCCGAGGATCTCGTCGTTCGTACCGTCGACACGCACGAGCGCGGTGAGGCCATCGCCGTTGAAGATCAGCTCGGTCTCGACCGGCGTGTCCTCGCTGACGTCGTACATCGTGGCGCCGGGCGTCCACGTCACGCCGTCGACCGACGAGAACAGCTTGATGCTCATGTCGCCGTCGGCGTACGCGGCACTGTAGAGCGTCCCGTCGGTATCCGCCTTGACGCGCCAGAAGCTCCACATCTCCGGGCCGATCGGCTCGAGCGCGCTCCAGGTCGTGCCGTCGGTCGAGGTGGTGCGCACGCTGATCGAGTCGACATTCGAGTCGCGCGCCGACGTGACCGGCAGCCGCGTGATCGCCTTGATCGCGAGCTGGCCGCTCGCATCGACGTAGAAGCTCGGATCGCGGAGATCGCGATCGCTGGGCGCGGGGATCACCGCGGCGAGGGTCCAGTGCGCGCCGTGATCGTCGGAGCGCGAGACCCGCAGGCTCGAGTTCGGTCCGAGGATCTGCGATTCCGCGGTCCGATGAACGAGATACGTCGCGCCACCGAAGACGGTGAGGTCGGTGTTCTCGTCATGCACGCACAGGCCGGTGCGGCAGTCCATGTTCGTCTCGTCGTAGCCGTCGACGAGCATCTTCGATTGCTCGAGCCACCCTGCATCGCTACAGGCCGCGAGCACCACCAGAAATCCCACTCCGCGCATCATGATCGCCGCGTAGCATGGCCCCCAGCGGACCAGGAAACTGAATATGGATCAGGGCGCGTACTCGACGCCGTCCCAGATCAGGTGGTGCGTGGTCGCGTTGTAGGTACCGTGCAGATTCATGCCGCCGATCTCGGTCACGTCGGCGCCGGCGCACGACACCGATCCGGACTCGCCGTAGTCGGAGTGCTGCCAGTCGAAGCTCGAGGTCGTCGCGGTCGCGGCCGAGAACGTCACGTGCCACGTGCACGACGACGGGCCACTGGGCCCCAGCCCGCACTCGCCGGGCGCGAGCGAGGCGAACGTGGTGCCTTCGAGCGCGCTGCATCGCGCGGCTGCGGATGCGGGGGCATCGGGAGTCGCCGCATGCGTGGAACAGCCGGCGGCCACGAGGAGGGCAAGGGCGCGCATGAGTCCAGGATACTCGCGGACTTGGACGAATCGTCGAAAAAATCGAAGGTCGCTGTCGATCCGGCGCTGCGTCGTTCGACCCAGGGGCGTAACGCAAACGAGGAGACAGACCATGACGTTCCCGAGTGATCGCTTCTGCTGGTTCGAGTACGTGTCGAAGGACAGCGCCAAGGCGCAGGGATTCTTCGGCGAGCTGTTCAACTGGAAGACCAAGGCCGTGCCGATGCCGGGCGGCGACTACGCGATGATCGCCTCCGGCGAGCACACGATCGGCGGCTACCTGCCGACGCCCGCGGGCGCGCCCGAGCACGCGCACTGGCTCACGCACCTCCAGGTCGAGAACGCGGAGGCCACCGCCCAGAAGGCGGTCGCCGCGGGCGGCAAGGTGCTCAAGCAGGTGTCGGACCGTGGTGGGATGGGCACGTGGGCGGTGATCGCCGATCCGTTCGGCGCGCCGTTCGCGCTGTGGCAGCCGGCGAAGGCCGAGGCCGCCGAGTATCGCGGCGTCGCGGGCACGTTCTGCTGGAACGAGCTCTACACCGACCAGCCCGAGAAGTCGGTCGCGTTCTACGAGGCGATCGGCGCGTTGCGCGACAAGCCGATGGACATGGGCCCGATGGGCACGTACCACGTGCTCGCGAGCCACGGAAAAGACCGCGCCGGCATCATGAAGTCGCCGATGCCGGGCATCCCGCAACACTGGATGCCGTACGTCCAGGTCGCGAATGTCGATCAGACGCTCGCGAAGGCCAAGCGGCTCGGCTGCGACGTCAAGCTCGCGGGCCAGGACGTCCCGAACGTCGGCCGGCTCGGCGTGTTCCTCGATCCGCTCGGCGCATCGATCGGCATCCTGCAGCCCGCGTGATCAGGATGCGGTGGGCGACGGCGAGGTGCAGTAGGATCGCCTCGTGACCTCGCTCGTCATTCTCGGCTGCGGATATGTCGGCGCGCGCCTGGCGCGCACGGCCCTGGCGGCAGGTCGTCGCGTGCGCGTCGGGTCTCGCTCGACCGGCCGGCTCCAGCCGCTTGCCGAGCTTGGCGCCGAGGTCAAGTACCTCGACGCAGGCACGCCGAAGTCCTTCACGGCCGCGCTCACGAGCATGCACGGCGCGACGGTCGTGTACTCGATCCCGCCGGTCACCACGCTGCCGCCGCGCCACGCGATGCGCGCCGCGCTCCAGGCCGCCTACGGCGCCGGCGTCGATCGCTTCATCTACTTCAGCTCGTGCGGCCTCTACGGCGACGCCCCCGACGACGACACGTGGATCGACGAGGACACGCCGACGTCGCCCGACTCTGCGATGGAGAACATCGTCGCCGACGAGCTCGAGATCGCGGCGAGCAACTTCGATCGGCTGCGCACGGTACGGCTGCGGCTCGCACCGGTCTACGGACCCGGCCGCGGCGTTCGCGAGCGCATGCGCAAGGGCACCTACAAGATCCTCGACGACGGCCAGCACGTCACGTCGCGAATCCACATCGATGACGTCGCCAGCGTCGTGCTCGCGGCGGAGGAGCGCGCGCCCGCGCAGTCGATCTACCTCGTCGGCGACGACGAGCCGACCACGCAGGGCACGTACGCGCGCTGGTTGTCCGAGCGCCTCGGTCTGCCGATGCCGCCGTCGCGCCCGATCATCGGAGAGGGCATGGGCCGCGCGCCGCACCGCAACCGGCGCATCCGCAACGCGAAGATGAAGCAGGAGCTGGGGCTGACGCTGCGTTACCCGTCGTTCCGCGAGGGCGAGGCGGCGATCGAGGCCGAGCTCGGCGAGAGCCCGGCGAGCAGCTAGCGGAGCATCGTCTCGACGATCGCGTCGAGCGCACGCGCCAGCTTCGCGACGCGAGCCGCCGCCGGCCAGCGTGCCCGCGGCACGTGCGCGAAGCCGATGCGGATGTCGGGCGCGGCCGCGTGGAGCGCGTGATAGAGCGCGGCGTTGCAGCAGTAGCCGCCGGCGTCGTCGGAGATCGCCGCGGAGGTGTGGGCACGGGCGGCGGCGAGCGCGCGGTCGATGTCCCAGGTCGCGGCGAGCTCCGGCGGACCGCCGTCGTGGACCTGCTCGCGGCGCGTGCCCGCGTTGTCGACCTTGCTGGCGTCACAGGCGTTGCGCGCGATCCGCTCGAGGGTGAGTCGCGGGCGGGCGGCCTCGCCGACGAGCAGCAGCGCGCGCGGCCTGCGGGCGACGAGGGCAGGGACGAGCGTTGCGAGCGGTGCGAACTCGACCGGCAGGCGCACGCGCTCGATCGGCGAGCCCATCGCCTCGACGGCCTGCCACGAGCGATTGAACGCACGCCCGCCGAACGGCTCGAAGCCGGTGACGATCACCGTCATGGCACGGGCGAGACGAGCGTCTCGGCAGCGCCGCCCTCGACGATCGTCTGGGCGACCGTGGTCGGGTGCGCCACCGCGCCGTCGGGAAACTTGAGCGCGAACGGCACCGGCAGGTCGCGCGTGTCGAGCCAGCGACCACCGCGCTTGCGCGACAGCTCACCTGCGAGTGCCGCGAGCTCGAGCACGGCAGGCCAGTAGAGCTCCGGCTGCGTGTCCTTGTCGAGCGGGTTTGCGCGGCGGCGGTGCTCGACGGCCTGCAGCGCAGCCGCCAGCTCGCTGACGCCGATCGAGGCGCGTACGTGGTGCGCGAGATCGGAGAACCCGACGTCGATCAATGCGGCGACACCGGCGGGCGCGGCCGGCACGCGGATCTTCTCGCCGTCGCGCTCGGCGATCGCTGCACCCGCGCGCGTGATCGCCTCGGACAGAAAGCTCGGCACCGTGGCGCTGGTCGCGTAGCGCACCTCGCCCTTGCCGCCATACTTGGCGTCGAGCGCTCGGCGTCCCGCGAGCACGCGCGCGATCGCGATCAGGCTCGAGATGCTCGGCACGCGCTGCATCTGCGACGCCGCACGTTCATCCTCGATCACGACGATCGCGCCGCCGCCCGGTTGCGGCCGCACGCGATCGAGCTTGTGCACGCGCGCCCACATGCGCGCAGCCTAACACGCGCCGCGCTACGCCCGACGGCGGCGCAGCACGAGTCCGATCAGTACGCAGAGGCCCGCGGTTCCGCCGCCACCACCGCCGCCGCCGACCGAGCAACCGGCATTCATCTCCGGCGAGCCCGTCTCGCCTGCCGAGCCGTCGGTGCCCGGCATCGTCGGATCCGCGGGCACGACGACGAGCTGCGCCTCGAGCTGATCGTCCGGAGGGCCGCCGCCGTTATCGGCGAACCAGGTCGTCGACTCCTGCACGAGGCCGAAGTGCTCGTGATAGGTGCCGGGCACGCACGCGTCGCCGCTCGGCGCCTCGAACGAGAACGAGAACGTGCCGTTGGCGCCCGGTGCCACTGCGCCGTCGACCGCCGCGGGCCGGTTCGGCGCGAGCCAGTCGCTACCGGCGAACATGCTGTCGCGATCGCGCGGCACCGTCGTGCCGAGCTTGGTCGAGGCATCCCACGGCTTCGTGCCGGTGTTCTTCAACACGATCTGCGCGGCGACGCTCTCGCCGCAGTGGATCGTCAGCGGATCGGTCGCGAGCGGCCACGACTGGCTGACGAACGTCGCCGCGTAGCTGGGCGAGGCATCGGCGCCGTAGGCCGCGAGCACGGCCTTCGCGTACGCGATCCGCTGCGACGATGCACACGTGCCGCAGATCTCGTACTTGTCCATGAACGCGAGCGTGGCATCCGTGACGTTCGCCGCGGCCTGCAGCTGCGAGTAGCCGTAGCCGATCTGCGTCAGCTCGTACCAGATGAAGTCGAGCTGGGTGTTCAACGCCGTCATCGAGAGCCCGTGCACGCTCGCGTAGTGCGCGACGCTATCGGTGCCGGTGTCCCAGCGGCCGCCGACCGACCACTGCGCGATGCCACGGCCAGGCCCGCCACCGTACTGTGCGATCGTCGGATCCACGCCCGATTCCTGATCCAGGTTGCCGACGATCCCGGCCGCCTGATTTGCGGTCAGGCCCTTGCCGATGAAGTAGTCGAACGCCGCCCTGTCGTTCGCGAACGACGTGGTCGCCGCCTGCTCCTCGCTATCGAGGGCGGGATCGGAAACACAGGAGGCACACAGGATGGCAACGAGGAGCAGACGCACGCGGCCTCTACCAGCAACTCGGAGGCCAGCGCGGCGCGTGACATTCCAGATGGTTGCGCGGCGCAGGGCGCAAACAATCGTTCGCGTCTGGATGTCGTCTGCACTGTCGTGTTTGCAGTCGCCGCATTTGCGTTTCCGACAGGCACGCGCGTGCCGGATTGGCATCGGCCGGCCCGTTCGCGACGGGAGGCCGCCCAGTTAGCGGCCGCTCGCACCTGGCCTCACAGTTGCTCATCACCGCCGCATGACTCGCTCGTACGGTTCATCGCACCGCAGCTCGCGCCGGATCACGCAGCCGCTCCGCATCGTCAAGCCGCCGCGCGATCCGTCGATCACCACGCTCGGCTTCACGTGCTTCCGGCTCGTGATGGGCCAGCCGCTGGTGGTCAAGCACAGCACGAACACGATGTTCGCGTTCGTCCGCGCCCGCGTCTGATGCGACACTGAGGCCCTGTCGGCCCAGCGCATCCTCGATCAGCTCCAGTCGCTCGCGTCGCTCGATGCCTTCGAGCCGGAGCGCTACGCCGCCGAGCTCCAGGCCGAGGTCGCCTCCCAGCCCGCTGCCTCGCTGGTGCAGCTCGAGGTCCGCGACGCGACGCTCGCCGCGGCCCTTGTCCGCATCGACGAGCTCGCCGCGCGCGTGATGCGGATCCGGCTCGAGCACGCACTCGCCGCCGATTCGTCGATCGGCGCACCGACGCGGCGCGTGTTCGCACAGACCGTCACCGCGTATGTCGACAACCTCGGCCTGCTCGCCGGTCGCGCGCGCGATGTCGCGGCTCGCGGTGGCGCCGGCGATGCCGATCAGGTCGCCTCGCTCGTCACCGAATCGGCGCGCGCGACGCTGCTGCTCCGCGAGGCCCTGCGTGGCCCGGTGCTCGCGCTCGTTCGCGACCTTGCCACCGCCTCGATCCCCGATGTCGACCGCCGCGCGCGCGACCGCGATCTCGACGACCGCGAGCGCAAGCGCTGGAGTGCCGCGCGCCGCGATCTCGAGGCACTCGCCGTCGAGCCGGCGCGCCTGCTCGCCGCCCCGATGCCCGCGCGCATGGCCGGGCTGCCGGAGCAGCTCGACGAGCCGGTTGCTGCGCCAGAGCCGTCGTTCGCCGATCTGCTCGAGCTCGATTAGAGCGACTTCGCCAGGTAGATCGCGGTCTCGTGCGGCATGTACGTGCCGTAGAAGCGGCTGTCGGCGCCGCACAGGGCGTAGCCGAGCCGCTCGTACGCGTGCACCGCCGGCACGTTCACGTTGCTGGTCTCGATCCAGACGTGCGACGCGCCGACCTCGCGGCCGTGGGCCTCGACGCGCTCGACCAGTGCACGGCCGACGCCGCGGCGGCGCCACGCGGGCGCGATGTACAGGAACCACAGATTCAGCCGCTGGTGCCACGCCTCGTGCTCGACGGTGGCGAACCCGCGGATCTCGCCGTCGCCGTCGTGCGCGACCCAGCCGTGGTCCCACCGCGACCACGTCGCGAACACCTCGCCGATCGAGTAGCTCTTGGTCAACGGCTTCTCGAGCGTTCGCTCGACGAGCTCCAGCTTGCGCGGCCCGACGACGAGGTCGAAGATGCTGGCGGTCTCGAACGACGTATCGATCGCCTCGACGCCGCTCCGGTCGCGCTTCCTGTCGAGCTCGCGGACGGTGATGGGCACGGACAGGATCTAGCACTCAGCTGCGCGTGGGGCCGCGTTCCGGCAGGCCGAAGCCGAAGGTCGCGCCCTGATCGGGGTGGCCCTCGGCCCACACGCGCCCACCGTGGCGCTCGACGATGCGCTGGACGAGCGCGAGCCCGACGCCCGTGCCTTCGAACTCGGCATCGCTGTGCAGGCGCTGGAACACCCCGAACAGCTTGTCGGCCTGGGCGGGATCGAAGCCGGCGCCGTGATCGGTGACGGTGTAGCGAAGCTCGCCGGCCTCGCGTGCGCCACTGACCTCGACGATGGCGACCGGCCGGCGGCGCGAGTACTTGACCGCGTTGTCGAGCAGGTTGACCCAGACCTGGCGAAGGAGCTCGACGTTGCCGAGCGCGGGCGGCAGCTCGCCGAGACGGAGGTCGATCGCGAGGTCAGGGTTCGCGGCGCGCATGCCCTCGATGACGGTCTCGACGACCTCGCGCATATCGATCTCGACGATCGGTCGAATCGCGCGGTGACCGAGCCGCGACAGCCGCAGGAGATCCTCGACCAGGTGGCTCATGTGCTGCGCGTTGCGGCGGACGACGTCGAGCATGCGGCGGCCTTCGTCGGGCAGGGCCGGCGCGAAGTCCTCCTGGAGCATGCGCGAGAACGAATCGATCGCGCGCAGTGGCGAGCGCAGGTCGTGCGAGACCGAAAACGCGAATGCCTCCAGCTCGCGGTTCGCCGCTTCGAGCTGGTGCGTGCGTTCGGCGACGCGGCGCTCGAGGCTGTCGAGGATGCGGCTGTTGTCGATCGCGAGCGCGGCGCGCTCGGCGAGGTCCTGCACGAGGTGAAGATCGTCGAGTGTGTAGGGTGGGCGGGCGGTGCTCGTGCGAAACAGCGACAGGTAGCCGAGGTTGACGCCCCGCGCGCGCAGCCGCACGACGATCATCCCGGTGATCCCGATCTTCTCGAAGATCGGCACGAACGCCGGCGCGAGGGTCTGCTTGAGCCGCTCGAGATCGAGCTCCGGTTCGAAGTAGGCCGAGCCGGTCTCGAGCACGCGGCCCGAGATGCCCTGGCCGACCTTCAGCGGCGTGCGGTCGTGGAACTCGCGCAGGTAGCCCTCGATCTCGGAATCGGGGTGATACGTCGCGACCGGTACGAGATCGTCGCCTTCGACGAGCCGGATGTTCGAGGCCTCGCCGACGAGCTCGGAGAACCGCCGCGCCACGACGCTGAGCAGTCGGCCGAGGTCCGTGCTCGCTTCGGCGAACATGTGCCCGGACTCGGCGAGAGCCTGCAGCCGCGCACGCTGGAGGTCTGACGACGCCACCCGCCTGCATCTTAGCCCGGGTCGCGTACCAGCGTGCGACACCTGCGACGGCTTCCGCGTGAGCACGCTCGCACGTACGCTGCGCGCGATGTCCAAGCACCACGAGCCCGATCGTCGTGATGTCCTGCGGGCCGCGCTCGCGTCGGCCGCGCTCGGGCTCGTGCCCGCGTGTGGCAGCACGGCGCCGGCACCGAAGCGCGAACCGCCGCCGCGACCACCGCCGCCGGCGAAGCTGCGGATCCTGATCCTCGGCGGCACCGGGTTTCTGGGACCGAAGACGATCGAGGCGGCGCTCGCGCGCGGCCATTCGATCACCACGTTCAATCGCGGCAAGCGCGAGAAGATCCAGCCGCTGGATCTGCCGATCGAGCGGCTCTACGGCAACCGCGATCCCGAGCTGTCCGCCGACGACGCGCACCCGAGCCCCAAGGGGCTCGAGCAGCTGGCGGGGAAGCAGTGGGACGTGGTGATCGACAACTCGGGCTACGTGCCGCGTCACGTTGCGGCATCGGCGAAGCTGCTCGCGCCGAGCGCCAGGCTCTACATCTACATCTCGAGCATCTCCGCGTATGCCGACAACCCGGCAACCGGTGGCGACGAGAACACGAAGCTCGCGACGCTCGCCGATCCGACCGTCGAGGCGATGGGCAAGGACTTCGAGAACTATGGCGGTCTCAAGGCGCTGTGCGAGCGCGCCGCGGCGGATGCATTCGCGGGGCGATGTGCAGTCGTGCGACCGGGCTACATCGTCGGGCCAGGCGATCCGACCGACCGCTTCACCTACTGGCCGGCGCGGATCGCGCGCGGCGGCGACGTGCTCGCGCCGGGCACGCCCGACGATCCGCTGCAGTGGATCGACGTGCGCGATCTCGCCGAGTGG
>Ga0207683_10005332_pt1 | contig 11028 bp, 10 predicted proteins | sample KBSM73metaG_FD_184333 | JGI IMG/M metagenome (GOLD analysis project Ga0207683, IMG submission 184333) | Miscanthus rhizosphere microbial communities from Kellogg Biological Station, Michigan, USA - KBS M7-3 metaG (SPAdes) (version 2) | ecosystem: Host-associated > Plants > Roots > Rhizosphere >...
GTTCACGGTCGCCTGGTCGCTGTCCCTGATGGCCTGGATGAACCGCGCGACCTGCGCCTGCGTGATGCGCCGCCGATGCGCCCGTCCGGGCACATCCTCTTCGATCGTCACTGCGGGACGCCCTCCGCGATCAGCCTGGCCAGGAGCTGACCCGGCTAGACGAGGATGGCCGGCCCGGCCGCCGGCCGCCTCATCCACGCCGGGTGAGGCGGTCACCGGGCCGGTGCGGCATTGTCGAGTGCATAGCCGGAGAGGGGCCGAACATGTCCGGACTGACAGCGGAAGCGCCCGCGCGAGCCGTAGGCCGGTACCAGCTCGACACCGAAGTGGGTCAGCTCACGCCCGCCGAACGCGCGGCCAGGGGCAAGGCGGCGCGGGCCCAGGTGCCACGCGACAGCCACGCGGTGTTCGACCCGCCGGCGGACCGGCCGGACCCGATCGCCCTGCTGGAACAGCAGGCGACGACCCGCGTTCCCGAGCTCGTACCGGTGCGGTGGGGCCGGATGATGGTGTCTCCCTTCACCTATTACCGCGGCGCCGCCCTCCCGATGGCCAGCGACCTGGCCGGCACTCCGGTATCGGGGCTGGCCGTGCAGGCCTGCGGCGACGCGCACCTGTCCAACTTCGGCCTGTTCGGCTCGGCCGAACGTCGCCTGGTGTTCGACGTCAACGACTTCGACGAGACCCTGCCCGGCCCGTGGGAATGGGATGTCAAGCGGCTGGCGGCCAGCCTGGAAGTCGCCGGTCGCGACAACCAGTTCCCGGCCAAGCAGCGCCGCGAGATCGTGCTGGCCGGCGTTTCCCGCTACCGGCAGGCCATGCGTGAGTTCGCCAGCATGACCAACCTGGACGTCTGGTACGCGCACGCCGACGTTGCCGAGTTGCGGGCGCAGTTCGACTCCCAGCTCCGGGCCCGGCAGCGCAAGCTCATGGACAAGGGCCTGGCCAAGGCGCGAACCAGGGACAGCATGCAGGAACTGGCCAAGCTGACCCGGATGGTCGACGGCCGCCCGCGTATCATCTCCGATCCGCCGCTCCTGGTCCCGATCGACGAGCTGGCGCCCGCGCAGATCGACCGGGCGGACATCGAAACTCAGATGAAGGGCCTGATCGCCAAGTACCAGCGCACGCTGGAGACGGACCGCCGGTACCTGATCCACCAGTTCGAGTTCTGCGACATGGCTCGTAAGGTGGTCGGGGTCGGCAGCGTAGGAACGCGCTGCTGGATCGTCCTGATGCTCGGCCGTGATGAGGCTGATCCGCTGTTCTTGCAGGTCAAGGAGGCAGAAGCGTCGGTGCTCAGTCGGTTCGTCGGCGCCAGCAAGCATGCCAATCAGGGCCAGCGGGTGGTGGCCGGCCAGCGGCTGATGCAGGCGTCCAGCGACATCTTCCTGGGCTGGCAGCGTATCGAGGCCGGCCTGGACGACCGGCCCAGGGACTTCTACGTCCGGCAGCTGCGGGACTGGAAATTCTCCGTCGAAATCGAGCTCCTGCGCCCTGAAGGACTGCAGCTGTACGCGGCCCTGTGCGGCTGGACCCTGGCCCGGGCGCACGCTCGTTCCGGGGACCGCATCGCCATCGCCGCCTACCTGGGTGGCTCGGACGTCTTCGACCGCGCCATCGCGAGGTTCGCCACCGCCTACGCGGATCAGAACGAGAGTGACTACCAGGCCCTGACCGACGCGGTGAAGTCCGGGCGGATAACTGCCGAGCATGGCCTGTGACCAGGCGTGGTACTTGACCTTCTGCTCATCGGGCTGGGCATCACCCTCGAGCCGTTCCCGCTGACGGCCTTCATCCTGGTGCTGAGTGCCAGGAAAGGCATCTGGAAAGGCCTGGCGTTCATCCTCGGCTGGCTGGCCTGCCTGGTCGCGGTGATCGCGGCGGTCATCCTGGCCACCGGGAACCACCCGCCCAGGCCGCAGACCGCGCCGTCGACGGCCGCCCTCGCCGTCAAGCTGGCTCTCGGCGTGGTGCTGATCCTGATGGCCGAACGCCAGCGGCGCCGGATGGGCCGCCCCCGCAAGCCGCCGGGGTGGATGGCGCGCCTCGACCGGGTCTCACTGTGGGGCGCGGCCGGCCTGGCCGCGTTCCTGCAGCCCTGGACGCTGGTGGCGGCCGGCGCCGCCACCGTTACCGACGCCAAGCTCGCCACCGCGGGCAGCTACCTGGCCCTGGTCCTGTTCTGCCTGCTGGCCACCTCCAGCTTCCTGTACCTGGAGCTGTACGCCACCTTCGCGCCCGCCCGCGCCGGTGCCCGGCTCGACCAGCTGCGCGCCTGGCTCGGCTCGCACCAGGACCAGGTGCTTATCGCCGTCTTCCTGCTACTCGGCTTCTGGCTAGCGGGCAAGAGCATCTACCTGCTGGTCAACTGACACATGACCAGCCAGGATCCGACAGCGCAGCTAGTCCAGGTCCCGACCGGGACCGGCGAGAGCCGCTGGCCCATGGCCCTGGCCGTGCTGGCCGCCGGAGGCCTCCGCGCCGCCCTGCCACCTGAGCTCAGGAACGGCGACACCCGCTGGGCCTTCATCGCGGTCGTCGTCGTACTCCTGGCCATACTGGTCATCGGCGATCCCGGCCGCATCGACCGCGAATCCCATTGGCTCCGGGTGCTGACCGGCTCGCTGATCGGCCTGATCACCGCCGTGAATGCCAGCGCCGCGGTGCGCCTGGTGGCCGGGATCATCGGCGCGGCGAAATTCAGCACCGACGCCAATATCCTGCTCGCCAGCGGCGGTGCCATCTGGCTCAGCAACGTCATCGTCTTCGGCCTGTGGTACTGGGATCTCGACCGCGGCGGCGCGGCTGCCCGCGCGCGCGGCTCGGACCATCAGCCCGCCTTCGTCTTCCCCGAGATGGTCAACGCCCAGTACGTCGCGCCGGGCTGGTATCCGAAGTTCATCGACTACCTCCATCTCTCGTTCACCACCGCGACCGCGTTCAGCCCGACGGATGTCTCGGCCATCAGGCCATGGGCCAAGCTGATGATGATGGCAGAGGAGGCGATCTCGCTGCTCGTCGCGATCCTCGTCGTCTCCAGGGCCGTCAACATCCTCAGGTAGCAGCAGCAGGCCGTACCGGCCGCCACGTCCTGGCGGTCCGGTACGGCCGTGGCTGCCCGGATGACGAGATGCTTAGCTGGTAGCGCCGCCGTGCAGGGCCTCCTGGAGGTCCGCCTCGCCTTCCTTGGACAGCGAGGTCTTGAGCACGGTACCGCCGTACTTGCTCATCGCGTCGACGGCCTTGTCCGGGGTGACCTTCTCCACCATGAGGAACAGCGCCGAGGTTCCCGGCTGCAGCAGGTCGCGGACCTGGTCCTGGAACGCCTTGTCCACACCGGACTTGGTGACCTTGCCCATGAGCGCGCCCATGCCGGCGCCGACGGCCATGCCGAGGACCGGGATGAAGAACAGCAGGCCGAACAGCAGGCCCCAGAACATGCCCCAGGTGGCCCCGCCGCCCACCAGGTGGTGGCTGGTGTGCGTGTGGAACTTGCCCTCCTTGTCGCGCACGATCACCGCGATCGCGTCGGGCTGGATGATCAGGTCCTGGGCCAGCCGCCGCGCCTCGTCGGCGGCGGCGTCCGCCGTGGTCTCGTCGGGATAACCGATCGCGATCAGGTCAGCCATAGTTGTCTCTCTCCTTTGTCGCTGGGTCACCAGCAGTCCATCAAGGCACGCCCGGCGGCGGCCCACCCACGACGGGTGAAAAGATCCGGCTCGGCCCGCCGGAAAACTCACCCGCCATGAATGGGGCGCACCCGGGCCGTCGGCGCGACCGTAGGAGCAGCCTGGCCATGTGATTCCGAGTCGCTAGGAGCCGCGGTGCCATCGTCCTATTACGAGATCCGGGTCTCCGGTGTTCTCCCGCCCGAGGCGTTGCTCGACTTCGACCGGCTCACGGCCTCGGTCGAACCGGTCGAGACGGTCGTGCACGGCGCGCTTCAGGACCAGGCCGCCCTGAACGGGCTTCTGGCCCGGCTCGAGGCGTTCGGTGTACAGGTCATAGAGGTCCGGCGGCTGCACGAGAAGGATCAGCCGGCCGGCGAGGGGCGCTCATGAAAGATCCGGCCCGCGGCACGGTGCGGGCCGGATCCGGTCGTGTCCTGAGATACCGAACGAAGCAGGGCGCGTGCCCTCCCGCCGGCTTATCCGTTCGCCGTGATGGCCGACGAGGACTGGCTCTGTGTTCCGTTCTGCCAGGCGGCCGCTCCGGCGGCCATCGCAGTCCGGGCTTGAGTCCACTTCAGCCGGGCGAGTTCGCTGGGGGGCACTTCCATCTCGTTGATCCACTGACGGGTAACCGACAGCAGGTGGCCGCCGCCCACGGCCAGGCCGGCCAAAGCGATCAGCGTGCCGGCTCCGATCATCGCCGCGCTGGTGATCAGCGGGGCGGTCCTGAACTGCGGCCCGTTCGTGCGATTTTCGCCATTGCTCATGGGACCCCATCCTTCGTGTGCAGCCTGGTCCCACTGTGGTCAGCCAGGTCAAGCCGGGGATCATCCGCGCCGGGTGATGTGTCCTCCCGGCCTGCGTTGTCATGGTGGATGGGATTTTGACCTGGAGGAGGAAGCGGTGGCGCGTTACCCGAATATTGCTGACCATGGGCTGATCGGTGACCTGCAGACGGCGGCGCTGGTGACGACGGACGGCGTCCTCGACTGGTTCTGCTGTCCCCGGTTCGACTCGCCCAGCGTGTTCGCGTCGCTGCTGGACGCCGACCACGGCGGTTTCTACCGGATCGCGCCGGACCGGGACGACTACGTGGCCCGGCAGCTGTACCTGCCCGACACAGCGGTCCTGATCACCCGGTTCATGACCCCCGACGGGGTCGGGGAGGTCCACGACTTCATGCCGGTCATCGAGGGCCCGGCCACCGGCCGGCACCGGCTGGTCCGCAACATCCGGGTGGTCCGCGGGGTCATGCCGTTCGCGATCGAGATCCAGCCGCGTTTTGACTACGGCCGCAAGCCGCACGAGCTGGAGGCCTTCGAGCATGGCGGGGTGTTCCGGTCCGAGGACCTAGAGCTGACGGCGCACGCCATCGCGCCGGAGGGAGCCACCCTGCAGGAGGCGGGGGTCACGCTGCAGCGCGACGGCGACGGCGTGCGGTGGACCCGGACCCTGCGGGAGGGCGAGTCCGGGGGAGTGGTCCTGGAGTCGATGGGCGGCGCACCCCGGCTCGTGACCCCCGAGGAGGCGCAGCGGCTGGAGGATGACACGGCGCGGTTCTGGCGCGGCTGGCTGGGCCGGTCGAGCTACCGCGGCCGCTGGCGCGAGATGGTCGCCCGTTCGGCCATCACCCTGAAGCTGATGACCTACGCGCCGACCGGGGCCCCGGTCGCGGCGCCGACCACCGGGCTGCCCGAGCAGGAAGGCGGGGAGCGCAACTGGGACTACCGCTACACCTGGATCAGGGACGGCTCGTTCTCCATCCGCGCGCTGCTGGGCCTGGGCTACGTGGAGGAGGCCGCCGCGTTCGGCGTCTGGCTGCGGGACCGGGCCCAGGAGCAGGCGGGCCAGGGGTCCGGCCCGCTGAAGATCATGTACCGGGTGGACGGCCGCTCCGACCTGGTCGAGGAAACCCTGGATCACTTCGAGGGCTGGCGCGGCTCGCGGCCCGTGCGGGTCGGCAACGGCGCGGCCGATCAGCTGCAGCTTGACATCTACGGCGAAGCCGCCGGCGCTTTCTCCATCGCCGACAGCTCTGGTCTGCAGATCGCCCACGCGGGCTGGACGGCGGTATCAGACATCATCGACTGGCTGTGCGAGCACTGGGACCAGCCCGACGAGGGCATCTGGGAGACCCGCGGCGGCCGGAAGAACTTCACCTACGGCCGGTTCCAGGTCTGGGTGGCGCTGGACAGCGCGATCCGGCTGGCGGCCCAGCGCGGCCGGCCCGCCGACATCGTCCGGTGGACCAGCACCCGCGATGCGGTCTACCGCCAGATCATGGAGCGCGGCTGGAACGCCAAGATCGGCGCGTTCACCCAGCACTATGACACCGAGGTGCTCGACTCCTCGCTGCTGATGATGCCGCTGCAGGGGTTCATCGCGCCCCGCGACCCGATGTGGCTGTCCACCCTGGATGCGATGGACCGTGAGCTCGTCTCGGACAGCCTGGTCTACCGCTACAACCCGAGCGCCTCACCCGACGGCCTGGCGGGTGACGAGGGCACGTTCTCGCTGTGCACGTTCTGGTACGTCGAGGCCCTGGCCCGGGCCGGGCGGGTCGACGAGGCCAGGCTGACGTTCGAGAAGATGCACACCTACGCCAACCACCTGGGCCTGTACTCCGAGGAGATCGGCAGCACCGGCGAGCAGCTCGGCAACTTCCCGCAGGCGTTCAGCCACCTGTCCCTGATCAGCGCCGCGGTCAACCTCGACCGGCAACTAGACCAGGGCAGCTAGACCGCGGTGCCGGATAGCCCTTCCGGCTGGGCCGGCCGTGCCGCGGTGCTCACCGCGCGCCGGAGCATGATCCCGGCGATGATCTCGAAGAAGCCGATGACGATGAACCAGATGCCGAGCAGGACGGCCAGGACGGTGACCGAGTCGACCGGGGTGGCCGTCACCACGATCCCGGCGATCAGGCTCAGCGCCCCGAAGGCGATCCACCAGCCCCTGCCTTCCTGACCAGCGCCCGCGATGCCCGCGATCAGCGCGGTCACGCCCTGCACGATCCAGGTGATGCCCACGTACAGGCCGATGACGGCAAGGGTCAGATGCAGATGGCGGATCAGGACGACGCCGATGACGATCAGCAGCAGGCCGCTGATGCCGAGCCATATCCGGTGCGCTTCCCCGCGGCCGAATATCCGGACGAGATGGAAGATCCCGGAACAGATCATGAGGATGCCGAGCAGGACGGCGACGACGTTCAGCGACCCGCCCGGGTGGAAGCTCACGATGAGCCCGAGGATCAGCGTCACGGCGCCGAGGATGACCGTCGCCTGCCACGACTGCGCTACGAGCAGACCCGGTGCCAGCGGCGGGTCGTAGTCGCCAGATTCCATGGGTACTCCTGTCTCGAAGCGAATGTGCCAGCACGATCGCGCACCGGCGCGGGGCCGTCATCACCCCACAGGAGTGAGGCCGCCCGGGTCGGCCGGTGATGCAATGGGTTACCGGCCCACTGGAACAGGGAGGGACCGTGGTCAGGGCAATCCTGAACGTGATCTGGCTGGTGTTCTGCGGCGTGTGGATGGCCATCTGCTACGTCCTGGCCGGGCTGGTGTGCTTCGTGCTGATCATCACTATCCCGTTCGGGATCGCGGCCTTCCGGATCGCCGGCTACGTGCTGTGGCCCTTCGGCCGGACGATCGAGCAGAATCCGCACGCGGGGGTGGCATCGATCATCGGGAACGTGCTCTGGATCATCCTGTTCGGCTGGTGGCTGGCGATCGGGCACCTGGTCGCGGGCGTCGCGCTCTGCCTGACGATCATCGGAATCCCGCTCGGCCTGGCCAGTTTCAAGATCATTCCGATAACCCTGCTGCCGCTCGGGGTCCGCATCGTCCCGGTGGACCGCGCCTACGCCGAAGCGGCATAGGGGTCACGGACCATATCTCAGCAGGTATTTGTCTCACTTTGTGATAGAAGCGAGGACTTCCATCTTCGGTAGGGCCGACCTAGTGTAGTTGCGACGACAGTTGCAGGCGCGACGTGATGCGTTTTTCTGGGACGGGGGAGAGGCCCAGTATGCCGAATGCGGTGCGTGACTCCCGGGTGATGGTGCCGCAGCTACCGCCGCGGCATATTCCCAGGACCCGCCTGCTGGCTGAGCTCGACATCGCCGCGGATCTGCCGCTTACCTTGCTGTCCGCCGGACCCGGGGCAGGCAAGACCGTGCTGCTCACCGACTGGGTCCGGCGCAGCGCCGCCCGGATCGCCTGGCTCACCCCGACGCGGGCCGACGCCGAGCCCCGGCGGTTCTGGCGCCTGCTCGAGTGCGCGCTGCGAGAAGCCCACGGCGGTGAGCGCGGCCCGCCGATCGCGCCTGCGCGGGGAGCGGGGGTTGACCTGGTCCAGACCCTCTTCAGCCGGCTGCCTGATCCAGGCCGGCTCGTCGTGATCGTGGATGACGCGCACGTGCTCACCCATTCCGACGTCCTGGAGGGCCTGGACAGCCTGGTACGCGGCTGGCAGCCGGGGCTGCGCCTCATCCTGGCCTCCCGCAGTGATCCCCTGCTGCCGCTGCACCGGTACCGGCTGGCCGGGCAGATGCACGAGCTGCGCGCGTGCGACCTGGCGATGACCCCGGCCGAGATCACCGAGGTGCTCACGGTCCACGGCGTCACCCTGCCGGCGCGAGACTTCGACCTGTTCGTGGCGCGGACCGAGGGATGGGTGGCCGGCGTGCGGCTGTCCGCCATGCGAATGGCGGGCACCGGTTATCCCGCCGACCTGGTGTCCGAACTGGCGCTGGATCCGGGCAGCATCGGCGAGTACCTGACCAACGAGGTCCTCTACCGCCAGCCTGAACCGCAGCGCAGGCTGCTGATCGAGACCAGCTTCCTGGAGGAGGTGACGGGACCGCTGGCCGATGCGGTCACCGGCATGACCGGGTGCGGCGACATGCTGGCCAGCCTCGCGCGGGAGAACTCGTTCGTCATACCGCTTGATGCCGCCCAGGAGCGCTACCGTTACCATCAGCTGTTCGCGGAGATCCTCCGCTACCTGCTGCGACGCCAAAAGCGCCAGGCCATGCGCGGCCTGCACGAGCGCGCGGTGGCCTGGTACGAGGCGAGTGGCGATCTCGGTAACGCGGTCTACTGGGCCGTGCGGGCTGGCAACCGGCACCACGTCGTCAAGCTCATGGCCCGGGGCGGGTTCGCGCACGCGTTCGTGAACCGGCAGGACCTGTCGGGTCTCGGCTTGCGGGATCTGCTGCCCCTGCGCAGGCCCGTGGGGGGCAACGCGCTGCGGGCCGCCGAGTTCGCCATCGTCAGCTCCGCGATCGAGGCGGTGTTCGCCGACGCTGATGCGGCGGCGCGGGAGCTAGCCGACGTTCCGGCCCCGAAGTCGGATGAGATCCTGGCCGATCCGGACCTGCTTGTCACCTCCGACCTGGTGGAACTGATCCTCGGGCAGAAGGCGTCCGATGTCGGCGCCGTCGATGCCGCCGCCTATCGCCTGCTCGGCCGTTGCGATGGCACGCCAGTACCCCCGGTGCCGGGATTGCGGGCGGCCGTACTGCTGGCGCAGGCGAGCACCCACCTATGGCACGGCCTGCACGAGGATGTCGGCGCTCTTCTCGACGAGGCGCTGGCGGAGGCGCAGCGGGACGGCATGCCCGGCATCGAACTCGAGGTGCTCGGCATGATGGCGTTCTTCGACAGCTACTGGTCGCGGACGAACCACGCGGACGACGCCGCCCGCCGAGCCGACGCTCTCCGGAAGCACAACAGCCTCGGCCCGCCTCCGGCATTGGAACTTGCCGCGACACTGCGCTCCCTGATAGCCGGCGAACCCGCCGACTGGACGCGCCCCCTGCAAGGGGTCGTGCTGCCCGATGTGGTCGGCTCAGATCCTGGCCTCGCGGTGGCTCTCATGCTCGGCCAGGCCAACGTGAGGCTCGCCCTGGGCCAGGTGAACGAGGCCCGGATCATGCTGCAGCAGGCCGGCCGTCACATCCCGCCGCTCCTGGCCGTCCTGCGTGACATCATGCTGGCCGATCTCGACACGTCCATGGGACGGCCACGCACGGCCCTCCGGCTACTCCGGAATTACCGGGGCGGCGAATTCGCCATTCCGACCGCGGTGCCGCGGGCGCGCGCCTACCTGGCGCTGAATGATCTACGGGGCGCACAGGACTGCGTGCACACCGTACTGTCCACGCCCGGCACCCAGGCCGGCCGCTTCGTGCTCGTGGAAGCGTTCCTCTGCGATGCGCAGATCGCGCATCGCAGCGGTGAGCCGGATCACGCCCTGGAGATCCTCATCCGGGCCCTCGACGTCGCCCGTGGCGAGGTCGTCCTGCCCTTCTTGCGGATGAACGACGCGTTCGCCGACCTGCTGGCGCGGCACCCCGCCGTCGCCGGCCAGTGGCCGGTGCCGTGCCCGCGCACCCCGGCGGACGACGTCGCCGCGCCGGCGATCTCCCGTCAGCTGCCGTACCCGCTCACCCAGCGCGAGCTGACGATCCTGCGGTTCCTGGCCACCAGCATGTCGACCTCGGAGATCGCCGACGAGTTGTGCCTGTCGGTGAACACGGTCAAGACGCACGTGGCCGCCATCTACCGCAAGCTCCCCGCCACTCGGCGGCGCGAAGCCGTGCTCCGGGCCCGCCAGCTCGAGCTGATCTGAGCGACTGCCACCGCCGATTCACCTCCCGGGGGTGAAGCGCGAAGTGGCGCGGGCCGGGACCATGGCGAGACGGGCTACGAGAGGAACGAGCATGGCGGCCGAAACCCTCCTGGCGCTGTGGAACGACACCCCGACCCGCCGTGCCATCGTGGATTTCGTCCAGGCGGTAAGTACCGAGGGCTCGCCCGGCTTCGTCGCCCCGGCCGAGCGGGTCGCGGTGTTCGACAACGACGGCACGCTGTGGAGCGAGAAACCTGTTCCCATCCAGCTCGACTTCACCCTTTTCCGCATGGCCGAGCTGGCCGGCCAGGACCCGTCCCTGGCGGAACGGCAGCCCTACCGGGCGGCGGTCGAGCGTGACTTCCGGTGGCTGGACCAGGCGATCGTGAAGCACTACCACGGCGACGACGCCGACCTGGGGCTGCTCATGGGCGCGGTCGAATCTGCCTTCGAGGGCATGGAGGTGGAGGCGTTCGGCGCGGAGGTCATGGAGTGGCTGAACACGGCCTCTCACCCCGTGCTGCGCCGCCCCTACCTGGCGTGCGGGTTCGCCCCCATGGTGGAGCTGCTGCGCTACCTGGAGGCGAACGGCTTCAGCACCTATATCGCCTCGGGCGGGGATCGTGACTTCATGCGGCCGTTCGCTCATCGCATCTACGGGATCCCGCCGGAACGGGTCATCGGGAGCGCCCTCGGGCTCGATTTCGACGACGACGGT
>Ga0207683_10005333_pt1 | contig 11028 bp, 6 predicted proteins | sample KBSM73metaG_FD_184333 | JGI IMG/M metagenome (GOLD analysis project Ga0207683, IMG submission 184333) | Miscanthus rhizosphere microbial communities from Kellogg Biological Station, Michigan, USA - KBS M7-3 metaG (SPAdes) (version 2) | ecosystem: Host-associated > Plants > Roots > Rhizosphere >...
GGCGTGCCGGTCAAGGGCGCGGACCGGCCGATGCCGAATGCGACCGCCGATGGCATCACCCTGATCAACTTCGGCATGGGCAGTCCGAACGCGGCGACGGTCATGGACCTGCTCAGCGCGATCCAGCCGAAGGCGGCGCTGTTCCTCGGCAAGTGCGGGGGGCTGAAGAAGAAAAACGCGATCGGCGACCTGATCCTGCCGATCGCGGCGATCCGCGGCGAAGGCACGTCGAACGACTACCTGCCGCCGCAGGTGCCGGCGCTGCCGGCATTCCAGTTGCAGCGCGCGGTGTCGACGATGATCCGCGACCTCGGCCACGACTACTGGACCGGCACGGTCTACACGACGAACCGACGCGTCTGGGAACACGACGAGCAATTCAAGGACCTGCTGCGGCGCACGCGCGTCATGGCGGTCGACATGGAGACCGCGACGATCTTCGCCGCCGGTTTCGCCAACCAGATTCCGTGCGGCGCGCTGCTGCTGGTATCGGACCAGCCGATGATTCCCGAAGGCGTCAAGACCGAGGCCAGCGACCGCGCCGTGACCTCGAACTTCGTCGAGAAACACATCAAGATCGGCATCGAGGCGCTCAAACTCGTGCGCCGGCACGGGCGCAGCGTGAAGCATTTGCGTTTCGAGGAAGACCTCGAAAACGACGAATGAGGGGTGAGGTCGGCGCTGACGCGCCTCGTGAGGTCGCCGCTACGCGGCTCGTGAGGTTGGCGTCGAAAATCACTCCGAGGCCGTTGTGCTTTGGCGCCACGAGCGTGCGCAGCACGCAACCTCACTCCTAACGAGCGCGCGGAGCGCGCGACCTCACGAGGCGCGTCAGCGCCGACCTAACGACACTTCACTGATAGCCGAGGAAGTCCAGTGCGGCCTGCAGCATTGCCTCGGTGCCGATCGCCAGCGCGCCTTCGTCGAGGAAAAACTTCGGTGAGTGATTGCTCGGCGCGGTCGCTGGATCGGTGCCAGCCGGTGTGGCGCCGACGAAGAAGTAGACGCTCGGCGCGCCAGCGCCGATGCCCAGATGCGGAAAGTCTTCCGACGCGGTCCAGCGCGGTGCATCGATCACGTGATCCTTGCCAAGCGCCTTGTCGAGGCTCGCGCGCACGCGCGCGGTCAGCGCCGGATCGTTGCTGTTGACCGGATTGCTTTCGCCAAGCGGAATCTGCGTCTCGACCGTCGCGCCGTTCGCAGCGGCGACATGCTCGGCAAAGTTTTTCAGGCTCGCCAGCGCCTGCTTGCGCATGCCCTCGTCGAACGCACGCACGGTGCCCTGCAACTCGGCGCTGTCCGGCACGATGTTGAAGCGCTGGCCGCCATTGAAGATGCCGAACGTGACGACGGCCGGATCCTTGTTGATGTCGAGCTGGCGGCTGACGATGACCTGCGCCGACGTGACGATCTGCGCCGCGGTCACGATCGGATCGATGCCCTGCCACGGCGTCGCGCCATGGCTCTGGCGGCCGTGGACGACGATGCGGAACGTGTCGGAGCTGGCCATCTCGCCGCCGGCCATCACGCCGACCGTGCCGGCCGCGAGCGCGCTGCGCACGTGCATGCCGAACACCGCGTCGGGCTTGAAATCCTTGAACACGCCTTCGCGCACCATCAGCGGCGCGCCGCCTTCCTCTCCGGCCGGCGGACCTTCTTCGGCCGGCTGGAAGATCAGCATGACTTCGCCCGGCAGGCCGGGGCGCAGCTTCGCCAGGATCGCGGCAAGGCCGAGCGTCATCGCCGTGTGCGCGTCGTGGCCGCAGGCGTGCATGACGCCGACCTGCTTGCCGAGATAATCGCCCTTGACCTTCGAGGCGAACGGCAGCGCGACCTGCTCGGTGACCGGCAGCGCGTCGATGTCGGCGCGGATCGCGAGTTTCGGTCCCGGCTTGCCGCCCTTGAGGATGCCGGTGACGCCGTTGTGCGCGATGCCGGTGCGCACCTCGTAACCGAGCTTCTTCAGCTCGTCGGCGATCAGCTTGGCCGTCCGCACCTCGCGGTTGCTCAGCTCCGGATGCTCGTGCAGATCGCGTCGCCACGCGGTGATCTGCTGCAGCTCCGGTTGGGTCAGCTGCTCTACCGACTCGGCGGCAACCGCGCCGGTTGCGGCGAAGAACAGCGAGGCGGCGATCAGGGTTTTGCGCATGGTGACTTCCGGGAATAGGGAGTGCCTATTCAATCGGAATGCTTGCGAGCGTACAAGCAGCGCCTACCAGCTACTGGGCGCCGACGGCGAATTGCGCGGCGCCGCGGTCAGTAGCGCGGTACGCCCGGATCTATCTCGCGCGACCACGCGTCGATGCCGCCAGCGACATTGTATACTTTTGCGAAACCCAGGCCACGGAAGTGCTCGGCCGCGCCCGCGCTGCGGCTGCCGGTGTGGCACAGGAATGCCAGCTGCGTATCCTTCGGCAGGCTCGTGAGCGCGTCGATTCCGTCATCGAGTGTCCGGAACGGCGCCGCCAGCGATGCGAGGGCGCGCTCGTCGCCCGGGCGCACGTCGACCAGCGTGATGTCGCCGGCATCCAGGCGAGCCTTGAGATCCCGCACCGACAGCGCCTTCACGCCTGCGGGCGCATTTGGATTGTCGATCGTCAGACCGGATCCCTGCACCGTGTCGGCCCAGTCGATGCGCACGTTGCGGGCGCGCTGCGCCGTCGCCAGATCCATGTGGATGGCGATGCCGTTGGCTTCGCTGCGGATCGACGAGACCTCGGCCTCGGCCAGATGGAATTGCGCCTGGTAGCGCGCGTCGATCGACAGGTGCAGAGCCAGGCCGGCCTCGGCGTCGGCCATCGCGTTGCGGATCTCCGCCGCCGCCTTGTCCGTGATCGTGATCGGTGGCGCGGTGCGGTCGGGCTTCGGCAAGCCGAACAGTTCCTGCAATTCGCCGCTCGTATACATCGACTGGATGATGTCCGAGCCCCCGACCAGTTCGCCGCCGACGTACAGCTGCGGAATCGTCGGCCAGTTGCCGTAGGCCTTGATGCCCTCGCGGATCTCCGGATTCTCGAGCACGTCGACCGTTGCGTAGTCCGGCAGCAATTCGTTCAGGATGCCGCTCGCGGCGGCCGAGAAGCCGCAGCGCGGCGCTTCCGGATTGCCTTTCATGAACAGGACGACACGGTTGCTTTGCAGCAGCGTTTCGATGCGCGTACGAACTTCGGGAGCGACAGTCATTGGCGGGAACCTTGATCGGAATGGCTCAATTGTACCGCCGAGGACATGGAGGCGCTTGATGCGCCGGACAAGTGAGGAAGTGAGGTCGGCCGCTGCGCGGCCTCGTTAGGCCGCTCGCTGCGCTCGCTCGTGAGAAGAGCGGTAGGTCCTCACTTCCTAACGAGCGCGCACAGCGCGCGGCCTCACCTCCTCACGAGCGTGCGAAGCACGCGACCTCGCCTTCACCAAACCACGCTGGCGACCCATCGCTACCTGTGCTATTCAACCCCGATGCCGACGCTGATCGACGAGCCCACCCTGACGTTGCTGCAGCGGCTGCGCGCCGGCGATGCGTCCGCACGCGAACGCCTGGTTGCCCGCTACCTGCCGCGGCTGACGCGCTGGGCGCACGGCCGGCTGCCGACCGGCGCCCGCGACCTGAGCGATACGCACGATCTTGTTCAGGTCACGCTCGTTCGGGTGTTATCTCATCTGGAGGGGTTCGAGCACAGCGGCGGCGGCAGCCTGCTTGGTTATCTGCAGCAGGCATTGCTGAACGTCCTGCGCAACGAGATCCGCCGCTCGCGCCGGCGCGGCGAACACGGCGAACTGCCGGAGGAACTCGCCACGGACGAGGCCGAATCGCCGCTCGCGCAAGCGGCCGGCCGCGAAAGCCTGGAGCGCTACGAACGCGCGTTGGCGCAACTGACGCGCAACCAGCAGGAATTGATCGTGATGCGAATGGAACTGGCACTGGACTATGACGAAATGGCGGGAGAACTGGGCAGCACGCGCGATGCCGTGCGCATGGCGCTGCGGCGCGCGGTCGCACGGCTGGTCGAGGTATTGAGCGATGGCGCGCGCTGATTCCAGACCAGACGATCCTCGTGACGATCGGCGGCGAGACGATCCCGGACCGGGCGATCACGGGCCGGACGACCCCGAGCTGCAGCGCGCGATCGCTCATCTGCTCGATGCCGATGCGGCCGACTGGTCGATCGCGACCGGCCTGCTCGCTTCGCGCCCGCAGCAACTCGAAGCGCTGCGCGTCGTCGCCGACGTCGCCGCGGGTTGTCGCCGGCTCCAAGCCGCCGCGACGGGTAGGCAGCCGGCACCCCTGTTCCGCTGGGGCGGCCTGGACGTGCGCGAGCAGGTTGCCAGCGGCGCCTCCGCCGATGTCTACCGTGCCTATGATCCTGCGCTCGGCATCGATGTTGCGTTGAAACTGCACCGGGAGGCGCCGCACAGTCCGACGGCGTCGCGATTCCTGGCCGAGGCCCATCACCTGGCGCGTGTGCGCCAGCGCAATGTCATCGGCGTGTACGGCGCCGCGTTGCACGACGGCCGTGCCGGCTTGTGGTGCGAGTGGGTCGATGGACGCCCGCTGACGCAGGTGCTTAAGGAGCAAGGAGCCTCCGCGCCGGCCGAAGCGGCCTACGTCGGCATCGAACTTTGCGCGGCGCTGGCCGCGCTGCACGCTGCCGGCATCCTGCATGGCGACTTGAAGCCGGCCAACGTCTTGCGCGAGCGCGGCGGCCGCATCGTGCTGCTCGACCTGGGCGCCGGCGGCAAGGCCGATGACGTGAACGCGGCGAGCATGGATTACGGCACACCAGCCTACCTGCCGCCGGAAGTTCTGGCCGGCGCAGCGCGCAAGCCGGAGCACGACTTGTACGCGCTCGGCCGCCTGATCGAAACACTGCTCTCCGGCGCTGCCGACGCGAGGCCGGCGGCGATCCCGCCGGCACTGCAACGCGTACTGGCACGCGCCACGGCGGCCGATGCGGACCGCCGTTACGCACGCGCCGCTGACATGCAGCGCGACCTTGCCGCGGCCCTCGCCGAAATCCATGGCGTCGATGCGCCGCCGCCGCGGCCCACGCGGCGCCGATGGGTCGTTGCACTTGCCTTGGCCGGCATCGTCGCGCTCGGCGTGCTCGCCGTGCAGCGCTGGACCGCGTCTGCATGGAACACCGAACTGCAGTTGTCGCGGCGTACCGATGCCGGCGTGGCGCCGTTGGCAAGTGGCGCCACGTTGGCGCAAGGCGATCGCCTCGTGCTGGACCTGCGCAGCAACCGGCCGCTGCACGTCTATGTTCTCAACGAGGATGCCGGTGGCGATCTGCATCTGCTGTTCCCGTTGCGTGGTCTCGAGCAGACCAATCCACTGCCAGCGAATGGCCGCGTCCGCCTGCCCGGAAGCAAGGGCGGTCGCGAGTTGTCGTGGGAGATAACCAGCAGCGGGCAGCGCGAGGAATTCCTCGTCGTGCTCGCCGCGGCGCCCCTCGCACAGATCCAGCGCCTGGCCGACAGCGCGGTTGCGCTCGACGTCGAGCGTGGCGTCGCCCGCGTGCGCGTCGAGGCGCCGGGCGGAATGACGTTACGTGGCGCTCATCTGAACGCGTTGCTCGAGGAAATCGGCCCGGATCTGAGCGATGCCGACCGCGCACGGATCCAGGCATACCGCTTCAACGACCCGGGTGGCGCCCCGCGCTGATCGCGGCGGCTCGCCAGCCCTGCACGCTGCGCGCCGACCGGATCGGCGCAATGAGACTAGAATCGTCCGCAGGAGCGACGGACGATGCAGCCTGGCCGACGACATTCTCTGAAGGTGGCATTCGCGCTGGCGTGGACGGCTGCGGCCGGCGCGGCAATGTCGCCCGCCGATGACGACGCGGCGCAATTGTTTGCGCGCGGTGATTGCACAGGCGCACTGCGCGTCGCCCGCGATGCGATCACCGGCGCCGATGCCGCGCACGGCGCCCAGTCGCCGGCGTCGGCCGCTGCACTGGCGCGTTTCAGCCGCATCGCGCTCGACTGCCGTCGCCCCGATGCGGACGGGCTTGAACAGGCGTTGAGTCGCGAACTCCTCTTGCGCGAGGGCGATGCGACCGCTTCGGATACCGCTGCCGTCGAAGTGAGATTGTTGCAGGCGCGGCGTGCGATGCAACTCAATCGCGTCGACGCGGCACTCGCGCTAGCCCAGGCGGCGCGCGACACGCCCCAAAACGCTTCATGGCCGCCAACGCTTCGCGCGCGCGTACTCGGTTTGCTGGCTTCGTTGCATAACCAGCGTGCCGACGCGCAGCACGCGCTCGACGACGCGACCGCTGCTGCCGCGCTCGTCCGCGGACAACCCGGCGCCGACGTGGCCATCCTCATCGATGCGCTGCAGGACCAAGGCATGGCGTTGACCCGCATGCGCCAGGGCACAAAAGCGCTGGTGCCACTTGGCGAGGCCGAGGCACTCGCGCGCGAGCGCTTCGGCGCCAACCGCCGCGAGTACGCCGAAACGCTGCGCTACCTGGCCTATGCGAAACGCGACGCCGGCGATTTCGGCGGCGCCATCGGCGCGTTCGAGCAGGCGCTGGCGATCCAGAACGCGCAAGCCGAGATCGATGAACGCCAGGTTGCCGTGCTCGAACTCAATCTCGGCCAGACCCTGAAGGTATCCGGCGACAGCACGCGTGCCCTGACGCATTACGAACAGGCGCTCGCGTTCGACGCGCGCGCGCCGGATCCGGCCGGTCGCACGCGGCCGGCAATCCTGCACGGCCTGGCGAATCTGTACCGCGACCGCAACGACAACGAGCGCGCGGTGACGCTGTACGCGCAGGCAGTGCCGCTGTTCGGCGAAGTATTCGGCGAGAACTCCGTCCAGCTGGCGCAAGTGCTGAACAACTACGGCAACGCCGAAGGCAACCTCGACCACTACGATGCGGCGATCGCGCTGTATCAGCGCGCGGTGACGATTGCGCGCGAGCGCAAAAGCGTCGACCCGGCCGACTACGTTGCGCTGACCAACATCGCAATGATGCGTATCTGGCAGCAGCGCTATGCCGAGGCAGAGGCGCCATTCCGCGAATCGCTGCAGCGTCTGCAGGGCGTGTCCGTCGGCAGCGAGAGCAACGTACTGTTCGCCCGGCTCGGACTGACCGCGAGCCTGTGGGGGCAGGGGAGAATCGACGAAGCGTTCGCGGCCGCGGTCGCGGCCGAGCAGTTGCGTCAGTCCGGCCTGCGCCTGGCGATCAGCCATCTCGGCGAGGAGCATGCGATCGGTCTTCAGGAATACCAGCGGCCAACGCTCGATTTCGTCGTGGCGATCGCCGTTGCCAGCGGCAAGCGCGAGCACCTGCAACGCGCCTGGGAACTGAGCATGGCCGCGCGCAACCAGATCACCGCGCAGATCGCGCAGCGCCTGGCCGCGGCGCGCGCTGCGCACGACCCGAAACTGGCACCGCTGTGGCAGGCGTGGCGCGACGCCAGCGGCGCGGTGGCGCGCGCCGAACTCGAAACCGAGCCCGGCAGCGCGCGGCGCGTCAGCGCGCAGGATGCTCTGGATCGTGCCCAGCGCGCGCTGGCCGCGGCCGCCTTTCCGTTCGCGGCCGCGGTCGAACCGCATGGCGCCTCGCTTGCCGACATCAGGCGTGCATTGCCGCGCGACTCGGCGCTCGTACTTTTTGTACCGGTGCAGCCGCGCGTCGCCAGTGACTTTGCCAAGCTCGAGGTCGAGCAGCGCGAGCCGGATCTGTATGCGCTGCTCATGCCCGGTGCCGATGGCGCGATTCGCGCGATCAAACTCGGCTCGCTCGGCGATGCGACGCAGCGCATCGAGTCGTGGACCGCCGCGCTCGGCGACCGCGGCAGTGCGTTGGCCAGCGTCGACTCGCGCGGTCGTGCCGTGCGGCAGGCGTTGTGGGAACCGCTTGCCGCGGCAATTTCGACCAAGCGCGTGCTGATGATTCCTACGGGTTCATTGTTTCGCGTGCCGTGGTCGGCACTGCCGGATCGAAACGGTTATCTCGTCGATGCCGGCTGGACGATCCACAGCCTGAATCACGAGCGCGAGTTGGTCGCCCTGCAGCTGCCCGCGCAAGCGCGCTTGCTCGCCGTGGCCGATCCGACACCGCCCCCAAAGCTTCCCGCCGCCAGCGCATGTCCGGGCGCCGGTGAGCCGATGCACGCGTTGCCCGGCGCGCGGCGCGAAGTCGAACGTCTCGGAGTGATGTGGCGCGACCACTTCAGCGAGGCCGACTCGATGCAGAGCCTGGTCGGCGCGGATGCGACCGAAGCACGCGTGCGCCGCGCAAGCGCCAACGCGGACGTCCTGCATTTCGCGACGCACAGCATCGGCACCGGAACGGACTGCGCCCTCGCAGCGACGCGCGGGTTTGCGCTCGTGACGGATCAGCCGGCCGACACCGGCGCCGCGTCGATGCTGGCGCCAACGGCGCTCGCGCTGGCCGGCGGCGATGCCGCGCACAGCGACGACGACGGTCTGCTCGGCGCCGAGGAAATCGCCACGCTGGACCTGTCGCGCGTGCGCTGGGCCGTGCTTGCCGCCTGCGCGACGGCTGCCGGCGCGACGCGCCATTACGAAGGCCTGTTCGGTCTGTCGCGCGCGTTCCGCCTGGCCGGCGCGCGCACCGTGATCATGAGCCTGTGGCCGGTTGACGATGCAGCGACCGAGAAATGGACCGAAGCGCTGTATCAGGCGCGCCTGAGCGGCGGACTCGACACCGCCGCGTCGATGCACGCGGCCCAACGCGACGTGCTCGCGGCGCGACGCCAGAGTGGCGAATCGGTACATCCGTATTTTTGGGCTGCGTTCGTCGCGGCCGGTGACTGGCGCTGAGTCTCGGCGCTCGCCGGGCCTGACGTACAAGGCTTTGCAATGTGAGCTGTTCGTTTCGAATCGCGCCGGTGTTTTCACTGGCAATCAGCGAAGGCGGCGCAGCCTCGTGAATCGGGGCGCGCGACCGATGGAAACGGTTGTCGAAAGGCAGTTCGGTCGCTTCGATCGCTGATGCTTGTATGGGCAGCAAGGAGGATTGACCGTGAAGAAAATGCTCGGTCGATTGGCCATCGCGCTGGTCGCGCTCGTTGTGCTTGCCTTGGGCTACATCTACGGCGTGTCGGAGTGGATGTTGACGAAGCGGTACGATGATGCTGCACGGCCGCTCGCCGCGCTTGCCTCGCCGACCGAGGCCGATCTTGCCGAGGGCGAACGCCTGTCGATGATCGTCGGCTGCTGGGCCGGCTGTCACGGCAAGAAAGGCGAAGGCAGCACTGAAGAAGCGCCAGGGATATTCAAGGCGACCGCGCCGACCATGTCCGACGTCCTGCCGCAATACAGCGATGCGGAGTTGGCGCGCCTGATCCGGCTTGGCATCAAACGCGACGGCCGTAGCGCAATCGGCATGATCTCCGGAACGTTCTATGCCCTTGGCGATATCGAACTTGCGCGCATCATTGCGCACTTGCGGCGTCAACCAGCGTCGACGCCGGTGCCTCGGGTGCGCAACGTCGAATTCGTTGGCCGCTTGGCGCTGGCGCTGGGGAAGTGGCACACATCGGCCGGCGAGGTCGATCGATCGATGCCGCGCTGGGGCGAATTGCCACGCAACACACCATTCGAGCGCGGGCGCTATCTCGTCAGCATCACCTGCACCGAATGCCACGGCCTGGATCTGCAGGGGAAGGAGTACCTCAAGAGTCCCGCACTGGACATCGTCAGGGCTTATCAGCCTGATCAGTTCGCGCACTTGCTGCGCACCGGTGAACCGACCGGCGGTCGCGATCTGGGCATGATGGCCGCGACTGCCCGTGCTGCGTTCAGCCATTTCACGGACGAAGAAATCGGCGACCTGTACGCCTATCTCGTCGACTACCGGAAAGGTCCGCCGACGAAGAGTCCAGGGGCGTCGACGGCAGCGCAATAGGCGTCATTCACCGGCTCGGCTGCGCTGCGCCGAGCGCTGGATCTTGAACCTCTGACTCGCCTGATCAGCAGCGTCCGCTGATTCCCGCCCCTCGGCCTGCGGGCGCCGGCCGGATCCAGTCCTTTCGCTGCGATTGCAGGTCGGAACCGGGCGTCAGATTTGCAATGTTTGAATGGCGCTGTTCGCAATGGCGTCCCGCGGTGTTTGTTTGGGTAGGCATCCGGGAGCACCACCATGACGCGTAGCTGGCGCTCCACCGATGGCCTTGCTCGCCCGTACTTCGGCTGGCGCTCGCGCATCCCCGGCGCGACGCCTGCGCGGGCGCCTAACAACGGGTCGCGAGTTTTCGCCGCTGCCCTGCTGGTTTGCCTGGCACTACTGCTTGGCGCGGGCACGGCCCAGGCGCAGGTCGAGGTGTGCGCGAACACGGCGGCCGAGATTCTCGATGGCTTCAACGTGGCCAACGATGACGCGGTGATCATCCGCGTGGTGCAGGGCAACTACGTCCTGAATGAGAACCCGCAAGATCGCAGCGACGGCACCTATTTTGGCTACGACATCACTTTGAAAGGCGGCTACAACAGCAACTGCACCAGCCGCAGTCTCGACCCCAAGCTGACCACAATTGGCTCGAACACCGATATCAATATCGAAACACGCGACAGCCTGCGCATCGAATCGATCCGCTTCCTGGATGTTTCGAAAGACATCTTCTTGTTTGCGGACTCGGCCTTTGCCGGACCGGACGAGTCGATCACCCTCAGCCGGGTATGGCTGGAGAACATCTGCAACGATCCGATCTGCGTCGGAGCCGATCCCATCAATGTCTACACCAGCAACCTGAGCCTGTCGCAAGTAGTCGCGGTGAAAAACCCGAGCGGCGCCTGTGCCTTTTCGGTTTACAGCTATGTTCTGAAATCCCTGAACGTGTTGCACTCGGTGTTTGCCGACAACAGCGGCGACGGCCTGTGCATCGACGCTGGGGAGGATGAGCGGCGTCTCCCCTTGAAGTTCAACGAGCTTGGCCTGAAGCGCTTTCAGCTCACTCAGAGATTTCGCCCGCTCCTCCTGTGTCAGCGCCGGCGTCGCCGCCTTGGGAGCCGCGTCGGGTGGCGTTGGGAGCGCACTCGAACCTTTGATGGGC
>Ga0207683_10005334_pt1 | contig 11028 bp, 10 predicted proteins | sample KBSM73metaG_FD_184333 | JGI IMG/M metagenome (GOLD analysis project Ga0207683, IMG submission 184333) | Miscanthus rhizosphere microbial communities from Kellogg Biological Station, Michigan, USA - KBS M7-3 metaG (SPAdes) (version 2) | ecosystem: Host-associated > Plants > Roots > Rhizosphere >...
CAGCCGCTAAGCTACGCTGCTGCCCAGGTGCTGGTGGAATCGATACATCGTGCGGGCCAGCTGACGGCCGGAAAACTGCAGGAATTCGCCGTCGCGGGCCGGTTCGAAGAAATGGTCGCGGCGCTCTCCATCATGTCGAACGTACCGACCGCGGTCATTGAACAGAACATGCGCGACGCGCAGGCGGAGGCATTGCTCGTCTTTGCCAAAGCGATCGGCCTGTCCTGGGAAACGACACGCAGCATCATGATGCTGGCGGCGCGGCGCTATCGACGTTCGACAGCCAGTGTCGATCAGGCGATGCCCGCGTTTCACCGCCTCCGCCAATCCACCGCGCAGCAAATTCTCGATTTTCATCGCATGTCGGGCCGATCGGCTCGACCTAATTGACCGTCTCGACCTACCCCTTCATCGGTGGATAGTCGCGCGAGAACACGGGCTGGGCGAGAAACTCCTGGGGGTTCATCGTCCAGAACTGGCTGACCTTGTTGTAGGTCTTGACGGTCTTGTTGGCCATTTTGCCGTTCTGTTTCTCTGCCCGGCGAACATAGACGTCGACGATGGCGTTACCGTAATCATCGAAACTGAGCGGGCCGCGCGGCGTGTCGGCGAGCGAGACGGCGCGCACCGCTTTGACGAGTTCATCAGGGTTATCGGACTTGCCACCAGTCTTGGCGAGCGCCGCTTCAATAATCTGGCCATTGGCAAAGAAGCAGGCGGCGTAATGCCCTATACGAACGTCTTCGCCGTAATTCTTCTTCATGACCGCGATGAACCGTTTGTTCGCCTCGGTGTCGCGATCCAGCGAATAGGGGTTGGTGTTGATCAGCCCGTCCGCGCTTTCGTCGTGCGCGCCGATGATGGTGTCGTCGGCCACCGTTGCGCCGCCGACCAGGGGTTGCTTCATCCCGAGCCCACGCGCCTGTTTTGTGAATTTCAACGGATTAGAACCCGCTAGCACCTCGCAAACAACGTCGCATTCGGGAATTTGCGCAACATAGGGTGCATAGTCCGCGGTGTTGAGCGGGGACCATAATTTTTTCACGACCTGTCCGCCACGCTCTTCCAGGACTCGTTGAAATCCGCCGACCTGCTCATAGCCGAAAGCGAAATCATCGCCCATGCTCGCGGCACGCTTGAGCTTCATCTCGTTGAAAACGTAATCGGCAAGCGGATAAAGACACTGTGCCGACGTGTACGACGTGCGGGTCAGGTAAGGGCCTGCCTTTCGTTGCGTCACATCCTCTGCACCGGCAAAAGCCAGTGTCGGCATTTTCGCCTGTGCGAGATAATCGACCGTGGCCAGCAGTTCGAAGGCCGCGAAAGGCCCAAGCACGATATCGACCTTGTCGCGTTCGACGACTTCCTGTGCCTTTGTCTTGGCGCCCGCGGGATTGCCGCCGGTATCTGCAACAATCAAGTCGATCTTGCGCCCAGATAAGGTGAAGTCCTTGTCCCTGAGAAACGAGGTGATGCCCTCCTCGAAATGGATGCCGCCGGCCGCGAGAGGCCCGGTTTTCACTGTCAGCAGACCGATCTTGAGCGGCGCGCCCTGCGCTATCGACGGCATGGGCAAAGCAGCGACGCCGGCGGCAGCTGAGGCGCCGGCAACAAAGCGGCGCCGTGTGGTTTTGAGGGTCATGGCATCCTCCCGAGGATCGGCCGTTCTTGTGCAGCCGAAATTTCTGAGCGGGCGGAATTCAATCACAAGGATGCGAAGAAGCGAACCCCCCGATCGGACCGCGATCAATTGCGGGCGGTTTCGGCAAGTGCTCCAAAAATCGCAAACACAAGGGGTTTGCGTTCAAGATTGTAGGCTTCGGCATCCCGCGCCGCTTGGTTGACCCTCTCCCAGGTCGCCGCGACGCGCGCCATGCTCGCCTTGCCTTGCGTGGTTTCCGTCAGCCGACCCGATAGCCATCCGTTGACCAGATCCATCAAGGCCTCGAGCGTTTTGGGATCGGTCCCACCGATCGCATCGCCCAACGCGTGAAGCGCGAGCGGATCGGGATTTGGGAGCTGCGCGAACAGGTCGAGAATGCGCTGACGGAGCGCCAACGCTGAACCATCAAGCAGGGAAACCGCCCGGCCGACGCTGCCCTCAGCTGCCTCGGCCGCAACCCTCACCTCCGGTTCACCTGTGCTGGCGCCGGTTGTCTCGGCGAGCGCGCGGATTACGTCATCTGTGGCCAGCGGCCGCAGCAGGAGCCGCCGGCAGCGGGATCGGATGGTCGGCAATTCGCGACCGGGGGCATGGCTGACAAGTAGCAGCAGTGAGTGCTTCGGCGGCTCTTCCAAAACCTTCAACAGGGCATTGGCCCCTTCGCGTTGCAGGTCGTCCACCGCATCGACGATGGCGATGCGCCATCCCCCCTCGCCTGCCGTTGAGCCGAAGAAGGACACCGTGCGCCGCACGTCATCAACGCGTATCACGGTATATGGCTTGCCGGTCTGCTCATTAAGCCCGCGCTCAAGCACAAGGAGATCGTTTTGCACCTGGGTTGCGATCCGTCGGGCGACCGGGTGGTTCGGATCAACCGCAAGGGATGTTGCTTTTTGCACCGCCGGCGCGTGCGGATCGGGATGCACGAACATGAATCGCGCGAGGCGGAAGGCGAGTGTCGCCTTGCCAATCCCGGGTGGCCCGCCGATCAACCAGGCATGAGGGATGCGACCGCTCTTGTAGGCATCAAGCAAGGTATGTTCAGCCTCTTCATGACCGAACAAAGCCGTAGTTTCGCGCGGCAGCTTGCTGTCCTCATCGTCTGGCTCCTCGCGGCTCACGACCCGGTAGCCTCCGTGATACCAATCGACCCGGGATGCAGCCGCTCGCGCACAGCCGACCAGATTTGCTCGGCCACAGCCTCCCGCGGCGCACGACCATCAATGAGGACGCAGCGCTCCGGCTCTTCGGCCGCGAGAGCCTTGTAAGCCAGGCGCAGCTTCTCGTGAAACTCTGGCAATTCAGCCTCGAACCTGTCCGCCGCATCCTCCCCCCGACGGCTCTTCGCACGCGCCAAACCGATTTCAGCGGGGACATCCAGGATGAATGTCAGCTCTGGATAGGCTGATCCAACAGTCACTCTCTCCAGACTGCGGATCAGGCGTTGATCGACGTTGCCGAGGGCGCCCTGATAAACGCGCGTGGAATCGATGAAGCGATCACAAATCACCCAGTGGCCCGCATCCAGCGCCGGCAAGATGGTCGAGCGCACGTGGTCGTCACGCGCCGCCGCGAACAGGATTGCCTCAGTTTCGGCGCCAAGCGGCTTTGCAATACCGGAAAGCAGAATGTGCCGAATGATCTCGGCGCCGGTCGAACCTCCCGGCTCTCTTGTGAGCACAACTTCTATGCCGGCCGATTCGAGACGCTGCGCAAGCGACCTTGCGTGAGTCGATTTGCCGCTGCCTTCGCCCCCTTCGAACGTAATGAAATGTCCGCGCAAAGCGAGCCAGCCTTCTTTGATCAACGCAGCCGTGCTGCGTCACCACTCATCATAGCCGCTCGGCTCCCGCACGGAAAAGCGCGATGATCATCTCGGTCACAGCATCGAAAGCGCGTTGCGACATGTTTCCTTTGCCGATGTTTTCGGACGCTTTCAGCGGCGTCGACAGGATCAGATTGTCGTTGCGCCAGACTTTGAGATTACCGATCGGCGTGCCTTCCGTGACCGGCGCGGGCACCGGGCCTTTGTAGACGATCCGCGCGATGAGCTTCTCGCCCCCCGCTTTAGGCAAAAGCACGCGCACCGCGCCATCCGATGCAACGAGTGATACGCGCCCAGTAGAGCCGCCAAAGACTTTGGCGGTTCCGATCGTCTGCCCTTCGGCAAACAGGACGCGTTGTTCGAAATTCCTGAAGCCCCATTCCAACAACTTCTTGGCTTCGTCGGCGCGCTCCTTCGGGGTGTTGACCCCGTTTACGACGACGATCAAACGCTGTCCGTTCTGAACCGCCGAGCCGACCAGGCCGTATCCCGCTTCCTTCGTGAACCCGGTTTTCAGCCCATCGGCCCCCGTCATCGCACCGAGAAGCGGGTTGCGGTTCTGCTGACGGATCTTGTTCCAGGTATAATCGGGCTTGCCGAAGATCTGATAGAAATCCGGATAAGTGCGGATGATATGACGCGCCAGCAAGCCAAGCTCGCGTGTCGTTACTTGTTCAGCGGGATCCGGCAGCCCGTTCGAGTTGGTGAAGATGGATTTCTCCAGACCGATCGCACGCGCGCGCTGGGTAAGCTTCTCGGCGAAGGCCGCCTCACTGCCGGCCATTCCTTCCGCGAGGATGATGCAAGCGTCGTTCGCCGACTGAATGATCATCGCGTGGATCAGATCGTCGACGGGTACCTTGCTGTAGATCGCAGCGAACATGGTCGAGCCGTGCGAAGGTGCACCGCCCTTGCGCCAGGCATTCTCACTGACCATGAATTCGTCTGTGAGCTTCAGACGACCTTCCTTGACCTCGTTGAACACGTATTCCGCCGTCATCAACTTGGCGAGGCTGGCCGGAAAAATCAGTCGATCGGCATCGCGTTCAAACAGCACCCCACCGTTGTCGGCATCGATGAGGATGGCGTGCGGCGCACTGATATTCGGTTCGTCTTTTTTCGCCGGATCCTTCTTGGGCGCGTCCTTTTTTTGCGTAGTCGCCTGGGCCGGCGCATGCTTTGCCGTCGGGGCCGCGACTACGGCCGTGCACAGGCCTGCTGTCACGGCAACGGCCGTGATCCAACGTCCAAACGCGAAATCACGCATCGGCATCATCCAGGCTCGTCAATCGGCAGCGCTAAGAGATTAAGGCCGCAATCCCGCGACCTCTGGGGGGCAATTGCGGCTCAGTAAAGGCCGCGCCCGTTCATAAAGCCGCTCGCGCCATCATAGCGCGTTGGCACATAGGTCGAAACCGGGGATGCGCCGGATTCACCGAAACGATATGGCGCCCCTGCACTGGTTCGCGGGCGCGCGGCGGCCGCAAGTTCTGTCGTCGGTGCAGGCACAAAAGACGGTTCGCGCGCGTCCTCACCAAGCCGATACGGACGATCCGGCGGTGACGGAATCCCTGCCGCGTCAAAACTTCTCGACGAGCGACCGTCGAATGAGGCTGGCGCAAATGGCCTGCTCGATGTGACCCGAATTGGCGCGATAGCTTGGCTGCCTTCGCGCAGCGTCGCGATCAACCTTCGGTCGTCCGACCCCTCGATCGGTGCGCGGCCGACGTATTCAACCCTCACGCGCGTCACACCGTTTCCATAGAAGCCAAGTAGCTCGGCGGTCTTCACTGAGACGTCAATGATGCGATCGCGCGCATAGGGCCCGCGGTCGTTGACGCGCACCACGATCGATCGGCGGTTGGCGAGATTTGTCACACGCACGTACGACGGCAGCGGCAGTGTCGGGTGTGCTGCCGATATCGACGCCATGTCGAAAATCTCGCCGTTGGCGGTGTAGCGCCCGTGGAAGTCGTCTCCGTACCAGGAGGCCATGCCCTCCGCAGAGTAACTGGTGTTTTCTTCAGGGACATAGACCCGGCCAGCCACAGTGTAGGGTTTGCCGACGCGATAGACGCCACCGCCCTTGGGTACAGCCTGGCCAGGCTCAACGACACGCGCGCTGGCGGCAACGCCGTAACGTGGATCGATCTTTCCGGACATCTGGCCGCCCGAGCAGTTGGCAAGCACAAGCCCAGCGAGGCCGAGAGCGGAAAGCCGCGCGGCTTGGGCAAGACCAATATTGTTGAACGCCCCGAAACGACCCATCCCGCGTCCGTCCCCGATCGGCAGTCGCCAGAATACCCCGTAGCGCGGCCGACGGAAACCGTCCTTGCGCTTCAGTGGTAAATGGTTAGTTCCGCCGTGCATCTTGCACCGCAAGGACGCGCTCGGCGCGCAATAACAAAGCAGATTCCCCATGCAAGTGCGTTGAAAGCCGACCTAGCGATCCCGTGAAAGCAGGCTTGCGCCGCTCTTGGGTCGGCTCAGACCGCCTGAAACGGACGACCTCTGCGGCGTCCCCTCGTAGCTGATGCCTATCCGAAACCCGCGCGACCACGCAAGGGTGCAAAAGCGGCGCGTGTTGCCGTGGAGAAATTCGAACCGTTGCGGCAAATCATAAGCTTTCGGCAATTCCAGACACGCGCCACCGGCTGACATATCGACAACATAGCAATCAATCGGCGTCGTCTTCGGTCCAAGCAACAGCCTGCCAGCGCGGGGAACCAAGCCCCGCGGTGACACACGAAACCAGCGTCGTTTATCGGACCCGTTCATTTGGAAACTTTACGAAACACCCCGCAATTTTATATCGCCCGTTGATTACCGATCTCTTACGCGCTGTGGTATAAGTACCTCACTGAAATTACGAGATAATCCGCGCGCAAAGTTCCATCGGGGCACATTTCCGGGGCACGGGCTGCGCCAAAAAATACGTCCTGAGTCGATTGCGTTCCGCGGAATAGCGCCGCCGTTTGTTCGTTCCGGTCCATTCATTTCCAGCGTCCGCTCCGAGCAACACCGCATGATCGAATTGATCCAGGTCATCCGGCACGCCGAGGCCCGCCCCCGTCTGATGGCATTCACATGAAGGCGGACCTGAGGGATTTTACGCTGTGTGCGGCTGACAGCGCGAATATCGCGCTCACCGTACGCGCTTTCAATCAAACCCTGGAGAGCTGCAATTTTGGCGACGTCCTTTTCTTTACTCACGCCCACGTCGAGGGCCCTTTTCGAACCGTCAAAATCGACAGGTTGACCCGCAAGCGCTACCGACATTTCCGTCTCAAAGAAGTCGGCACGTTCATCGACACGCCCTTCGCGCTTTTTATCGAATGGGACGGCTATGTGACCGAACCACGGGCGTGGGATCCGAAGTTCAGAGAGTACGATTTTATCGGAGCGCGTTGGCCCGAGTATTCCGACGGGATGGCCGTTGGCAACGGTGGATTCTGCCTGCAGTCAAAAAAACTTATGAATGCTCTAACCGATGCGCGCTTCGCCGCAGATACGAATGAATACTTCGACAAGCTCTTCTGCCGCGCCTACCGATCGTCGCTCGAAAGAGAATTCAATATCCGCTTTGCGTCCGAGCCGATTGCGGACCTCTTTTCATATGAGAACAACCTGCCTATTCAGCCGACGTTCGGCTTCCACGGCTTAGCCAACATGTGGCGTCACATGCCTGACGCCAAGATGCTCGAGATTGTCGAGCAGTTGGACCCGTATGTGTTCAAGAGCCGACACTTTACCAAACTGATCCTTGAATACAGCCTGCAATGCAAGTTCGGCATTGTGGAGCAGCTTTATGCGATCTTGCGCAAATATGAGCAGTCCAGTGCGGCGCTCGGACTATTCCGCGAGCATCTGCAGCAGCCGCATGCAGATGCTATTTTCGGTTTGTGTGAGCGGCTTGTAATGCGCGCGTAGTTTCAAGTTTTGCCCGGAAAGTGAATTGAACGCTGCGGATAAAAAATGAAATTCCTGATCATCGGCGCAGGTCTGACAGGCTCGGTGATTGCCCGCGTTCTGGCTGAAAGCGGGTTTCAATGTCGTGTGATCGAGAAAGAAAAGCATGTCGCCGGAAATTGTCATACGGACAGGGATCCGCAAACAGGTATCCTCAAGCATCACTTTGGTCCTCACACGCTCCATTCCGACAATAGCCGCGTTTGGCAATTCATCGAATCCTTTACTTCTATCGAACCCTATAGGCACAGGAAGCGAGCGTGGGTGAAAGGCAGGGCCTACCCATTTCCGATCAATCTTGAAACGGTAAACGCCTTCTTCGACGAGCAACTCACCGAAGACAATATCGCCACCTTCCTGGAGGCGAAGGCAGCACCGTTTTACACCGACAGTCCTGCCAACTTCGAAGATGCGGCCTTGGCATCATTGGGACAGGAATTGTACGAAGGGTTTTTCAAGGGTTATACGAACAAGCAGTGGGGTCGAGACCCAAAAGACATTCCGGCATCGGTCTTTCGTCGACTGCCCATTCATTTCAAGAAAGATTCCAACGTATTCCACCACAAACGGCAGGGGCAGCCGCGCGAGGGTTACACCAAGCTCGTCGAAAAAATTCTCGCACATGAAAACATTCAACTCGAAATCGGCCGCCGCTTTTCAAGAACCGCCCCCACCGATGAGTTTCGGCACTTGTTCTATTCCGGTCCGCTGGATGAATTTTTTGACTACTCGTACGGGCGTCTGCCTTACAGAACTCTTCGTTTTGAACACGAAGTTCGTCGCGGCACCTTTCAAGATTGCGGAACCGTCAATTACTGCGACGAAGAGATTCCCTACACCAGGATCTTCGAACACAAACATTTCTCGCCTTGGGAGTCATTTCCCGAGGAAACCGTAATCACATACGAGTATTCGCACGAATGCTCAGGGAACGATCGGCCCTACTACCCTATCCATCTGTCCGGCCAAAACAGCCTGTACGAAAAATACGTCGCGCGCGCCAAAGAAGAAACTCGAACAAGTTTTGTCGGCCGGTTGGGGACCTTTCGATATATCGACATGGACAGGGCGATAGAGGAAGCCTTGCTGGCTGCCGAAACGACCGTTTCCTGTCTCACAAACGGCACCGCAATTCCGACTTTCTTTCATAATTGAGAGTTGTCGTATCGCACGTCCTGCTACTGCTGCGTGAAAAGACGGTGCAGATTTTCCGCACTCTTTTCGATTGGCGAGAATCGCCAGTTTTTTGTCAGAAAATCACAAGACGAAATCGGACTCGCAAACTCTAAGTGCCGCGCGCACTTACGGTAACGAGCATGCTCTGCAAACGTCCCATATCTCCAGAAGAGACTGAGCGCGAGTTTCCGCACGTTGTAGAAATGCTCGTGCCCGAGGAAGGCTTCGCTTCAAAACTGATTGCGATACGTCAGTTTCACACCCTCCGCGGTATTGAAGCGCGGCCCGGGCGGAGCCGACGCGAATCTGGACGGGACTACATTCGCTGGTGCTTTGCTGATCCCGGAGTGGCAGCTGAGTTCGCGGACGAGTTCGGTGGCACGATCGGCGAACAGCACTCGAGTTGATATCGGCGAGCGGTTTGTCACGCGACGTTCAAGAGTATGGGACGACGTTGGCGCTTGGCGGGGATATCTAGGGGGAAGTCAAGCGCCTGCTGTTCCGGCCGAGCGGAGCCCGAAAGGTGCGCCGCTCGGCTTTCTCACCGAAGTCGGAGCTAGTCACCCAGTCTTGACAGCGCCTCTTCTGGCGGTGCTTTGAATGGCGCCGGAACACCGACCATCTGCGAAACCTGAATAGCTGGAATATCCGGAATTTCACGGCCGACGAAAGTCAGAATCAAAGCCAGCGCACTTCCGACAAACAGAAAATAGGGCAAGATTGGCATTCGCATTGCTGTCTCCCGAGTGGGCGATATACAACGCGAAGGCGGGCAAGCGCGCCTGAAGGTAAGAATTAAACTAAATCTGAAACCTTAACGCGGGCGCCGGGCGGCTCCGGCGTAAGGTTTGCGCCAAAAATGGCCGCCACCGGTTGTCAAAGTTGAAGCTACAAAGCCGCTTTAAATCTTAACAACCAGCGGATTGCTTTAATCCTTTGTGTGTCTGCGCAGCGATTCGGCTGCCCACTCGTAACATCTCGCAACATCTTCGAGCTCCGCACGGAACGCGGGACTTTCCTGGTTTCGTGCTTTGGCGCGAAACTCTGCAGCAAGTGCTCTGTATTGATCGGGTGTCGTCGACGCGCTGTCGATCATGGCCGCACAAACTTCACGCCAGTCTCGGTCATGGTGCGCCACACCACCCTGCACTGTCGGATCGAGTAGCCGCCATCAAACGTCAGGCCCAGATCGTCCGGAAGTTCGACCGTGTTCGCTATCTGCACACGGGCGCCCGAGTTGGTGACATTGCGAACCACGCAGTCCATCACCGACGAGGTACCGAGAATGATCTTCGCCCCCTTGAGGACACGGGAGCGCGTTGATTTTCTACGTTCTTGCACAGGCATCCTGCCTACTTTGACGTGAATGCGTGCCTAATTATCAGACAAGTCGTGCGACTTGCTTTAAGCCGAATGCGTGCAATTGAAGCAGTTATGAAAGCACTTTTTTAATAAACAGGACCTTTTGTAGAACACTTTGTGGTCCGCGGCCTCAAAAGACAGAGGCCGCCCGTTTTAGCGTGCGGCCTCTTGCAACATGCTGGCTTGCCAAGATGAACCAGCCGGTTGCCAACTCTGACCCGACGCAGGAGGCGTCGGCGTGAGCTCTATTTAAAGGTGGGAACCCGCCAGGCCAGCCACGCCAGTGCGACCAGCGACGGCACCAAAGCCGCGAGATACCCGAGCATCAGAAGATTCATCGTTCCAGTCTCCATCTCAGATTTGGCGGCTTTCTACCGAAGACCGCGATGACATGCTTTCAGGGGAGTTTTAGACGAGCTTTATTTTTCCTTGAGAAGTCCCGGAAACGGCTCGAGTCGACGTTTCGTTCGACGGTGCGTTGCGTCGTTACGGCCCCACCCGAGCATCCCGAAGCGGCTGCATTTTGGGCCAATTCTCAATTTGTTCTTGTCACTGCGAAAGCTGCGGTTGACTCATTCCGAGTTTGAAAAGGGGGAGACCGGCGATTCGCCGTTTTGCAAAACCTATTTTTTTGATGTGTCGATTCAACCCTAAGGCGAATCGGTCTTATAATACCCGTATGGAATCACCACTCAGAACCTATCTGACGGGCATGAGCCTCATGGTGGCGATCTCGTTCGTGCTCTGGATGGTCCCCATCATTAAGCGAGTTGGCCGCGCCGCTGTAGATCCGCGATGGCGCACCCCGCCCAAGGGCCTGACGCGCGAAGCCTCGCTATTGGCCGCTGGAGCTAAGTTGAGTCAGTGTGAAATAAAAAGGTCGAGGTAGATTCCTACCGCGACGAGAAAAGTCAGGATGACCGGGGCTAACGACGCCCTGAAATCTTGCATCGTCGTCTTCCATGTGCTCATTCCGGTCGCAATCAGAGACATCAGCTGGGTCGAGCAATGCGCGTCCTTGTCTGGCTTCCGC
>Ga0207683_10005335_pt1 | contig 11028 bp, 8 predicted proteins | sample KBSM73metaG_FD_184333 | JGI IMG/M metagenome (GOLD analysis project Ga0207683, IMG submission 184333) | Miscanthus rhizosphere microbial communities from Kellogg Biological Station, Michigan, USA - KBS M7-3 metaG (SPAdes) (version 2) | ecosystem: Host-associated > Plants > Roots > Rhizosphere >...
GGCGCAGCGGGAGACGCAGGCCCGCCCGCTCCGGCCATGCCGGTGACAAAGGACAGGTAGCCGGGCACCAGCGGCAGGCAGCACGGCGACAGGAAGGTGACCGCCCCGGCGGCCGCGGCCACGGGGAGCGCCAGCAGCAGCGGGCCAGAGGTCACGAGCTGAGTAATGCTCATGTCGCCTCCGGTGCGGGAAAAGGGTGAGCGGCTGCCTGGATTCACTATGCCATGGCCGGCCGGACCGGTCGACGGCCGGCTACTACATCACGTAGTGGCCGGAAACCCCAGCCGGAGCCGCTAGGGTTAGCGAGGTGAGATCGGTCCTCACCCGAACGCGCACGCCCACCGGGGAACATGACACGCCACGCCGCTGGCTGCTGCCCGCCGGCCTGGGCCTGTTCGCCGTGGCCCTCGGGCTCTACGTGATCTACACGGTCATCCACCCGAAGAGCTTCACCATGGACCCGGTGGACCTGGCCGTATACCGGTCGGGCGGCCTCATCGTCCGGCACGTCCGGCCGCTGTACGACCCGCGCCTGGCGGCGCCGCTCTACGACTGGATCGGGTACGGCAAGCTGCACCTGCCGTTCACCTACACGCCGTTCGCGGCGATCGCGTTCGCCGTCATCTCGTTCGTGCCCTGGTGGCTGTCCCAGCAGCTGTCGGTGGCGGTGGACATCCTCGCGCTGCTCATCGCGCTCTGGCTGACGCTTGGCGGGCTCGGCTACCGGAGAGACAAGACCAGGCTGGCCATCACCCTGCTCGGCGCGGCCGCCGTCCTCTGGACCGAACCCGTCCTGCGCACCATGTACCTGGGCCAGGTCAACCTGGTCCTGATGGCGCTGATCATCTGGGACTTGTGCCAGCCGGATACCGAGACGAGCCGCTGGTGGAAGGGGTTCGGCACCGGGATCGCGGCCGGGATCAAGCTGGTCCCGCTGATCTTCATCCCGTACCTGCTGCTGGCCAGGAAGTTCCGGCAGGCCGCGATGGCCTGCGCGGGCTTCGCGTTCACCGTGCTGCTCGGCTTCGCGATCCTGCCGGCCGACTCGCGCAAATGGTGGTTCGACGGCCTGTTCTTCCAGGGCGGCCGGACCGGCTTCACCGGCTGGGCCGGCAACCAGTCGCTCGACGGCCTCATTTCGCGGCTGACCGGCAGCATCAACGGCGCCAGGCCGGCCTGGATCGCGGCGGCTGTCGTGGTCGGCGCCGTCGGGGTGACCGCGGCCGCGCTGCTCGACCGCAAGGGCTACCCGCTGCCCGGGCTGCTGATGGCCGCGCTGACCGGGCTGCTTGTCTCGCCGATCAGCTGGGATCACCACTGGGTGTGGATCGCGCCCGGCGCGCTGGTGGCCGCGCACTACGCGGTCCAGGCCTGGCGACGCTCGGCCAAGAGGACCGCGTGGGCGCTCGGAATCCTGGCCGCGGGCATCGTGGCCTGGTTCGGCGCCTGGCCCGCCCGCCTGTTCACGCACAAGCTCAACCTCGGCCACGACTCGCTCGGCCTGCTCTGGATCCCCAGGAACACCAACCCGGTCTACTACCAGTGGTACGGCGACAAGCGCTGGTTCACCGAATACCACTGGCACGCCCTGGCCCTCATCGCGGGCAACGCGTACGTGCTGGCCGGGCTGGCGCTGTTCGGGCTGCTCGGCGCCCTGGCGCTGCTGCTGCCACAGCCGGACAAGGAGCATGCTGATGAACCTGGAGCCAGAACTCAGGGAAGTCTGCGAGGACGTCTACGCCTACCTGCAGCCTGACGGCAGCTGGTACCTGAACAACACCGGCTTCCTGGTCAGTCAAGGGGCCGATACCGGCGTGATCAGCGTCGACGCCACCTCCACCGAGCGCCGCACCCGCGCCTACCTCGACGCCATCGCCACCGTCACGGAAAAACCCGTGCGCACCCTGGTCAACACCCATCACCACGGCGACCACACGCACGGCAACTACCTGATGAGCGGGGCCACCATCGTCGGCCACGAACGCTGCCGCGAGGCGATCCTGAATTCCCCGATACCGCCCCCGCCGGGTATCTGGTCGGAGGTGGACTGGGGTCACCTGGAGCCGGCCCCGCCGTTCCTGACCTACGCCGACGGCGTCACCGTGTGGTCCGGCGACCTGCGCTGCGAGGTCCGCTACGTGGGCACCCCGGCGCACACCACCAACGACTCGATCGTGCACATCCCCGACCGCGACGTGGTGTTCGCCGGCGACCTGCTGTTCAACGGCGGCACCCCGTTCGCGCTGATGGGTTCGGTCAGCGGCTGGATCGAGGTGCTGGAGACGGTGCTCCGCCCGCTCGGCGCACGCACCCTCGTCCCCGGCCATGGCCCGGTCTGCGGCCCCGAGGTCATCGACGACGTGCTGGCCTACCTGCGGTTCGTCCAGGATCTCGCCCGCGAGGCCAAGGCGGCCGGCCTGACTCCGCTGGACGCCGCACGCCAGGCTGACCTAGGTGGGTTCAAGGACCTTCTTGATGCCGAACGGATCGTGGGTAACCTGCACCGTGCCTACCTCGAGCTGGACCAAGCCGAACGCGGCGCCGAGGTAGACCTCGTCCGCGCCCTCGGCGACATGATCGCCTACAACGGCGGCCAGCCGCTGACCTGCCACGCCTAAGTACATGGCCTGGTTCAACGAGGAGATCGCCGGCCTGCTCCGCGAGTACGCCGAGCTGACCCAGATCACCGGCGGCGACGTGTTCCGGGCCAGGAACTACGAGAAGGCGGCCCGTTCGGTCCGGGGCTGGGGCGACGACATCGGCCAGCTCGACGTCACGGCGCTGCGGGCGATTCCCGGCGTGGGCGCGTCGATCGCGGCCAAGATCGCCGAGTACCGCCAGAGCGGGAGCATCCGGGCGCTGGACGAGCTGCGCGCGAAGATACCGCCCGGGGTCCTGGAGCTGACCCGGGTACCCGGCCTGGGCCCGAAGCGCGCCCTGCAGCTCAACCGGGACCTCGGCGTCCGGTCGGTGGACGACCTGGCGGCGGCGATCAAGGCGGGCCGGCTGGACGGCCTGGCCGGGTTCGGGGCCAAGAGCGAGGAGCGGATCGCGGCCGGGATCGAGGTGTACCGGCAGGGCCGCGAACGGGTGCTGCTCGACGTGGCGCTGCGCACGGCGACCGAGATGGTGGACGCGCTCACCCCGCTCAGCCAGCGCTGCGCCTACGCGGGCTCGCTGCGCCGGTGGCGGGAGACCATCGGTGACATCGACATCCTCGCCGCGGCCGACGACTCGGCGCCGCTGATGGCGGCGTTTTCCGCCGGGCACGAGGCCGTGGCCTCCGGGCCCACCAAGACCACGGTCAGGACGGCGAGCGGGCTGGCCGCCGACCTGCGGGTGGTGCCGCTGGACGCCTGGGGCGCGGCGCTGCAGTACTTCACCGGCTCAGTCGCGCACAACGTCGCGGTGCGCCAGATCGCCGTGCGCGCCAAGCTGAAACTATCCGAATATGGACTATTCGAGGCCGAGACAAACGAGCTGATCGTCTCCCGGACCGAGGAGGAGGTGTACGAGCGGCTCGGGCTGGCCTGGGTGCCCCCGGCCATGCGGGAGGACCACGGGGAGATCGAGCTGGCGGCGCAGGGGCGAATACCCCGGCTCGTTCGGGTCGATGACCTGAGAGGGGACCTGCACACGCACACCGACCTCACCGACGGGGTGGCCTCGCTCGAGACGATGGCCGACGCGGCGCGGCGGCGCGGATACGAGTACTACGCCATCACCGACCACGCGCCGGACCTGATCATGCAGCGGATGACCGACGAGAAGATGCTGGCCCAGCGGGAGCAGGTGCGGGCCCTGGAGGCGGGGCTCGTGCTCCTGCACGGCACCGAGCTCAACATCGGCCCGGACGGCTCCGTGGACTGGGACGCGGACTTCCTGGCCGGGTTCGACATCTGCGTCGCCTCGGTGCACTCGCACTTCGAGCTCTCCCGGACCGAAATGACCAGGCGGTTCATTGCCGCGTGTGAGAATCCGCACGTCAACGTCATCGGCCACCCGACCACCCGGCGGATGGGCAAGCGCCCTCCGGTCGAGGTGGACTTCGGCGAGCTGTTCCGGGCCTGCGCCCGCACCGGCACCGCGCTGGAGATCAACGCCTCGCCGCAGCGGCTGGACCTGCCGTCCGACCACATCCGCGCGGCCCGCGACGCCGGGGTCAGGTTCGCCATCGACAGCGACGCGCACTCCGTCTCCGACCTGGGCAACATGCCGTACGGCGCGGGCACCGCGCAGCGCGGCTGGCTCACCCCTGACGACGTGATCAACACCTGGCCGCTGGACCGGCTGCGCACCTTCCTTCGCAAAGACCGGTGAGAATCGGCGGCTGCACCGGTCTATACAGGCATGGACACGCTTCCGGGCGCGATTGGCCTGCTGGCCGGCGCGGTCAGCTACATGCTCGGCGTGTGCGCGCCGCTCGGCCCGGAGGAGATGGCGCTGCCCACGCCGTGCCCGCACTGGGACCTGGCCAGGCTGCTCAGCCACCTGTGCGAGTCGATGGCGGACCTGGAGGCGGCGCTGCGCACCGGGCGCCTGGACCTGGACGGACCGCCCGGCCGCACCGGAGGCGACCCGGTCGAGGCGCTCCGCGACCGCGCCGCCGAGCTGCTGTGCGCCGGTTACTGCTACGGCGGCCCGGAGCGCTTCGTGACGGTGGACGGCCTGCCGATCCCAGCCGGCGTGGTCGCCTGCACCGGGGCGGTGGAGATCGCGGTGCACGGCTGGGACGTGTCGGCGGCCCGCGCCCGGGCTGGCCGCGGCAGTGCTGGCGAAGGGGACGTCCAGGAAGCCCCGATCCCGGCCGCGCTCGCCACCCGGATGCTCCGGCTCGGCCCGCTGCTCGTGGCCGGCCGGGAGGGGCTGTTCGGCGTCCCGGTCGAGGTTTCAGCCCAGGCCAGCCCGGGTGACCGGCTGGTTGGTTACCTGGGCCGCCACCCGGGTGCCGGCGCGTTGTTACCGGCGGGTAATATAAGAGGGTCATAGTTCTCCGCAGCTAGGGGGAGGCCACGTGGCCCGTACCGCACGCGACGTCGTCTTCGTGGACGGCGTTCGCACTCCGTTCGGGAAGGCCGGGCCTAACGGCCTGTACGCCGAGACCAGGGCCGACGACATGGTCGTCAGCGTGATCCGCGAACTGCTCCGGCGCAATCCCGCCCTGCCGCCCGAGCGGATCGGCGAGGTGGCCATCGCCGCTACCACCCAGACCGGCGACCAGGGACTGACCATCGGGCGCAGCGCCGCCGTGCTGGCCGGGCTGCCGAAGTCGGTGCCGGGCTACGCCATCGACCGGATGTGCGCGGGCGCCATGACCGCCGTGACCACCGCCGCCGGGTCGATCGCGCTGGGCGCCACCGACACGGCGATCGCGGGCGGCGTCGAGCACATGGGCCACCACCCGATGGGGTCCGGCGTCGATCCCAACCCGCGGTTCATCTCCGAGCACCTGGTCGACCCGTCCGCGCTGGTGATGGGCTCGACCGCGGAGAACCTGCACGACCGCTACCCGGCGATCACCCGCGAGCGGGCCGATGCGTACGCGCTGGGTAGCCAGCGCAAGGTCACCGCCGCCTACGCCGCCGGCCAGATCCAGCCCGATCTGGTGCCGGTCGCGATCCGCAGCGCCGAACGCGGATGGGGCCTGGCCGCCGCGGACGAGCCGCCGCGCCCGGACACGACGTTGGCCGCGCTGGCCGGCCTCAAGACGCCGTTCCGGCCGCACGGCCGGGTCACCGCGGGGAATTCGGCCGGGCTGAACGACGGCGCCACCGGCTGCGTCATCGCCGCCGCGGACGTCGCCGCCGAACTCGGCCTGGATGCCAGGATGCGGCTGGTCGACTTCTCCTTCGCCGGGGTGGACCCCGAGGTGATGGGCATCGGCCCGGTCCCCGCCACCGAGGCCGTGCTGGCCCGCAACGACCTGACCATGGACGACATCGGCCTGATCGAGATCAACGAGGCGTTCGCGGTCCAGGTGCTCGCCTTCCTCGACCACTTCAAGATCGCCGATGACGACCCGCGGGTGAACCCGTGGGGCGGCGCGATCGCGCTCGGCCACCCGCTCGCCAGCTCCGGCGTGCGGCTGATGATCCAGCTGGCCCGCGAGTTCGCTGCTCAGCACGCCGTCCGCTATGGCCTGACCACGATGTGCGTCGGGCTGGGCATGGGCGGCACCGTCCTGTGGGAGAACCTCAATGCCTGACGCGTCGCTTCTCACCTCGCTGTTCCCGGATGAAGTCGTCACCAGGGCGCTGGTGCGCGACGTGGAGCTGCCCGACGGCGCCGGCACGATGGCGCTCATCACGCTGGACAACGGGCGCGACCACACCCGGCCGAACACGTTCGGCCCGGCCGGGCTGCAGTCGCTGAACGAGGCGCTGGACGCGGTGGCGGCGCGAACCGACATCGCCGCGGTCGGGGTCACCGGCAAGCCGTTCATCTTCGCGGTCGGCGCCGACCTGAGCGGCGCGCCGCTGATCGCCGAGCGGGACGAGGCCCTGACCATCGCCCGTCTCGGGCACGCGGTGTTCCGGCGGCTCGGCGAACTGAGCGTGCCGTCGTTCGCGTTCGTGAACGGCGCCGCCCTCGGCGGCGGCCTGGAACTGGCGCTGCACTGCTCGTACCGGACGATCTCCTCCGGGGTCACCGCGGTCGCGTTCCCCGAGTGCTTCCTCGGCCTGCTGCCCGGCTGGGGCGGCACCTACCTTCTGCCGCACCTGATCGGCCCGGGGAACGCGCTGAAGGTCATCGTCGAGAACCCGCTTAGCCAGAACCGCATGCTGCGCGGCGCGCAGGCCTACTCGCTCGGCATCGCCGACGCGATGTTCGAACCCGCCGACTTCCTGGCCGAGTCCCTGCGCTGGGCGGCCCGGGTCATGACCGGATCGGCCGAGGTGTCCCGGGCGGTGCCCGCCGATGGGTGGGACGCGGCCAGCTGGAACCAGTCGGTGTCCGCGGCGCGGCTGTTCGCCGACGGCAAGCTGCACGGCGCCGCTCCGGCGCCCTACCGGGCCATCGACCTGGTGGCCGCGGCCCGCGGCCGGACCCGCGACGAGGGGTTCGCCGCCGAGGACGAGGCCCTCGCCGACCTGCTGCTCAGCGAGGAACTGCGGGCCGGGCTCTACGCCTTCGACCTGACCCAGAAGCGGGCCAGGCACGCGGCCGGGGCGCCGGATCCGTCTCTGGCCCGGCCCGTCAGCAAAATCGGGGTGGTAGGTGCCGGGCTGATGGCCGCGCAGATCGCGTTGCTGTTCGCGCGGCGGCTCGAGGTGCCCGTGGTGCTGACCGACCTGGACCAGGCCCGGCTGGACGCCGGGCTCGGTCACGTGCGGGCCGAGGTGGCCAGGCTCCGCGAGCGCGGCCGGATCAGCGCCGACGCCGCGGCGCGGCTGACCGCACTGGTCACCGGGTCGCTGACCAAGGACGCGTTCGCCGACGCCGACTTCGTGATCGAGGCCGTGTTCGAGGAGATGGCGGTCAAGCAGCAGGTGCTCGCCCAGGTCGAGGCAGTGGTCCGGCCGGACTGCGTGCTGGCCACCAACACCTCCTCGCTGTCGGTGACCGAGATGGCGTCGGGGCTGGCGCATCCCGAGCGGGTAGCGGGTTTCCACTTCTTCAACCCGGTGGCCATGATGCCGCTGGTCGAGGTGGTCCGCGGTAGGGTCACCGACGACGCGACGGCCGCCACCGCGCTCGCCGTCGGCGCCCGGGCGAAGAAGAACTGCGTGCTGGTCAAGGACGCGCCGGCCTTCGTGGTGAACCGCCTGCTGACCCGGTTCCTCGGCGAGATCCTCGCCTGCGTCGACGAGGGCACGCCGCTCGAGGTGGCCGAGCACGCGCCCGACCCGCTGGGCCTGCCCATGTCCCCGTTCTTCCTGCTCCAGCTGGTCGGCCCGGCGGTCGCCTTGCACGTGGGGGAGACGCTGGCCGCGGCCTACCCGGACCGGTTCGCGCCCTCGCCCAAGCTTCGCGCCCTGGTCGCGGCGGGCAAGACCGCCGTCTACCGGCCCGACCTCACCATCGACGAATCGGTCGCGGCGCTTCTGGCCGGCGGTGACCGCCCGTCCACGGCGGAGGAGGTCCGCGAGCGGGCCCTGGAGGCGCTGGCCGATGAGATCCGGCTGATGCTCGACGAGGGCGTCGTGGCCGGGCCCGAGGACATCGACCTGTGCATGATCCTGGGCGCCGGCTGGCCGTTCCACCTGGGCGGGATCACGCCCTACCTGGACCGCACCGGGATCGCGGAAAAGGTAACCGGCACCCGGTTCCGCCTCTAGCTCAGCGCTTGTCCTCGCGGATCCAGTGCGGACGCCGGAAGAGGCGGCCCAGCCGGTCATGCAGGCTGTGCCCGCTGTCGGCCAGTGCGTCCACCCGGTACACCGGCGGCCCGTCGGGCGGCGGCAGCTGGCTGGCCTGGGCGTCGTCCACGGTGCTCCGGATGCGGCTCCGGGTGATCTGGAGCACCTGGTCGGCGTCGATGAAGCGCAGGCCGCCGTCGGTGGCGATCACGATCCCGTCGAAGACGTCGACCTCAGGCACCTCCAGCACGTGCTCGAGGGTGCCGATCGTGGCGCCGCTGCTGCTCAGCACCGGCGTCCCGCGGGCCGCCGCCTGATACGAGATAGGCAGATCGTCGTCGGTCATGGGAGAAGTTTGCCTGCTAGCGCGGCCGGTGGTCTACGATGCGGCGCATCTTGCCCATCGAGCGCTCGATCGTCCCCGGGGCCTCGACGCTGGTGGTGACGGTGACGCCGATGGTGTTCTTGACCCGCGCCGACAGCGTGGCGCCCGCCTCGGCCGCGTCGGGACCCGCGGTGCCCGGGCGGCATTCGACGTGCACGGCCAGCTGGTCCATCCGGCCGTCCCGGGTCAGGTGCAGCTGGAAGTGCGGGGACAGCGCCGGGATGCCCATGATGAGCTCCTCGATCTGGGTCGGGAACAGGTTGACCCCGCGCAGGATGATCATGTCGTCGGTGCGGCCGGTGATCTTCTGCATCCGCCGCATGGTGCGCGCCGTGCCCGGCAGCAGCCGGGTCAGGTCGCGGGTGCGGTAGCGGATCACCGGCATGGCCTGCTTGGTCAGCGAGGTGAAGACGAGCTCGCCCTCCTCGCCGTCGGGCAGCGGCTCCCCGGTGACCGGGTCGATCACCTCGGGGTAGAAGTGGTCCTCCCAGATGTGCAGGCCGTCCTTGGTCTCCACGCACTCCTGCGCCACCCCCGGGCCGATCACCTCGGACAGGCCGTAGATGTCGGTGGCGTCGAGCCCGGCCCGGGCCTCCATCTCGGCCCGCATCTCGTTCGTCCACGGCTCGGCGCCGAAGATGCCGAACCGGAGCGAGGACGCGGCCGGGTCGTCGCCCTGGCGCTCCATCTCGTCCAGGATCGCGAGCATGTAGGACGGCGTGACCATGATGATGTCCGGCCGGAAGTCCCTGATCAGGGTGACCTGGCGCTCGGTCATCCCGCCGGAGACCGGGACGACGGTGCAGCCGAGCTTCTCGCCCCCGTAATGCGCGCCGAGCCCGCCGGTGAACAGCCCGTAGCCGTAGGCGTTGTGCAGGACGTGGCCAGGACGGCCGCCCGCCGCCCGGATCGAGCGGGCCATCACCGTGGCCCACACCTCGATGTCGTCCCTGGTGTAGCCGACCACGGTGGCCCGGCCGGTGGTGCCCGAGCTGGCGTGCACCCGGACCACCTGCTCGCGGGGCACCGCGAACATGCCGAACGGGTAGTTCTCCCGCAGGTCGGCCTTGCTGGTCAGCGGGTACTTGGCCAGGTCGGCCAGGTCCTTGCAGTCGTCCGGGTGCACCCCCGCCGCGTCGAACGCCGCGCGGTAGTGCGGCACGTTGGCGTAGGCGTGCCGCAGCGTCCAGCGGAGCCGCTCGAGCTGCAGCGCGCGCAGCTCGCCGGCCGAGGCCCGCTCGATGGGCTCGAGGTCGCCGCCCGGCGATGCGAGGTCCGGCATCGAAGGCTCCTGACTGGCTAGGCGTCGTAGTCGACGATAACGCTGGGCGAAGCGGGCAGGGACTGACACGTGAGAACGTAGCCCGCGTCGAGCTCCTCCTGCTCCAGGGCGTAGTTGCGGCGCATGGTGACCTCGCCGTCGGTGAGCCGGGCGCGGCAGGTGCCGCACACCCCGCCCTTGCACGCGAACGGCAGGTCCGGGCGGACCCGCTGGGCGCCGTCGAGGACCGGGGTTCCGTACGGGACGGTGACGGTGCTGCTGCGGCCGTCGAGCAGCACGGTCACCTCGGCGCCCGGGCCCGCCGCCTGCTCGGCGTGCGTGGCCGGGGCGGGCGGGGCGTCCTCGACGTAGAACAGCTCGCGGTGGATCCGCCGCCGCGGCACGCCGAGCTCGGCGAGCAGGCCGATCGCGTCCTCCACCAGGCCGAACGGGCCGCACAGCCACCAGTGGTCCACCGCGGCCACGTCGACGGTGACCGGCAGCAGCGCGCGCAGCTTGGCCGCGTCGAGCCGGCCGTTGAACAGCTCGACCTCCTGCGGCTCGCGGCTGAGCACGTGGACCAGGCAGATCCGCTCCGGGTAGGCGTCCTTGAGGTCGGCGATCTCGTCGGCGAACATCACCGAGTCGTTGCGCCGGTTGCCGTAGAGCAGGGTGACGGAGGACTTGTCCTGCGCGGCGAGCACGGAGGCGGCGATGGACAGCACCGGGGTGATCCCGCTGCCCGCCGCGATCAGCACGTGGTGCCCGGGCACGTCCAGGTCGGGGGTGAACGAGCCGGACGGTGCCTGGACCTCGATCACGTCACCGGCCCGGACCTCGTGCACGAGCCAGCCGGAGACGACGCCGCCCGCCACCTCGCGCACCCCGATGCGCGGCGCGCGGCCCCGGGCCGCGCAGATGGAATACGACCGGCGTTCGTCGCCGCGGCGGACGGTCAGCGACTGGCCGGGCGTGAAGGCGAACCGTTCGGCCAGCCCGGGCGGGACGTCGAAGGTCACCGCGGCCGAGTCGTCGGTGAGCGGGTCCACCCGCGCCACCGTGAGCCGGTGGAACTCGGTCCT
>Ga0207683_10005337_pt1 | contig 11025 bp, 6 predicted proteins | sample KBSM73metaG_FD_184333 | JGI IMG/M metagenome (GOLD analysis project Ga0207683, IMG submission 184333) | Miscanthus rhizosphere microbial communities from Kellogg Biological Station, Michigan, USA - KBS M7-3 metaG (SPAdes) (version 2) | ecosystem: Host-associated > Plants > Roots > Rhizosphere >...
CGGGCTCGGTGACCCACAGCTCCTTCGTCGCAGGCACCCAGCGCACGTAGTCGGGCCCGCCGGCGAGCTTGTGGCGCGCGGTGATCTTCGTGCCGTCCACGAGCACGATCTCGTCGCTCGAACGATCGGTGACCGCGAGCGCACTGCCGGTGTCGGCGACCGACGTGATGCCGAAGTCGTGGCCGCCGTCGAACGTCTTCGCCGACGAGAACCCGCCGATCTGCGTGGCGACCTTGCCAGTCGCGGGATCGATCAGATCGAGCGTGCCGCTGCGCCCCGCCGGCACGAGCACGCGGCCGAGGCGCGCCGAGTACTGCAGATCATCGAAGCCGATGCCGGGCTTGCCGCCCGGCAGCTCGATCGAGTGCGGCGTGCCCGCGAGCGCCGGCGTGCACGCGATCAAGATGAGCAACGTTGTGCGCATGGCCGTGGTGATACCTCGGCACGCATGACGCGGACATGAACGTTCGCTGCCGATGAATGTCAGATCGCCGCCTTTTGTCCGCACTCGCGTTGCCGTTCGCAACACGCGTCGGGCCCGACCGCGTCCACGCGGCTTGTTACACGGGCATATCCGTTGCAACTCGCCGCGGCCGATGAGAAGGGCGCTCGTCGTGATCGCGCTGCTCGCGAGCTGTTCGAGCAGCGGAGATGGCGCGTATGACTACGCGTCGAGCAAGGGCGCCGCGCTCTATCAGGATCAATGTCAGGTCTGTCATGGCGAGACAGGCGAAGGCGGGCTCGGGCCCGCGCTGCGCGACTCGCCGCGCTCCGAGGGCGATCTCGCGAAGATCATCGCGATGCGCATGCCGGCGAACAACCCCGGCCAGTGCACCGGCGACTGCGCGAACGAGCTCGCCGCGTTCATCAAGGACGGCCTGACGACGAAGGCGCTCGCGTGCAACACCGTCGGACCCGGGCCGCGACGCCTGCGCCTGCTGACGCGCCGCGAGTACCGCGCGACCGTTCGCGACGTGTTCGGCATGACCGCGATGACGTGCGCGCGCGCGACCGACTGCGCGTACCGCGACACGTGCAGCGAGGGTGCGTGCGAGGCGACCGCGTGCGACGCGCAGACGTTCGTCTACGATCCGCAGGGCCGCACGCTGCACTCGGTGCACGTCGCCGGCGACTTCAACCAGTGGGCGGCGACCATCGCCGGCGGTGGACTCGCGCTTACGTACTCGGCGTCGACCGGGCTGTGGAGCGGTACGTTCGCGATCGGCGAGGGCTCGCACCTCTACAAGCTCGTGCTCGACGAGCAGACCTGGATCGCCGACCCGCGCGCGCCCTCGAGCGCACCCGACGGCTACGGCGGCCAGAACTCGGTGCTGGCGTTGTCGTGCAGCGGGGCGCAGCCGGGCGCCGGCGATCCGGCGGCGGGCTTCCCCGTCGAGACGCGCAAGGCCGGGTTCCCGTTCGACACCGATGCGGCCTCGGCGCTCGTCACCAGCGCGCACGTCGATGCGTACCTCGATGCCGCGCAGAAGCTGGCCGCGGCCGCGAGCTGCGACGACTGCGTCGCGACCTACGGCAAGAAGCTGTTCCGCCGGCCGCTCACGAGCGAGGAGAGCTCGATGTACGGCGCGCTCGCTCCGAAGACCGCGCTCGCCGCGATGCTGATGTCGCCGCACTTCCTGTACCGCTCGGAGCTCGGCGAGGCCGATGGCCACGGCCACTACAAGCTCACGCCGTACGAGGTCGCGACCGCGCTCTCGTACACGTTCGTCGGCACCACGCCGGATGACGATCTGCTCGCGGCCGCCGCCGGTGGCGAGCTCGCCGACGCCAAGGGCATCGAGACGTGGGCGCGCAAGCTGGTCGCCGATCCGCGGGCGCGCGCACAGGTCGGCGAATTCGCCGCGCAGTGGACCGGCGCCACGAACGTGCTCACCGTCGACAAGCGCACCGACCTCTACCCGGACTTCGACGACGCCACGCGCGCTTCGCTGCTTGCCGAGACCCGCGCATTCGCCGCCGATGTCGTGTTCGCGGGCGACGGCAGCTACAGCTCGCTGATGACCGCGAGCTACACCGTGCTCGACGACATCGCCGCGAAGTTCTACGGCATGCAGCCGGGCCACGCGATGTACGACAGCACGCGCGCCGGCATCCTTTCGCACGCATCTGTGCTCGCGTCGGTCGCCCACAGCGATCAGACCTCGCCGGTGCAGCGCGGCCTGCTCGTCCGCCGCAACTTCCTGTGCGAGGAGCTGCCGCCGCCACCGCCGTTCGGCGGCGGACTGCCCGCGGTCGATCCGAACGCGACCACGCGCGAGCGCTTCGCGATGCACTCGACGGCGCCGGCGTGCAAGAGCTGCCACGAGTACATCGACGGCGTCGGCTTCGGGTTCGAGCACTTCGATCCGGTCGGTCGCTGGCGCGACACCGAGAACGGCAAGCCGGTCGACGGCAGCGGCGACATCGAGGACCTCGAGCGCCTCGGCACCGGAACCGACGGCGCGTTCTCGACGCTCCCCGACCTCGCGCGCGCGATCGCGACGAGCCAGGCCGGCCCGGCGTGCTTCGTGCGCCAGTACCTGCGGTTCTCGCGAGGCCAGCGCGAGACGCTCGCGGATCGCTGCGCGCGCGGCTGGGTCTCGCAGAAATGGAACGGCGACGTTCGCGAGCTGATGGTGCAGAGCGTGCTCGCGGCTGACTTCCTGGAGCGGCGATGACGCGAGCGGCGAACCACGGAGCGGCGATGATCTCCCGGCGACGACTGCTGCAGCTCGGCGGCGCGGCCGCGATCTCCGCGCCGTTCTTGCGAAGGCTGCGCGCGAACCCGGCGGCGGCGAAGGCGAAGCGGTTCATCGTGTTCTACTTCCCCGACGGCATCGTCGGGCAGTCGCAGGCCGGCGAGGCGAGCCTGTGGACTCCGACCGGCAGCGAATCGTCGTTCCAGCTCTCGGACTCGCTCGCGCCGCTCGCGCCGTACAAGAACCAGTGCGTGTTCTTCAAGGGCCTGTCGATGGGCCCGACCGACGCGGGCAGCCACCCCGGCGGCGCGAAGAAGCTGCTCACCGCGACCGACGGCGGCAACGGCATCTCGATCGATCAGCACCTCGCGCAGACGATCGGCCACGGCGATCCGTTCCCGATGCTCTATCTCGGTGCGCAGGCAAACGCGAACAACGCCTCGGGCGACATGCACATCTCCTACGTGCAGCCCGGCAACACGACGCCGCCCGAGGACGATCCGGTCGCCGCGTTCAACCGATTGTTCGCCGGCACCGGCACCACGACCGGCGGCGGCATGGGCTCGAGCGACAGCGCCGCGAAGCTATCGATCCTCGATCGCTCGCGCGACGAGCTCGCCGCGCTCGAGAGCAAGCTCGGCGATGCTCCGGACGAAGTCGCGAAGCTCGATCTCCACCTCGAGGCCGTGCGCGAGGTCGAGATGCGGATCCAGGCGCTCGGTGGCGGCGCGCCGGCGTCGTGCGGCATGCCCACGATCGACGCCGCCGGCATCGACGCGTCGACGCTGTATGCGCCCGAGATGTTCCCGAAGATCCTGCGCGCGCAAACGGACTTGATGGTGCAGGCGATGGCGTGCGGGCTCACGCGCGTCGGCGTGATCCAGGCCGCGCATCACACGAGTGACCTCATCATGTCGCGATTCGCGAACACGCCGCTCTACGAGCAGGGCTTCGACATGCGCAGCCACCAGGCCTCGCACTACGGCGCGACGCACGATCCCTCGCACCACGAGTACGCGGACTACGCGAAGCAGGTGCGGTGGTGGGTCGACCAGTACGGCTACCTGCTCGGCCAGCTCGCGGCGCGTCCCGAGGACGGCGGCACGATGCTCGACCACTCGCTCGTGCTCTTGTGCACCGAGATCTGCGACGGCAACACGCACCTCCACGACGACATGCCGTTCGTGCTCGCGGGCGGCGGCGGCGGCGCGGTGCGCACCGGGCGGTTCGTCGACGTCGGCTATCGCCGGCACGGCGATCTGTACGTCGCGATCGCGAATGCGCTCGGCGATGGACTGACGAGCTTCGGCGACGCCTCGAGCGGCCCACTCCCGAATTTGCTGGCCTGAGACTGTCAGACGGCCCCCTTATAAGGAGGCCGATGCGCATCTACTTCGTCGGCAGCCACGCGACCGGGAAGACCACGCTGTGCCGCTATGTCAGCCGTCGCTACGGGCTGCCGATGATCAGCGAGGTCGCCCGCGCGGTGCTCGCCGAGATGGAGACCGGGCTCGATGCGCTGCGCACCGACATGGACCTGGTGGCCGAGTACCAGGAGCGCGTGTTCGCGCGCCAGGTCGCGGTCGAGAAGCTGCACGACGGCAAGTTCGTCTCGGACCGCGCGTTCGACAACCTCGCCTACGTCGCCGAGCACACGACGAACGCCGCGGCGATGATGAACGACCAGCGCTTCCTCGACTACATGAAGTGGGTGCGCGAGGGCATCGTGTTCTTCCTGCGCCCGCACCAGTCGCTGCTCAAGGATGACGGCGTGCGCGCCGGCGTGTCGTGGGACTCGGTCCTGCGCATCGACGGCATGGTCAAGCTGATGCTCGAGCAGCACCGGATCTCGTACCTGCCGCTCGAGAGCGTGTCGATGCAGGAGCGCGTGCGCGCCGTCGAGTTCGTGCTCGACAAGTGCGGGCTGCGTGCGGCCGAGACGAAGCCGCGCCCGCGCGCGCAGACGCTGCCTCCGGTGCCGGCGATGGGGTCGTGGCCGTACGCGCTCGTCGAGCGCACCGATAACGAGGCCTAGGCGGGCCTAGGCGGCCACGCGCCGGCGATTGCGGACGAACGCGCGGACCCAGAAGAACCAGCCCGCGAGCACGGCACCGAGAAACACGACGCCGAGCACGATGTCGGAGCGGCGATCGCCGTCGTCGCGGGTCATGTAGACCTCGAACGAGCGGGCGTCGAGATCGCTGTCCTGGTGAAGCGCGTCGATCCACGGGCTCTCGCGGCTCGTCGCGGTCGAGATGTAGTGCAGCTTGCCCTCGAGGGTCACGTCGGCGAGGCCGTCGGCGGACTTGTGGACGACGGGCAGCATGTGCTCGCCGAGCCAGCAGAACGTCACGCGCTCCTTGATGTCGTCGCCTTCGAGGACCTGCCAGTCCTCGTTCTGGACGCGGTCGCACTGGACGCGCACGTGACGACTGATCGGCGGGTTGACGCCGCCGAGCTGCTTGCCGGTGACGTCGAGCGTGGGGCGCAGATTCTCGCCGGCCATCCCGACGGCGCCCATCGACACCATCACGAGGCCCGCGAGCTGCAGCCAGCGGTTCTGGAACCAGCGGCGGCCGGCGATGCGGTGAGCGCGCGCGGCCTCGGCGTGGGCGCGGGCGGCCGCGCTGATCGCGGCGCCGAGCTCGGGGACCGCGCTGCCGATGCTCTCGCGATACGGGCCGCCGTCGGTCGGCAGCTGCTCGAACGCGCTCGCGAGCAGGCGATCGGCCGCGGCACCGGCGGCGCGATGCTTGACCGCGCTGATGCGGAGCACGCCGTACGCGAGCACCGCTTCCTGGACATCCTTGGCGCCGAACCGCGCGACGTCATCGGGCGGCCGCGCATCGTCGCGCTTGGCGAGCGAGGTCTCGAGGCTCTTGCCGACGCGCTCGCGCATGTCGGCGGTCATCCAGGCCGGGTTGCACCGGCTGCCGAGCGCGACGCGATCGAAGTCGCTGCGGCGGAGCTCCAGGTCGCCCCGGCGCGACCGCCAGGTCCAGCTCCAGATGCTGAGCGCGCCGATGACGGCGCCGGCGATCGTGGTGGCGACCGACGATGACGCTGCGAGCAAGCCGATCGCGATCGGCAGGCCCCAGATGCGCAGGTAGGTCGCGGCGACGCTCCGGCCGTTGAGCTTGATCGGAAAGCCCATCCGCTGTCCGTTGCCGAGGTCCTGGGTCACCCAGAACGACCCGATCGGGAACAGCGGGATGAAGTCGATGTGCGCGAACTGGGTGTCCGCGTACTCGCCTTCGTGCTGATGAACCCGCCCGTACGCGCGGCGGCCGTAGATGACGACACCCATGCCGGGTCGGTACCACGAGTCGCCTTCAGTCGCGGGGAAAATGCATCACTCGCTCGAATCGTCGCGCGAGACCGCGTGGACGAGGGCGATCCCCGCCAGCATCGCGCCGACAAACACCAGCGTGCTCGTCGCTCCGGACACCACGGCCACGATCGCCGGCCCCGGGCAGTAGCCCGCCAGGCCCCAACCCAGCCCGAACAGCGCGGCGCCGCCGAGCAGGCGCGCGTCGATGACGGTCGAGGGCGGCCCCGGGAACTGGCCACCGAACGCAGGGGGGCGACCGCGCGCGGCCATGACCACGCGCCACGCGAGGACGTGGATCGCGAGCGCCGAGGCCATGACGACCAGGAGCGTCGCGTCCCACGGCCCGCCGAAGTCGAGGAAGCCCAGCACCTTCGACGGGCGGACCATGCCGGAGATGCACACGCCGGCCGAGAACAGCGCGCCACACAGCAGGGCAATGGCCGCGTTCATCTCAGCACCATCCCGGTGATCGTCGCGGTCGCAACGCCGACACCGAAGAACACGCAGGTCGCGAGGATCGACCGCTTCGACAGCCGCGAGATGCCGCACAGGCCGTGACCGCTCGTGCAGCCGTTCGCGAGCCGCGTCCCGACGCCGACGAGCAGGCCGGCGAGCGCGACCAGGGGCAGCGGCACGCGGGCCACGGCGTCGAACGTGCGCGGGGCGGCGAGCTCGAACACGGCGCCAACGCCGAGCATCCCGGCGACGAACCACGCGCGCCAGGCGCGGTCGCCCGCCGCGAGCAGGCCGGCGACGACACCGGAGAGCCCCGCGATGCGTCCCGTCGCGATCAGCATGACCGCGAGGGCCAGCGCGATCAGGGCGCCGCCCACCAGGGCATGGACCGGGGTGAAATCGTGCACGGCCCCACCCTACCAGGTTCGGCCAAGTCCGCGATTCTCGGAGATGCTCCCGTGTTACTGTCGCGGCCGCGGGATGTCGGAAGACTCGTTCTCCACGCAGCCGTCTCAGCTCGTCGACCCCCTGGAGGCGAAGCTCGTCGTGTTTCGCCAGCAGCCAGAGGCGAAAGGCTTTGCCGCGCTTCGCCAGGAGCTGCGCGATGCCGGCCGCGGCGAGCTGCTCGCCGAGCTGTGCGCGACGTGGGCGCAGCACGAGCGCGATCCGGTCCGCGCCGCGGACGCCTGGAGCGAGGCCGGCGAGGCGATGGTCGTGCTCGGCGAGACCGCGACCGCGATCGAATATCTGCGCACGGCGCTCGAGCTCGACCCGACCAATGATCGGGCTGCGGATCGATTGCTCGAGATTGTCGAGCCGAACGATCCGGCGGCGGCGGTCGAGATCCTCGAGGGCGAGCTCACCGAGCTGGCCAAGAAGAGCAAGCGCGAGCTGATCGGACGGCGTGCGAGCCATCACCGGCGCGCGGCCATGCTGTGGAACGATCACCTCGGCCGCGTCGACCGCGCGCTGTGGCACTGGCAGCAGGCGTGGAAGCTCGAGCCGCAGCGCACCGAGGCGCTCGAGCAGGCGCGCTCGCTGTATTCGTCGCTCGGCGACGACGGCATGGTCGGCAAGCTCTGGCAGGCGGAGCTCGAGGTGCTCGGCCAGCAGGGCGACCGCGGCCGCAAGGCGACCATCCGGCTCGAGCTCGGCAAGCTCGCGCTGCGCAAGAAGGACCTCGAGGCGGCTGCGAACCACCTCGAAGAGGGCCAGAAGCTCGATCCCAACTCGCTCGAGATCGCCGAGACGCTCGCCGAGGTCTATGCCTCGCCGGGCTTCCGCGAGGGGCAGACGCGCCACAAGGCCGGCGAGCTGTTCGTCGAGCTGGGCCGGCGCCGGCTCGCCACGCGCGACGACGCGACCGGCATCAACTACTTCCGACGCGCCGTCGGCGTCGATCCGTACGCGCGCGCGAGCTCGGCGGCCCTCGAGGAGGCGCTGTCCGGCACGTCGCAGTGGGACGAGCTCGACCGGATCCTGCGCCACCGCAGCGCGGTCGTGACCGAGCCGGCCGAGCGCGGTGAAGTGCTGCGCCGGCGCGCCGCGCTCTATCGCAACCAGCTGCCAAACCGCGAGGGCCTCGTCGAGGTGCTGAGCGAGCTCGTCGCGTACGAGCAGCCCGGCAGCAAGGCGACCCGCGAGCTCAAGGAGCTGCTCCGCGAGGACGAGGAGTGGGAGAAGCTCACGCATCTGATGGAGGCGGAGATCACCGCGCTCGGTCAGAACCCCGAGACTCCGCCCGAGCTGCTGGTCAGCGAGCTCCTCGAGCTGGCGACGATCGTGCGCGAGCACATGGGCGAGCGCGATCATGCGGCCGAGCTGCTGCACCAGGCGCTCGGCGTGATGCCGACGCACGAGGAAGCGCTCGCGCGCTACGTCGATCACTTCCGCGAGCGCCGCGACTGGCGCGGCCTCATCGACCTCTACGAGTTCGCGCTCGACAACATCCGCGAGGCCGGCGCGCCCGCCGAGGAGCTCATCCGCCGCCTCGAGGAGATCGCGCAGCTCGCCGAGCTCCGGCTGGGCGACATCCCGCGCGCCGTCGAGGCCTGGCAGCGCATCGCGGAGCTCGAGCCCGGATCGCCGAAGGTCAACGAGGCGCTGCGCCGGCTGACCTCGCGCGGCAAGATGTGGGAGCAGCTCGTGCAGAGCCTCGAGGCCGAGGTCGCGCAGGCCGGTGATCCGGTCACGCGCATGCACTCGCTCAAGAAGATGGCGCAGACGTACCGCGAGCGTCAGCTCGAGCCGCGGCGCGCGATCGAGCTGTACGAGCAGGTACTGCAGGAGAATCCGGACGACGACGCCACGCTCAAGGCGCTCGCCGAGCTCTACGAGAAGGAAGGCGACGACGCCGGCCTCGCGAACACGCTGCGCCGCATGCTCGATCTCGACGAGCAGCGCCTGCTCGCGCAGATGGCACGGCAGGGCAAGTCCACCGACGGGCCGAAGGAGTGGCCGGTCGCCAAGCGCAGCGAGCGGCTCACCGTGCTGCGCCGGCTCGCGCAGATCTACGAAACGCGGCTCGCCGATGTCGACGGCGTGGTGTTCGCGTGCAGCGCGACCCTCGAGCTGCTCAGCGGCGATCGCGATGCGCTCGAGCGCATGGAGCGCGTCCTCGACAAGGCGAACGATCCGCGGCTCGAGCAGACGCTCGAGTATCACGCCGCTGCGTCGGCGAGCCCGGCCGAGCGGGCGAAGCTGCTCAAGCGGCTCGCGAAGCTCGCGACCGCGCGCGAGGACGACATCGCCGCGCTCGAGCGGTGGGAGCAGACGTTGCGGGCGTCGCCGAGCGACCCCGACGCGCTCGCTGCACTCAGCAGCCTCTACGAGCGCGCGCAGCGCTGGCCCGAGCTGGTCCAGATCTTCGAGCGCATGGACGGCGGCCGCCCGTTGCCCGCGCCCGGCACGCCCGACGCCGCGATCCGCGCGCTCGAGCTGGAGCGCTACGCCACGGTCGTCGATGCGCAGCTCCAGGATCCGGTGCGCGCGATCAAGGCGTGGCATCGCGTGCTCGAGCTGTCGCCGAAGCATCGCGGCGCGCTCGAGGCGCTCTCGCGGTTGTACCGCGCGCAGAACAAGTGGCGCGAGCTCGCCGAGATCGTCGGCCGGCAGATCTCGATGTTCGACGATCCCGAGAAGTCCGCCGCGCTCGCGATGGAGCGCGCCGAGATCCTCGAGGAGCGGCTCGGCGCGCCCGCCGATGCGATCAAGGCGCTCGATCACCTGCTGCGCGAGATCAACCCGAACCACCTCGAAGCGCACACCGCGCTGCGCCGGCTGCACGAGGCGCGCGGCGACTTCGATGCCGCGGTGCGCGTCGCCGAGCGCGAGATGTACCTGTCGCCGGATCCGATCCGGAAGGTGTCGCGCGGTCTCGAGATCGGCTTCATCTGCCGCGATCGCCTCGGCAATCCGACGCGCGCGCTCCAGGCGTTCAAGCGCGTGCTCGAGCTCGACGGCGATCAAGAGGAGGCGCTCGCCGCCGCCGCCGATCTGCTCGCGAAGCTCGGCCGGTGGAAGGAGCACGTGCAGTTCCTCGAGCGCTTGCTCGGGAAGTTGCCCGGCCGCGACGCGACCGACGATCCGGCGACCGCCGAAGCGCGGCGTGACCTCGTGCAGCGGATCGCCGCGGCGACCGCCGACAAGCTCGGCGATCCGAAGAGTGCATTCCGCTGGTGGCGGCGCGCGCACGACGAGGCGCCCGACGAGCAGACGCTCGCCGATGTCCGCCGCGCCGGCGAAGCCTACGGGCTGTGGCGCGAGCTCGGCGAGGTGCTCACCGACGAGCGCAAGCGGCTGCTCGCCGCGGGCGGCGGTGTGCCGGCCGAGCCCGAGCGGTTCGTGGCGCTGTCGCGCGAGCTGGCCTCGCTGTGCGAGCGGCGGCTCGGTGACAAGAACAAGGCGCTCGCGGTGTTCGGTGAGGCGCTCGCGGCCGCGCCGCGCGATGCCTCGCTGCTTGCCGAGCTCGAGCGCATCTGCAGCGAGCTCGATCAGCGGCCGGTGTGGAAGCAGCTGCTCGATGCGTTCGACGTCGCGCTCGGCGCCTCGACGCCGGCCGAGCGGGTCGACCTCTACCTGCGTCGCGCGCGCATCCTCGACGAGAAGCTCGGCGATCCGAAGGGCGCGGTCGCCGACGTGCTCGCCGCGTTCTCGTGGGGCCCCGAGCGCGACGACACGCGCCGGATCCTCGAGGGGCTCGCAGGCAAGGCGCGCGCGTGGAACGACGTGATCGCGGTCGACGGCGCGCTCATCGAGCGTGCTGCATCGAACGAGAAGCGCGTCGAGATGCTGCGTCGCAAGGCGCAGACGATCGAGGAACAGCTCAAGGACGCGCCGCGCGCGTTCCGCACGCACCTGATAGCGTTGCTCCTCGCGCCCGAGGACGCCGACACGACCTCGCACCTGTGGCGGCTCGCGCGCGTGATCGGCAAGTACCGCGACGCCGACAAGACGCCGCGCCCCGAGCCGCCGGTCGCGACCGTGCAGGCCGAGGGAGCCATCTCCGAGGCAATGGCCGCCGCCACCCGCGCCGCGCCG
>Ga0207683_10005338_pt1 | contig 11025 bp, 11 predicted proteins | sample KBSM73metaG_FD_184333 | JGI IMG/M metagenome (GOLD analysis project Ga0207683, IMG submission 184333) | Miscanthus rhizosphere microbial communities from Kellogg Biological Station, Michigan, USA - KBS M7-3 metaG (SPAdes) (version 2) | ecosystem: Host-associated > Plants > Roots > Rhizosphere >...
GGCCAACGAGGCCCGCAAGAAGCAGAAGGTCATCGAGATCAAGGAGATCAAGATGCGCCCCACCATCGACGATCACGATTATGACGTGAAGATGCGGGCGATGAAGCGCTTCTTCGACGAAGGCGACAAGGTCAAGGTCACCCTGCGCTTCCGGGGCCGCGAAATGGCCCACCAGCATCTGGGCATGGACCTGCTGACCCGCGTCCAGAAAGACACCGAAGTCTTCGCGAAACTGGAACAGTATCCGAAGATGGAAGGCAGACAGATGATGATGGTCCTCGCCCCCCGGTAGGGCGCCTGGACCATCCGCCTTAGCCACCTCTGTTAATACAAAGTGCCGGCCGCGACAGCGGCCGACGGGGGCCAAAAGCGCGGCGACATTGTCGCCGCGCCGGCCTTAGCGGGCGTTAGCCCGCTTCCAGAACCAACACAGATGGCGCCGCTTGAGGCTCAATGCAGAACCCTTATCTAACCCTGCGTCCGAAGCCGGGGCGCGGAGTTGATCCGCTGCTTGGACGCGCCGCCGGAGTACTGGGTGCGGCTTCCACGGATCGCTGCGCCATATAGCGGGCAATCGCCGCATCGGCGTCGAAGCCGCTGCCTTCATCATCTGCCGGCTTGTCCGGGCCCGATCCGGGCGAACGCGGTCCGGAGACAAGCCGCATGATTTTCAGGATCAACGGAACGCAGAAAAGCAGACCGACGGCGCCCAAACCTATCATGGTGGGCCCCAGGCCGACTGCCTCCACGCCCTCCAGCGACCCGTCGCCGATATCGAAGAAGTAATAAAGCAGGCCGCCGCAATAAAGCACGGGGACAAGTACCCGGATCAGGCCGAACGCGGACTTCAAGCTTTGCATGAAACTTTGCATGCTATCCTCCACCGCTGCCCCCATCTTGATGCGGCATTGGCAAACAAAAGCTAAAGATCCTTCAGGCTGGAGTGCAAAAGCCCATCTGGGATAGTCTCTTAGCCAGCGTCATTTTGTTGCCGGAGTTCCGCCATGGCCCATCGCCTGACCTCTCCTGACCGTCACCGGGCACTTCGCGGTTGGGTAACCATGGCCGCCTTCAGCGCCGCCCTGTTTTCGGCCTCGCCGGAGCTTCAGGCGGCGACGGCTCCGCCCGCCGCAATCGATGCCTGCGCGCTTCTGACTCCCGACGAGGTCTCGGCTGCGGTTGGAAGAGACATGGAGTTCCGCAAGCCCTTCGACAACGGGATCACCCCTCAAGGCGCTCATTCTACCACCTGTATCTGGGCCGCGGAACTGGAGCCCGGTGTTGCGCCCGATCGCAGCCAGCGCCTGGAAGGCCGCGGCTTTGTCGCGCTTAGCGTTATGAATTGGCCAGGCGGTGCTGGCGACGCCGCCAAATACCTGGAGGATTTCCAGAAGGCTTTCCAGCAACACGACATCGACTCCAAGCCCGTTGCCGTCCAAGTCGGCGCCGACGACGCGCTATGGTGGGGTGACGGCGTCGCGGCACGCAAGAACGGGGTGAGCTTCGGAATTTCCGTCGCGCAATTCGGCGACAAGGCCGCGCGCCAGCCGCAGGCGGAAACTCTGGCCAAGCTTGTCGTCAAGAGATTGCCGGCCCAGCCTCGGCAGTAGCGGCTCAGGCCGCGAGGCGCTGGCCGCAAACCAGGGGAAGCTCGATCGCCACCGTGGTACCGGCGCCTTGGCGGCTTTCGATTTTCACGCGGCCGCCATGCTGCGCCACCAGGGATTTCACCAGCGCCAGGCCCAGACCGGTGCCTTCGCGCGCCCGCATCGGATCATTATCCGCCTGCTCGAAGGCAAGGCCGATACGCGCGAGGGTCTTTTCCGGAATGCCGATACCGGTGTCGCGCACCGCCAAAAGCATTCTGCCTTCCAAGCGCTCGACACTGAGCGACACAGCCCCGCCCGCAGGCGTGAATTTCACCGCATTGGAGAGGAGGTTCAGCAAGATCTGTTTCACCGAGCGGGGATCGGCAATGATCTCCGGCAGATCGGCGGGCACGCTGGCGGTCAAAGTGATGCCGGTTTCCTCGGCGCGGCGGCGCATCATCTCGAGGCAGGAGGCCACCGACTCGCCCAGATCCACCGGCCGCGGATCGAGGACGAGCTTGCCCGCCTCGATCTTGGATAAGTCGAGGATGTCGGTGATCAGGTTGAGCAGGTGCTGGCCGGATTCGTTGATCAGGCCGGCATATTCCTCATAGCGCGCATGCATCGGCCCGAACAGGCGCGAACGCATCGTATCCGAGAAACCGATGATGGCGTTCAGCGGCGTGCGCAGTTCGTGGCTCATATTGGCGAGGAATTCGGACTTGACCCGGCTGGCGGCTTCCGCGGCTTCCTTGGCGCTGAGATTTTGCAGCAGCTCGGATTTGAGCCGCTCCCGTTCCAAGGTCGCGTCCCGGAACAGGTTGATGGTGCGGGCGAACTGGCCGAATTCGTCACGGCGATCCTGCATGGGGATGACGCGCTTCATGTCGCCATCAATCACCGCCTCCATGGAGCGGGTGAGAATCCGCAAAGGCCGGATCACCCGCTGAAAGATCAACAGGAAGGCCAGGGCGGCGACCGCAAGGGCGACGAAAATCAGGGTCAGCGCCACGATGAAGCGCTGCTGGGCCTGGGTTTCCTGGTCCCTGAGATGGCTTTTGGCCCGCTCGAAAGCAACCCGCGCCACATTGGTGATGGCGGTCAACCCCCGGTTCGAATACTGCACCCAGGCGGCGGGCGGCAAAAAGGGCCGCTCCCCTCTATCCAACTGGCCCAGCAGGGCATCATGCGTCGCCCGCAACTCGGTGAAATAGATTCTGTTGGCACCCTGCACCGCCTCTTGCAAAGGCGCGGGAAAAGACGGGCTTTTGGCGGCGCCCAGAATCACGCTCCAGGGTGAAGCAGCCGCCACTTTCATTTCAGCGAACTCGATATGAGATTTTTCACTCAGAGGCGCGCCGCGCCGGATGGCGTCGGCCAGCACGGCGCGGTCGATGCCGCCTTCATGGCGCACCGCCATGGCGATATTGCCGGCCTTCATCATCTCGTCAATGAAGGAATCGATGCCGGAAAGCTCCAGCGACAGCGCGACAGTTTGATCTTCGACCGCATCGACCAAGCCGTTGGCGGCGCCTGCCCATTCCGCAATGACGGCCTGAGGACGCTGCGCGGCGGGCAGGCGCAACACTGGCATCATCCTGGCGGTGGCCGCTTCATAACGCGATTGCAGTTGTGCCAACCGAGCCTGCGTGGCGGCGGGATTGCTCTCTGTCTTCCGCAGCGCGTTCAGCTTGGCCAACGATAGCTGGCTGCGGCCATGGAATTGGACAATCTGCTCCAGGATGGCGGCGGGGGCGGGATCGGGAGAGCCGCGCGCGGTATCTATCGTGCCCCGTTCGTTGCGCAAATCTTCATCCACCAACACGAATTGCTGGGCGACGGTGGCGATAGAAAGCCGGCGGCTGGCATCCTGGCGGCTGTCAAAGTGCTGCTTGGCGGCGGCGGTAAAAAGCGTCACCAGCATCAGCACCAACAGACCGGTGCAGACCGACAGGATCACGCTTACGGATTGAAGCTTTTTCACCGGCAAATTATCCTTTCGGAAAATTTAGCCTAGTTCCGGTTATGGAAGTTCTAACCCGGGTAGAGCGCGAATTGCGCCTGGGCGGGGCAATTCCATGGTTAGTTTTTGATGAAGATGCGGGCGGCAGATCAGGAAGCGCCGGCGGAAGCACTGTGTCTGCTTACCATTTCCGCCACTTGCGCCAGTTCCGCATTCCCCCCGGACACCACCAGCGCCACCGTCTTGCCGTGCGCATCCAGCCTGCCCGCCAGCAACGCCGCCAGCGCCGCCGCGCCACCGGGCTCCACCAGCAGCTTCAATTTCTCAGCCGCGAACACCACCGCGCGTTCCAATTCCGCATCGGTCACGGCAAAACCCGGCGCCAACAAATCTTTTGCCACCTCGAACACGACCGCACCCGGGATCGGCGCCATCAAGGCATCGGCGATGGAAAGCTTGCCGCCCGGCGCCTGCACCCGCTTGCCCGCTTCCAGCGAGCGCTTCATGCCGTCGAAATTCTCCGGCTCGACGCTATGGACCTTGGCGGCGGCGCCGTGCGCTACGCTGTCGCTAGCGCACCCCTTCAGCCCCAGCGCGGTGCCGCTCACCAAACCGCCGCCGCTGCACGGCACAAGGACTTCGTCCAGATCCACGCCTAGATGCCCGACCGCTTTGGCGATCTCCAGCCCCACCGTTCCCTGTCCTGCAATGATTTCCGCCTGGTCGAATGGCTTGACCAAGACCGCACCGCGCTCGGCGCAGATTTTGGCGGCGATGGCCTCACGGTCGTCCCGCACCCGGTCATAGGAAACGATTTCGGCGCCAAAGGCGCGGGTACCTTCGATCTTGGGACGGGGCGCGTCCGACGGCATCACGATCAAGGCGGGAATGCCGAACAGGGCGGCAGCGGCGGCCACACCTTGCGCATGGTTGCCCGACGAAAAAGCCACCACGCCTTTATCGCGGGTGCTTTGGGGAATCATGGCCAGCCGGTTGCAGGCGCCGCGGAATTTGAACGAGCCGGTGCGTTGCAAAGTCTCCAGCTTCAGGAAAATCCGCCCGCCGGTCATGGCATTCAACTGCCAGCTTTCCACCAGCGGCGTGCGTATCGCATAGGGCGCGATGCGCGCGGCGGCGGCGGTGACATCGGCAAAAGTTGGGGTCATGACGACTGCCTGGTTCCTCAGTTATCAATTTCTCACTTATCAATTTCTCACTGGCGCCACCCGGTACACGATGACATGCACCTTGCGGCCGCGCGAATAATTGATGCCGGTCAACTCATTCACTTCTTTGGCATCGGCCTGCAATTCCGCCAGCCGGGCCAGGAAATCGCCGCGAGACTCATCTTCCACCAAAGCCAAGCCGCCCGCGCGGGCGCTCGCTTCCGCCGCACCCTTGCCATCGGCCAGCACCACATCCTTGCCCAGCGCAAAGACCAGGCTGGGCTCTTGATATCCGGCCAGGGCCGGCGGCGCATCATTGGGCCGGCGGGCCGCTTCCACCATGGTCTTGAGCCGCTCGCTGATCCAAAGCTGATCCAGGCGCGGGCCGACATAAGCGGTCAAAGCGGGCGCGAACACCAACACAGAGACAAATCCCAGCACAACCGCCGGCAAAGGCTTGCGCAGCATCGCCAGCACCAGCGCGGTGACGGCCATGCAGGCGCCTGCACCGGCTGCCGCGTAAAGCGGCCAGAAAACCTGCCAGCCCGCGCCTTCGCCGAACGTGCGCGGCGCCAGGATAAGGACTGCGGTCATCAGGCCCGCGCCGATCACAAATTGCGCGATGGCGATCCAGCGCGCCGGCGTCTGAAAGCGCGCGGCTTGAGGATTCAGCACAAACATCGCCGTCAAAATCGCCAGCGCCGGATAGGCATGAATCACATAATGCGGCAGCTTGGTCGGCACCAATTCCACCACCAGCCACCAGCTTCCCGCCCAGGCGAGCAGAAAGCGGATTGCCGGTTCTGTGCGGCGCGAGATTCCAGCCACCACGCCCGGCAGCACAAACAAAATGGCAGGCCAGAAACTCGCCGCCGACAGCAGCAAATAATAACCCGGCCAGCCGCCATGGCTTTCCTGGCCGCCCGCCATTTTGGCGGCGAAATCGTTGCCCAGGGATTCTTCGAAAAACATGCCCTGGCTTTGAATGGTGATGGCGACCAGCCAGGGCAGTATCAACAGCAGCACCAGTGTGATGCCGCGCCAGGATTTCAACACCGAAAGCCAGGCCCAAACTGGTGGCTCCGTTGGCGTTGGCGTTGGCGTTTCTGCCGGCGTTTCCCCTGGTTTTTGCGCTGGTTTTTGCGCTGGTTTTTCCGCTAATTTTTCCGCTGGCGTTTCCGCCGGCGCTTTGCGATTGCGCCGCCGCTCCCAAAAATCCCAGGCGGTCAGGCCGATCAAACTCGCCAAGGCAACGCCCGGCACAATGGGAAACTTGACCAGGATGCCAAATCCAACCGCGGCCCAGCCCCACATCACGGTACGCGTGGGCGGCGGCGGAAAATCCGTATCACGCGCGGCGCGATAAAGCCGCAGCAGCACGCCCTGCACAGCCAAGACACAGGCCAGCACCACCGCATCGGTGGTGGCGATGGTGGCCTCGGCGGTCAAAAGCACCGTGCCCAGCATCAAAAGTCCCGCCAGGAAAGCGGTTTCGGCGCCTGCGACCGCCAGCGCACACCACACCGTCAGCCAGCTTGCGGCGATGGCGCCCAGAAGCGACGGCAGGCGATAGGTCCAGATCTGGTCGTCGCGCCCATGATTTGAAGGAAATAGCCCCGCAAGCTTGGTGGATGCCGCTTGCAGCCAATAAATCCCCACCGGCTTTTTGTAGCGAGGGACATGGCCGAAGCGGATGTCCACCACATCGCCGGATTCCACCATCTGGCGGGAGGATTGGGCAAAGCGGCTTTCATCGCGATCAAGTGCCGGCAGGCTCAAAATCCCCGGCAGCCACAAAAGCAGCCCCAACAGGGCCAGCAGCGCAAAAGAATGCCGGGCCAGGCGGGTCAGCCAGGCGGGCGGTGGCGGCGCCTCCGCAGCCGGCCCAGCCGGGGCGGTTTCCTGTGGTTTTTCGGGGGCTTCCGAGTCAGTCATGGGCAGGAACTATGTCGGTCCCGCCCCTATGTTGCAAAGAGGCGGACCTGTATAAGCCCCCTTCCAGAGGCTGGAGAGCAGCATGTCCGGCGGCGGCGCCGCGCCCACTATATCTGTCGTCGTGCCGGTCAAGGATGAAGCCGGCAATGTCGGGCCCTTGGCGCGCGAGATTGCCGCAGCCCTGACGGGCCAGCCCCATGAAATCCTGTTTGTTGACGACGGTTCCAGCGATGGCACCGCCCAGGCGCTTGCCGCCCTGAAGGCCGACCTGCCGCAGCTTCGGGTGCTGCGCCACGGCCGCAACCTGGGCCAGAGCCGGGGCATCCGCACCGGGGTCCAGGCCGCCCGGGGTGAGATCATCGTCACCCTGGACGGCGACGGCCAGAACGATCCCGCCGATATCCCCATGCTGCTGACCCGGCTTCGGACCGAACCGGAACTGACGATGGTGTCCGGTGTGCGGGTCAAGCGGCAGGACAGCGCCAGCCGGCGGCTGGCCTCGCGGCTGGGCAATGGCTTTCGCAGCGCGATGCTGGGTGACGGCGCCACCGACACCGGCTGCGGCTTGAAAGCCTTCCGCCGGCAAGCCTTTCTGGACCTGCCCTATTTCGATCACCTGCACCGGTTTCTGATCGCCATGATCCAGCGCGAGGGCGGCAAGGTCGCCTATGTGCCGGTCAACCATCGCCCGCGCCTGACGGGTGCTTCCAAATACACCAATTTCGGCCGGCTGCTGGTCAGTGTGCAGGATCTGCTCGGGGTGCGCTGGCTGCAGCGCCGCCATCGCGGGCCGGCCGACATACAGGAGTTATGACATGGGATCGCTGACGCACCTTTATCAATACGCCTTGCAAAATCCCTATGACCTGACTTGGACCGGGATCGGCTTTTTGGCCCAAGCGATTTTTGGCGTGCGATTTCTCGTCCAGTGGCTGAAGAGCGAACAAGAAGGTCACAGCGTGGTGCCCATCGCTTTTTGGTACTGCAGCCTCGTCGGCGGGATGATGAATCTGGTTTATGTCGTGCATCTGCTGGCTTGGCCGCTGATGCTGGGCGCGGCCTTGCCGGTGCCGATCTATGCCCGCAATATCTGGATGATCTACCGCGACCGGCGGGCCGCGGCCTAACATCGGAACGGAGAGACCATGTTGCGCGCCTTTCCCAAAATGCTGATCGCGGTGATCCTGTATAACGCGTTGGTGTTCGGCGGCGGCGCTGTGCACCACCAGGCCGCCGATCTTCTGGCGCAGAATTTCCCGGTAACGGTGGTCTCCGGCGATGTGTGGAAGATTTCCGTGAGCGACGCACTGGTCGCCTTGTCGCTGGTGCTGCTGTTCATCGAAATCATCAAGGCCACCCGCACCAGCCGGCGCGAGATTCTCAATCACGCTTTGTCGACCCTGACCTTGATGGGCGCGGTGGCGGAATTCGCGGTGCTGAAAGGCTTCGGCACTTCCACCTTCTTCCTCATCACCGTAATGTGCCTGTTCGATGTGGTGGCTGGCTATACCGTCTCCATCGTTTCGGCCAAGCGCGATGTGGCGGTGGTGCCGCCTCAGGTTGACTGAACAAGCCGGGAAATAATGGCGGACAGAGAGGGATTCGAACCCTCGAACGGCTTTCACCGTTACACACTTTCCAGGCGTGCGCCTTCAACCGCTCGGCCACCTGTCCGCACTGGAAAAGGGGAGATACACGGCCCCGTCCACCCCCGCAAGGCCCGGTTAAGCCTTTCCTGCAAAAGGCTTTTCGGCCGTCCACGCCTTAACGCTGCGACTGCCCCGCCCCTACTTCGCCCTCGCCGCCTTGAACGACACCAGCTTCTTGTGCCGCTCGCACCAGAGCGAAAGCCGCACGCTTTTCAAACTGTCCCACAAGGTCAGCCGGCGGACCGCCTTCAACTCCGGATGCGCCGCCAGCACTTTCGGCAGGCGGTAATAGGGAATGCGGCTGTTGAGGTGATGGATGTGATGAATACCGATATTGCCACTGAACCAGCGCAGCAATCCCGGCAAATCGTAATAAGAACTGCCCGCCAGCGCCGCCTCCTGATGCGACCAGGTGCCGGTGTGGGCCCAGTAAACGTCCGCAAACTGGTGCTGCACGTAGAACAGCCACACGCCCATCGATGCCGCCAGCAGCATGATCGGCAGATGCACCATCACAAACGGGCCCACACCCACAAGCCAAATCATTCCCACCACGGTGAGGACAATGGCGGCGTTGGTCGCCATGGTGCTGATCCAGGGCCGCCAGCCGTCGCGCCATTGATGGAAAGGCAGCCGGTGTTGCAGCAGGAACATCCAGGCCGGCCCGATCACGAACATCACCGGGGGGCTGCGATAGCAGCGATAGAGCAAACGGCCCCACCACGGCTTGGCGCGATATTCCTCCACGGTCAGCAGGTCGATATCGCCGATGCCTCTTTTGTCCAGATTGCTGGAGGTGGAGTGATGGATGGCGTGGTTGCGCTTCCAGTAATCGAACGGCGTCAGGGTGAGCACGCCCAGCACGCGGCCCATCCAGGCATTCGCCGCGCGGTGGCGAAAAAAGGCGCCATGGCCGCAGTCATGCTGGATGATGAACAGCCGCACCAGCAGGCCGCCCGCCGGTATCGCCAGTAGAAGCGTCAGCCAGTAGCCAACGTCCAGCGAAAGCCACATCAGCGCCCAAAGAAGCACCAGGGGGATCACAGTGATTGCCACTTCGAACAGGGCGCGCCTGGTATCGGGCCGGCAATAGGGCAACAGGTCGGCAGGACGAAGCATTTCACGGCTTTGAGAGGAACCGCCGATCCCTAGCATTCTAATGGGGGGATTTCCAAGACAATCCGCTTTGGCCGCCAGCAATTCCGCTCACAGGGGCGGGGAACGTTCGACTGACGTGACCGGCCAAGCACCATCGGCAACCGGGCCGGTCGGCCGCATCAGGATTTCGCCGGCGCTATTGACCATCATGTGCTTGGTGGCGATGTCCTTCCATTGCCCGTTGGTCATGCAGACCCGCGGCCCAAACCGCAGGCGGTTTACGGTGAGCGGCACCGGCCTGCGGCAGGTCACGGCGTCCGGATTGCCGTCGCCATGGGGCTCCACCACCGTGGGACGTTCAAACACGCTCTTGCCGTCTGCACTCAAGTCCTTGCCGGTCAGGCTCAGCCGAACCCAGACGTCATTCTTCATGCAGATCTTCGGACCCATGCCTCCCCCCGGCAGCGCCTGGGGCGCACGGCACGTCACGCCACTGGGATCGCCCAAACCGCTGGGCGTGTCGGGCATCACCGGATAGGACGGATCGTCGGGAACCGCAAAAGCCGGTGTGGCAAAGAATGCGAATACAGCGAATGCTAAAACGCGCATGGCACCGCTCCTTCAATCGATGGCCGGATTATAACACCCGGGAAGAGCAAACTCTACAGCGCCGCGACTGGCCGTGAACGGCAGCGCCTTAAAACGTTAAGCGGCTGAACGCCAAAGATTTTGCGGCATCGCTGGACCAAAGGGCAATTGAGAAGTGGGCCGCGCTGAGTCCCACTCGCAATGGCGACAGGAGTTCCCATCATGCGCAAACCAGTCACGATTTCATTCTTCGGTGCTTTGGCAATGCTGGCGCCCAGTGTTCCCGCCATCGTGATCAGCGCTACACCGCAAGCGGCCAAGGCGCAAACCCAGGGCATGGAACGGCGCGACGAGCGGCGCGGCACGCGTCAGGACGCCAGAGATGCCAAGCAGGCCTGCAAGGCCGGCGATGAAAGCCGGGCCGAGTGCCGGCAGATGAAGCGCGACATGAAACAGGATGGCCGCCAGGATGACAGCGCGGCAACGGCTCCCGCGGCGCCCGGCAGCACAGCAACCGCTCCCACAACACAAGACACCACCGCTCCTTCGCCAGCGGCGCAATGACCACAAAAGCCTGAGCAAAATAGCGCTGGCTCCCTGACGGCTGCTGCGCCAGACTGTCTGCGCGCCCATCCCAAACAACAAAAACCGGGGAAGCGATGGCATCCAGGGGAATAATCCTCGTTGCGTTGTTGTTGGCCGCAGGTCCTGCGGTTGCACAAACACGCGCACCGCAACCCAACTGGTGGTCGGCGCCCGCTCGCGAGGATGGGCCGCCCCGTATTGTCTGGGCGGCGCGGCATAGTCCGGAAACACCCTATAGAGCACCCAACAAGCCGATCTGGCGCATCGCCGGCATCTTGAAGGCGCATGCGGGCAAAAAAAGCTGGGACCAGCCGGTGCTGCTGAACCGCGACTTTGACGGGCATTACATCTCCATGGCGCCGGGCGAGAAAAGCAAATGCCTGTTTTATGCCGACGACCGCGCCTTTGGCTGGGTCTATAGCGGGCAGGTCAAAGTGACCATCGATGGCCAG
>Ga0207683_10005341_pt1 | contig 11023 bp, 9 predicted proteins | sample KBSM73metaG_FD_184333 | JGI IMG/M metagenome (GOLD analysis project Ga0207683, IMG submission 184333) | Miscanthus rhizosphere microbial communities from Kellogg Biological Station, Michigan, USA - KBS M7-3 metaG (SPAdes) (version 2) | ecosystem: Host-associated > Plants > Roots > Rhizosphere >...
GGTTACGAAGGCTGGGAGGAAGACGCCGACGGAACGAAGTACTTCCTGTTTGGCTACATGAACCGGAACTGGGAAGAGGAACTCGACGTGCCGGCTGGCGCCGCCAACGGCTTCGCGCCAGGCAGCCCCGACCAGGGACAGCCCACGCACTTCCTTCCGCGTCGCAATCGTTTCGTGTTCCGGGTGAAGGTTCCCGCCAGTTTCACCACGAAGGACGAACTGGTCTGGACGCTCACGACCAACGGCGTCACCGAGAAGGCTTATGCCTCGCTGCGTGAGGACTACAAGGTCGACGACGTGGTGAAGGCCTCCGAAACCGGCGCGCTCGGGGCTGGATCGAGCAGCCCGGAGATTCGCGCGAACAAGCCGCCGATCGTCAAGATTGATGGCCCGGCGACCCTGACTGCCAAAGTCGGGAAACCCGTGGAGCTTGCTGTCCGTGTCACCGACGACGGCGTGCCGAAGCGGCGCGACCCAACCTCGCTGAGTGCTGGTTCGGCCGTCGGTCGAACCGGTGCGCCGCCCGACCCGGCCGTGGCTGCAGCGATCGCGGCGCGCATGCGCGCGTTCGTGACCGGTCCGCCGATCCGCATCACCGTTGGCAAGAACGTCGGACTGCACCTGTCCTGGTTCGAATACCGCGGACCGGAGAACGCCCAGGTCGTCATCACGCCGATCCAGATCAAGGCGTGGGAAGACACGCGCGCCGGTGCGAATTCGCCATGGGCGCCGATCTGGCTTCCACCCACGATGCCCGCCGATGGCCGCGTCACGGCGCAGGCGACGTTCTCCGAGCCTGGAACGTATGTGCTACGGGCGCTCGCCGACGATGGCGCGCTGACCGCCGGCCAGGACGTGACGGTTACCGTAACGAAGTAAATGCGGCGGAGCCGGTGGGGAAGGGCACGATGCCCTGCCCGCCGGCACCACACCCCCCACAGAGAGACCCGTTCATGTCGACGCCGACCTCCGAGCCCGTGTATGTCACCCACGGTCCCGTTCAACTGACCAGGCCACAACTAATTGGCACGCTGACAGGTCTGCTCCTGACCGCGCTGCTTGCGGCGATCGATCAAACCATTGTCGGCACCGCCGAACCGCGCATCATCGCGTCGCTGTCGGGATTCGATCGCTATCCCTGGGTCGCGACCATCTATCTGCTGTCGAACACGGTGTCTGTGCCGATCTTCGCCAGCCTGTCTGACCGGTTCGGGCGCAAGCCGTTCTTCATGCTTGGCGCCGCGCTCTTCGTGGTGGCCTCGGCGCTGTGCGGTGCGGCCGGCACACTGACGTTCATCCCGCTGGACGGGATGGGCCAGCTGATTGCGTTCAGAGGACTCCAGGGCATCGGCGCCGGCATGGCGAGCGGCGTCCTGTTCACCATCATTGGCGACATCTTCGCGCCTGCGGAACGCGGCCGTTACCAGGGCCTGTTTGCGGCGTTGTTCGGCGTGGCGGCTATTTTCGGGCCGACGCTCGGGGGATGGCTGACCGACAACTGGTCCTGGCGCGCCTGCTTCTACGTGAACCTGCCGTTCGGTGCGCTGGCTGTGGCGGCCACGTACTTCGGGTTTCCGCACATGAAGCCTCGTGGTTCCAGCAAATCTCTCGACTGGGCCGGGTTCGCGTCCCTGATCGGCACCGTGGTGCCGTTGCTGCTCGCCCTGACGTGGGCAACGCAGTACGGCTGGTCATCCACGCGCGTCGAATCGCTGCTGGTACTGTCGGCCGTCATGCTGGCGGTGCTCCTGCTGGTCGAATCGCGGGCATCCGAGCCGGTCATTCCATTGGAACTGTACCGGGATCCCGTGATCGCTGTGTGCGCCGTGGCAGCATTCACGCTCGGCGTGGGCATGTTCGGCACGATTATCTACCTGCCGCTCTTCATGCAGGGCGTCCTCGGCGCGTCCGCCACGCAGTCGGGCAACCTGCTGACGCCGCTCCTGATGGCCAGCATGGCCGGCTCGATCGTCGGCGGCCAGACCGTGTCGCGCACCGGTAGCTACAAGGTGATTGCCGTGGCGGGTTCGGTGATCATCGCGATCGGGATGGTGCTGTTTGCCCGAATGGGCGACGACACCGTGCGCAGCTACGTCGTCATGGCGATGGTCGTCGCCGGTGTGGGGATGGGACTGCTGCAGCCTGTCTATACCATCGCTGTGCAGAACGTGGCGCCGATCAGCCGGATGGGCGCGGCGACGTCGTCAACGATCTTTTTCCGATCGATTGGCAGCACGGTCGGCGTGGCGGCGTTCGGATCCATCATGCTCACGCGGTATCACGAGCAGTTCGCAGCGTCCGTTCCAGCCGGTGTACCGCAGGCCGCGCTCCCATACTTCTCGAATCCGCTGCTCCTGATGCAGATGCGTCCGCAGCTGGAACAGATGTTCGGCAGCATGCCGGGAGGTCTGCAGGTGATGCAGACGCTTCTCCTCAGCGTCAAGACATCGCTGTCACATGCGCTCGAGGGCATCTTCTTCTGGAGCGCGGTCATCATGTGTGCGTCAGTGGTGCTGCACATCATCCTGAAGGGCGTGCCATTGCGTGGCCGGGTGAAGGCAGAGGCTGTTGACGACGCGACCCCGGCTGTTGCGATCCATTAAGTGGCGTCGGGTCTTCAGACCCGACAGTCGAGCCCGGGTCTGACCAGCCTCCGCCAAGACAGGCGTCGGCGGAAGGCCCGAGGCTACTTCTCCAGGACGCGAATGAAGTAGTGCAGCGTCCTGCAGCTGATGCACTCGCCGTCGGGCACGTTCGGGCTGAGGATGATGACGCCTGAACCAGGTCGCACGGCCCGAAACGTGACGTCTCGACCCGAACGGCGGGTGCGGGTCAGTACATCCCGCCACGCACCATTGATCTCCGACGGCGCATAGATCGGATCAGCAGGGACGTGGAGAATGGCCAGTTGCCCGACGCGCAGAGTAGTGGTGTGCTCCACTTCGATTTGCAGCGGGACGTCGGCGCTCCTGGCATCGCCTGCAACAAGTAGCGCGACAACGAGCGCGAGGAAACCGAAGATTTTCGTCAACCGCTCCTCTCGGGGCCGCAATCGTGGCGCCCGGCGTGAACGAAGTCAAGGAAACGGGACGACCACGCCGTAACGCAGAAGGTCGTGAAGCCGGCCGCCAACACCCACTCGAAATGTCGCTCCCATGGAAGCCGTCCGGTTCGATAGCTCATGTGGCCGTCCCACAGCCGCACGATTTCTACGGCATGACCCGCGAGGGTGAGCGCCACCATCCCTGTGCTCGCCGCTGCCAGGGCCAGCACGACGACCGATAGCTGCCCGACCAACGGATGCTGGTCAGCCAGTCGATTCGACAGGCGATCGGCGACCAACCTGGCGAACCAGATGAACAGCGCGCCAGACGCAATCAGGACCAGCGCGTCGACCGCGACTGGCCGTTCGCCGCGCATCGCGGCCAGATCGTCAATCGCCACACTGTGTCGGGCGGCAACACCTGCGAGGAGCGCGTTGGTGCATTCACGCTGACGCAGGTGTTCGCCGTCTCGACCTTCAGCCTTCCGTCGGGAGTCGCCAAAGCGAACGCCGATCTCCTCGGCAAACTCGACATCGTTCCGCAGGTGCTGCCGGTCGATCGAGCGGGCCGGGTTCAGCGGGCGTGCCTCGTCCTGCGCAGACTCGCAATGCAAGTGCAGCCGGCTCGGTGGGACGACAGGGAATCCGCTCGCAAGGAAGACACTAACGATAAGGACCGCAACGGCGACGGCTATCGCCGACGCGACGGGTCGTTCCATCCCCGCATTCTACGCGCGCGAGATCAGGCGCTGGGGACAGGCTTTCGGCTTCGGACCTCAGGCTTCAGGCGGCATCGGCTCCAGGCCGATGCTGGGTCTGCAGCCGTCGTTGCCCAGAGCCTGAACGCCCAGAGCCCAGAGCCCAAAGGCGCGGGGAGTTCGCGTCGACGGCGGGCCGTAGTGCGCTCCGTCGCACGCGACAGACGGGCCCCGCAGGCGTGAGTTTCGGGGCGGAGTCCGCTTCAGCGCGACGACCCCGCCTGATAGCGCCGTGCCTGTTGCGTCCGCTGGTTTGTCAGCGTGAACGACCCGTCCTCTGACGCGGTCGCCTTGACCCAGTAGCCGGTCGACTCGTCGAGGTTCGCGATATTTGAGTCAGCCGCGTTCGTCACGCCCTCGTTCTGCGAGCGATGGAGCTGCCATACGTTCGACAGGCCGGGCACCTGCTCGAGCGACCGAAAGGTCGCCGCTCCGCCACCCTTGACCGCGCCGTTGTTGATCAGCGCGGCCCGGGGCTGGAATGCGTTGAGCACGGCCGGATAACCCGTATCGTTTCCCCCATGGTGGGGCGCCAGAAGCAGATCCACCGGCCCTAGCAAAGCCGAGGGGCAAACCAGTCGATACAGTGGTTCTCCCGAAAGGTCTCCCAGGTCGACGAACCGGAACGCTCCGTAGCGCAGGAAGAATCCGGTCGAGCGCGGGTTCTCCAGCGGTTCCCCAGGGGCGGGTGAGCTGGGCGGACAGGCTTTCGTCGGCTGACCACCTCCCAGCATCGCGGTGGAGATGACGTGGCCATCGCTGCTCACCCACTGGACGTCCAGCCCAGAGATGGGCAGCTTGCTGCCCAGTCCGGGAACGACGTGCGTCGCTTTGGCCCGAAGCCGCTGGTAATCGGCAAAGGCAGCGACAGCCGGCGGGTCCGAGCGGTCCACCAGCGTGTCGTGATCGTAGAACCGCTTGACCGGCACCCGCGCCGAGAGTTCGCTGACGCCTCCCATGTGGTCCATGTGGAAGTGGGTCAGGAGCAGGTGGTCGATCTGCGTTACTCCCGCGTCACGCATTGCGGCCATGATCCGCGCTGCATCGCGACCGCCTGATTGATATCCGGTATCGATCAGCAGCGACTCGCCGGACGGACTGACGATCAGCGTGGATTGGCCGCCCTCTACGTCGATGAAATAGAGGGTGACGACTCCGGGCGCGGCAGAAGTTCGCACCAGGAGCACCGCGAGAGCGAACGCCGCGACCAGGCCAGCACGACGCACACGTACCTCCAGTTGCTCTGCATCGAGCCGAGTTGACCACCGGAGTCGGCCGACTCGACCGCATGCCCAGCATACAATCGCACCGTGAGTCAGCGGCCTCCCTTTCGCCGCCGTGGATACCTCGACCACCGACGTGTTGTGGCGGCGGCGTTCTGGATTGTTTCAGCAGCGGTCGGCATCGCGGTGCTGTCGGCAATCCTCGCGATCTGGCAATTCACCGGCACTGACGCCTTGTGGCGCAGCGTGGCCACGTGTGCCGTGGTCGCAGCCGGTGTCCTCGCATTCGCATGGTTGAACATGCTCTTTGGCGAGGACTGGGAGGGCCAGGAATGAAATCGGCCGGTCGCAGCTGTTCGGCGCCTAGCCGATCAGGCCACGATTCCGCAGTTCCTGGACGACATCACCACTTCGATAGAACACGATCCGCAACCCCTGGGCCGACCTGTAGAGAATGTGCGTTGAGGCGAGCCTGAGATCAAACGCGTCGCCGCCTTCTGGTTCGAAGTGCCATTGCCAGTCGGCGGTGGCCAGGACGTAATGTGCGTCAAGCTGCTGCTCCTGCACACTCACCAGCGCCACCCCTCGACGACCGTGTTTGTCGAGCATGGCCCGCATCCTCGGAGCAACCGCGGCCAGTTGTTCCGGCGTCAGCACGCGCACACCGTCCGCTGATGCCGACATGAATGGTGACGCGAAAAATCTGTCGTGGCCGGATGCATCGCCGGACGCGGTGAACTGCTCAAAAGCAGCGAAGAATTCCTGGATGTTGTCCATCTGCGCTTGGACGGCTCCAGGCGACATCAGGTTCCCACGGGACGACGTACTGGGGGTCTTGCTCAAAGCAACGCGTCCCGCGGGTCGGAATCACACACCCGGGGAGCGGTAGCGGATCGCGTGACCTGCGGACCCGACCGGCCTCTGCCAGGACAATATGGTGGAAGACCCGACGCCACGACAGTGCAAGCCGACTCAAAATCCGGCGAAGACGCAGTTCAGAACCGACTGGACACGTCGGGTCCAGGCCTCGCGGCCCGTCCGCAGATGCGTATTCGTGGTCAGCGCGACGACGGCACCGCAGGCTGGATCGCAGACGAGCGCGCAGCCGCTTGCGCCGCCATGGCCAAACGTCCTGAACGATGAGAGGTCCGAGTACAGTCCAGGCGTCCGTTCCGTCTGCAGCGCGAAGCCGATGGCCCACGGAATGCGCACATCGGCCGCGTAGCCCTTCATCGACGGATGGGAGCCTGGTACGTATCCAGTTTGATCCGTGGTCATCGTGCGCACGGACGCCTCGGACAGAAATCGCGGCCCGCCCGGCATGAACATCGATCCGAAGCGCGCAAGATCCCTCGCAGTGGCGAAAACTCCGAAGGCGGGGTGCGCCAGGCCGCGCGCGTATGACGAGTTGTACATCTCGCCGTCAGTCCCCTCAGCGGGAGCGCCTCGAACGACGGCGATCCGTGCCTGAACGTCACGGGGCGGCGGAAAGAAGGTCTGGTGCAGACCTGCGGCGTCGATTACGTGCGAGCGTACAAGGTCTGCGAACGGCGTCGCCGTGACGACCGACGCGACGTGCCCGGCCACGAGGTAGTTGTAGTCGGCGTACCGCAGCTCGGTGCCCGGAGCAAATTGCAGCGGGCTGGCAAGAGCTTCCGCGACCAGTTCGTGCAGGGGCGTATGGGCAGTCAGACGCGCTTCCATCTCCGGCGACTCGTAGACAAGTCCCGCCGTGTGCGTCAGCAGGTGCCGGATCCGCATCTGCTCGCGGAAGTCCCCCGTGAAGCCCGGCAGCACCAGTGACACCGGCGTGTTCAACGTCAGCAGGCCGTCCTCGACCAGCCGCATGATCGCGGCCGCCGAATAGACCTTCGATATCGATGCCACCGGCCACAACACATCCGGGCCCGCCTGCAGTCCTGGCGCCGCGTCTCCGACGAACTGCTCGGTAACGAGGGCGCCGTCCTTCCAGATGACGAGGCCGGCTCCGGCTATCGCACCCTCGCGCACATAGCCGGCCAGCAGGCGCGCAGCGACGTCGCCGCTGTCTGGCCGGTCGTTCATTGGCACAGCGGAGGACGCGTTTCAGGTCGTGGTGTCAGGCCCATTGCACCTTCAAGGGCAGGTGCTTGATCCCCGCAATGAAGTTGGATCGCAGCCGTTCGACCGGTCCGTTCAGGCCGACGCCCGCCAACCGCGGAAGCAGTTCTTCGAGCAGCACCCGGATCTCCACCCGCGCGAGGTGTTCCCCGATGCACTTGTGCGGGCTCTTCAGGCCAAACGCCAGGTGATCGTTCGGTGACCGCCTGATGTCGAAGCGGAACGGATCGCGAAACTGCCGCTCGTCGTAATCGCCGGAGATGAACCACAGCAGCACCTTGTCACCCTGCCGGATGCGGCTTCCCGCGAGTTCAGTGTCGACGAGTGCTGTTCGGCGAAAGTGCATGGTGACCGTGCCCCACCGCAGGATTTCTTCAGTCGCGCTCGCCAGCAGCGAAGGGTCCTCACGAAGATTCGCCATCTGCTCCGGGTGTTCGATCAGCGCCAGCATCCCCGCCGCCATCGTGTAGCGCGTGGTGTCGTTCCCAGCGGCCACGAGGAGCGTGAAGAAATTCTTGAATTCATGTTCGGAGAGCGGCTCGCCGTCGCGCTTTGGCTTCAACAGCATCGAAATCACATCGTCGCCCGGATGCGCCCGGCGCAGGCTCGCCTGCTCCTCTGCGTATGCGAACAACGTGCTGCTCACCGGGCTGCGAAACGGCATCAGCCTGTACGCATCGGTATCCACAAGGCCGACCGGATGCGTCGTGAACTCGGGGTCGGTGTTCCCGATGAGCGCGTCACCCTGCTTGACTAGCCACGGGCCGTCCTCGTCCGGAATGCCGAGCATCTTCCCGAGCATGCGCATGGGGAGCTTTCGGGCGATGGCATCAACGAAGTCGAAGCATTCGTCGCCGCGCACGTCCTCGATGACTGAACGCGCGAGCAGGCGGATTCCCGATTCAGCCGCGCTGACTTCGCGATGGGAAAAGGGAGGCTGCACGATCCGCCGATACGTCGTGTGCTCGGGAGGATCCATTTCCATCATCGATCGACGCGCGAGCAGTTCCTCGTCGGTCATCTGCTCGAGCCGGATACCACGTGATGAGGAGAAGATCTTCGAGTTGTGGCTGGCGTAGACGATGTCGTCGTAGCGGGCGATGGCCCAGAAGCCGGATCCGTCCGCTTCATCCCACCAGCTGACCGGCGCTTCATCGCGCAACCGCTGGAACGTGCGATGTGGCACACCGCGCACGTACACGTCGGGATCGGCGATGTTCGCGTGGGTCTCCTCGTTGTCGAAGCGGGACTCCGGGGCCATCACGTCGCTCACAGGAAAGGCAGGTAGTAGTTCAGCTCCCAGTCGGTTACGGCCGCTGTGAATTTCTGCCATTCCGCGCGCTTGATGCTGAGGAACAACGCGGTCATTTCCTTTCCGACGGCCTCGGCGAGCTGCTGGTCTGCCTCGAGCGCGTCGAGAGCGGTGCCCAGGTTGTCGGGAACGTGCTGGTCCGTGCTCTGGTGTTCGAGGCAATCCTGCTCCTCAGGGGCAGGCGGGGACAGACTCTGCGTTACACCGAGACGAGCGGCCTGGAGGACAGCCGCAGTCGCGAGATACGGATTGGCCGCACCGTCGCTCATGCGGTGTTCGAGACGGGTGGCGGCGCCGCGCGCGTCGGGCACGCGCAGAGTGGCGCCGCGATGGTCGTAGCCCCAGTTGGCCCAGTACCCGGCCAACTGTCCCGGACGAAGGCGCTTGTAGCCGTTGACCGTCGGTACGCACAGCGCGGCCATCCCGGAGTGGTGCGCGATCAGTCCCGCGATGCATTGCCTGGCGAGGCACGACAATCCGTCGGGTGCGTTTCCATCAGCGAATCGATTGGCGCCGTCCCGATCGAGCAGCGAGAAGTTCACGTGCATGCCGCTGCCGCTCCGGTCGGCGAACGGCTTACCCAGGAACGTGAGCAGCAGTTCGTGCCGTGCCGCGATCTCGCGAGCCATGACCTTGAACAGGAAGATGTTGTCGACGGCCTGCAGCGCATCGTCGGACGCGAGTGTCAGCTCGAATTGGGGTGCGTCGAACTCGGAGTTCACGGATTCGACCGGCAGGCCGCATTGCGCCGCCGTGCTCATGATTTCGTCGAACAGTCCCACCGGATCGACCGACGCCCCCGTCCCGTATACGAACGCTCCTGGCGTATCCCATGCGCGCCAGCCGCCACGGCCATCGGGCTGCATGACGTAGGCTTCGAGCTCGATGCCGACGACGGCGCGGTATCCCAGAGCATCCCAGTCCGCAACGGCTCGACGCAGGACGTGCCGCGGCGAAATCGCCAGCGGCTCGCCCTGGAATTCGAGATCGGCCACGACGACACCGGTGCCGGCTTCCCAGCCCTGGCGCACGGACTCCGAGGCGTAGACCGCCGTACAATCGGGCAAGCCTTCCAGCATCTTCGAGCCGGGCGCCGGCGTCATCGTCCGGTCGAAGTTCAGCGCGAACGTTCCGATGCAGTGATGCACATGGGTGGTCGCGTGCGCAGCGGGCAGGTACTTTCCGCGCGCCAATCCGAGGTGATCGGGAAACAGGACGCGAAGCCTTTGGTAGTCGCTCATCTCCGTCCTCATGCCAGGCTGTCGTGAACGGCCGCCCCGAGCCTCCGCAGACCATCGTCTATCTCGTTGTCAGTGGAGGTGAGTGGCGGAAGGAGCCTGACCACGTTCTTGAAGGGGCCCGCCTTCAGCAGGAGCAAGCCTCGTCGCCGCGCGTTGTCGATGATGCGGTCGGCCAGCGCCGCGTCGGGTTGCTGCGTTCCGCGATCGACGACCAGTTCGATCGCGAGCATGCAGCCAAGCCCGCGCACGTCGCCGATGGCCGGTACGTTTTCTTGCAGAGCCAGCAGCCCGGTCCGCAGCGTCGAGCCGATCGCGGCGGCGCGTTCGACGATTCCCTCTGTCTCGAAAATGTCGAGAACCGCCAGCGCAGCTGCACACGCGACGGGGTTGCCTGCGTAAGTGCCACCCAGGCCTCCAGGAAGCGGCGCATCCATCACCTCCGCCTTGCCGACGATAGCGGACAGGGGCAGGCCGCCGCCAAGGCTCTTTGCGAGGGTGATGAGATCGGGCTGGATGGCTGCGTGCTGGTAGCCGAACATCCGCCCGGTTCGTCCGAACCCGGTCTGGACTTCGTCGGCAATCAGGACGATGCCGTGATCGGCCGTGAACGCGCGCAGTTGCTGCAGGAATTCGAACGGCGCAGGAATGAACCCGCCCTCGCCGAGTTGCGGTTCGATGATCACGGCCGCGATCTGGTCGGGCGCCACCTGGGTGGCAAGCAGACCGCGGAAGGCGTCGAATGCCCTGGCAGCGGTCCACCCTCGGTACACGTCCGGGTACGGCGAATGGTAGACGCCCGCGGGAAGCGGACCAAAGTTCTGACGGTAAGCCGCGTTGGAAGCGGTCATGGCCAGCGCCAGGAACGACCGGCCGTGAAACGCACCGTCGAACGCCACAATCGCCGACCGATTCGTAAAAGCGCGAGCGATCTTGACGGCGTTCTCCGTCGCCTCCGCCCCGGTCGTCAACAGCATGGCCTTGCGCCTCGGCGCTGCCTGGTCGCCCGCGAGGGCGCACAGGCGTTCGCACAGCTCCACGTAACCGCCGTAGGTGGCCACCTGGAAACAGGTGTGCATCAGCCGATCGAGCTGGCTGCGCACGGCGTCGACAACGCGAGGGTGCCGATGCCCGATGTTCAGCGTGCTGATGCCGCTGGCGAAGTCGAGATACTCGTGGCCATCCTCGTCCCAGACCCGGCTGCCTTCTGCGCGTGCGATGGCAATCGGGTGGGTCACTGCAACGCCGCGAGCAACTGATCGCTCGCGCCTGGCGGTCCACGAGTCAGTCGAAGGTCCGACCGTCATGGTTCATGCTCCTGTTGCGAGCCTCGCGGCAGTTGCGCGGTG
>Ga0207683_10005343_pt1 | contig 11018 bp, 9 predicted proteins | sample KBSM73metaG_FD_184333 | JGI IMG/M metagenome (GOLD analysis project Ga0207683, IMG submission 184333) | Miscanthus rhizosphere microbial communities from Kellogg Biological Station, Michigan, USA - KBS M7-3 metaG (SPAdes) (version 2) | ecosystem: Host-associated > Plants > Roots > Rhizosphere >...
TCTGGCGACGGAGGGGCGGACGTTCCCGCCGTGGCTGGGACCGGAACAGCACCCGTGGCCGGTGGGGTGGGGGCTCCTTGGCTGACGGAGGGGGCGGGGCCCGGCGTCGGCGGAGCCGCGTCCTGTCCGGGGACCTGGCTTTGAGACGGCGGCTGAGACGGTGGTTGGGGCGGCACGGGGTCCGACGTCGGCGCTGTGCTGCCCGGGGGAGTCGCTCTCGGCGCCGGGGAAGCGGACGGTGGGCCCGGCGTCGGTGAGGCGGGGCAGATCTTCACGGGAAGAAGGCCGGCAGACTTGCAGGGCGCAGCCGCCGCGGGCAGCGCAACGACCAACGGCGAGACCGCGAGCAGCAGGGCCACAGCGGATGCGTACGAGGCCTTCCGGGTGGAGTTCATCCCTACCATCGTAGGGTTCCACCGCCGGCAGCCGGGGAATCCTGGCCTTTGCGTGTCTCCTTAGCCCGGGCAAGGTCTGCGCTCAGCAAACCATCGCCACTGTGGACCAAGAATCGGTAGGGTGAGCCATGAGCACCGGGCAGCGACAGCGAGCCCCGTTCCCCGCCAAAGACCCCAAGCATCCGGAGATCTGACTCATGCCGACCACTGAGGGCCGCAAGCGAATGGAACCGCGGATGACTCGCGGCTCCTGGAAGTTCAGCGCCTGGTCCGCCGCCGGCCGCACAGCTGACCTGGCATTCACCGCGGCAAGGATCTCCAGCGGCGGCCCTGGAGGGCAAGCACAATGGTCCAGGCGATCGGAACCAACGGGGAGGCGGACTCACCCAGGAATGCGAGGACCGCAAAGACGATCCAGAGCCCACCGGCGATGACGGAGAGTACGACAAGCGCCTTGCGGGTCATCACGAAGGCGGGCATGTCGACACCTTCGGATCGCAGGGCACGGGTTTCAGCGGCTGCTCCCCGGATCAGGGGGACGAAGCTCGCATGGGCCAGCGGCCGGTCGCAGGGCCTTCCACTCCGGGCGCTCAGGTCGAGGTCAGGAGCTCTCCCAGTATTTATCGCCCACAGCTTCGAGATACAGGGTCAGGAACTCGGACAGCGTCGACGCCGCCAGTGGCCAGTCACTGCGCGGGTCCAGGGGCTGTGCGACCAAGACGCCGCCGTTGGCTTCCAGTACCAAGAGGTCCGTGTCGCCAAGGAACTCGCCGATGACTGCGTCGCTCGGCACAAAGTCTTTCGGTCGGCTCGCTCGCTCGGCGTTGGTGCGCGCTGCCGCCGTCGCAGGTTCCAGAATGTGGAGGCCCCATTGGCCGTAGTCGATGTCCTGGAACAGCCACGCCTCGCGACTTGATAGCCAGAGTTCCTCCAGCCCGGGCAAAAGTGCGTGGGCGGCCCAAGCCCCTGAGACTTCGTCGAGGGAGGCTCCTGGCTCCACCTTGCTGGCGAGCCGGAATGGGTTCGACCCGACTCCGACTCCGTCGCGAGGCTCGGTCCAGTTACGATACGGATCGAGGGCAGCATTTACGGTCGGCATCAGTAGTCCCTCCACCACGCGTTGGGCTGGGTCCGATGCTCGTCCAGCGGAGTCCGCACCAGGCTCGTCAGCCTCACTGGCCCGTGACTTTGATTCCGGCGACCGCCCCGGTCCAGGCGCCGGTCGGGTCCGGGCGGGTCAACTGGGCGCTGACGTAGCCCTTCTGCAGTTGGACGACCTGCGATTGGATTCGCGAGCAATCGACCTCGAACACCGTGTGCTCTGTTCCGCCCAGCGAGTTCTGGGAGAGGAAGATCTGGGCATGCGGGATGCCCACGCAGGCCGCGGTGACTGTGTGCGGACCGGCGGCCGTCACCGTTGCGGCTTTGGTGAAGCCAACCCCTGGCCCGTCCGCCGGACCGGCGTCGGAGAGGACCACGGACCCTGGCGCCTCGGCCAGACGCTTGTGCAGTTCGGCGTAGTTGTTCGCTTCCACGCCCAGCACCCCCGGATCTTTGGTCGGGGCGGCGGGCGCCGGGCGGCGGCTTTGCCCGGCCGCCGTCGGCCGCGGATCGCCCTCGTCCTCGTAGGCGCAGGACGCCAAACTACCGGCGAGCAGCAGGCCAACAACGTATGCCGCAGCGCAGCGGACTGTATTCGTTCCCCCAGGACCAGACATGGGCCGAGTCTACGGTCAGTGCCCTGAATGGCAAGTCATCCCGGCCCGGCCGGTCGGGCATCCTTCGCCAACCTGATTACGAGTCTGGTCTGCGCAGCAGCCCGCATCCGGCCCGCTACGGCGTCGTCGCCGGCTCCTTTTCGCCAACAAAAAAGAAACCCCGCCTCGCAGGCCGCTAAGCCTGCGAGACGGGGTTTCTTGCTGGTGCACCCCCCGGGACTCGAACCCGGAACCCATTGATTAAGAGTCAATTGCTCTGCCAGTTGAGCTAGAGGTGCATCTGTTGTTTTCGTTCACCGGGGCTTTTTATTTCCCGCGTTGTTCTCCGCAACGACATGAAACTCTACACGAGATTGGCTGTCGTGTGAAATCGAGGGGCGCGGGATGGTCCAGGTCAGCCGGGGAGGTTCAAAATCAGCGCGAAATCAGGGTTTTGCCCATTGCTGAGGAGCCACAGGCGCCCGTCAGGAGCGAGTGAAACGTTGCGCACCCGGCCGTACTTTCCTGTGAAATAGCTCACAGGATCTCCGGCGAATTCGCCGTTGAGGGGAACGACCCAGAGTCGTTGACCGCGCAGGGCGCCGAGGTAGGCGGTGCTGCCAACAATTTCAAGTCCGCTGGGGGAAGATTCCGCCGTCGACGGCCACACCACTTTGGCGTCCAGGAAGCCGGGGCGGTGCGGGGCGCCGGTCACCTCGGGCCAGCCGTAGTTGCCGCCCGGCACGATCAGGTTGAGCTCGTCGTTGACGTCCGGGCCGAATTCGCTGGCCCACAGCCGGCCCGCGCTGTCCCAGGCCAGTCCCTGGACGTTCCTGTGGCCGAAGCTGTAGACGGGGTTATCCCCAAACGGGTTTCCCGGTGCCGGCCTGCCATCCGGAGTGAGTCGGAGGATCTTTCCGCCCAGCGCCGCGCGGTCCTGCGGCTGCTCCCGGCGCTGCGAATCGCCCGTCCCCACATACAGGAAACCATCGGGCCCAAAGCGGATCCGGCCGCCGTTGTGCGTGCCGGCCTTGGAAATGCCGGTGAAAACCGGTTCCAAGGCACCGAGCTCCAGCCGGCCGCCACGTTCCTCCAGCCGCATGCGGGCGATTCTGTTGTCCGCCGCCGCGGTGAAGTAGGCGTAGAGGTAACGGTCCGACGCGAAGTTGGGCGAAAGGGCAAGGCCCAGGAGGCCGCCTTCGCCGCCGGGCACGACGCCGGGCACCTTGCCGACCGTACCGAGCTGTCCGTCTTTGATGGTCCTGAGCAGTGCTGTGTCGCGCTCGGAGATGACCGCGGTGCCGTCGGGTAGATGGACCGTGGACCACGGCAGTTGCAGCCCATTAACCCGGCCCGCAATCGTGGGCTCACCCGCTGCCCCGGCCGTACCCGCTGCGCCGGTGGCAGTGCGGTCTCCCGGCTGAACCACGGGCGAGGTTGAGCCGCCGGTACAGGCACTCAGGAAAAACACGGCAACGGCCAGCGCGGTGGCCCGGGCCACCGCACTGAAGAAGAAGCGCCTGCCACCGAAGCGCCTGCCGGTAATGCGGACGAGCATCAACGGACGCGATGAGAACGGATGGGTCGGCCGACCGGACTGCCGGCTACTGCCGTGTCCGGCGCGGCGGCCGAAACCCGGCTGCTTCGGCGTGGGCCGGGGAGGCAAACCACACCTCAGCCCGGGTTTCTTCATACGCCGGGCTGGTCTCGTCGTGGTAGATCATCGACGAGGCATTGCCCTTGACTGTGAAACCCTCAGGGCCGCTTCCGTCGGCGGCCGGAGCCGCTGACCCCTCGCCGTAGGGCTGCTCAGTGGCCAAATGGCCGGTGGGCTCGGCCGTTTGGCTGGCGGAGGCCCCGGCCCCTGCCGGCGAGGCTGCCATCTGCGTCGTTTCCGTGTCGCCGGGACCCGTGGGCTGTGTCCCGGCGTCGGGTAGTCCGGGCATCGCCGTGCCGGTGCCGGTATCAACGCCAGTGCTGGTTGAAGTGGCCGTGCCGGTAACGGTGTTCTCGTCGTCGACTGGTTCCGCGGCTGCCGATTCGGCCCCGGGCAGAGTCGGCGCGTGGGGCTCAGTGTATTCCGGGTGGTGGACGGGCAGGCCCGCCGCGCCAGTCTCCGCAGCACCGCCAAGCTCGGCGGCCGTCACAGCGTGCGCACCGCGGGCCGGCTCAGCGTGGGCCGCGGCGGTGTGTGTCTCCGCCGGCGGGGCGGTCTCGGACCACTGGGTCTCCCACTCGGCATTGCCCGGGGCGCCCGTTGTTTCCGGGGCGGCCTCGGCGCCCGGCTCGATGGTCGGGGCGGCGGTGGCCGCTGCGGGCCCGGTCGCCTCGGGGGCAGCCGTGGCCTCCCTGGCCGGTGCGTCTGGCTCAGGCGCAGACGCTGCACCGGGCGCGGCCATCGCGGCCCCGGCGGCCGCCGTCGGACCGGCGGCACCCCCGGCCGCCGTCGGACCCGCGGCCGCGGCCGCTGCCGGGCCAGCCGGACTGGTGGCCGCCGTCGAACTGGCCGCCGAACCGCTCGCCGTCGCCGCGCCAGGCACTGGCGTCGCATCGGCAGGGGTGCCAGAAGAAATGCCGGCCGAGGTGCCGGTGCTGGTGCCTGCAGCGGATGAGGAATCTGCGCCCGGGCGGCTCTTGTTGCGGTTCAGCAGCCGCCAGACCACAGCGACCACCACGATGATGACAAGGAGCCAGACGATCCAGTCCATAGCAGAGCCTTTCAGTCCGTATTCAGCCCATGAGGCATGGTTGCCGATGCTTGACGTTACGTCCGGGCAAAGCCGGCTGTCCACCCTCCCGGCGGCCAAATGCCGGGCATTCCTGGAGCGGATCCCCGGCCCGGTGAGCAACCCGGAACCGGAATCAAACCCGGCCCGGCGTGTAGCCTCGCCTCATGGATTTCAAGCGACTGCAGATTCTGCGTGAACTCGCCGGCCGCGGGACCGTAGGCGCCACGGCCGAGGCCATGAAGGTCACGCCATCGGCAGTGTCGCAGCAGCTGAAGACCCTGCAGGAGGAACTGGGCGTCGTCCTGGTGGAGAAATCCGGCAGGGGAGTGCGCCTTACCGAGGCAGGGCTGGCCATGGCCGGCGCCGCCGCCGACGTGTCGACGGCCATGGCCCGGGCGGAAGCAACCATCGACACGTACCGGCGCGGCTGGCAGACACGGGTGGTGGCAGCCTTCTTTCCCAGCGCCGCGGAGATGTTCCTGCCGGGCATGCTGCACCGGGTCAAAGCCGTCGAGGGGCTCCGGTTCGAGGCGCACTTCGAGGACCCGGGCGTTGCCGGGTTCGCCGGGCTGACCGCGGACTACGACATCGTCCTGGCGCACAGCGTCGACGGTCCGGAAGTCTTCGGCGGCCAGGGCCTGACGGTGGTGCCGCTGCTGGACGAACCCCTGGACGTGGCCTTGCCGGCCGGGCACGCTTTGGCCGGCAAAGCCACACTGTGCGCCGAGGACGTCGTCGGCTTTCCGTGGATGGGAGTCCCCGAGGGCTTTCCGTTCGACACTGTGCTGCGCCAGATCGAGGTGCGGGCCGACTCACAGGCGGTCCGGGCCCAGCAGTTCCCGGATCTGCGGGTCCTGGAAGCCCTGGTCAGCGCCGGGCACGGGCTGAGCCTGCTGCCGCGGTACACGGCGGTCAGCAACCAGGGCCGGGGGTTCGTCCTGCGCCCGCTCGAGGGCGTGAAGGCCAGCCGGAGCATCGTGGCGCTGGCCCGTCCGGACGTCGCGGCCCGGACCACCATCCAGCAGGTCCTGGCGATGCTCAAGGCCGAGGCCCAAGGTGTCGCCGAGGCCCCGGAACTGCGTGACGCGGCTCACCGGGCCTAGGTCAAAGGGGGCCCCGGTTTCATGATGTGAGACGAGAGTCCACTATTTGATCGAAATATTCCCGGTTTTCCGCTTAACGCTCCGTTCTTGGGTCGTTGGCGCCTGTGGCAGAGCCCTAGACTTTGAGCCATGAGTCAGGACACCCAAACAGCAGCAGACACCAAGCCGGACATCAAGCCCCGCAGCCGGGTCGTTACCGATGGAATCCACGCCGCCCCCGCGCGCGGCATGTTCCGGGCGGTCGGCATGGGCGACGACGACTTCGCCAAGCCGCAGATCGGCGTGGCGAGCTCGTGGAACGAGATCACCCCCTGCAACCTTTCGTTGAACCGGCTCGCCCAGGGCGCCAAGGAAGGCGTCCACGCCGGCGGCGGGTTCCCCATGCAGTTCGGCACCATCTCCGTCTCGGACGGCATCTCCATGGGCCACGAGGGCATGCACTTCTCCCTGGTGTCCCGCGAAGTCATCGCCGACTCAGTCGAGACGGTCATGCAGGCAGAGCGGATCGACGGCTCTGTGCTCCTGGCCGGCTGCGACAAGTCGCTGCCGGGCATGCTGATGGCCGCTGCCCGCCTGGACCTGGCCGCCGTGTTCCTCTACGCCGGCTCCATCATGCCCGGCTGGGTCAAGCTCGAGGACGGCTCCGAAAAGGAAGTCACCCTCATCGACGCGTTCGAGGCCGTCGGTGCGTGCGCCGCCGGCAAGATGAGCCGCGAGGACCTGGACCGCATCGAAAAGGCAATCTGCCCGGGCGAGGGCGCCTGCGGTGGCATGTACACCGCCAACACCATGGCCTGCATCGGCGAGGCCCTGGGCATGTCCCTGCCCGGCTCCGCCGCACCGCCCTCCGCGGACCGCCGCCGCGACGCCTTTGCGCACAAGTCCGGCGAAGCCGTGGTCAACCTCCTGCGCCTGGGCATCACCGCCCGCGACATCATGACGCGCAAGGCGTTCGAGAACGCGATCGCCGTCACGATGGCCTTCGGCGGTTCCACCAACGCCGTGCTGCACCTGCTCGCGATCGCCCGCGAAGCCGAGGTGGAGCTGACGCTGGAGGACTTCAACCGGATTGGCGACAAGATCCCGCACCTGGGCGACCTCAAGCCCTTCGGCCGCTACGTGATGACCGACGTCGACAAGATCGGCGGCGTGCCGGTGATCATGAAGGCACTGCTCGACGCCGGCCTGCTGCACGGTGACTGCCTCACCGTCACCGGCAAGACCGTGGCCGAGAACCTCGCCGCGATCAACCCGCCGGACCTGGACGGCAAGATCCTGCGCGCACTGGACAACCCGATCCACAAGACCGGCGGCATCACCATCCTGCACGGCTCGATGGCCCCGGAAGGCGCCGTCGTCAAGAGCGCCGGTTTCGACGCCGACGTCTTCGAGGGCACGGCCCGCGTGTTCGAACGCGAACAGGGCGCGCTCGATGCCCTGGACAAGGGTGAAATCCACAAGGGCGACGTCGTTGTGATCCGCTACGAAGGCCCCAAGGGCGGCCCCGGCATGCGCGAGATGCTCGCCATCACCGGCGCCATCAAGGGCGCGGGCCTGGGCAAGGACGTCCTGCTGCTGACCGACGGACGGTTCTCCGGCGGAACCACCGGCCTGTGCATCGGCCACGTCGCGCCGGAAGCCGTCGACGGCGGCCCCATCGCGTTCGTCAAGGACGGCGACCGGATCCGCGTGGACATCGCGGCGCGCACCTTCGACCTCCTGGTCGACGGCGCCGAGCTCGAGGCCCGCAAGGTCGGCTGGGAGCCGCTCCCGGCCAAGTTCACGAAGGGCGTGCTCGCCAAGTACGCCAAGCTCGTCCACAGCGCCTCCACGGGCGCATACTGCGGGTAGTGCCTTCCCTGGGTGGACGGCGCTGAGCGCCGTCCACCCAGGTAGGACCAGCTAGTGGACACCGTTGTCCAAATAGTGAGACACGGGCCGGGCTCGTTGACACCCGTCTCACTCAGAGGGAAAACTGAACGCATGATCGAGATCGTTACAGCCGGAGCCACTGAATTTGAGTGCACTGCAGTCGAGAGCGCTGCAGGTGTTTCCGTCGTACTTACCAAGCGCGTGGCTCATTAGCCTTCACTGGTAACGAACCGTCACGCGCAACCCCTCGAAGAGCCCGCCGGCTGAGGGGTTTTTTTATTTCCCGCAGCACCAGCCGCACCACCAGAACAAAACCAGTAGTTCCACGATCACCGAAGATCCACAAAGGAAGAGTCCGATGAGCAAAGGATCGCCGATCAGCCCCTCGCTGATGGCCACCAAGTCCACTGGAGCCCACAAGGCTCCGGAACGCGTCGAACGTCCGGCTGACGCCGGCGTCGACTCTGCTGCCGTCTCTCCTGTCCTCGGACCGAACAACGTCGTACCCCCGACGGTCATGACCGGTTCGCAAGCAATTGTCCGCTCGCTCGAAGAACTCGGCGTCCAGGACATTTTCGGTTTGCCCGGTGGCGCGATCCTGCCCACCTACGACCCCTTGATGGCTTCCAAAATGAACCACGTTTTGGTCCGTCACGAACAGGGAGCCGGCCACGCCGCGCAAGGCTACGCCATGGTTACCGGACGGGTTGGCGTGTGCATCGCCACCTCGGGCCCGGGTGCCACCAACCTCGTTACCGCCATCATGGACGCCCACATGGACTCCGTGCCGATAGTGGCCATTACCGGCCAGGTCTCCAGCGGGGTGATCGGCACCGACGCATTCCAGGAAGCGGACATCGTCGGGATCACCATGCCGATCACGAAGCACTCCTTCCTGGTCACGGACCCCAACGACATCCCGCATGTGATGGCCGAGGCGTTCCACCTGGCGTCCACCGGACGCCCGGGACCGGTCCTCGTGGACGTCGCCAAGGACGCCCAGCAGGGCCAGATGACGTTCTCCTGGCCGCCCAAGATCGATCTCCCGGGATACCGGCCGGTGGTGCGCGGCCACAGCAAGCAGGTCCGCGAGGCCGCCCGGCTCATTTCCGGTGCCAGCAAGCCCGTGCTCTACGTCGGCGGCGGAGTGGTCAAGGCCCACGCCTCGGCCGAGCTGCGTGAACTGGCCGAGCTGACCGGCGCCCCCGTGGTGACCACCCTGATGGCGCGGGGCGTGTTCCCGGACTCCCACCCGCAGCACGTGGGCATGCCGGGCATGCACGGCACGGTTTCCGCCGTGACAGCCCTGCAGCAGTCGGACCTGCTGATCACCCTTGGCGCCCGGTTCGATGACCGCGTGACCGGCATCCTGAAGTCCTTCGCCCCGAACGCCAAGGTCATCCACGCCGACATCGATCCGGCGGAAATCTCCAAGAACCGCACGGCCGACGTCCCGATTGTCGGCTCGGTCAAGGAGATCATCCCGGAGCTGACCGAGGCCCTGCGCCTGCAGTTCGAAGCCTTCGGCACCCCGGACCTGACCACCTGGTGGGCCTTCCTTAACAACCTCAAGGAAACCTACCCGCTCGGCTGGACCGAACCCGAGGACGGCCTCAGCGCACCGCAGCGCGTCATCGAACGCATCGGCGCCCTGACCGGTCCCGAAGGCGTCTATGTCGCCGGCGTCGGACAGCACCAGATGTGGGCCTCACAGTTCATCAAGTACGAACGCCCGCACGCCTGGCTCAACTCCGGCGGCGCCGGCACCATGGGCTACGCCGTGCCGGCGGCCATGGGCGCCAAGGTGGGCGAACCGGACCGCGTGGTCTGGGCGATCGACGGCGACGGCTGCTTCCAGATGACCAACCAGGAACTGGCCACCTGCGCGATCAACAAGATCCCCATCAAGGTCGCCATCATCAACAACTCCTCCCTCGGCATGGTCCGGCAGTGGCAGACCCTCTTCTACGAGGGCCGCTACTCCAACACCGACCTGAACACGGGACACGACACGGTCCGCATCCCGGACTTCGTCAAGCTGGCGGACGCCTACGGCTGCGCTGCCTTCCGGTGCGAACGCGACGAGGACATCGACGCCACCATCCAGAAGGCACTGGAGATCAATGACCGCCCGGTGGTCATCGACTTCGTCGTGAGCCCCAACTCGATGGTGTGGCCGATGGTCCCCGCGGGGGTCAGCAACGACCAGATCCAGGTTGCCCGCAACATGACCCCGGAATGGGAAGAGGAGGACTGAACATGACCCGCCACACATTGTCCGTTCTGGTCGAAGACAAGCCCGGTGTGCTGACCCGCGTCGCCAGCCTCTTCGCCCGCCGGGCCTTCAACATCAATTCCCTGGCCGTCGGCCCCACCGAGGTCCCGGGCATGTCCCGGATGACCGTGGTGGTCGACGCCGATGGCGAGCTGATCGAACAGGTCACGAAGCAGCTGAACAAGCTGGTCAACGTGATCAAGATCGTCGAGCTCACCTCCGAATCTTCCGTACAGCGTGACCACATCCTGGTCAAGGTACGTGCGGATGCCGCAACACGCCTGCAGGTCACCCAGGCTGCAGACCTGTTCCGCGCTTCAGTGGTCGACGTCTCCACAGAGTCGGTGGTCATTGAGGCAACGGGCCACCCCGAGAAACTCACAGCACTCTTGTCAGTGCTTGAGCCATTCGGCATCCGCGAAATCGTGCAGTCCGGCACCTTGGCCGTTGGGCGGGGATCCCGCTCCATGAGTGACAGGGCCCTCCGCAGCGCGTAACACCGCCGGAGCCGCCCCGTTGTACCGCAGCACCACAGACAATATCTACGAAGAATCCACTCAAAAGGAGACACCCCAGTGACTGAAATGTTTTACGACGACGACGCCGACCTGTCGATCATCCAGGGCCGCACCGTCGCCGTCATCGGTTACGGCTCCCAGGGCCACGCCCACGCCCTCAGCCTCCGCGATTCCGGCGTTGACGTCCGCGTCGGCCTGAAGGAAGGCTCGAAGTCCCGCGCCAAGGCCGAGGCCGAGGGCCTGCGGGTCCTGAACGTTGCCGACGCCGTCGCCGAGGCCGACCTCATCATGGTCCTGACCCCGGACCAGGTCCAGCGCCACGTCTACGCCGAGGACATCGCCCCGAACCTGCAGCCGGGCGACGCCCTGTTCTTCGGCCACGGCTTCAACATCCGCTACGGCTACATCCAGCCCCCGGCCGACGTCGAC
>Ga0207683_10005344_pt1 | contig 11017 bp, 8 predicted proteins | sample KBSM73metaG_FD_184333 | JGI IMG/M metagenome (GOLD analysis project Ga0207683, IMG submission 184333) | Miscanthus rhizosphere microbial communities from Kellogg Biological Station, Michigan, USA - KBS M7-3 metaG (SPAdes) (version 2) | ecosystem: Host-associated > Plants > Roots > Rhizosphere >...
AACCGGGTCGGCGTCCGGGCCGCCGCCGCGACCGCCGTCCGCGGCCCGATGCTGCTGTCGGCCGCTGCGGGGCGGCTGCCCGACGGGGACGACCAGATCGCCCTCGGCGCCTCCACCCTGCGCACGGTCGGCTCCCGGATCGGCGCCCTGGTCCAGGTCACCGCGACCGCTCCCGACGGGCGCGTGCACGCCGCACGGTTCCGCGTCGTCGGGCTGCTCCCCCTTCCGACCGACTTCGGCACCGGGGGTATCGGCACCGGAGCGGCGATGACAACCGCGGCGTATGAAAACCTCGTGTGCCCGCCCTCGCCCGGGCGGCCCCAGTGCCGCGCGGCCCTAGCGCGTTCGGGCGAACTGGCGCTGGTGCGGGCCGCCCCGGGCCCGGCGGGTGCCGCCGCGCTCGCCCGCCACGTCGCCAGGCACCAGGACAACGTCGACCCGCCCACCGTGCCCGCGGCGCTGGTGAACTTCGGCGCCTCGGCCGCCTTCCCGCTGCTGATCGGCGGCGTCGTGGCCGTGTGCGGCCTGGCCGCGCTGGCCCACCTGCTGGTCGTCAGCGTGACCCGGCGGCGCACCGAGACCGGGCTGCTACGGGCCCTCGGCATGGTCAGGCGGCAGCTCGCGGCGGTCGTATTCTGGCAGGCCACCACCGTCGCGGTCATCGCGATCGCGGCCGGGATCCCGCTCGGCATCGCGGCCGGGCGGGCCATCTGGCGCGCGTTCGCGATCAGCCTCGGGGTGGTGCCGGTCCCGGTGGTGCAGGCCTGGCTCATCGTGGCGCTCGCGGCCGGCGCCCTGCTCGCCGCCAACGCGCTCGCCGCCGTGCCCGCGATGAGCGCGGCCAGGTCCCGGCCCGGTCAGCTGCTCCGGACCGAGTGAGACACCGGGGAGGGGACGCGCATGGGGGGTGACCGCAGTGGCCGTCGTCGGCATGCCTTCAGCTCACTGGCGGGTAACACGGCGCTGCTGCGCGTGCTGGCGGCGTACCTGCTGTTCATCCTGACCGAGTACGCGGTGTGGATCGCGATGCTGGTGTTCGCCTACAACCGGGGCGGGACCGCGGTCGCCGGGCTGGTCGCGGTGGCGCAGCTGGCGCCGGCCGCGGTGGTGGCCCCGGTGGCGGCCTCGCTCGCCGACCGGCGGTCACCGGTGGTCATGCTGGCCGGCGGGTACCTGGCGCAGGTGGCCGGGATGGCGGGCACGGCCGTGGCGATCGGGGCGGGTGCGCCGCTGGCGGCGTACGCGGCCGCGGTGTTCGCGTCCACCGCGGTGACCACCACCCGGCCGGCCCAGTCCGCGCTGATCCCGTCGCTGGCCGCCACCCCGGATCAGCTGACCGCGGCCAACGTGGTCGCGGGCTGGCTGGAAGCCGCCGGGGCCGCGGCGGCCGGGCTGCTGGTCGGGGTGCTGATCTCGCTGGCCGGGGTGGGCAGCGTGTTCGCGGTGTGCGCGGGGCTGGGCCTGGCGGCGGCGCTGCTCGTGGCCGGCCTGCGGGCGCCGTCGCTGGCGGCGCAGGCGGAGGCGGAGGCGGACACCAGCACGGCCGGGGTCGCCGAAGGCCTGCGGCTGGCGGTCCGGCAGCCGCGGCTGCGGCTCATGCTGGCCCTGCTGACCGCCGATGCGGTCGTGGTGGGCGCGCTGGACCTGCTGGTCGTGATCCTGGCCCTGACCGTGCTCGGCCGCCCGCCGAGCTGGGCCGGTTACCTGGAGTTCGCCTTCGGCGCGGGGGCGGTACTGGCCGCCACGGTGAGTGCGCTCCTGGTCGGACGGCGCCTGGGCGGGCCGATCCTGGCCGCCGCGCTGGGCTTGTCCGGGGCGCTGGCCGTGGTCGCGTTCGGCCCAGGGCTGGCGGGGACCGTGGTCCTGCTGGCGGTGGCCGGGGCGGGCCACCTGCTGCTGGAGGTGGCCACCCGCACGCTGCTGCAGCGTTCGGTCCCGCCGCGGCTGATCGGGCGGATCTTCGGCGTGCTGGAGGGATTCACCATGGCCGGGCTAGCCATCGGCGCGCTGCTCGTGCCCGCCCTGGCGCACCTGGGCGGGAGCCGGCTGGCCGTGCTCGGGGTCGCGGCCGTGCTGCCGCTGGCGGCCGTGGCCGGCGGGCGCGCCGTGTTCCGCCTGGACGCGGGCACCGCCGTGCCGGTGGTGGAGATCGCGCTGCTCCGCTCGCTCCCGTTGTTCGCCGAACTGCCCGCCCCGGCGATCGAGGGCCTGGCCGCGGCGCTGCGGCCGGTCCGGCTGGAGGCCGGAGCCGTGCTGATCCGGCAGGGCGATCCGGGCGACGCCTACTTCGCGATCGCCGCGGGCGAGCTCGACGCCGAACAAGACGGCCACTTCCTGGGCCGGTACAGCCGCGGCGACGGCGTGGGCGAGATCGCGCTGCTGCGCGCCGTGCCCCGCACCGCGACCGTGACCGCGCACACGGCCGCGACCGTGTACCAGCTGGACCGGGACCTCTTCCTGACCGCGGTGCTCGGGCACGCCCCGACCCGGCGGCAGGCCGAAGATATCGCCGCGGCGCGGCTGGCCACGGACGGATAGGGAGGAGAACCGCGATGGAGCATCCGCTGGCGATGGACGCCGAGGCGATGCGGCGCGCCGGGTACGCGACCGTGGACGCCCTGGTGGCCCGGCTGGCCGACCCCGAGGCCGACCCGGTGCTGCGCCGGGCCGGCGCCGCGGACATGCGCGCGCGGCTCGGCGGCCCGCCGCCGGAGCAGCCGACGGACTACGGCGCGGTGCTGGCCCGGGTGCTGGCCGACGTACTGCCGTTTGCCGCGCGGACCGACCATCCCGGCTACCTGGCCTTCATCCCGAGCTTCACCACCTGGCCGGCCGCGCTGGCCGAGCTGACCGCGGCCGCGGCCAACCCGTACTGCGGCGCGTGGCTGGAATCGGCCGGCCCGGCCCAGGTCGAGCTGGAGGTCATCGACTGGTTCCGCGGCTGGCTCGGGCTGCCCGCCGGCACCGCGGGCGTGCTGGTCAACGGCGGCTCGGCCGCCAACCTGACGGCGCTGCTCGTCGCGCGCGAGGCGGCCGGCGGGCCGTCGCCCGCATCCGTGGTGTACGTGTCGGACCAGGCCCACTCGTCACTGGCCCGGACCGCGCGGGCGATGGGACTGCGGCCGGAGCAGGTGCGGGTGCTGCCGACGGACGGCCGCTGGCGCCTGGCGCCGGACACGGTGGCCGCGGCCGTCCGGGCCGACCGCGGCGCGGGCCGCATCCCCTTCGCCCTGTGCGCCAGCGCCGGGTCGACCAACACCGGTGCCGTCGACCCGCTGGCCGGCCTGGCCGACGTCTGCGCGGCCGAAAGTCTGTGGCTGCACGTCGACGGGGCCTACGGCGGCTTCGCGGCGCTGACCGCCAAGGGGCGGGCGGCGCTGGCCGGAATCGAGCGCGCCGATTCGGTGACGCTCGACCCGCACAAGTGGCTGTACCAGCCGATGGAGTGCGGCTGCGTGCTGATCCGCGACGGGGCCCGGCTGGAGCGGACGTTCGGCATCCATCCCGACTACCTCGACGGCGACGCCACCCAGGGTGCCGGCGAGGTGAACTTCGCCGACCGGGGCCTGCAGCTGTCCCGCGGCTTCCGGGCGCTCAAGGTGTGGATGACCATACAGACATACGGCCTGGCCGCGTTCCGCGCTTGCGTCCAGCGCAACCTCGAGCTGGCCGAGTACGCCGAGGCCCTGATCCGCGGTCACCCCGCGCTCACCCTGATGGCGCCGGCCACGCTCGGGATCGTCTGCTTCCGCCGGGAATGGCCGGGCTGCGACGAGGCCGAGACCGAACGCCGCGGCACGGCGCTCGCCGCGGACCTGGAACGGGGCGGAACCGCGCTGGTCTCCGCCACCCGGCTGGCCGGGCGGCACGCCATCCGCCTGTGCATCCTGAACCCGACCAGCTCGGCGGAGCACGTGCGGAAGGTCATCGAGCACTTCGCCGGTGCCCAGGCCCCGGCGGGGAATTCGCCGGCCGAGAACCCTGATGTCGCGGCCGCCCCTGGCCCGGATGTGCTGGGCGCGGTCCCGCTGCTGGCCGGCCTGCCCGCCGCGGCCCGGCGGGCCGTCCAGGCCCGCGGCGTCTACCGTGACGTCGCCGCCGGGGAGGAGGTCATCCGCCGCTGGGACGCGGACCGGTTTTTCTACATCGTGCTGACCGGGCGCTACGACGTCTTCATCGACACCAGGCTCATCCGCAGCCACGGCCCCGGCGACCACTTCGGCGAGCTCGCCGCGCGCGACTGGGGCGGCGGCTACGGCTACGCCCGGCTCGCCACCGTTCGCTGCGCCGAACCGGGCCGGCTGCTGCAGCTCACCACCGAGGACCTGGCGTGGCTGACGGACAGCCAGCCGGCGGTCAAGGCCAGGATCGCCGCCACCCTGGCCGAACGCCTGCAGAACCGCTAGCGGCTTCGCGCAGGCGGGTGTTTCCCCGGACCGTTAGGTACAAAAGGGTCCGAACGGTCCGGGCGCGTGCCCCGGCGCCCGGCTAGTGCGCGGCCGGGGCGGGCGTGCGAGAGTGTTCATTGATCACGTTCTGAGCCGGGAGGTCGGATCGTCCATGTCCAGGGAAGCCGTCAGCAACGTCTCCTACCCGGTCGCGCCCGGCACGACGGTGCTGCTCACCATCGACTGCCAGTTCGGCTTCGGGGCGGGCAGCTGGGAGCAGGTACCGCACGCCGACGCCGCCGTGGAGAACCTGCGGCGGGCAGCGCTGGCGTGGCGGGAGTACGGCGGCGAGGTGGTGCACGTGCAGACGGTGTACACGCCGGAGCGCGCGCCGTCCGGCCGGATCACCGACTTCGAGCCGGGCATCGCCGAGGCGCTGGCGGCCGGGACGCGGGCCGTGGAGGCCTACCCGGACCTGGTCCAGGACGGCGACCTGGTGGTGTACAAGACGACGTTCTCGGCCGTGTTGTCCAGCGACCTGGTCGATCGGCTGCGCGCCCGGGGTGTCGACACCGTGGTGACCGGCGGCCTGACCACGCCGATCTGCGTGCAGACGACGGTCGACGGGCTCAGCATGACCGGCCTGAAGGTCATCGTGCTGGCCGACGCGTGCGCGTCGCAGGCCATCGGCACGCTGTCGGCGGAGGCGGCGCACGAGGCGGCGATCTCGCGGATGGCCTACCTGTTCGCGGCGGTCCAGGACACCGACGCGTTCGTCGCCCAGGTGCGGGTGCTGCAGCCCGCGGCAGGGTAGCCGGGGGTTGCCGCTGACCCGGTCGCTGCGCGCGCTGCTGCTGTTCATCTGCGTGCTCGTGCTGGTCGACACGATGTTCTTCACGGCGCTGACGCCGCTGCTGCCGCACTACACGCAGGTGGCGCACCTGTCCAAGGCCGGGGCGGGGATCCTGGTCGCGAGCTACCCGGCGGGCACCCTGATCGGGGCGCTGCCGGGCGGGCTGCTCACCGGGCACCTGGGCTACCGGAATACCGTCCTGCTCGGGCTGGCGCTGATGGGGGTGTCCACGCTGGTCTTCGGGTGGGCCTCGATGGACGTGGTGCTGGTTTCGGCCCGGTTCGTGCAGGGCGTGGGCGGGGCGTGCACCTGGGCCGGCGGGATGGCCTGGCTGGCGACCGAGGCGCCGCCGGAGCGGCGCGGGGAGCTGATCGGGACGGCCATGGGCGCGGCCGTGGGCGGGGCCCTGTTCGGCCCGGTCGTGGGCGCGATCGCCGACCAGGTCGGCACCGGGCCCGCGTTCTCCAGCGCCGCGGTGGCGGCCGGGCTGCTGATGGCGGTGGCGTTCGCCGTGCCGGCGCCGCGCACGGCCATCCCGCAGGGCCTGCGGGAGGCGTTCACCGCGATCGGCGACCACCGGCTGAGGGTCGGGCTGTGGCTGACGATGCTGGCGGGACTGGCCCTCGGCGTGCTGGATACGCTCGCGCCGCTGCGGATGGCCAGCCTCGGGGTCACCGCCCTGGTCATCGCGGGGACGTTCCTGGCCTCGGCCGCGGTGGAGGCGGCCCTGTCACCGCTCGCCGGGCGGGCGGCCGACCGGCGGGGCGCCATCGTGCCGATCCGGTGCTCGCTGGCTGGCGCGGTCGCGATCAGCCTGCTGGCTCCCACGCTCGCGTCCGCGGCGGTGCTCATCCCGGTGCTGATCGTGGGCATGCCGTCCTTCGGCACGCTGTTCACCCCGGCCATGACGCTGGTCAGCGAGGGCGCCCAGCATCAGCGGCTGGACCAGGGGCTGGCGTTCGGCCTGGGCAACCTGGCCTGGGCCGCGGGCCAGGCGATCGCCGCCGCGGGCAGCGGGGCACTGGCCCAGGTCACGTCGGACCTGGTTCCCTACCTGCTGCTGACGGCGGTGTGCCTGGCCACCCTGTTCCTGGTCCGGATCGGGCGTCGTCCAGGGGTTGAACATGAGGCCGGGGCCGGGTAGGAACGTCCTATGCTGCGCGCGGGCCAGGTCGGGCTGCGGGCCCGGGATGAGGCAGACATCGCGGTCCTGCACACCGAGCTGTACGAGGACATCGCGACCTACACGATCGCCGATTCGCGGCCGTGGCGCCCGATCCCGGCCGATTCGTCCGCGTCGCCCTACGCGATCGGCGAGCCCCGTGATGATCCCCCGCGGTTCTCCGTGGTGGAGCTGGCCGGCGGCGAACTGGCCGGCGCGGCCCTGCTGTGGGCCATCGACTCGCACAACCGCAGCGCTCATCTCGGTTTGTCGCTGCGGCCGTCGTTCCGCGGGCGCGGCCTGGGCACGGACGTGGTCCTGGCGCTGTGCGAGTACGGCTTCGCCGTCCGCGGCCTGCACCGGCTGCAGGTCGACACGCTGGCCAGCAACGCGGCGATGATCTCCGCTGCCGTCCGGGCCGGGTTCGCGCAGGAGGGCACGCTGCGCGGGGCGGACTGGGTGAACGGGGAGTTCGTCGACGAGGTGATCCTCGGACTGCTGGCCAGCGACTGGGCGCGGCTACGCGGGGCGCAGTAGGGCGCGCTGGAGGACCACGGGCACGAACAGCTCGCGGTAGCCGTGCTCGTCGAACAGCACCGTGACGTGGTCGCCGTCGTAGCGCTGCACCGTGCCCTGACCCCAGCGCTCGCTCAGCACGCGCGCGCCCACCGCGAACGGCACCTCGGCCGGCGGGGCTTCGGATGGCCCGGTTCCGGACGGCCCGGTTCTGGACGACAGGGCCTCGGCGTCGTTGTCGCAGTTCCCGCAGGGGCCCGGGTAGTCCTGCCCGAAGTACGAGAGCAGGAACGACCGCCGGCAGCCGTCGTGTTCGGCGTAGCGGCGCATCATCGTCAGCCGGGTGCGCTCGATCTCGTTCTCGCGTTCTGTCTCCGCCTCCGAGGCCGCCAGCGCCTGTGCGACGCTCATCGTCCCGGCCCAGCGGACCTCGCCGTCCGCCTGCCAGGTCGCGGCGCCCAGGTCGGTCAGGCGGACCAGCGCGGCCGTATGCTGCCTCGCGCCGTGCTCGCCCGGCTGTACCGCCTGCTGGCCGGCCGCGAGCGCGGCCGCGGCGTCGGCGACGGCCGCGGCGGAGACACTGCGCGCCGTCAGGTAGCGCGCGGTCTCGAAGTCCTCGTAGCGGTACAGCAGCCGCGCCTGCGCGGGCGCGCCGTCCCGGCCGGCCCGCCCGAACTCCTGGTAATACCCGTCCAGTGAGGGCGGCGGATCGGCGTGCAGCACCCAGCGCACGTCCGGCTTGTCGATCCCCATGCCGAACGCGACCGTGGCCACGATGACGCGGGCCGAGCCGCCGAGGAACGCGGTCATCGCGTCGCGGCGCTCGCGCCCGGACAGCCCGGCATGGTAGAGCGTCACCTGCTCGCCCGCTTCGGCGAGCGCGTCGCGCGCCGCCTGCGCGCTGGCGTGCGTGGCCGCGTAGACGATCCCCGGGCCGGCGAACCCGGCCGCCGCGCGGACAAGCTCCTGCCGCTTGTCGGAGGCCGTGCGCGAGCGGTGCACCGACAGGCGGATGTGCGGCCGGTCGAAGTCGCCGATCACCACCACGGGATCACGCAGGCCGAGCCGCCGCACCACCTCCTGCCGCACCGGCGGCGCGGCCGTCGCGGTCAGCGCCAGCCGGACCGGCGCGCCGACCGCTCCCGCCTGCGCGCCGAGCAGCATGTAGTCGGGCCGGAAGTCGTGGCCCCACTGGCTGATCAGGTGGGCCTCGTCGACGGCGAACAGCCCCGGCCGCGCGCGCTGCAGCGCCTGCCGGGTCTCGGCGTTGGTGAGCTGCTCCGGAGACAGGAAGACGAACGTGCCCGGGTCGCACGAGGCGAGCAGCGCCGCCGCGCGTGCGCCCGCCGACTGCTGCGAGTTGAGCACGATGGCCGGCAGGCCGGCCGCCTGCACGTGCGCGAGCTGGTCGTCCTGCAGCGCGATCAGCGGCGAGACGACGACCGTCGGGCCCGTCCGGAGCATCCCGGCCAGCTCGTAGATCGCCGACTTCCCGCCGCCGGTCGGCAGCACGGCCAGGACGTCGCGGCCGCCGGCCAGCGCCTCCGCCGCGCGCAGCTGTCCCGGCCGCAGCTGCTCGAAGCCGAGCCGCTGCCGGGCGAGTTCCTCGATCACGACTCCGCCCGGCCGGGCGCCATCGGTAGTCACGCTCCTCACCATAGGCTGGAGCCTGCTCCCTTGGCACTGGAGGTCGGGATGGACCGAACGGGCGGGCTCTCCGCTATCGGCAACACGCCCGTGGTCCGGCTGGCGCACATGGCCGGTGACAGCTGCGCCGAGGTCTGGGTGAAGATGGAGGCGGCCAACCCGACCGGCTCGTACAAGGACCGGATGGCGCTGGCGATGATCGAGGCGGCCGAGGCCGACGGCCGCCTGCGACCAGGCCAGCCGGTCGTCGAGTACACCGGCGGGAGCACCGGCTCGTCCCTGGCGTTCGTGTGCGCGGTGAAGGGCTACCCGCTGCGGATCGTGTCATCCGACGCGTTCGCCGAGGAGAAGATCCGGACGATGCGGGCGTTCGGCGCCGAGGTCGAGCTGATACCGAGTCCGGACGGCATCACGCCCGGTCTGATCCCGTCGATGATGAGCAGGGCAGCCGAGATCGCCGCGCAGACGGGCGCGTTCGCCACCGATCAGTTCAACAACGCCGACATGATCGAGGGCTACCGGCGGCTCGGCGAGGAACTGCTCGTCCAGCTGCCCGGGTCGCCGCCGATCGGCGCGTTCTGCAGCTACGTCGGCACCGCAGGCTGCTTCCTCGGTGTCAGCCGCGCGCTGGCCGCCACGCTGCCCGGGCTCCACCGGGCCGTTGTCGAGCCCGCCGAATCGGCCGTGCTCTCGGGCGGTCCGCCCGGCACCCACCACATCGAGGGCGGCGGCATCGGCCAGCGGCCGCCTCAGCTGCATCCCGCCGACTACGACGAGGTCATCGTCATCCCCGAGGCCAGGGCGTTCGTCACGGCCCGCCAGGCCGCCCGCGGCGAGGGCATCTTCTCCGGGCCGTCCACCGGCGCGAACCTCGCCGCCGCGCTGGATATCGCCGGCCGACTCGGTCCCGGCCACCGCGTGGTCACCCTCCAGGTCGACAGCGGCCTGAAGTACCTCACCGGTCCGCTCTACTCCTAGCCCGCTGGCTGCGGAGCATACTGGCGGCATGCCTGTCCGACTCCACCACATCGTCGTTGACGCTCACGATCTGCCCGGCCTGGCCGGGTTCTGGACGCAGGCGCTCGGCTGGAAGGTCCTGTCCGAGCGGGAGAACGAGATCGTCATCGGGACCGATGAGAACGCACCGGTCGGCATGTGCTTCATGCCGGTCACCGATCCCAAGACGGTCAAGAACCGCCTGCATCTCGATCTCACCAGCAGCGCCGCGGACCGCGATCGGGAGATCGACCGCCTTCTCGCGCTCGGGGCGCAGCGGGTGGACATCGGGCAGACCGGGGCCGAGTCCTGGACCGTCCTTGCCGACCCCGAGGGCAACGAGTTCTGCGTCGTGCGCCCGAAGGACACGCTCATCGGTTAAGCGGCCGTGCTCCGGCCCGCGGATCACGGCGGCCTGAGGGCGTTTCCGCGGAGACGGCTTGTGAAATCATTCACGAAGCGCTTCCGCGGAAACGTCAGGGAGTCGTCCCCCGGCCCGGAACGGCCGCGGACAGCACCCGGTCCGCGGCAGCCGTCATGGCCCAGCCTGAGCCTCCGGTGGTCCCGGGATTATCGTGGGTAACCGGACGAAGGCAGGCGCTGTGACTGACGCGGGTAACGGCAGTGTCCGTCCCGGCCCGGCAGCCGCTGGCATGGCCCTGGCCGTGCTCTCGGCCGGGACCTTCGCGACGTCCGGGATCTTCGCCTCAGCACTGATCGCCGCCGGGTGGAGCCCGGCCGCCGCGGCGATAGCCCGGCTCGGCGGGCAGCGGTCCTGCTCACCATCCCGGCCTTGGTCCAGTTGCGCTGGCGCTGGGGCCTGCTGCTCCGGGAGACGGGCCGGGTCCTGATCTTCGGGCTGGTCGCCATGGCGGGCGGCCAGCTGTGCTACTTCAACGCCATCGAGTCGGTACCGGTCGGCCTGGCGGTGCTGCTGGAGTACCTCGGCGTGGTGCTGATAGCGGGGTGGCTGTGGGCGGTCCGGGGTCAGCGGCCCGGACGGCTGACGGCGGCCGGCGCGGTGGCGGCGCTCGCCGGCCTCGCGCTGCTGGCCGGCCTGGCCGGGTCAGCACGGGTGAGCCCGGCCGGGATCATGTGGGGCCTGGGGCAGGCCATCAGCCTCGCGGCCTACTTCCTGCTGTCGGCGGCAGCCGGTGACCAGGTGCTGCCGCCGCTGGTCATGGCGTGGGCCGGGCTGGGCACCGGCGCGGCCGTCCTCGCCGTCGCCGGGTGGACCGGGGCGCTGCGTATCACCGCCAGCGCCGCCGGGGTCGAGCTGCTGCACCGCCACCTGAGCTGGATCGTGCCGGTGCTGGAACTGGCGCTGGTCTCGGCGGTGATCGCCTACGTCGCCGGCATCGCCGCCGCCCGGCGCCTCGGCGCCAGGCTCGCCTCGTTCACCGGCATGGCCGAGGTCCTCTTCGCGGTGCTGTACGCATGGCTCCTACTAGGCCA
>Ga0207683_10005346_pt1 | contig 11016 bp, 10 predicted proteins | sample KBSM73metaG_FD_184333 | JGI IMG/M metagenome (GOLD analysis project Ga0207683, IMG submission 184333) | Miscanthus rhizosphere microbial communities from Kellogg Biological Station, Michigan, USA - KBS M7-3 metaG (SPAdes) (version 2) | ecosystem: Host-associated > Plants > Roots > Rhizosphere >...
CCTTCACAGTGGCGATGACTATATTGATCGTCGCCTGTAACAGGTCGCCCGCCGACAACGCGAAGCCGGTTGCCTCGGCGTCGGTGGCGGTCAGCCCCGCGGTCGTGGCCTCCGGTATGCCGGTTGAGCTCGATGTCAAGTTCGCCGTCGCCCCCGACGCCCCTTCGTTCCAGGAGGATTACGAGGTCTTCGTCCACGTTGTCGACGACGACGGTCGCATGATCGGCGCGGCCGATCATGCGCCGCCCACTCCGACGAAGGAGTGGAAGGCGGGCTCAACCATTGAGTACAAGCACGCCGGTTATGCGCCCATTTCCGACTACGTCGGATACGCGACGTTCGTGGTGGGACTCTATTCGAAGTCATCGGGCGAGCGACTGCCCCTGGCAGGTGAGGCCATCGAGGGGCGCGCGGTGAAAGCAGGCTCGTTCGAGATTCGCGAGCGGTCGGAGCCGTACACGGTGATCTTCCGCGACGGTTGGCACCCTCCGGAAGCACCGAAGGGATCGGGGGTCGAATGGCGATGGTCAACCAAGTCGGGCACACTGACGTTCGCGAACCCGAAGGAGGACGTCGAGCTCACGCTCGAGCTTGACCAGCCGAATAGGGTGTTTTCGGTGCCCCAGCACGTTGAAATCCGTTTGGGAGACGCGGTCGTAGACGATTTCGATCTGGAACCAGGGACCCTGATGCTGCGCAAGATTGCACTCGGTCCGGACCAGTTCGGGGAGGGTCAGAGCGTCGCGTTGGCGGTCGTGTCCGACAAGACCTTTGTTCCGGCCAGGCTCGCCGCGCTTCAGAGCACTGACACTCGACAGTTGGGGGTGCGGGTATTCCGCGCGCTCGTGCAGCCGAAACAATAGGGAAGCGGGTCTAAGACAAAATGGAGTTTCGGTGTCGACTCGGTACGCCTGGCGGCGAGATTGTAGAAGGCGTCTACATCGCGGATAGCGAGGCACGCCTCCGTCGCGAACTGGAGGAAAAGGGGATGTACGTCCTGTCCCTCCAGCGCCGGGCCGCGCTCTCTCTATCCTTGGGCGCCCGCCGGCAGCGGATCAAGCGCCAGGAGTTCCTGGTCTTCAATCAGGAACTGGCCACTCTGCTGAAGGCCGGAATGCCGCTGGTCCAGTCGCTCGACATCCTTCGCCAGAGGGTCGAAAACCCGACATTCAAGTCGGTTCTAGACAGCGTTCACGACAGGGTCAGGAGCGGAACAGCGCTATCGGACGCCTTCAACGAGCACGGGACGCTGTTCCCGCCGGTCTACTCGGCGTCGCTGCTCGCCGGCGAGCGAAGCGGAAACCTGGATGCCGTCATCCGGCGATATGTCGCCTACGAAAAGATCATCGGGGCCGTCAAGAGGCGCACGCTTTCGGCTTTGATTTACCCGGCGATTCTGGTCACCATGATGATCACCCTCGTCGGAATCATCGTCTTGAAGGTGGTGCCCGCCTTCTCCGATTTCTATGCGAACTTCGATAAGGGACTACCCCTTTCTACACGGATCGTCGTCGCGGTTTCGAACGGCGTCGTCGCCAACATTGGTTTTATCGTTGTTGGGATAGTTGGCCTGGCTGTTGCAGCGACAGTCTGGTCCCGCCAGCCCGCTCAGCGTCATCGACTGGACAGATGGGTGCTCGACCTTCCGTGGATCGGCGAGACCGCCCGAAAGTTTTCCACGTCGCAATTGGCGCGCATGTTGGCGACACTGCTTGGGGGTGGGATTCCGCTCGTGAACGCCCTCGAAATCAGCGTGCGGTCGCTGTCGAACCAGCATCTCGCCCGTGAGTTGGATCGGGTTCGCGTGCGCGTTCAGGAAGGGCAGGGGTTTGCCGCGTCGCTGCGCGAGCGGAACATCTTCCCTGACGTGGCCGTGAAGATGGTGGAGGTTGGAGAGTCCACCGGTGCTCTCCAGGAAATGTTGAATAGCCTGGCGGAGTTCTACGACGAGGAAATCGAGACGGAGGTCGGGCGGTTTATCACCCTGGTGGAGCCAGTTCTGCTCGTGTTCATGGGGATCGTCATTGCGATTGTCGTGCTGGCTCTGTATATGCCGCTGTTCGAACTGAGCTCCGTGGTAGGCGTGTAATGGCAACCGCGAAAACGAATCCACTCCCTGATTCCGACGACTTCTCCGAAGAAGTCGTGCGGGCGCGCGCGCTCGCAGTCCGATATCGGCTGGAATTCGTGGAGATGAGTGAGTTCCGGATCGATCAGGATCTGTTCCGATCGATACCGGCCGACCTGATGCTGCGCTACGGATTCGTGCCGCATCGCCGCGAGGGACGCTCGCTGGTGATCGTCGTCTCTGATCCGACCGACCTTCCGATGATCGACGAGCTCGGCGTGATCCTCCGGACGCCCATTCGCGTCACGGTCGGTGCGCCGTCGGCTATTCAGGCAATCCTCAAGAAGAGCGAGAGCTCGCAGCGTGTCCTCGAGGAAGCGACCGAAGGATTCGAGCTTCAGGTCCTGAAAGAGGACGAGACCGGCGAAGAGAACCTCACTGTCGAACGGCTCACGAGCGACATCAGTCCGATCATCAAGCTGGTGGACTCGACGATCTACACCGCCATTCAGCGTCGCGCGAGCGACATCCATATCGAGACGGGTGACGATGCCGTCTACGTGAAGTATCGCATCGACGGCGTGCTCCAGCCGGCGATGCGGCCGATCGGGAAGCAGTTCCACAGTTCAATCATCTCGCGTGTGAAAGTCATGGCCGAGCTCGACATCGCCGAGAAGCGGGTTCCGCAGGACGGGCGCTTCAAGGTGCGGATGCCGGGCAAGACGATCGACTTCCGCGTGTCGATCATGCCGAGCGTCCACGGCGAGGACGCCGTCATCCGAATCCTCGACAAGGAATCGATCAGCGAGCAGTTCACCGAGCTGAAGCTGGACATTCTCGGCTTGCCCGAATTGGAACTGCGGCGCTTCAGGAAGTACATCCGCGAGCCGTACGGCATGGTGCTCGTCACTGGACCCACCGGGTCTGGCAAAACGACCACCCTCTACGCAGCGCTTTCCGAGATCAAGTCCGTCGAAGACAAGATCGTGACGATCGAAGATCCCGTCGAATATCAGCTGCGCGGGATCACGCAGATTCCGATCAACGAGAAGAAGGGGCTGACGTTCGCCCGCGGCCTTCGCTCGATCCTCCGCCACGACCCGGACAAGATCATGGTCGGTGAGATTCGCGACCCTGAGACTGCCCAGATTGCCATCCAGTCTGCACTGACTGGTCACCTTGTGTTCACGACGGTCCATGCGAACAATGTGGTCGATGTGCTCGGCCGCTTCCTGAACATGGGCGTCGAGCCGTATCAGTTCGTGTCCGCGCTGAACTGCGTCATGGCGCAGCGGCTCGTGCGGTTGATCTGCTCGCACTGCAAGCGCCCGAAGCTGGTGGATGCGAAAGCGCTGCAGGAAGCGGGTCTGTCTCCCGAGCTGGCGCAGACACATCGCTTCTACGAAGGCACCGGTTGCGTCGAGTGCGGCGGCACGGGGTTCAAGGGACGGACGGCGATCTGCGAGCTGCTGAATCTGTCCGATCGCATCCGAGAGATGATTCTCGACCGGCGGCCGGCCTCGGAAGTCAAGAAAGCTGCGCACGAGGATGGCATGCGGTTCCTCCGCGAGTCGGCAATCGAAAAGGTCCTTACCGGGCTTACGACGCTACGTGAAATCAACAAGGTGACATTCGTCGAATGAGCATCCTCGCGTCATGGCTGGCCAGCCCGCCGCTCGAAGCGGCGCTCGAGATCTCGCCCGCCGCGGTGTCGGTGGCGGTCCTTGGCGGCCGCAGCTCGAACCCCGTGGTGCAGGGTTATGCCGTCGAGCCGTTACCGCCAGGCGCGGTCACGCCTTCTCTCACATCCACGAACATTAACGACCCTGACGCTGTCGCGCGCGCGCTCGACTCCGCCTGCCAGAGTCTGGGTCTCAAGCCGAAGCGTGTCGCCCTTGTGATTCCCGACGTGGCCGCCAAGGTCTCGCTCGTTCGTTTCGATCAGACACCGACCCGCCGTGACGATCTCAATCAGTTGATTCGGTGGCAGGTGAAGAAGTCGACGCCATTTCCAGTGGACGATGCCTGCCTCACGTACACTGCCGGCGCGCACCAGGCGGTCGGCGGCGAATTCGTCGTCGTCGTGGCGCGCCGAGAGACAATCCGCGAATACGAGGGCGTCTGCGAGCGAATCGGCATTGAAGCCGGTCTCGTGGACATCTCCACGTTTGCGGTGATCAATCTCTTTCTGAGCTCGAATCTCGGCACTGCGGGCGACTGGCTCATAGTCCACATGCGCCCGGAGTACACGTCGATTGCGATCCTGCGCCGCGATGACGTCCTCTTCTTCCGCAATCGCGTCGAGGGCGACGCCGAAGCCATGGAAGACGTCGTGCACCAGACCGCGATGTACTACCAGGATCGACTCGAGGGTCGCGGGTTCAGCCGGATCTTGCTCGGTGGGATCGGGCGTCTTCAGGGTGAGGTCGATCTGGCGCGTCGAAACCTCGAGGCGCGCATGGGAACTGTCGTCGAGCCCATCGACCCGACTCGTGGAGCCGCGCTCACCGATCGCATCACGGCGACACCTGAGTTGATGGCGACATTGTCGCCGCTGGTGGGAATGCTGCTCAGGACTCGAAAAGAGGCAGCGGCCTGATGCTGAGAACAAATCTCTCGACGCGGCCGTTCTACAACATCCGCGCGGTGCAGGTGACGCTGGGCGCCATGGCGCTGCTCGTCATCGTCCTGACGCTGCTGAACCTGGTGCAACTGATCCGGCTGACCAGCAGCGGACGCGCCCTCGGTGCACGGGCGGCGCAGGCAGAGGCCGATGCCCAGCGCCTGCGCGACGAAGCCCGTCGCATTCGATCGCAGATCGACGCGAAGGAATTGAACGACGTGGCGGCCGCCGCAGAAGAGGCCAACGCGATCATCGACCTGCGCGCGTTCTCGTGGTCGGAGCTGTTCGCGCAGCTCGAGACAACAGAGCCCGCGAACGTGCGACTGACCAGTTTTCAGACCGTGGAAGATCGAACGGGTAGGTTGATCGTGAATCTGCGCGTGGAGGCACGTCAGGTGCAGGACCTGGAGTCTTTTATCGACGCGCTCGAAAAGACGGGCCGGTTCCACGAAGTGCTCGTCGCGGAGGAGCAAACCACTCCAGCGGGGCTGATCAACGCGCTCGTGGAAGGGGTCTACACTCCACCAGCCTCAGAACCCACGCCACAGGCCGCGGCCGCCAGCCCGCGCACCACAGGAGCCGCCGGTGAGTGACGCCCACCAGAGCGTGATCCAGCGGGTCATCGCTGAACACCGGCGTGTGGTCTATGCGCTTATCGCCGGCGTCGTGATCAACCTGCTTGTCTTTGCGTTCTTTGTGTATCCGCTCCAGAGCGACGTGGCCAACGTCGAGCAGCGGACGCGAGCCGCGGAGGAAGCGCTCGCGGCCGCCCAGGCCGACTTCGCGCGGGCGAACGGCACGCTCACAGGCAAGGACCGCGCGCTCAAGGAGCTCGACACCTTCTACAGCAGCGTCCTCGCCCAGGATCTGACCGGCGCCAGACGCCTCACCTTCGCACGCCTGGCGCAGCTGGCCGCAAAGTCGCAACTCGACTTCGAGCGCCGCAAATACGAACCGGTAGTCGAACGCGGAAGCAACCTGACGCGGTTGAAGGTCACGATGGATCTCGCCGGGAGCTACGCGGATATCCGCGACTTCATTCACGACATCGAGGCGTCGCCGGAGTTCGTCGTGATCGACGATGTCGGCCTGATGGAAAGCGTGCAAAACGGCGGCTCGGTGCGCCTGACATTGCAGCTTTCGACCTACTTCCGGACGACGGAGACGACGAAGCCATGACGATGCGCTCTCGTCTGGTGCTCTTGCTTATCGTCGCCGCGGTCGTCGGCGGAGCGTTCTACTTCCTGCGTTTTCCTGCGGCGCCCGTCAACGGTGGTGCGACCATCCCCGCCGGTGGCGGAGCACAGACGTCGCGTCAGGGCAACCCGGTCGGAGATGTGCGGCTCGAGTCACTCGACCGGCAGGATAACGGCAGGTCTACGCCCAGCCGCGATGTATTCCGATTCGGAGAGAAGCGTGCGGCTGCTCTTGCCGTACCACCGCAACCAACGCCTCGAGTGCCGGTCGAGCCTGTGCCACAAGCGCCGACCGGACCGCCACCGCCTCCTCCGATTCCGCTCCGCTTCATCGGGTATCTCGATCAACCCGGTGACGTTCCACGAGTCGCGGTGCTGAGTGATGGTCGTGGCAACGTGTTCAACGGGAAAGAGGGCGACGTCATCGAAGGCCGATATCGCGTGCTGCGAATTGGCAACGATTCAGCTGACCTGATCTACGTCGATGGACGTGGACGGCAGACTATTCGGCTGTCAGGACAATGAGACATTCACACGCAACCATTGCTGCCATCATCGTATTGGCCATTGTGGCCGCTGGCTGCGCGGCCAGAAGCGCCTACTCGAAAGGCGACACCGCCGCGAGAGCCGGCGACTGGGACGCCGCCGTCGAGCAATATCGCAAGGCTCTTCAGGAGGATCCCCAGAACGTCCAGTACAGGATCTCGTACGAACGGGCGAATCTCAGCGCGGCCGGCATACACATCGACGCCGCGCGACTCGCCGAAGCGCGGGGACAGCTCGATCAGGCTCTGATGGAGTTCCGTCGCGCCAGCGAGTACGACCCCGCCAATCGAGCCATCGCAGGGAAGGTGCTCGATCTCGAACGCAAGCTCCGGGATCAAATCGAACAGAGTCGCCCGCGGCCGTCGGCGCAGCAACTCCGTCAAGCCGCACGGGCAGGGCAGGCCCCGCCTCTCTTCAACTTCACCAGCGTCGTTCAACCGATTCGCTTCCAGCAGGCCAGCCTGCGCGACATCTTCAATTTCGTCGGCGAAGCGACTGGCATCAACGTGACGTACGACAGCACCTACCAGGATCGCGTCTACACGGTGAACCTCGTTGACGTCACGCTGGAGCAGGCCCTGCAGCAGATTGTCGCGGCCAATGCCCTCTTCTACAAGGTCATGAACCCGAAGACGATCATGATCATCCCGGACAACGCGCAGAAGCGCGCGCAATACGAGGAGCAGGTCATCGTCAGCTTCCCGCTGTCGTACGTGGACTCGCAGGAGCTTGCACAGACGATCAACCAGGTCATTCGTCCGGTGGGGCAGGCGCTCGCGCCGGCGGTGACCGCCAACAAGAGCACGAACACCGTCACGATCCGAGCGACCACATCGATGATGGCCATCATCGAGCGCATGATCGAGACGCTCGACAAGCCGCGCGCCGAGATCGTCGTCGACGTGCAGATTCTCGAAGTCAGCCGGAACCGCGCGCAGCAGTACGGCCTCGATCTCGGAACGTACGCGATCAACGCGGTGTTCTCGCCTGAAGTCGATCCGCGCGTCGCCGGAGGTGGAGGGACGACCGAAAACGGTACGACGCTCAATCCACGGCCCTTCAATCTCAACACGGTCTCGCGCGGCATCAGCACCAGCGACTTCTATCTTGCCGTTCCGTCGGCGGTGGTCCGATTCCTCGAGACCGACTCAGAGACGAAGGTAATCGCCAAGCCGCAGCTTCGCGGCGCGGAAGGCTCGGACCTCAAGCTGAATCTCGGCGAAGACATCCCGGTGCCGTCGACGACGTTCACGCCGCTCGCGCAGGGCGGAGCGAACTTCAACCCGCTGACGTCGTTCACCTATCGCCCCGTCGGTGTGACGGTGCAGATGACGCCGCGCGTCAGCATCGAAGGCGACATTCAGATCAAGCTGATGATCGAGAGTAGCAACCTCGGCGCGGGGATCACGATCGCGGGGCAGGAGCTGCCCTCGTTCGGATCGCGGCGCGTCGAGACGGACCTGAGACTGCGGGAAGGTGAATCCACTCTGCTCGCGGGTCTCTTGCAGGAGCAGCAGCGCCGGCAGCTCTCCGGGATACCCTGGGTGATGCACCTGCCCGTGATCAAGCAGCTGTTCTCGGCGAACGACAACTCGATTCAGCAGTCGGACGTGGTGATGCTGTTGACTCCGCGAATCGTGCGGTCTCGCGAGTTCACCGCCAACGACCTCGGACCGATCTACATCGGCACGCAGTCGAACCTCGGGCTCAGCGGACCGCCTCCGTTGATCGGCGCGAACCCCGAACCCGGGCAAGCTGGCGCAGCGGCACCCGCACCGGCGGGACAGCCACTCGCGCAGCCCCAGGCACCAGCTCCGGCTGCGGTCCCAGCACCCGCGCCGCAGCAGCCGGCGCCGCCTGTTCCGCCGTTGGGTGCTCAGGTGCCCGGCCCCACGTCTGTCGCGGCGGGGCAGGTCGTGGTTTCGGTTCCTGGTCCGGAGTTCCGTGTCGGCGGAGGGCCGTATCTCGTGCCGATTTCGATCACGAACGCATCGCAACTCTCCGGCGTGACGCTCACCGTGACATACAACCCTGCCGTCGTTCGACTCGTGAACGTGCAGGAGGGGAGCTTCATGCGCGCAGGCGGCGTGAATGCGTCGTTCACCCAGCAGCCTGATCCTGTCGCGGGACGCGTGGACATCGCCGTTGTTCGCCGCGGTGACATCACAGGCGTGGCGGGAACCGGCTTACTCGCGGGGCTGCTCTTCGAACCTGTCGCACCTGGCGCCGCAAATCTGAATGTGACCGGATCGGCGAGCGGGCCGAATGGGAGTCCCGTCAACCTGCAGTTTTCTGCGGTCCCGGCGGTGAGAGTGCAGTGAGCGGCGAGCGCGGTTTCACGTTCATCGAGATGATCGTCGTCACGACGATCCTGCTGGTCCTGGCGTCGACGGTCATGCCGCTGGCTCAGGTCACGATGCAGCGACAGCGTGAGGCGGAGCTCCATCGCGCGCTGCGCGAGATGCGGACGGCGCTCGACAAGTTCAAGGACGCCGTCGATCAGGGTCTCATCCCGTCAACCGAGCTCGAGCCGGCCAACGAAGGCTATCCGCCGGATCTCGAAACGCTCGTCGATGGCGTGTCGGTGGCCAACGACGCGTCGGGACGGAAACTCAAGTTCCTCCGCCGCATTCCGGTCGATCCGATGACCAGGGATGAATGGGGGTTGCGTTCGTATCAGGACGATCCCGACTCCAAGTCGTGGGGCCGCCAGAACGTGTTCGATGTTTACACCAAGAGCGAGGGCACGGCGCTCGACGGAACGAAATACCGGGACTGGTAACCATGGTGCGAAGAAACAACGGCGCTAACCTGCGCGACCGTCTCGACGGCTTCACGCTGATCGAGTTGCTGATCGTCATGGTGCTGCTCGTGCTGCTCGCTGGCGTGAGCCTGACCGTCTACGGCACCAGCGTTCAGCGCGGCAAGGAAGCGGCGCTCAAGGAAGATCTCTTCCAGATGCGGAAAGCGATCGACGAGTACTACGCGGACAAGGGCAAGTACCCGTCAGACCTGCAGGCGCTGGTGACGGAGAAATACCTGCGAAGAATCGCACCCGATCCGTTCACGGGATCGGCCGAGACGTGGCAGACCGTGCCGTCGGAGGCCGATCCATCCAATCCATCGGCCGAGCCGGGCATCGCTGATGTGAAGAGCGGCTCCGATCAAACGGGGTCTGACGGCAAGCCTTACTCTGAGTGGGAATGATGATGTTGAGTCGAATCAGCTTTGTATGCGCGACGCTCGCGGCCATCGCGACTGTCGCGTGCGACACAATGCCACTAACCGCACCGTCAGGATCGGCGCTGACGATCTCCGCCGGAAGCACGTTCGTCGACCCCGGAGGCACCACCCAAATCACCGCATACGTGGTTGAGTCGAGTGGGACGGCAGTACAAAACGGCACCACGGTCCACTTTGCGACCAATCTTGGCCACGTGGATCCGGTCGACGCACTGACGACGAATGGGTATGCAGTAGCGACTTTCATGGCCGGTGATTCCTCCGGCGTCGCAGATATTACGGCAACATCCGGTGGCACTGGTGGGACGACCCCTCCGAGCACCGGCAATGGCGGGACGAGTACTCCGTCCACGACAAACAGCAACGTTGTGCGAATCACCGTGGGCGCCGCAGGCGCGGAGACGGTCAGTCTCGCAGCGAACCCAGGGTCTGTACCCTCGGGCGGCGGGACCGTTGACCTTGTAGCGACCGTCACGGCTTCGAACGGTCGCAGACTGGCCGGCCTGCCCGTAACGTTTTCGTCGTCAGAGGGTACGCTCTCGAGTTCCTCGGCGGTGACCGACGCCAACGGTCAAGCGCGAGTCACGCTGACGACAGATCGGACGGCAACGGTGACGGCATCTGCGGGCGCGAAGCAGAGCACGGCAGTTACAGTGACGCGTCGCGAGCCTGCAGGCGTCGCAACGGCAACGCTCACTGCGACCCCTGGCACTCCCGTGCTTGGATCGGGTCAGCCGTTCGCGTTCACGGCCACCGTGAGCGTTTCTCCGGATGACACGGCAATTCAACCGACCCGGTTTGAGTGGGCGTTCGGTGACGGCCGCTCGATCATCACCAATAGCCCGAGTACGACTCACGTGTACACGTCGGATGCGAATGCGCCAGTTACCGTGACCGTGAAGATCGACCTCACGAACGGACAGTCGCTGGTCGCAACAACGCAGATCCTCCTCGGAACGTTCTGATGAAGAAAGCTCACGTTCGGCGACAGGAGCGCGGCTATGCGATGGCCGCGCTCCTCGTCGCGATGAGCGTGATGGCGATTGTGCTGAGCACGGCGATGCCGGTGTATCAGACGGTTGCACGGCGCGAACGTGAGGCCGAACTCGTCTTCCGCGGAGAACAGTACGCCCGCGCCATCGCGCTCTTTCAACGCAAGTACGCCAATCAACTCCCGCCTGACGTCGATGTCCTGATCGACCAGCGATTCCTTCGGAAGAAGTACAAGGACCCAATCACCGGCGGCGACTTTCAGTACCTCGGCGCCGGCAGTCCTGAGCTCGCGCAAGCCATGAGCACAACACCGCAGCAGGCGCTCGACGCGCAACGCGGTCGCGGCC
>Ga0207683_10005348_pt1 | contig 11014 bp, 8 predicted proteins | sample KBSM73metaG_FD_184333 | JGI IMG/M metagenome (GOLD analysis project Ga0207683, IMG submission 184333) | Miscanthus rhizosphere microbial communities from Kellogg Biological Station, Michigan, USA - KBS M7-3 metaG (SPAdes) (version 2) | ecosystem: Host-associated > Plants > Roots > Rhizosphere >...
CACCCACCCGAGAACCGTGGGCCCGACCAGGATTCCGCCGAGGATCTCCAGCACCACCGCCGGCACCTTCACCGCCGGGACGAGCCCAAGGAACAGGGGCACTGCGACGGCAACCGCGCCGACGATCAGGAGACTGCTGAAAGAGATCATCCCCACGGAGACTACGCTCAGCGCCTCGCCTGGTCACGGCAGGGCCCCGGCGAGCCCAGCCTCCAGCCCGATCTCCGACAGCTGGGCGCCGAGCACGTCCTTGCGGATCTTGCCGGTCGGGGTGAGCGGGAAGGCGTCGGTGAACAGCCAGCGGACCGGGGTCTTGTAGGCGGCCAGCCGCTCCCGGCAGTGCTCGGCCAGTTCGGCCTCGGCCACGTCGGACGCGGGCCGGATCACCGCGCCCACCACCTCGCCCCAGAACCGGTCCGGCACCCCCACCACCACGGCCTCGGCCACACCCGGGTGGCTGGCCAGCACGGCCTCGATCTCGCGCGGGTAGATGTTCTCCCCGCCCCGGATGATCATCTCCTTCAGCCGGCCGGTGATCCGGCAGTAGCCGCGCTCGTCCATCGACCCCAGGTCGCCGGTGTGCAGCCAGCCGTCGGCATCGATGGCCGCGGCGGTAGCCTGCGGGTCGCCCAGGTAGCCGTCCATGACCAGGTAGCCGCGGGTGCAGATCTCGCCGACGGTCCCGCACGGCACGGTCGCGCCGGTGGCCACGTCGGCGATCTTGACCTCGGTCTGCGGCAGCGGCCGGCCCAGCGTCTCGGCCCGGTCGTCGGCCGTGTCGGATGGCCGCGTCATCGTGATCGAGCAGCTCGATTCCGTCTGCCCGAACGTGAGCGTGAACGGGACCCCGAACTCCGCCTCGACCTGCCGGACCAGTTCGGGCGGCACGGTCGCGCCGCCGGCCAGCGCGACCCGCAGGCTGGACAGGTCGCGCGGCGCCCGGCAGGCCGCCGCGAGCAGCGCGGTCAGCATCGTCGGCACGCCCCCGATGACGGTGCCGCGGTACCTCTCGGTGAGCTCCAGCATCCGCACCGGGTCGAATCGCGGCAGCACCACCTGGGTGCCCAGCGTCTGGACCAGGCCGAGGGTGATCAGCCCGCACCCGGCCACGTGGAAGTACGGCATCGGGTTGACCAGGACGTCCCCGGCCCGCAGGCCGATGGCCTCGGCGCCCAGCCGGGCGTTGTTGGTCAGCCCGCGGTGGGTCAGCACGGCCGCCTTGGGCGGGCCGGTGGTGCCCGAGGTGTACAGGATCTGCGCCGGGCTCGCCGGGTCGACCTCCGGCAGCGCGCCGTCACCGGCCGGCCAGTCCCCGAGCGTGAGAACCTCCCGCAGCCGCGGCAGCCGGTCCCGCACCTGGGCCAGGATCCCGGCCTGCGTGCCGGTGCGGAGGAACACCCCGGCCGCGCCGGAGTGCCCGAGCACGTGCGCCAATTCCTCGGCCTGGTACGCCGGGTTGACCGTGACCAGCGTCAGCCCGGCCATCCCGGCGGCGAACTCGAGCAGCACCCAGTCCGGGCCGTTCCCGGCCCAGACCGCGACCGGCTCGCCCGGCTCGAACCGGGTGAGCAGCCCGCGCGCGACCCGTTCGGCCTCGTCCCGCAGCTCACCAAAGGTCCACTCCCGCCGGCCCGGATCGATCAGCGCGACCCGGTCCGGCGCCCGCCAGGCGGCGGCGCGCAGCACCCCGCCGACGGTGGTCGCCAGCAGCGGGGTCAGGGCGCGGGCGGGCCAGTGCGACATGGTCACGGTGGTCATGGTGGTTCCCTCCTCATAGGTCCCGAACGGGCCGGGCGCGTGCCACCGCGCCCACCTCTACGCTGCCCCGGCCCGGACGCCGGCGCATCCGTGCCGCCACCCTGAGGTTTCGGCGGCCCTACCCGGAGGAAACGTCAGGGCTTACGCTGACCTGAGATGGAGCAGCAGGTCATACTCGAACGCGATGCGGAGCTGGCGGCGCTGGCCGCCGCCATCGCGGCGGCCGAGGCCGGGCACGGCACCCTGGCGCTGGTGGAGGGTCCGGCCGGGATCGGCAAGACCACGCTGCTCCGGGCGGCCTGCCGGGGCCCAGCCCCGGAGGGCCCGTGGGGCGCGCGGGTCCTGACGGCCCGCGGGCTCGCGCTGGAGCAGGGCTTCCCCTACGGCATCGTCCGCCAGCTGCTCGACCCGGTCCGGGGCGAGGACGGGCTGATGGACGGGGCGGCCGCCCTGGCCGCCCGGGTGTTCGACTGGGCCGAAGCAGGCCCGGTCGAGGACGACGTCCGCTACGCCGCCATGCACGGCCTGTACTGGCTGGTCGCCAACCTCGCGGCCCGGCAGCCGCTGGTGCTCGCGGTGGACGACGCGCACTGGGCCGACGCGCCGTCGCTGCGCTGGCTCGCCCACCTGGCCGCCCGCGTCGAGCACCTGCCGGTCGCGCTGCTGCTCGCGGTGCGCGACGGCCCGGACGAGTCCGAGCTGCTCGGCGAGCTGCGTGCGGCCGGGACCCGGATCCGGCTGGGGCCGCTCGGCCCGGACGCCACCGCCGCGCTGATCCGGCGGCGGCTCGGCGCCGTGCCCGGCGACGGCGTCAGCGGCGCTGATGCGCAGCTGGGCCGGGACTGGCACGCCAGCACCGGCGGGAACCCGTTCCTGCTCGAGGCGCTGGCCACCGCGCTGCGGGACGGCGACCAGAAGGCGGAGCCGATCGCGCAGGCGGTGCTGCGGCGGATCGGACCCGAGGGCCCCGGGGCCGGGCGGCTGACCCGCGCGCTGGCGGTCCTCGGCGGGCCCGCGCCGCTGCGTCAGGCCGCCGCGCTGGCCGGCCTGGACCTGCCCGCCGCGGCGCGGCTGGCCGACCGGCTGCGCGCCGCCGACGTGCTGGCGCCCGGCTCGGTGCTCGAGTTCGCCCATCCCATCGTGCGGACCGCCGTCTACGAGTCGATCCCGCCGGGCGAGCGCGCCCTGGCCCACGCCGAAGCGGCCCGGCTGCTGGAACGCGACGGGGCCCACGCCGAACGCCTCGCGCTGCACCTGCTGCGCAGCGAGCCGGGCGCCGACCCGCGGGTGGCGGCGCTGCTGCGCGCGGCCGCCACCGCCGCCACCGGACGCGGCGACCCGGGCGCGGCCGCGGCCTGCCTGCGCCGCGCGCTGGACGAGCCGCCGCCCGCCGCGGACCGGCCGGGCCTGCTGCTCGAGCTGGGCATCGCGCTGGCCCGCGAGCGCAGCCCCGCGGCCGTGCCGGTCCTGCGGGAGGCGGTCGAGCTGGCCGGCCCGGACGCCGCCCTGCTGGCCGCGCGGGTGCTCGGCATCTGGGCCTACCACGCCGAAGCGGCCGCCATCTGCCGGAACGCGCTGGCCGGCGCGGTGCCGGACGACCTGGCGGACAGCCTCCAGGCCGAACTGTTCCAGAACGCCGTGATCAGCGCCGAAACCGTGGCGGAGGCGGTGACCCTGCCGCGCCGGACCGGCCGGTCCGCCGCCTGGGCGATCAACGACGCGCTGATGGCCGCGACGTCCGCGGACGGCGGCGCGATCACCCTGCCCGCCCTGGACCGCATCTCGCCCGATTCCATGGGCGCGGTGTACGCACTGCTGGTGCTCACCTGGGCCGGCGAGTTCGAGGTGGCCGGGCGGATCTGCGACACGGTGCTCGCGGACGCCAGGCGGCGTGGCTCGATGAGCATGGTCGCGCACGCCAGCTGCCTGCACTCGATGATCTCCAGGCGTCTCGGGCGGCTGGAGGAGGCGGCCGACGCCGCGCGGCTGGCGCTGGACTTCAAGCTCGCGACCTCCCCGCCGCTGGCCGTGGCCTGGGCGGCCGCCTTGGGCGTAGAGGCGCTCACCCGCCTGGGCCGCCTGGACGAGGCCGACGCCATGGCCGACGTGGCCGCCGGAAGGGAGCCGCCGGAGGGCTGGATCCATATGGCCTCGTTCCGGCAGGCCCGCGGCGCGCTGCGGGTCGCGCAGCACCGCCCGGACGAGGCCCTGGCCGACCTGCTCGCGGCCGGCGAGGGCTGGCAGACCCTGGGCGTCACGAACCCGGCCGTCGCATCGTGGCGCACCGCCGCGGTCGCCGCATACCGCGCTCTCGGCCAGCACGACGAGGCCGGCGCGCTGGCCGCGGAGCAGCTCGCGCTGGCGCGCAAGGCGGGCCGCCCGCTGACGCTCGGCATCGCGCTGCGCGTGCACGGGGACCTGGCCGAGGCGATCGGCGTCCTCGAAGCCAGCCCGGCCCGCTACGAGCTGGCCCTGGCGCTGGCCGACCACGGCGCCAGCCTGCGCCGCTCCGGCCAGCGGACGCAGGCCAGGGAGCCGCTGCTCCGCGCGCTCGATCTCGCCGAGCGCACCGGCGCCGCCGGGCTGGCCGCCGAGGTGAAGCGGGAGCTGCTCGCGGCCGGCGCCCGGCCCCGGCGGGCCGCACTGACCGGCCCGGACGCGCTGACCGCGGGCGAGCGCCGGGTCGCCGCCCTGGCGGCCGACGGCGCGAGCAACCGGCAGATCGCCGAGCACCTGTTCGTCACCCAGGCGACGGTCGAGACCCACCTGCGCCACGCCTTCCGCAAGCTCAACATCGCCTCCCGCGCCGACCTTCCCGCCACCCTGAACGGCTAACTCGGCGACCTCGGCGGTGCGCGCGGTCCGGGTGAGCGCTCCGGCCCCGGCTACCCGGGCCGCCAGGATCACCGGGATCAGCGTGAGCAGGATGACGACCGTGACGACCGCGTTCACCTCGGGCAGCTGCTGGCCCAGCCGGATCGCGCCGAAGATCCACAGCGGCAGCGTGTTCTGCGCACCCGCGGTGAACACGGTCACGATGACCTCGTCGAAGGACAGGGCGAAGGCCAGCAGCGCGCCGGAGATCAGCGCGGTCGCGCTCAGCGGCAGCGTGATGTAGCGCAGCGTCTGCCAGCCCCGGGCGCCGAGATCCTGCGACGCCTCGGCCAGCGAGCCCGGGGTCCGGCGCAGCCGGGCGATCAGGTTGTTGTACACCACCACGATGCAGAACGTGGTGTGCCCGACGACGATCGTGATCGTGCCGAGCTGCACCCCGGTGAACGAGAAGAACGAGTTCAGCGCGATCCCGGTGATGATGCCGGGCAGCGCCAGCGGCAGCACCAGCAGGAACGAGATCGCCTCCCGGCCGAAGAACCTGAACTTGTACAGCGCGTACGCCACGGCGGAGCCGAGCAGCAGGGCCAGCGCGGTCGCCACCAGCCCGACCCGGACCGACAACAGGAACGCGCTGCGCACCTGCTCGTCGTGCCAGGCCACGCCGAACCAGTGCAGCGAGAAGCCCGCGATCGGCCAGCTCTCGATGTTCGAGGAGTTGAACGCGTACAGCACGATGAGCACGATCGGGATGAACAGGAACGCCAGCACCAGCACGACCCAGACCCGCAGCACCGCGCGCAGCCAGGAAGATTCCACCCCTCACACCTCCTCGAACGCGCCGAGCGCCCGCGCGCCGAGCAGGTACAGGGCCATGATCGCCATCGGCACCAGCGCCATGGCGGCGGCGAACGGCACGTTGTTCGCGATCCCGATGTTGGAGTAGATGACGTTGCCGATGAACGTCGCGCTGGTCCCGCCGACCAGCAGCGGCGTGATGTAGTCGCCCAGGGAGAGCGAGAACGTGAAGATCGACCCGGCCACGATGCCGGGCAGCGCCAGCGGCAGCAGCACCGACCGCGTGGTCCGCCAGGTCTGCCCGCCCAGGTCCTGCGACGCCTCGATCAGCGAGGCCGGGATCCGCTCCAGCGCCGCGTACACCGGAATGATCATGAACGGCAGCCACAGGTAGCAGAACACCACGAACACGGCCCAGTTGGTGTAGATCAGGTGCACGTTCAGCACCGAGTCGAGCACCCCGCCCTTGGTGAAGATCAGCAGCCAGGAGTACACCTTGGCCAGGTAGCTCGCCCACAGCGGCAGCAGGATCGCCACGAACAGGGTCGTCCTGGTCCGCGGCGACGCGATCCGCGCCATGTAGTAGGCGAACGGGAAGGCGACGAGGGCATCCGCCACCGTGACCGCCGCCGCCATCGCCACCGTCCGGCCGATGATTTGCAGGTAAGCCGAGGTGGTGAAGATCGTGGTGAGGTTGGTCAGGCTCCAGGTCCGCTCGATGTTGGTGGTGAACGGGTTGATCTGCCAGAAGGCCGTGATCAGCAGCACCACCAGCGCGGCCAGGTAGAGCAGGACGAACCAGGCCAGCGGCGGGGTAAGCAGGATGGTGGCCCGCGCCCACGGCCGGCGCCACAGCGCCGCCGAGACGCGGGCCCACCGCGTCGGTGTTCCTGCTGCTCTTACTGGCTTTACTTTACTTGCGTGGTCCACGCGGAAACCCACTGCGCGTAGGGCACGCAATCCGGCTTGCCGTTGTCACAGGTCGCGAGCGGCGTCTTCCACAGGCTGATCGAGTCGAGATAGCTGGCCGGCGCGTTGGCGTGGTACTCCGCGCACGACCCCGCCTGCAGCTTGTCCATGTACGGGCAGGCGAGCTTGTTGTCCGGCGTCTCGCCGTAGGTGACGGCCTGCAGCGCCTGGACCTGCGGGGTGCTGATGTACTGCATCCACTTGTAGGCGCAGTTGGGGTGGGGCGCCTTGGCCGCGAGCATCCAGGTGTCCGCCCAGCCGGTCGCCCCCTCGCTCGGCACCACGGAACCGATCGTGAACTTGTCCGCCTTCAGCGTGCTGACCTGGTAGGGCCACCCCGCGCCGACGACCACGTTGCCGTTCTTGAAGTCGAAGATCTCCTGGGAGGCCAGCCCCCAGTACTTCTTGATCAGCGGGCGCTGCTGGGCCAGCAGGCTCACCGCCGCCTGGAACTGCGGCTGGGTCAGCTCGTACGGGTCGGTGATGCCCAGCGACGGCTTGGTGGTCTTGAGGTACAGCGCCGCGTCGGCGATCTGGATCGGGTTGTCCGGCACCGTCACCTGGCCCTTGTACTTGGAGTCGTAGATGACGCTCCAGGACGTCGGCGCGGTCGGGAAGTTCTTGGTGTTGTACATCAGCACGTTCGGGCCCCACTGCAGGGAGACCCCGTAGTGCACGCCGTTGATCGTGTTGAACGGCGGCGACTGGAAGGCGGGGTAGAAGTCCTTCCAGCTCGGGATCAGCTTGACGTTCACCGGGTGGGCGTCGCCCGCGTACAGGATGCGCAGGTCGGCGTCGCCCGAGGAGGACACCATGTCGTACTGGCCGCCGCCGCCGTTCTTCATCAGCGCGACCATCTCGTCCGAACTGCCCGCGTACTTCGCGTTCACCTGGCAGCCGGTCTGCTGCTGGAACGGCTTGACCCACTTGGGATCGAGGTAGCCCTCCCAGGCGATGAGGTTGAGCTGGCCCTCGCCCGTGCCGACCTTCTGCAGCACCGGCAGGTTCGCGGTGGGCACGGTCTGGCCGGCCACCGCGCCGCCCCCGTTCTGGGTGGCGGCGTTCGACGTGGCACCCCCGCCGCCGCTCGAACTGCCGCCGCTGCTGCCGCAGCCGGCCGCGATCACCGACACGACCGCGAGCCCGATCGCTATCGTCAGCGGGCGTCTGCGCCCGCCGGTTCTCTGGCTGGTCCTAGTCATGTGCCCTCCCCTGAAGGGATCGTAAATGCCTGCTCCGGCCGCCACGCGAGCCGCACCTGGCGGCCCTCGCTCAGCCCGTCGCCGGAAGACGGTGCCTCGGTGTTCTGCCGGCTCACCACGAGTTCGCCGCCGCCGTCCAGGTCCACGACGTAGCGGGTGAGCACGCCGGCGTAGATGACGTCCCTGATCCGGCCGGGCTCGGCGTGCGTGCCCGGCGGGTCCGGCTCGTCGCCGGCCACCAGGGTGATCTTCTCCGGCCGCACGGTGATCGTGTGGCCGTCACGCTGGATCAGGTTGGAGACGCCGATGAACCCGGCCACGAACGGGGTCCGCGGCCGCTCGTACACCTCGGCGGGCCCGCCGATCTGCTCGATCCGGCCGCCGCTGAGCACCGCGATGCGGTCGCTCATCGTCAGCGCCTCTTCCTGGTCGTGCGTGACGTAGACGAACGTGATGCTGACCTCGCGCTGCACCCGCTGCAGCTCGAGCTGCATCTCCTGGCGGAGCTTGAGGTCCAGCGCGCCGAGCGGCTCGTCCAGCAGCAGCACGCTGGGCTCGTTCACGATGGCCCGGGCCAATGCGACGCGCTGACGCTGGCCGCCGGACAGCTGGGCCGGCTTGCGGCCGCCCAGCCCGGGCAGCCGGACCATCTCCAGCGCCTGGTCCACCTTTGCCCGCCGCTGCGCCTTGGCCACGTGGCGCACCCGCAGCCCGTACTCGATGTTCTCCGCCACGGTCATGTGCGGGAACAGCGCGTAGTCCTGGAACACGGTGTTGACGTCCCGGGCGTACGGCGGCACCCGCGTGACGTCGCGGCCGGCCAGCTCGATCCGCCCGGCGTCCGGCCGCTCGAACCCGGCGATCAGCCGGAGCAGGGTGGTCTTGCCCGACCCGGACGGCCCCAGCAGGGTGAAGAACTCCCCGGCCCGCACCACCAGGTCGACGTCCGCGAGCGCGGTCACGTCGCCGTACCGCTTGCGCAGGCTGGTGACGTGGATCGCCGGTGCCGCGGCAGCCGGATCACCTGCCGCGGCGGGCTGGGCTTGGGCCGTGATCACCCGGCTCGTTGTACCACGGTTCAGCCGGGACCCGCAATGACGCTCTAACCTGGACTTCATGGAGTGGACGGGACAGGTGTACGCCGACAGCCCGGTGGTGACGGCCGAGATCGGAATCGACGCGCCGCCCGAACGGGTGTGGGACCTGGTCAGCGAGATCGCGCTGATGGCCGAGCTGAGCTCCGAACTGCAGGAGGTGGCCTGGCTGGACGGCGTGACCGGCCCGGCCGTCGGCCACCGGTTCACCGGCCGCAACGCCCACCCGGCCATGGGGGAGTGGGAGACGGTCAGCACGGTGACCGAGTGCGACCCGCCGCACCGCTTCGCCTGGGCCGTCGGCGACCCCGCCCACCCGTCCGCGAGCTGGCGTTTCACCCTGAAGCCCGACGGGGAGGGCACGCTGCTCGAGCAGTGGTACCAGATGGGCCCGGCCCGTTCCGGCCTGAATATCGCCATCGACGCGATGCCGGACAAGGAGGCCAAGATCGTTTTCGTCCGGATGCGCGAGCACGAGACCGGCATGAGGCACAACCTGGCCGAGATTAAAGATAGGGCCGAACGGGCCGGGTAGATGCGCACCGCCACCACCATCGAAGCGTCGTCCGGTAAAGACGCCGTCGAGTTCGCCGTCGAGGCCGAAAGGCTCGGCCTGGATGTCTGCTGGGTCGCCGAGGCCTGGGGCGCGGACGCGCCTTCGCCGCTCGGCTACCTGGCCGCCCGCACCGAGCGGATGCTGCTCGGCTCGGGCGTGATCCAGATCGGCACCCGCTCCCCGGTCACGATCGCGCAGACCGCGATGACGCTGGCCCACCTGTCCGGCGGCCGGTTCCTGCTGGGTCTGGGCGTATCGGGGCCCCAGGTGATGGAGGGGCTGCACGGCGTCCCGTTCGGCCATCCACTGGGCCGCATGCGTGAGACGGTCGAGATCGTCCGGCGCGTCTTCACCGGGGAGAAGGTCACCTACGCCGGCCGGCACTACGAACTCCCCTTGCCCGGTGCGAAGCCGATGCGGGTCAGCCTGCCGCCGGTGTCGGTCCCGGTGTACCTGGCCACGCTGTCGCCGAAGATGCTGGCGCTGACCGGCGAGATCGCCGACGGCTGGCTCGGCACCAGCTTCATCCCCGAGCGCGCCGACGCGTACTTCGAGCACCTGGACGCCGGGCTGGCCCGAGCGGGCCGGACCCGGGCCGGCCTGGACGTCTGCCAGGGCGCCGAGATCAGCCTGGTTTCCGAAGCCGAACTGGCCCGCACCCTCGCCAGCCGCAAGAAAGAACTCGCCTTCTCCCTGGGCGGCATGGGCACGGCCACGGCCAACTTCTACAACGACGCCTACAGCCGCCAGGGCTGGGCCGAGGTCGCCGCCGCGGTCCGCGCGCGCTGGCAGGCCGGCGACCGGGACGGCGCGGCCGCCCTGGTCACCGACGAGATGGTGCTGGCCACCACGCTGATCGGCACCGAGGACATGGTCCGCGCCCGGCTGCGAGCCTGGCGCGAGGCCGGCGTGGACACGGTCCGCCTCTACCCGGCCGGCGACACCCTGACCGCCCGCCTCGACACCCTGGCCCGTGGCATCGCCCTCGTCCGGGCGGTCTTATCGGACCCACATCTGGTCGACCAGCAGTCCGTATACCGGCGATTCTTCGTAGTTCCCGAGCCGCGAGGAGACGAATCCGGCGTCTGCTGCGTTGTAAACCGGGATGTAGGGGGCCTGGTCGGTGACGATGTGGTCGGCCTTGGCCCACAGCCTCCGGGCCTCGGCGGGGTCAGTGAGTTGCGCCGCCTGCGCCTGGCGGGCCAGCGCGTCGACGTGAGGATCGCAAAACCTGGCCGAGTTCTGGGTGCCGGGCTCGTCAACCGACTGGCAACTCAGCGTGGGGCCGAAGAAAGTCGACGGGGCGGGGAAGTCCGCGCCCCATCCCCCTCCGATACTGACCTGCATATCGGTGCGGGGGGCGTTGCCGGGGTAGAACTGATCAGCGGAGACTGCGTGCAGGGTGGCCCGGTATCCCAGATCATCGAGGAGCCCGACGAGGTAGGAGCCTACCGCCTTGCCCGGCACGTCATTGAAGCTCCAGACGGTCACCGGCATGTTCGTCGTGCCGGATTCCCTGACAAACCGGCGCGCCTTCTCCATGTCCGGGCCGTGCCAGCCCCCGTCCCCGGCGCCGGTCGTATAGGGGCAATAGCCCTGGTAGCCGGGAAAGTCGGGCGGGAGCATCTGGCACGTCACGGTGGCCTGACCGGAGACGAAGTGGAAGAACCGCAGGATCCGGGCGCGATCGATGGCGTAGCTGACGGCCTGCCGGGCCTTCTTGTTCGTGAACGGCGGTTGGCGGGTGTTGAGAGAGACAAAACTAGTGCCCACCTTGGCGCCGACATAGACGCGGGCCGGATACT
>Ga0207683_10005350_pt1 | contig 11007 bp, 10 predicted proteins | sample KBSM73metaG_FD_184333 | JGI IMG/M metagenome (GOLD analysis project Ga0207683, IMG submission 184333) | Miscanthus rhizosphere microbial communities from Kellogg Biological Station, Michigan, USA - KBS M7-3 metaG (SPAdes) (version 2) | ecosystem: Host-associated > Plants > Roots > Rhizosphere >...
CGGTACCGATGGTGATGCGACACCAGGTCGCAAAGGGCGGGAACAGCCGCCCGACTAGGATGTCACGCTGCTTCATCTGCTGCGTAAAGCTCGCCAGCGGCATACCGGTATCGAAGAACACGAAGTTAGTCTGCGGCTCCGCGTAGCGCAGTCGCAGCTTCGTCAGTTCGCCCGTGATACGCGTGCGGCTCGCCAGGATGCGCCGCCGGGTGTCCGTAAGAAACGCGCGGTCATCCAGGCTCGCGCGCGCGGCGCGCACGGTGAGCTGGTTGGGCGTGGTCATGCGCGCGAGCCGCAGCGCCTTGGCGATCTTGGGATTCGTGATCGCGTAGCCCATGCGCATGCCCGCCATGCCGTGCAGCTTGGAGAAGGTGCGCAGCACCACCACGGGCCGCTCGCCCTGCGCGAGGTCAACGACCGAGTGCACCTCGGCGGCGGTGGCGAAATCCATGTAAGCCTCATCGACGATGGTCACTACCTCGCGCGGCAGTCCCGCCACGAAGGCGCGGATGTCCTCCGCCGCCACCGCGGTGCCGGTGGGATTGTTGGGATTGCAGAGGTACACGGCGCGCGTGCGCGCCGACACCGCCGCCCGCATGGCCGGCAGGTCGTGGCGCAGGCGCGCATCCACCGCGACGAAGCGCACCGTGGCGCCCAGGGTGCGCGCGTACTCGGGCAGCTCCAGGTAGGTTGGTTCCGCGGCGATGAATTCGCCGCCATCGCGCCCGTAGAGCAGCGCGAGCGCGCACAAGAGCTCCCCGGAACCGCTGCCGGTTACGATCTGCTCCGCAGCCGCGCCCTCATGCAGCGCCAGCGCGCTGACCAGATCCTGCTGTTCCTCGTCCGAGGGATAGCGGCAGGCCTGTCCGATCGCCCCGGCAATCGCGCGCCGGGCCGCCGGGGAGGGACCGTAGGGATTCTCGTTCCAGCAGAGGATCGCGGGCGTGTTGCCGGCGGCCGAGGGCTTCGCGGCGGCCCGCAACGACAGGGCAGGGCCGGCCAGCAGCAGCGCGGAGACACCGAGCAGGTCGCGGCGGTTCATGGGCATGTCGTGATCATCCTGTTAACAGGTGCGCGCGGACGGGCACCTGCGCAGCGTACGCCCTCAGTGCACGCCAAGGAATCATCCCCCGCGACCGCGCCTGCCGGCGACCTCGCCACCGCGGCTCATTGGACCGCGTCATGAGGCGACGCTAGACTTTGGCGATGAGCCGGACGGCGAACCTCAAAGTGGGCAGCCCTGCGCAACTGCTGTTGGAGCGGGCCGATGGGTCTTGCTGCGCTGTCCACCCGCTGTGGCTGCGCGAGCGCTGCCAGGACCCCGCCAGCATGGATCTGAAGACGCAGCAGCGCCTGCAGGACCCTTCCGACTTCGACCTGGAGCTGAAGATCGTCGCGCTCTCGCAGCCCGCGGCAGGCACTTTCCGGGTCAAGTTCAGCGACGGCCACGAGGCAACTTTCAGCGCCGCGGACCTCCTCGAGGAGGCCTGCCTCGCTCCCAACAGTCACGACTGCCCGGGTCCGCAGCTGTGGGACGGCTCGCTGCCGGCCCTGCCACGCGTGCGCTGGCGGGCGGATCCAAGCGAGGCGGAGCGACTGGCGTGGCTTGAGTCCTTCCTCACGCTGGGGTTCGTGATCTTCGAGGGCGTACCGACGCAGCCCGGCACGGTGCTCAAGGTCGGTTCGATGTTCGGCTTCACCCGCGAGACTAACTTCGGGGCGCTGTTCGACGTGCGCTCCACGCCCGACGCCACCGACCTCGCCTACACTTCGATAGCGCTCGATCCGCATACCGACAACCCGTACCGCGCCCCGGTCCCGGGCATCCAGCTGTTGCACTGCCTGGCCAATGAAACCAGCGGTGGCCAGTCGACCCTGGTAGACGGTTTCGCCGTGGCGCAGGCCCTGCGCACGAAGGACCCGCAGGCATTTGAGATCCTCGCCGGCACCCCGGTGCGCTTCAAGTACGTCGATGCCCAGACCGAACTCACCGCCAGTGCGCCGCCGATCGAGCTGGACGTTACCGGCGCGCTGAAATCGATCCACTTCAGCCCGCGCCTGGATTTCGTGCCGCTGTTCGAGCCGCAGCAGCTGCAGGCCTACTTCCGTGCCCGCCGCCTGTTCGATCACGCGCTGCGCGCGCCGGACTTCGAGATCCGCTTCCTGCTCGCAGCGGGCGACCTTGTGATGTTCGACAATTGCCGGCTGCTGCACGGCCGTACGGGCTTTGATCCCGCCGAGGGGCTGCGCCACCTGCAGGGCTGCTACATCGACATCGACGGGCCGCGCAGCCTCTACCGCGTACTGCGCCGCCGGGGCGCCCGGGCAGCCGCAGTGAGGCGCAGCGCGTGAACCGGATCGTCAGCTTCCGCCAGATGAAGGACGGCACCAAGGAGGACTACGTTCTACTCGATGAATCGGAGAAACAGTACGCGGCGGGCCTTGCGGATCGGGTGCTCGAGAGCTTGCTCAAACTCGACCACTCACTGGCGGGCTATCCTGTCAGCCGTCTCGGCCACTCGCTGCAGGCGGCAACCCGCGCGCTGCGCGACAACGCGGACGAGGAACTGGTGGTGGCCGCACTGCTGCACGACATCGGCGACGAGCTGGCGCCCTATAACCACAGCGAGATCGCCGCCGCCATCCTGCGTCCCTACGTGCGCCCGGAAGTTACCTGGATCGTCGCCCAGCACGGCCTGTTTCAGAACTATTACTACGTGCACCACTTCGGCGGAGACCGCAACGCGCGCGAGCGTCTGCGTGACCATCCCTGGTACGAGGCGTGCGTGCATTTCTGTGCCACCTGGGATCAGTGTTCCTTCGATCCGGACTACGCGAGCGAGCCGCTCGCGACCTTCGAGCCGCTGGTGCGACGCATCTTCGCGCGCGCCCCGCACGATCCGCGTTACCTGACGGCCGGGTCTCCCGGCGCGCCCTGAGCCGCGGCTACCTGCTCCGAGGCGACACCCAGTAGCCATGCGCGTGCCTGGGCCACGGTCGGGAAGACCGAGATCGGCATGCCGCGGTTGACGGCGACGGTCTCGGCAAAGTCCATCAGATTTCCTTCGGCGTGGACGTCGACGTAGGCGATGGCCTGCAGCAGGCCACGCGCCCGCTCGCTGCTCTCCGAGACCACCTTGTAGACTGCGAAGGTGCCCAGGCGCGGGCCCTCGAGGCGTTCCTCGATCAGTACGCGGTAGCATGCCCGGGCCAGGCACTCGCGTCGCAATTGATCCAGGTAACGCGCCACGGTGTCCGCATCGTTCGTGCCGGTGACGAGTGCGTGCAGGTACTGCGGTTCCTGTTTGATTGTCAGCTGGTATGCCATGAGCGTACGCGCGGGCCAGATGGGGCAAGGTACCGCCGCCGCCGCAGAAAGCCCAGCGGATCCTGCCGCCGCAAGCGTGCGGCGCGCACGCCGCGGGGCTGAGCCATTAATATACGTGCAGCAGCGCACGGGAGCCCCCTCATGAACGACCAGGTTGCCAGCATCTACAACGTCAAGAACTCGGTGATGGACCTTGCCGTTCACTTCGGCCCGCGGCTGCTCGCCGCGCTCGTGATCCTGCTCCTGGGGGTGCTGGTGAGCCGCTGGGTGGGCCGCTGGGTGCTGCGCCTGCTGCAGCGCCTGGAGCTCGAGCCCCCGGTACGCCTGCTGCTGGCGCGCGTCGCGTGGGCGGGGTGCTTCGTGCTGTTCTGCATCATGGCGCTGCAGAACCTCGGCGTGGAGCTGCTGCCGCTGATAGCGGGCATCGGCGTGGTGGGCGCGGGCATCGCTCTGGCAACCCAGGGGGTGCTGAGCAATGCGGTGGCCGGGCTCTCGATCATCTTTTCCAAGCCGTTCCGCGTGGGGGAGTACATCGAGATCGCGGGCGTGGAGGGCACCGTGGAAACCATCACGCTGTTCAGTACCACGCTCGCGCATGTCGATCGCTCGCGCGTGGTGGTGCCCAATCGCAAGATCGTGGGGGAGATCCTGCACAACTACGGGCGGATCCGGCAGCTGGACGTCACCGTCGGTGTGGCCTACGACTGCGATCTGGGTGCCTCGCTGGCACTCATCCAGGACATTCTCAACGCCAATCCGCGCGTGCTGCAGGACCCCCCGCCGGTCATCCAGCCGATCCAGCTGGCGGATTCTTCCGTGAACATCGCCGTGCGCCCGTGGGCGCTGACGCAGGACCGCGGCGCGGTGACGGGTGAGATTTACGGCGCCATCCTCGAGTCCTTCCGCGCGCGCGGTATTGTCATTCCCTTCCCGCAACGCGAGGTGCGCCTGGTGGGCCAGGCGCAACCCAGCCCCGCATCATGAGCGCCGGCCCCGGGGCAGTTCGGTGCCGTCCGCCCGATAGGCCGGCGGCGTGTAGAAATTCAGGGTACGCAGCAGCGCGCGCCCGGTGTTGCGGATTTCATGGCGATCGCCCTGCTCGATCAGCAGCAACATCCCGGCCCGCAGCGGCCGTCGCCGCCCGTTGACCCACGCCACGCCGGACCCGGCCACGACGAAGAGCCACTGGTCCGCGCCCGCGTGGCGATTGTCCGGGTCGCCTTCGGATCCTCCGGGCGCGATGGCCATCGCCGCTGCCTGGGAGCGGCGATTGCTCATCGCAACCCGGAAACCCCTTGCAAATCGCAGCCGGCGGCACCTCATGTGACGCTCCGGCGCTGAATGACTACTGCCGGTTCTCCCAGTAGCGCGGCGCCTTGTAGTAGTCGTAGCTGCGTTCGCGGAACTGCCGTCCGTCGTCGCGCGTGAGCTCCTCGATCGAGCCTGCCGGCGCGGACTCCAGCTGGGCGCGCGTGTAGTTCACGACATAGGCGCCTTCGCCTTCGTCGTAGTCGAGCGACTCCCACGGAATCGGGTGGTACTTCTCGGCCATCCCGAGGAAGCCGCCGAAGCCGACCACCGCGAACATGATGTTGCTGGACTCCTTGTCCAGGACGACGTCTTCGATCGCGCCGATCTTCTTGCCCGAGGTGTCCTTGACGGCTGTGCCGAGCACTTTCTTGGCCCGAATGGCGGAAGTGTGGCCGCTGATAGTGGTCATGCCTGGTCTCCTGTGAAGTGAGGGGGATGCGCCAAATTGCGCGAAGTGAATGGTCGGCCAAAGTGCTCAGCAACGACGTAGGTGCGACGCGCACACGCGGGTAGGCGCACTCCGCTGCCCGCTCGTGAACCGTGGCGGCGCCTGTGCGATAGTCGGCGCGGGCGGCGCCGGTGCCGCGCGGTGGGGAGGCTCGAGAGTGAAGCTCGTACGCTACGGTGCCCGCGGGCACGAGCAGCCCGGCATAGTCGATGCTGGCGGTGTGATTCGCGATGTGTCGCACCTGATCCCGGACTGGACCCCGGCCCAGCTTGACTCCGCAACGCTTGCGCGTGTCGCGCAGCTTGAGCCGAGGCGCCTGTCGGCGCTGCCTGCGGGCACGCGTCTGGGTGTACCGCTTGCGGGCATCGGCAAGTTCATCGCCATCGGTCTGAACTACACCGATCATGCCATCGAGTCCGGGCTCACGCCCCCCAAGGAGCCGGTCGTTTTCAGCAAGGCCATCAGTTGCCTCACCGGCCCTTCGGATCCGGTGATGTTGCCGCAGGGTTCGCTGAAGACGGACTGGGAAGTGGAACTGGGCGTCGTCATCGGCCGCCGCGCCCGCTACGTCCCCCAAGACCAAGCCCTCGCGTGCGTGGCGGGCTATTGCCTCATCGATGATGTCTCCGAGCGCGAGTACCAGATCGAGCGCGGCGGCACCTGGGACAAGGGCAAGGGGTGCGACACCTTCGGGCCCGTCGGCCCCTGGCTCGTGACCGCCGATGAGCTGGGCGAGCCGCAGGCAGTAGAGCTGTGGCTTGACGTGAACGGCGTGCGCCGCCAGCGCGGCAGCACGGCGAACATGATCTTCCCGGTGTCCGAGCTCGTGGCCTACCTCAGCCGCTTCATGACGCTCGAGCCCGGGGACCTGATCGCCACCGGCACCCCCGCCGGGGTCGGCATGGGCATGAAACCAGCGCCGCTGTATCTGAAGGCCGGTGACCACATGCGCCTCGGGAGCCCGCAGCTCGGGGTCCAGGAGCATGATGTCGAAGCCTGGCGAGCCGCATGACGGGCCTTGCCGCGTTGGCGCAGCAGCCAGCTCCGCGTGCCACTCGCCGCTGCGCGCGCCACCGACAGGCATAATGAGCCGCGCCTCAACCACAAGATGAGCTGCGGTCACCTCACGTGTCACCCGACGTCCTGATCGTAGGGGCCGGCCCGACCGGTCTGGCCCTGGCCCTGTGGCTGACCAAGCTCGGCGTGCCGGTGCGTGTCATCGACAAGACGGCCGAGCCCGGCACCACGTCGCGGGCACTGGCGGTGCAGGCGCGCACCCTGGAACTGTACCGTCAGCTCGGGCTGACCGAGGCGGTGCTCGAGCGCGGGCACCGCGTACGCGCGGTCAATCTGTGGGTCAGGGGCTCACGCGCGGCGCGGCTGCCGTTCGGCAACGTGGGCGCCCATCTGACCGCGTACCCCTTTCTGCACATCTTTCCGCAGGACGAGCATGAAAAGCTCCTGATCGAGCGCCTCGCGGCGCTCGGGGTGGGTGTCGAGCGCTGCACCGAACTGAAGGCCTTCACGCAGGAGGGCGAGCAGGTGCGCGCGCAGCTGCTCGGGCCTGATGGCGCGGAGGAAGTGTGCGAGGCGCGCTTCCTCGCCGGCTGCGACGGTGCGCGCTCGCTGGTGCGCGAGACACTGCAGACCGGCTTCCCCGGCGGCACCTACCGGCAGATCTTCTACGTGGCCGATATCCAGGGGGGCGGTCCCCCGATGGATGGTGAACTGCACGTGGATCTGGACGAGGCGGACTTCCTCGCGGTCTTCCCGCTCGCAGGCGAGGGCCGCGCGCGCCTCATCGGGACCGTGCGTGATGAACGCGCGGATCACCCGGAGAGCCTGAAGTTCGAGGACGTCAGCGGGCGTGCCATCGAGCACCTCAAGGTGCAGATCCAGCAGGTAAACTGGTTTTCGAGCTACCGGGTCCACCACCGTGTGAGCGCGCACTTTCGCGAGGGGCGCGTGTTCCTGCTCGGGGATGCGGCGCACATCCATAGCCCGGCGGGCGGGCAGGGCATGAACACCGGCATCGGTGATGCGGTGAATCTGGCCTGGAAGCTCGCCGCCGTGCTGGCGGACTCCGCGCCGGATGGCCTGCTCGACAGCTACGAAGCCGAGCGCATCCGCTTCGCCCGGCGCCTGGTCACCACCACCGACCGCGTGTTCACTTTCGCCACCGGCGCCGGGCACATCGCCGACCTGGTGCGCACGCGCCTCGCCCCCGTCGTGGTGCCAGGGGCACTGGCGCTGCCGGCGGTACGGCAGTTCATGTTCCGCACCGTCTCGCAGATCGGCGTGAACTACCGCGGCGGTCCCCTCAGCGAGGGGGCCGCCGGCCGGGTGCATGGCGGGGACCGCCTGCCTTGGGTGCGCGCGGGCGGCGCGGACAACCATGACTCGCTGCGCGAGCCGCGCTGGCAGGTCCACGTGTACGGCACGGCGCGCGGCAGTGTGGCCACCTGGTGCGGCGAGCACGGTGTCGCCCTGCGCGTGTTCGCGTTCGCGCGCGGGCACCGGGCGGCCGGCCTGAGCCCGGGCGCGCTCTACCTCATGAGGCCCGACAGCTACGTGGCCCTCGTCGATCCGGACGGCGACCCGGCCGCCCTGCAGCGCTACTTCACGGCCCGGCAGCTGCGGCCGGCCACCGCGAAGCCCTGAATCCGCCGCTCGGGCGCGATTGTCGCCACCGCGCGCGAGCGCTACCATTTTTGGCCCACGGACCCCGCCAAGAGTCACGTATGGCGCCCGATGGCCTCACCGTGCGCCAGCAGAAATACCGCGCGGCGCTCGTCGCGAATCTTGAAACGCACACCGGACGCCCGCTCAAGGAGTGGCTCGGGGTCGCGCGCAGTTGTCCGCAGAGCGCGCCGCGCGCGCGACTGCGCTGGTTCAAGCACACCCACGGGCTCGGGCAGAACTACGCGATGTATGTACTGGGCGAGCTCGACCGCGAGCAGGGTAGGACTGCTCCGGCGCCCCGCCAGGTGCGCGAGAAGCTGTGGCGCGAGCCGCGAACGCTGGCGATACTCACCGCACTGGAGGCGGCCACGGGTCAGCTGCCCGACCTGATCGCCGGGCAGCGCAAGGCCTACACCGTGTGGTCGCGCTCGTACGCGTTCGCGGCCGCCCGGCCGCAGGGCGGGCAGGTTCGGCTGGGGCTCGCACTCGCCCCGGCGGCCAGCCCGCGCCTGAAGCGCGCCCGGCACGAGGGCTGGTCGGAGCGCCTGACCTCCACGCTGCTGCTCACCAAGCCCGGCGACGTCGACCCGGCGGTGCGTGCCCTGCTGCGCGCGGCCTGGGACAGGAGTTGAGTATCGCGCCGCGGTGTAAGCACGTGTTACCTCATCCGCGCCCCGCGCTGATGCTGCTATCCTGCGCGACTTCTCGCTCGCAAGGTCTCACTCATGACACTCAAGTCCGGCGAGTCGCTGGGCGTGCTGGCTGCATGCCTTATGGTCTGCGCGGCGGCGTTCGCCGCCACGGCTCCCCCCAAAACCGCGATCACGCACGAAGCGCTGTGGATGATGAAACGCGTGGGCACACCCACGGTGAGTCCCGACGGCAGGTGGGTCGTATTCTCCGTGACGGAGCCCTCGTACGAGCAGGACAAAGAGGTGACCGACCTGTGGCTGGTCGCGGCGGACGGCAGCGCGGCGCCGCACCGGCTCACCAATACCAAGGCTGCCGAGAGCGGAGTGTCCTGGGCCCCGGACAGTCGCTCCATCGCCTTCGCCACCAAGCGCGAGGGTGATGAGGCCGAACAGATCTATGTCCTTGACCTGATCGATGGCGGCGAGGCCCGCCGGGTGACGAACGTGGTCACCGGAGCCTCCGATCCGCAGTGGCGGCCGGATGGCAAGGCCATCCTGTTCCAGTCGCTCGTCTATCCGGAGGCCGCGGACGATGAGGCGAACAAGAAGATCATTGCCGAGCGCAAGGCCCGCAAGTACAACGTGCGCATCTACGAGCACTTCCCGATCCGCTACTGGAATCAGTGGTTCGACGAGCGCCGGCTCACGATCATGGTGCAATCGCTCGAGGAGGGAGCGAGCGCGCGGGACCTGCTCTCGGCAACCACACTGGCGCATGCGTCCGGCTTTGCCGGCGTGAGCGTGGAAACGCGGATCTCGCTCGAGCCGATCTTCAGCCCGGACGGACAGGAGATCGTGTTCACGGCCACGACGGAGCGCTGGAACGCCGCTGCCGGTCACGTGGGCTATCACGTTTATCGCATGCCGGCGGCGGGCGGGGAGCCACGGCCCGTCACCACGACCCCGGGCACCTATCGCGACACGGCCTTTGCCCCGGACGGCAAGAGCTTGTTCTTCAAGTACGCGCCCCAGGATGAGGAGGTCTATCACCTCGAGCGCCTCCAGCGCGTGGCCTGGCCTGCCGGCGGTGCCGCGACTCTGGTCGCCCGTGATCTTGACCGCGAGGTCGCCGCCTACGCGCTCACTCCCGACAGCCGCACGGTCTATCTGCTAGTTCCGGATGCCGCCCGGGAAGACCTGTATCGCGTGAACGCGGCCGGTGGCGCTGCCGAGCGGGTCATCGAGCCCGAACTTGGCGGCTATACTTCCCTGAGCAGCGCGCGCCGGGCTCCAACGCCGGTGCTGATCGGCAATTACGGCAGCTCGGTCAGCCCGGCGGAGGTCGTGCGCTTGGATCCCGCGGCGCACCGGCATACAAATCTCACGCACATCAACGTCGCCGCGGCGGCCGCCATCGACTGGAGTCCACCGGAGCACTTCTACTTCACCAGCGCCAAGGGGCGCAGCATCCACAATATGATCGTGCGGCCCCCGGGGTTTGACGCCGGCAAGAAGTACCCCCTGCTGGTACTGATCCACGGCGGCGCCGCCAGCAACAACCCTGACCAGATCGGGCTTCGCTGGAACTACCACCTGCTCGCCGCTCCCGGCTATGTGCTGCTGCTCACCGACTACACCGGCTCGACCGGATTCGGCGAGAAGTTCGCACAAGCGATCAAGCTGGATCCGCTGCGCACGCCGGGAGAGGAGATCAACCAGGCGGTCGACGAGGCGCTCAGGCGTTTCCCCTTCATCGACGGCGCGCGCATGTGCGCCGCCGGTGCCAGCTATGGGGGTCACCTCACCAACTGGATCGAGGCCACTAGCACGCGCTACAAGTGTCTCATCAGTCATGCGGGTGAAGTCGACCTCGCCACCCAGTGGGGAGAGAGCGACTTTAACTACGAGCGCGAGGTCACCAACGGCGGGCCGCCCTGGGAAGGCAACCCGATCTGGCGCGACCAGAGCCCGATCACCTACGCCAAGGACTGGAAGACCCCGATGCTGCTGACCATCGGCGAGCGCGACTTCCGCGTGCCGATCAACAACACCCTGGAGAACTGGGCGACTCTGCAGCGGATGAAGGTGCCGAGCCGGCTGCTGGTCTTCCCCGATGCCTGGCACTGGATCACCAAACCCGAGGACAGCCGCTACTTCTACGGTGAAGTTCAAGCTTGGCTGGGGCACTATCTGAAGGATGTACCAGGGGGCGCTGCAACCAAAGCGGAGCGCTGATCCAATCAAACTTTTATGCGTTGATTCCGCGCATCCAGCGGTTCCAGTGGCCCGTAGTATGCAGACTGGGTTTCTGTAATTAAGAGGTTGTTCGATTTTGGATCGCGCGCAGATCGCGCGATTCGCACGGTCAATCGGGCAGGGAGTTTTCTGTATGACCCAACGCATCGTCCCGGGGCTGGAACCCGCGCCGACGAAACACGCGAAACTCGTCCAGTGGGTTCGCGAGGTTGTCGAGTTGGCGGAACCGGACCGGGTGCGCTGGTGCGACGGATCGCAGGCCGAATGGGACCTGCTGACGCACGAGCTGGTCGACGCTGGAACCCTCAAGCGGCTCAATCCCGCCAAGCGCCCGAACTCGTTCTACGCCG
>Ga0207683_10005352_pt1 | contig 11001 bp, 8 predicted proteins | sample KBSM73metaG_FD_184333 | JGI IMG/M metagenome (GOLD analysis project Ga0207683, IMG submission 184333) | Miscanthus rhizosphere microbial communities from Kellogg Biological Station, Michigan, USA - KBS M7-3 metaG (SPAdes) (version 2) | ecosystem: Host-associated > Plants > Roots > Rhizosphere >...
AACACCCGCGTCGCCGAGGCCGCCCGCGGCGGGGTGCCGCCGGCGCTCGACGTCGCCTTCAAGGGCGGCTCGGTCACCGGTCTGCTGGTCGTCGGCCTGGCCCTGATCGGGGTCGCCGGCTACTACGGGTTCCTGCTCATCACCGGCTCCACCGACAAGGAGGCCGTCGACGCGCTGATCGGCCTTGGCTTCGGTGGCTCGCTGATCTCCGTCTTCGCCCGGCTCGGCGGCGGCATCTTCACCAAGGCCGCCGACGTCGGTGCCGACCTGGTCGGCAAGGTCGAGGCGGGGATCCCCGAGGACGATCCCCGCAACCCGGCGGTAATCGCCGACAACGTCGGCGACAACGTCGGCGACTGCGCCGGCATGGCCGCCGACCTGTTCGAGACCTACGCGGTCACCTCGGTGGCGGTAATGCTGCTCGGCGTCCTCACCTTCACCGGTGACTTCGCCCGCGAGGTCGCGATCTACCCGCTGGTGCTCGGCGGCGTCGCGATCATCGCCTCGATCATCGGCGCGCTGGCGGTGCGGACCAAATCCGACCGCGTCGAGGGCGCGCTCTACCAGGGCGTGATCCTGGCCGGCCTGATCTCGATCGCCGCCTTCTACCCGATCACCGACTGGCTGATGAGCGATCCGCTGCGGGTCGGCGTGCTCGATACGGCCGCCGCCGCGGTTTCGGTCACCGACCTCTGGATCTGCGCCGTGATCGGCGTCGCGGTAACCGCGCTGCTCTTCGTGATTACCGAATTTTATACCTCGACCCGGTTCCGGCCGGTCAAGGGAATCGCCCGGGCCTCCGAGACGGGGCACGCGACGAACATCATCCAGGGCCTCGCCCAGGGCTTCCAGTCGACCGCCGCTCCGGCGCTCGTCATCGCCCTCGCGATCCTGGCGGCGAACGAGCTCGCCGGCATCTACGGCATCGGCATCGCCGTGATGGCGCAGCTCTCGCTCTGCGGTCTGATCGTCGCCCTCGACGCGTTCGGGCCGATCACCGACAACGCCGGTGGCATCGCCGAGATGGCGGAGCTGCCGGAGGACGTCCGCAACGTCACCGATCCGCTCGACGCGGTCGGCAACACGACCAAGGCCGTGACCAAGGGTTACGCGATCGGTTCCGCCGCGCTTGCCGCGCTGGTCCTGTTCGCCGCCTTCAAGAGCGAGCTCGCCGACGAAGCCCCGAAAGGCTTCGACCTCAACGGGCTCTTCAACCTGACCAGCCCCGACGTGCTGATCGGGCTGATCATCGGCGGCATGATGGTCTACCTGTTCTCAGCTCTGGCGATCGAGGCTGTCGGCCGCGCCGGCGGGCAGGTCGTCGAGCAGGTCCGCAGGCAGTTCAAAGAACACCCGGGGATCATGGACGGCACCGAAAAGCCCGAGTACGGGGAAACGGTCAGCATCGTCACCCTGGCCGCCCAGAAAGAGATGATCGCGCCGGCTCTGATCCCGATCATCGTGCCGGTGATCGTCGGCCTGCTGAGCGTCGACGCGCTCGGCGGCCTGCTGATCGGCGTCATCGTCGTCGGCCTCTTCATGGCGATCTCGATGACCGCCGGCGGCGGCGCCTGGGACAACGCCAAGAAGCTGATCGAGGACGGCGCCCACGGCGGCAAAGGCTCCGAGGCCCACGCGGCCTCGGTGACCGGCGACACCGTCGGCGATCCCTACAAGGACACGGCCGGCCCGGCGATCAACCCGATGATCAAGGTGGCGAACATCGTCGCGATTCTGATCATCCCGATCGTTCACTTCTAGGAGTTCGGAACCGGTCTGGGGGGAGGGGCGTGGTGCCCCTCTCCCAGAGACCGTCGCGCAGCTGGATGTATTGCAGGGCGCAAGCGTGACTTCTTGAGCCTCTGTGAGAGGGGCACCACGCCCCTCCTCGATACCGTTCGGCGATGCGGAAAGTCATCAGCTACCCATGGACGAGATGGCCCCGGCTCTCTAAAGCTGCTCTCGGTTCAGCGGTGGTTTTGGTTTTGCTCATTGCGGGCGCCAACTTCTACGTGCTGACGTTGGGTGGCGACTCGACGGACTCGGTCGCCGAGGTGCCGCATGCCGAAGTGGCGATCGTGCCGGGAGCGCTCGTCAAGCCGAACGGGGATATGAGCGCGATGCTTGCCGATCGGGTCGAGCAGGCCTCGCGGCTCTGGCATGCCGGCAAGGTGGAGAAGATCCTCGTTTCCGGCGATCACGGGACCTGGAAGTACGACGAGCCGGACACGATGCGCAAGGCACTGGTGCGCGACGGGGTGGCGCCTCGGGACGTCTTCGAGGACCACGCCGGCTTCGACACCTGGGCGACGATGGTGCGGGCGCAGAGCATCTTCGGGGTGCACGAGGCGGTGGTGGTCACCCAGGGATTCCACATGCCGCGCGCCCTCTACCTCGCCGACGCGGCCGGGATCGACGCGACCGGCCTCACCGCCGATCTGCACCACTGGGGCTACCAGGGGCGCAAGAGCACGGTCCGGGAGGTGCTCTCGCGGGTCAAGGCGGTTGCCGACGTCGCCCTCGACACGCCAGCGCTGGCGGGCCCGAGGATTCCGATCGCGACCGCCGACGGCCGCGAAAGCTGGGGCCCGGCGCCGCCACCGGGCACGCCGCCCGCCGGCTCGCCTAACAGCTAGCCAGCGCGTTGGCGTAGAAGCGCAGGTAGGCGGGCCAGTGGCGGTTCCAGTAGCCGTTGTCGTGGCCGCCGTCGCCGGTATGAGCGCTGAGGTCGACGCCGTCGTCGCGCAGGTAGTCGACGAAGCCTTCGTCGTAGGTGCGGAAGGGGTCGGCGTCGCCGTAGTCGTTCCAGACCCGCATCCCGTCGAAGGCGTCGGGGTTGCCGCGGACCATGCCGACGACGTCGTTGCGGTTGAAGTCGGCGGCGTCGTCGAAGGCGCCAGGGGCGGTTTCGCCGCCCTCGAACCAGAGCGCCGGAGAGTGGCCGCCGACCGCGCAGAAGCGCCGCGGGTGCAGCAGCGCCAGGTCATAGGCGCCGAAGCCGCCCATCGAGATCCCGCCGATCGCAACCCGCTTCGGATCGACGCCGTAGCGGTCGACCACGGTCGGGATTACCTCGCGCATCACATAGCGTCCCCAGCGGCCACTATCGCGGTCGTGCCAGTAGCTGTGGTCGCTGCCGTCGGGAAAGGCGACGATCGGAGCCCGGCGCCCCAGCTTCGCCAGCCCTTCGTAGACGGCCTCGTTGCCGGTGAAGGTGCCGTCCGAGCCACCGCGGCCGTGGAGGAAGACGAGCAGCGTCCGCTCGCCCCGCGGCGGCTTCTTCGCCGGCACCACGACCGCGACTCCGAGATCGCGGTGGACGGCCGTGCTGTGCACCGTCAGGTGCTCAACCTTCGCCCCGTGCTCGTCAGTCGGGGCGAAGACGGTCGCGGCGAGGGCGAGGTAGACGGCGGTGGCGGCGAACAAGGCGATCACTATGACGGCGATTCGCCTGCGCCTGCGGATCTGCGCAGGCGTGGGACGGCGGGGGCGATTCATCCGCCGTCAGGTTAGTGTCGCGCCGTGGGTCTCGATTGGATCAACGTCGCCGACGCCGAGCGCGAAGGCCTGGAGAGGCTCGAGCAGGGCCCGCGCGACTACTTCGCCGGTGGCGCCGGCGACGAGATCACGCTGCGGGAGAACGTCGAGGCCTGGGGGCACTGGCGGCTGCGGCCGCGGGTGCTGCGCGACGTGCGCGCGGTCTCGACCGCGGCCGAGGTGCTGGGCAAGCGGGTCGAGCTGCCGGTCCTCGTCGCGCCGGTCGCCTACCAGCGGATGGCGCACCCCGAAGCTGAGTCCGGGATGGCGGCGGGCGCCGCCGCGGCCGGAACGGTGATGTGCCTCTCGACCCTTTCGACCACCCGCCCGGCCGAGGTCGCCGCCGCCGCGCCCGAAGGCCGGCACTGGTTCCAGCTCTACGCCTTCAAGGACGCCGGCGTCACCCGGGCGTTGATGGACGAGGCGATCGCGGCGGGATTCGAGGCCATCCTCGTCACCGTCGACGCGCCTCCCGGCGGCAACCGCGAGCGCGACCGCCGCAACCGCTTCACGCTGCCCAAGGAGCTGGGGGCGCCGAGCCTCAACGCCGCCACCGGCGGCGACCGGGAGCTCTCGATCGAGGAGACCTTCGCGCTGATGAACCACGCCCTTACCTGGGCCGACGTCGCCGACCTCGCCTCCGAATGCAGCCTCCCCGTCTTCGTCAAGGGCCTGCTCACCGCCGAGGACGCCGAGCTGGCCCTCGACCATGGCGCCGCCGGCGTCGTCGTCTCCAACCACGGCGGGCGCCAGCTCGACCGCTCGCTTGCCACCGCCGACGCCCTGCCGGAGATCGCCGAGACAATCGACGGCCGGGCCACGCTGCTGGTCGACGGCGGCATCCGCCGCGGCATCGACGTTGCCACCGCGCTCGCCCTGGGAGCGGACGCGGTCCTGGTCGGACGGCCCGCCCTCTGGGGTCTCGCCGCCGCTGGCCGGGAGGGGGTCGCGCGCGTCCTCGGCCTGCTGCGGGAGGAGCTCGAGCTCACCCTCGGCCTCTGCGGCTGCACCTCGCCTACCGACCTGACCCGCGCGCACGTGCGGAGAGCACCGCTCACGTCCGTATATTCGGTCTGAGTGACCGGTTCTCGTTCCTCATAGATGGCCCAGCGGATCCCCAGAGACGAATCGCTGAGCCGGGTCCACGGCGTCGGAGCGCTGTTCTCCGCCGCCTACGGCAACGTCGGCTCCTCGATCTACTACGCGCTCGGCGTCACCGCCGCCTTCGCCCTCGGGCTGACCCCGGTCGCCTTCGTCATCTCCGGCCTGATCTTCGCCGCCACCGCCGCCACCTACGCCGAGGCGACGGTGATGTTCCCCGAGGCCGGCGGCTCCTCCAGCTTCGCCCGCCACGCCTTCAACGAGCTGGTCAGCTTCATCGCCGCCTGGGGGCAGATGCTCAACTACACGATCACGGTCGCGATCTCGGCCTTCTTCGTGCCCCACTACCTGGCCGTCTTCTGGCCCTGGCTGGGGGACAGCCCCGGCGACATCATCGGCGGCGCGGTGTTGATCGTCGCCCTGGCGCTGATCAACATCCGCGGCACCGAGGAGTCGGCGAAACTCAACCTCGTCCTCGCCGTCGCCGACCTCGCGACGCAGGTGATACTCGTCGGGATCGGGATCGTCCTCGTCCTCAGCCCGCAGATCCTGGTCGACAACATCCACCTCGGCGTCGCCCCGACCTGGAGCGACTTCCTGCTCGGGATCGCGGTCGGGATGATCGCCTACACCGGGATCGAGACGATCTCCAATATGGCCGAGGAGGCGAAAAACGCCGCCCGGACGATCCCCCGCAGCGTCGGCCTGACGGTGGTCGCCGTCCTCGCCCTCTACCTGCTGATCCCGATCGTCGCCCTCTCGGCGATGCCGGTCACCCAGGACGCCGCCGGCCACTACTCGACCGCGCTCGGCTCGACCTTCGCCGACGACCCGATCCTCGGCATCGTCGAGAACCTCGGGCTCGCCAGCGTGCCGACCGAAATCCTCCGCTACTACGTCGGCATCCTCGCCGCCGTGATCCTCCTGATCGCGACCAACGCCGGCCTGATCGGCGTCTCCCGGCTCACCTACTCGATGGGCCAGCACCGCCAGCTGCCCGAGGGCCTGCGCCAGGTCCACCCGAAGTACCGCACGCCCTACATCGCGATCCTGATCTTCGCCGCGATCGCGATCGTCACCCTGCTGCCGGGCCAGACCGACTTCCTGGCGACGATGTACTCGTTCGGGGCGATGCTCTCTTTCACGATCGCCCACGTCGCGGTGATCCAGCTGCGGCGGGTCAAACCCGATGTCGAGCGGACCTGGAAGCCGCCGTTCAACATCCGCGCCTTCGGCTTCTCGGTGCCGATCAGCGCCGTCCTCGGCGGTCTCGGCACCTTCATCGCCTGGCTGGTGGTGATGGCGCTGAACCCGCGCACCCTCGTCGTCGGCCTCGGCTGGATGGCGCTCGGCATCGCCGTCTACGTCCTCTACCGCCGCAACCAGAAGCTGCCGCTGACCCAGACGGTCAAGGTCGTGTTGCCCGAGCCTCTCGGGGTCGAGGAGGTCGAGTACCGCAGCGTGCTCGTTGCCTTCGAGGACGACGAGCCGCTCTCGCCGGAGATGGTGGCGACCGCGGTCAAGCTCGCCGGCAAGCGCCGACGCGGCATCCACGTCCACTCGATGATGACCGTGCCGACCAACCTGCCGCTGAACGCGGAGATGTCTGACCGCGAAGGCGAGGCGCAGAGCAAGATCGAGGAGGCGAAACTGATCGGCGGCCAGCGGGTGACCGGCCACGTCGCCAGGGTCCGGCCCGGCCAGGCCGGCTACTCGGTCGCCGACGAGGCGGCCGAGATCAAGGCCGAGGCGATCGTCATCGGTCTCCGCTACCGCAACGGCGTCCCGCTCTACGACAAGACCCTGCAGACGATCCTCGGCGAGCGCCCCTGCCGGGTGATCGTCGTCTCCGACCCGACCGACAAGCCGCCGGCGATCCCCGGCGCCGCCCTCGCCGAGGTCGAGAGTTGAACAGCGAGCGCGTCTACCGCGGCGCCGTCCGTGCCTTCTCGCTGACCTTTGTCGCGATCGGGCTGCTGGTCCTAGTCGTCACCCTCGCCAACGGCGGTGGCCCGGCCTCGCTCGGGTTCCTGATGGGGATCGCCTTCCTGCTGGTCGGCGTCGGCCGCTTCTGGATCGGATCGAGGATGGAGAAGTGAGCGAGGGGAGCGGGACGCAGGGCGCCTCGGGCGCCGGGGGGCAGGGTCCGAAAGAGCAGGAGCCGCCCCGCCCCGAGCCGATCCTCACTCGCGGCCTCGGCGTCCCGGCGCTGTTCGCCGCTGCCTACTCGGCGGTCGGCTTCTCGATCTACTTCTCGCTCGGCGTCGTCGCCGACCGGGGTCTGGGGCTGACGCCGCTGATCTTCCTCGCCGCCGGTCTGCTCTTCGGGCTGACGACGCTGACCTACGTCGAGGGCGGGGCGATGTTCCGCGAGCGCGGCGGCTCCTCGACCTTCGCCCGCCACGCCTTCAACGAGCTGATCGCCTTCATCGCCGGCTGGGCGATCCTGATCGATTACCTGATCGTCATCGCCCTGGCGGCGCTTTCGGTGCCGCACTACCTGGAGCCGGTCTCCGGCGACTTCGCCCAGCCGGGGTGGGAGATAGGGATCGCCGCGGCGGTGATCGTCGCCGTCTGCGCGCTGAACATCCTCAACGTCACCGGCCGCGAGAGGCAGGGCTCACTGACCCTGCTGGCGCTTGCCGATCTCGGCCTGCAGCTGGCGGTGATCCTCGTCGGCTGCCTGGCCGTGATGCACCCCGACCGGCTCACCGCCCAGCTCGACCTCTTCACTGACCCGAGCTTCCGCGACATCGTCTACGCGGCCGTGGTCGCGATGCTCGCCTACGCCGGGATCGAGGCGGCTTCCGACCTCGCCCCGGACATCGACGTCAACCGCAAGGACCTGAAGCGGGTGGCGAGCGTTGGGGCGCTCGGGGTGCCGCTCGTCTATGCCGGGATGGCGGCGATCGCGCTGATGGCGGTGCCGGTCGTCGGCGGGCCAGACGGGCCGCACACGGCGCTCGGCGGCAGGTTCATCGAGGAGCCGGTGCTGGGGGTCGTCTCCGCCTACGAACCGGCCTGGGTTGCCGACACGATGCGCTGGCTGGTCGCCGTCGTCGCCACCCCGGTTCTGATCTGGGCCGCCAGCACCTCGATGCTCGGCGTCTCGCGCCACATCTACACGCTGGCGATCAACCGCCAGATCCCCAGCTGGCTCGGCAAGCTGCACCCGCGGACGGCGACGCCCTACGTGGCGATCGTCCTCAGCGGCCTGATCGCGATCGGCCTCGTCGTTCCGACCAGCGTCAAGCTGCTGGCCGGGATCTACGCCTTCGGGGCGACGCTGGCGATCACGATCGCCCACCTCTCGATCATCCGCCTGCGGATCACGAAGCCGGAAAAGCGGCGGCCTTTCAAGATCCCGATGGGGTTCGCCTGGGGGCCGGCGGAGCTGCCGGTGCCGGCGATCGTCGCCGCCGTGGTCAGCGGCCTCGCCTTCATCAGCGTCCTCGCCTACCACTCGACCGCGCGCTGGGTCGGGCTCGGCTGGATGCTCTTCGGCCTCACCTTCTACGTCGTCTACCGCAAGGTCTTCGAGGGCACGACGCTGACCAAGCGGGTCTCGGTCACCGAGCGGGCGCTGACCAAGCAGGTGCCCGAAATCGAATTCAGCAACATCTTGGTGCCGGTCTTCGGGACCAAGTTCGACGACGACATCGTCGCCACCGCCGGCCGGCTGGCGGCGGCCGAGGCCGGCACCCCGAAGGGCGGGCACGACTCGCGCCTCGACGTCGTCTACGTGATCGAGGTCCCGCTGACCCTGCCGCTCGACGCGAAGCTGCCGAACGAGCGCGAGGAGCAGGCGCGGCGGGCGCTGGAGCGGGCGCGCGAGGTGGGGGAGGAGTACGAGGACGTCGAGGTCACCACCGAGGTGATCCGCGCCCGCAAGGTCGGCGCCGGGATCCTCGAGGCGGCCCGGCGCAGCAACGCCGAAGCGATCGTGATCGGCGGCGAGGCGCCGACCAAGATCCGCGGTGGCGGCGTGCTGGGGGGGATCGGCGCGGCGAAGCCGGCGGAGATCGGCGCCGCGACCGAGTACGTGCTGAAGAAAGCTCCCTGCCGGGTGCTGCTCACGGCTCCGCCGGAACCCGAGTAGCCCTCAGCGGACACTAGTATCCGCGCCATGTTCGTTCTGATCGTCGGCTGCGGCCGGGTTGGCTCCTCGGTTGCCAGGGCGATGCTCCGCGAGGGGCATCAGGTCTCCTGCCTCGACGAGGACCCGGAGTCGCACGCGCGCCTGGAGGTCGGCCTGGAGAAGAGCTGGGAGGACCTCGGCGGCCAGTTCACCGTCGGCGCCGGGCTCGAGACCGAGGCGCTCGAGGCGGCCGGGATCGAGAACGCGGACGTCTTCATCGCCTCGACCGACGGCGACAACACCAACATCGTCATCGCCCAGATCGCCCAGAAACGCTACGAGGTGCCGACCGTGATCGCCCGCGTGCTCGACCCGCTGCGGGCCGAGTGGTATCAGCGCCAGGGCCTCAACACCGTCTGCCCGACCCGGGTCGCGATCGACATGCTCGAGGGCGCCGTCCGCGAGGCCGGCGGCCGCGGCGGCTCCCCCGACGACACGCCCGCGGCGGCATAGAGAGGAACCGGGAGCCATGTACATCATCGTCGTCGGAGCGGGGAAGGTCGGCTGGAACCTGGCGCGCGAGTTGCTCGACAAAGGCCACGAGGTGACCCTGGTCGAGAACGACCGCCGCCGCTACCTGACCGTCGAGCAGGAGCTCGAGCACAACGTCTCCTACGGCGACGCCTCCGAGCTCTGGGTGCTGGAGCGGGCCGGGATCCAGCGCGCCGACATGGTGATCGCGGTGACCGGCGACGACGAGGACAACATGCTGATCTGCCAGGTGGCGAAGGAGAAGTACCTGGTCGACCAGATCATCGCCCGCGTCAACAACCCGCGGAATCGCCGCCACTTCGACCTGCTGGGGATCAAACCCTCGGTCTCCGCCACCGACCTGATCCTGCGCCTGCTCGAGCACGAGGTGCCCGAGTATGGCCTGGTCCACCTGCTCGACCTGCAGGAGGAGCAGCTGGAGATCATCGAGATGCTGCTCGGCAAGGACTCCGGCGTCACCGGCCGCCGCGTCGGCGACCTGCAGATGCCGGAAGGGAGCCTGCTGATCTCCGTCCTGCGCTCCGGCAAGGGGTTCGTCCCCAGCGCCGACACCGTGCTCGAGGAGGGCGACGAGATCCTCGCCGTCCTCGACCCGGGCAAAGAGGAGGACCTGAAGGTGCTCTTCGGCCCCGAGGGCAACGGAGCCAACGGGGCTAACGAGTCCTGAATCCGGGTAGCCGGGACCCGATGGCTGATCGCGAGGTCGATTTCCTGCTGATCGGCGGTGGCATGGCCTCCGCCCACTGCGCCTCGGAGCTGCGCCGGCGCGGCGCCGAGGGCTCGATCCTGCTGGTCGGCCGCGAGCCCGAGCCCCCTTACGAACGGCCGCCGATCTCGAAGGAGTACCTGCGCGGCGACGCCGGTCGCGAGGACGCCCACGTCCACGGCGGCTCCTGGTACGAGGAGAACGGCGTCGAGCTGCTGACCGGGAAGAACGTGATGGGGATCGACACCGAGGCGCGGACGGCGAAGATCCAGGGCGGAGAAGAGGTCGGCTTCGACAAGGCCCTGCTCGCCACCGGGGCGAACGTCAACATCCTCCGGGTCGAGGGGGCCGAGAACGAGGGGATCCACTACCTGCGCGCCTTCGGCAACGCCGACGCGATCCGCGCCGACGCCGAGGCGGCCGAGCACGTCGTCCTCGTCGGCGGCAGCTACATCGGCTGCGAGGTCGCGGCCTCGCTGACCGCGCGGGGGACCAAATGCACGATCGTCGCGATGGAGGACGTCGCCCTCTCGCGGACCTTCGGCGAGGACGCCGGCCGCTGGTTCCAGCAGCGGCTGGAAGACAACGGCGTCAGCTTCCACGGCGGCGAGACCCTGAGCGCCTTCGAGGGCGATGGGCGGGTCAAGGCGGTGATCACCGAGAGCGGCCTGGCGATCGAGTGCGACGCGGTCGTCGTCGGCGCCGGCGTCAAACCGGACGCGATGCTGGCCCAGCGGGCCGGGATCGAGGTTGGCGACGGCGGCATCGTCTGCGACTCGAAGCTGCGGACCTCGGTGCCGGGGATCTACGCCGCCGGCGACTGCTGCTCGTACGACAGCGTCGTCCATGGCCGGCGGCTGCGGGTCGAGCACTGGGACGTGGCGATGCAGCAGGGGATGCACGTCGCTGGCAACATGCTCGGCGACGACGCCGACTACGACGTCGTGCCGTACTTCTTCAGCGACCTCGCCGATTGGGCGAGCCTCGAGTACGTCGGGCCGGCGCAGGACTGGGACGAGGAGATCTG
>Ga0207683_10005358_pt1 | contig 10993 bp, 6 predicted proteins | sample KBSM73metaG_FD_184333 | JGI IMG/M metagenome (GOLD analysis project Ga0207683, IMG submission 184333) | Miscanthus rhizosphere microbial communities from Kellogg Biological Station, Michigan, USA - KBS M7-3 metaG (SPAdes) (version 2) | ecosystem: Host-associated > Plants > Roots > Rhizosphere >...
ATGGGCGTAGGGTTGGAGGCGCGTGTCCCTTTTCTCGACCACCGTGTCGTCGAGTTTGCGTGGCAAATTCCTTTATCGATGAAAATCCGCAACAGTCAGGGCAAGTGGCTGTTACGGCAGCTCTTGCACCGGTATGTTCCCAAGGCATTGGTCGAACGGCCAAAAATGGGTTTTGGTGTCCCCATCGATGGCTGGCTGCGCGGGCCACTCCGGGAGTGGGCCGACACGCTATTAGATGAAAAACAATTAAAAGACCAAGCGATCTTCGATCCTAATCCGATTCGAGCGATATGGGCGGAACACCTCTCCGGTAGGCAGGATTGGCACTACTATTTGTGGGACATCCTCATGTTCCAATCCTGGTTAGAGCACCAAAAAAGTAACGGTGTCATGTAAGAAATGCGGTAGATCGCGCCGCTTACTGTTCTGCGTTTCTGTAATCGTGCGCCAGTGTTTTCAGTCTCACTCGGCTGGACTCGCAAAGGCAATCCTAACCCCTCATTTAGAATCCCAGATATAGGCACCTGCGCCGCTGTCGCGCGGGAGAGCGGTCGGAGTGTATTGGGTTGCGTAGAATCCGTATGATCGAAGGAAGGTTCGGATGTTGACTTATCTCTTACTCATGCTGATGGCATGTGGTGCATCACTCGTGCTGACGCGGCTTGTCCGGGGCGTCGCCGTACGAGTCGGCGCCGTTGATAAGCCGGATGGACGAAAAGTTCACAAAATAGCCATCCCCCGCCTAGGCGGTGTCAGCGTCGTGCTTGCCGTAGGTCTTACGACTCTCGCTGCTCTTTGGCTAGGGCCGTTGCAAGGATCAGCGCTCGGCATCGACGGATGGACGCCCGTGTTACTTGGAAGCGCCATTGTGTTTGTTACGGGATTCTGGGATGACCTGCGACCGCTGCCCGCATGGTTGAAGTTTCTGTTCCAGGCTATTGCGGCGGGCACGGCGATTTGGTTTGGCGTTCGCGTGGACTCAGTGTTTGCTTTAAGCGGCCACGCCTTCAACCTTGGGATTTTTGCTGTTCCTCTGACGCTCTTATGGATTGTCGGCCTGACCAATGCCTTTAACCTGATCGATGGCTTGGATGGTCTTGCGACCGGACTTGGTTTGATCGCCGCCCTCACAAGCGCGACGATCTTCTTTCTTGGAGGAGGCCAATCGGAAGGGCTCCTGTTGCTGATTCTCTCCGGGGCGCTTGCGGGATTTCTTTTCTATAATTTTTACCCGGCGACAATTTTTCTGGGGGATTCAGGAAGCCAAGTCATTGGATATGTGTTTGCCGTAACCACCATCACGGGCCTACAGAAGGGAAGTTCTGTGCTCTCGGCCATCATCCCTCTTCTCGTCTTCGGGTTGCCGATCGCCGATACGCTGCTGTCCATCGCCCGTCGTGCCTTCCGCTGTCTCAAAGGCAGCCGAGTGACGCATACGACGCTCAAAGAACGGATGGTGTTGGCCAAGCACATTTTCAAACCCGATCGCGACCATGTTCATCATCGGTTGCTGGCCATGGGTTTTCCCCATCGCTCCGCTGTCCTCATGCTCTATGCTTTCGCAGGCGGTCTCTCGTGCCTGGCTCTCCTTGCCGTGGTCGCTGAATACCGCAATGCGGGAGGCATTCTCTTCGCCGTAGGCGTTGCGACGTACATCGGCATTCGCAAGCTCAATTATGAAGAGGTGGCATTGTGGAAGATCGGTACGCTGCTACGGTGGACCGAACACATTGTGTTTACCCGGTTGTCACTCCTCATTATGATGGACGTGATGCTGGTCACTGCGGCGTATTGGTCTGCCTTTGTATTGAAATATGATGGGTTGGCGGCACCCGCTGTGATGCAGTGGCATCTCATCGCCTTCCCCTGTGTGCTTCTGATTCAGATGAGCGTGTTTTTCGCGGGTGGATTGTATCGAAGCCTTTCTCGTGCGATGGACATAGCCGACCTGCTTCATTTGAGTGCGGCTGTTGCTACCGCTGTCCTTCTGTCCCATGCGCTGTCGGTGGTCTATGAACCGCCAACGAATGTCAGGGGCTTCTTTGGAATCGATGCCTTACTTCTTCTGGTCATCTTTTTGGGCGGCCGGAGCGCGTATAGAATTTTGGTCCATCCGCGGCATAAACCAGAGATTGTGAAAGAGGGAGAGCGTGTTCTCATCTATGGAGCCGGCCGAAGAGGCGAATGGATTCAGAAAGAGTTACTGGTGAATCGCTCACTCAAACTGTGCCCGGTCGGTTTTATTGAGGATGATCCCTGCCGGATGGGGCTGACGATCAACGGACTCCGGGTGCTTGGATCAAGTCGAGATTTGGCGCATTTGCTAGACGCGTGGAAGATTTCGGCTGTCATTGTCTCCTCGAAGAAAATCGGAGCGGAGCGCTTGGCGCCGGTGATCGGCCTCTGTTCCAAATATCAGATCGCCGTGCTGCGCGCCGACTTTCACCTCGATCTGCTGTCTGGTCCGAAACGGCAAGAGACCACGTGGATGGGTCCCGCATACATACCGGAGTATTCCCGCCCTGGTGAAATGATTTCCCGCTGAAAGAAGTCACGGAAACGCAACGAGGCGTGGGCTCTGATCGAGGACGCGCCTATTCTGTAAGACACGCTTAATAACGATCTGAACATTATAGGAGATAGTATGAACAACATACCTATTATTCGCCCCACGCTTCCTGATCTCTCGCAGGTGATCAACGAAATCCGTTCCGGTTGGGATGTCGGCATGGTCACGGTCGGTCCTGCCGTGAAACGGCTGGAAGAGGAAGCCTGCCGACAAACCGGTGCGCAACATGCCGTCGCCTTGTCCTGCTGTACGGCGGGACTCATGATGATTCCACGTGCACTGGATCTGCCCCCCGGTAGCGAGGTCATCGTTCCCTCCTTTACCTTTGCGGCCACTGCGCAAGCGCTGCTCTGGAATGGTCTGGTGCCGGTGTTTTGCGAGTGCTTGCCCGGCACGTGCTCGTTAGATCCGGAAGACGTCGAAAGGAATCTGTCGCCACGAACGTCAGCGATTTGCGCTGTGGCTGTGTACGGTTTGCCCCCCGATATCGATGCCTTGCTGGAAGTCGGCCGACGTGCCGGCGTCCCGGTCTATTTCGATAGTGCGCAAGGATTGGGAGCGACCTATCGTGGACAACCGCTGGGAGCGTGGGGAGCCTGTGAAGTGTTCTCACTCAGCCCGAGCAAGGTCGTCACGGCGATTGAAGGCGGTCTCTTCACAACCAATGATGCCGCGCTCGCGGGGCGCATTCGGGCGATGCGGGATTATGGGAAGGATCCGGTCAAGGGCGAGGAAATGCTCTATCTGGGATTGTCGGCCCGCATGAGCGAATTGCACGCGGCGGTGGGATTGCTCTCGCTCCGTTCCGTTCACGAATTAGTCAAGGCCCGGATGGATCGCATCGCTATGTATCGCGATCGCCTGGGTTCCTTGCCGGGATGTTGGGTGCAGGAGTATCCGGCGAATCGAACCACAAGCGGGAATTACTTCGTCCTGTTCATTACCGATCAGGCAAAAACCGGCCGAGACGACGTGTACGAATCGCTGAAGCAGGCGGGGATACAAACGAAACGATATTTTTATCCACCGCTTCATGAACAGGCGATCTTTAAGAAATTCCCGATGAGGCTGAGCAATCGTCTTTCGCAGACACAACAGGCCAGTCGTGCAGGCTTGGCCTTGCCGTTGTACTGCCATATGCCGCAGGAAGAGATCGACATGATCTGCGAGCGTGTTGAAGCCTTACTCGCGTGAAAGACGGAACTAGTATGTTGATGTCAGGACAACCACACTCCGGATCGAAAAACGACCTCGTTACCGGGTCTTCTGCAGTTTTGAAGGGCGCGACGGCTGCCGGAAAACCCAGGCTTTTTTTCTTAATCACGGAGGATTCGTATTTTTGGACCCACAGACTCGACTTAGCTAGGGCGGCTCGGGATGCGGGTATGGACGTCCATATCGTGACGCGCGTCCGGGATCATGGGAAACGGATTACCGACGAAGGCTTTACACTCGTCCCCATTCCGTTTGTACGGAGCGGCCGGCAGCCCTTTGGTGAACTCTTGGCCGTGCTCAAACTGGCGCGATTGTATCGTCGGTTGAAACCGGACCTCGTGCACCACGTGGCGATGAAACCGATTCTGTACGGATCATGGGCGGCACGTTTGGCTGGCGTCCCGGCGGTCGTCAATGCCTTTGCAGGCTTAGGATATGTGTTCATCGAACAGAACTGGAAGGCTCGATTGCTTCGTGCGGGAGTGAAGATAGGTATGCGCAGTGCGCTTGCCCTGTCGAATGCGCGGGTCATCCTGCAAAACGATGCTGACTGCAATCGGCTGATCCATGAGAAGGTGGTGCGTCGTGAACAGGTGGCCATGATCCGCGGGGCAGGGGTAGATCTTCAAGCCTTCCATCCCGAGTCGGAGGAGGCGCGGGAGATCCCCGTGATCGTCCTCGGAGCGCGGATGTTGTGGCACAAAGGCATTGGAGAATTTGTCGAGGCGGCCCGCATCTTACGGAAACAGGGCGTACGCGCACGCTGTGTCTTGGTCGGCAAGGCGGACCCCGATAATCCTGCGAGCCTATCGGATGAGCAACTGGCGCGTTGGCATGAGGAAGGCATCGTCGAGTGGTGGGGGCATCGGGAAGACATGCCGCACGTGCTGATGCATGCCGATGTGGTGGTGCTGCCCAGCTATGCCGAAGGTTTGCCGAAGATCCTGCTCGAGGCGTGTGCCTGCGGAAAACCGGTGGTAGCTACGTCCGTAGACGGGTGTCGAGAAATTATTAAGGAGGGGGAGAACGGACTGCTCGTTCCACCGAAAGATGCCGCAGCCCTGGCCTCGGCCATGAACCGTCTCGTGTCGGATGCCGACCTTCGCCGTCGGATGGGCCATCGTGGTCGAGAAATCGTCGCCCGCTCCTATTCCAAGGAGCAGGTGGCGCGAGAAACACTGGCTGTCTATGCCGACTTGCTAAATCGCAAGGGCCGCTTTGCATCGAGCAATGGTCATCACATTATGCCGTTGTTGAATACCACGTCTCGCGTCAACATTGTGAATGAGTCAAGGAGTGCTGTCATGACTTCTCAGATCCCTGTGCCTCCTGGATCGCCGATCGTCAAACGCGCGTTGGATCTGTGTGGATCGCTGCTGGGCCTTATCGCGCTGACTCCTGTATTCGCCCTTGTCGCCGTGCTGATCAAGATAGATTCATCGGGGCCGGTATTCTTTCGGCAGGAACGCATCGGCAAGAACTTCCGCCCCTTCTGGATTTATAAACTGCGAACGATGGTGCGTGACGCGCCACGACGAGGGGGCACGGTTACCACCACTCAGGATCCACGCATCACTCGATTGGGAGCGATTCTTCGCGATACCAAATTGGATGAATTGCCTCAGTTGATTAACGTGTTGAAGGGCGACATGAGCTTGGTTGGTCCTCGCCCCGAGGTGCAAGAATACGTGCAGATGTTTAAGACTCAGTATACGATGGTCCTGTCCATCCGCCCGGGGATGACGGATCTGGCATCGCTTAAATATCGCCATGAGGCCGAAATTTTGTCGTGGGCAGCCAATCCCGAAGAGGAGTATGTCAGGCATATTCTTCCCGATAAACTCCGATTGGCTGAAGAGTATGTACGACGGTCCTGCCTTGGCCTGGATCTGGCGCTTATTTTCAAGACGTTTCTCAAGCTCATCCCTCATGGGAAACCGACGGCCGTCTCGTATTCGAGAGACTCGTCGATTTCCTAAGATGCCCCAGAGTCGCCGGGCCCTCACTACCGTTATTTCATGGTTTGGCGAGGAACGAGCGACACACGACTGCTCTGTTCGAACAATCATTATCTAGATTTCTTTGAGAACTAAGTTTGGGCGAGTCATCCATGGGATGACCATATCGCTCGCCGAATGATTGGTGTGCGCTGAAAAAGGAGAAGAAGTATGGTTACCACCGATAGGATCCGTTCATATGTCGATACCGGCGTCCGTCTCGCCGCCGACATGATTATGGTCAACGTCTCGCTGGCGTTCGCCATGCTGGCGCGGTATTTCATCGTCATCTGGGTAGAAGGCAGCCTATCGCCGCATGACGTCCTTCTCGATTATGTCGGACAATTCGTTCATAGCTTTTGGATTCTGACCATCATCTCCATGGCTGTATTTTACATCAGCGGGTTTTATACCCGTGGACGATTCTACCAAGGTCAATATAAAGCGCTCGTGGTCGCGCAAGCAGTCAGCCTTAGCTATCTCATGTTCGGCTTTGTCTCCATGCTTTCGCACGGAGCGGTCGTCTTGCCGCGCAGCGTCTTCTTTATCGGTTGGGCCGTGACCGCTGGCGTATTGATTCTGTCGCGGCTGTGGACAATGTTGTGGCGAATGATGGATGGAACCTCCATGCCGATGGATCGTCGCAGAGGTGTGACGAAAGGACAGAGGACAAGGAAAATACTCGTCATCGGAGGAGCAGGGTACATTGGTTCGGCGCTGCTGCCCAAGCTGTTGGACCGTGGATATCATGTCCGTCTATTGGACTTGTTCTTGTTTGGAAAGGGTCCCATCGTCGATGTGATTGGTCACCCCAATTTACAAATTGTGCATGCCGATTTTCGTCACGTCGATCGCATCGTTCAAGCGATGAACGGTATGGATGAGGTGATTCATCTGGGGGCGATCGTCGGTGATCCCGCCTGCTCTCTGGATCAGGAATTGACCGTGGAAGTGAATTTGATGGCGGTTCGGATGATTGCCGAAGTGGCGAAGGGAAGCGGCATTCGACGGTTCTGCTTTGCGAGCACGTGCTCGGTATATGGAGCCAGCGATGAGTTGTTAGAAGAGCGATCGCATCTGCACCCGCTTTCACTCTATGCGCGAAGCAAGCTTGCGTCTGAAAAGGTTCTGACGCAAATGGCGGACGAGCAATTTTCTCCCGTCATTCTTCGGCTAGGGACGGTGTATGGATTGTCCGGACGCACCCGCTTCGATCTGGTGATCAACCTATTGACCGCAAAAGCCGTGAAAGAAGGAAAGATCACGGTATTCGGAGGCGGGCAGTGGAGGCCGTTCCTCCATGTCAACGATGCTGCCCTTGCCTTATTGAAGGCGGTCGAAGCGCCCACGGATCTCATTCACGGACAAGTCTTCAATGTAGGCTCCAACGAGCAAAACTATCGGTTAGGAGATGCGGCAGCCATCATCCAGTCAATGGTGCCCGGGTCGGAAGTCGTCGATATGGGAGCCGATACGGATTTCAGAAATTATCGGGTCGACTTTTCCAAGATTAAGCAGATGTTGAACTTCACACCGGAATGGACCTTAGAGCAGGGGATTAAACAGGTGATTGCGGCATTTGATAAAGGCGAAGTGCTGGATTATCGGAATGCCATGTACAGCAATGTCAAATTCCTCATCGAGGAAGCGAACTCCCGCTTGATCCGACGTGAAAAAGGATGGGCGCACGAACTTCTCAAGGAAGAAGTGAAGCCGTCGAATGGCTCGAATGGGCCTATCGTCGTGGCGACACATTGACGCAAACGGATTGTAAAAGGAATCAATTACCATGCGGCAGACGGTAGCGGTATGAGTGTCAGACAAAAACAGGGTGCCTTGGTCATTTCGTTGGACTTCGAGCTCTACTGGGGGATGCGAGATGTAAGGGGGATCGAGAATTATCGGGAAACTCTCCTAGGGGAGCGGTTGGTCGTTCCAGCCCTGTTGCAGCTCTTTCAGGAGCATGAGATTCATGCTACCTGGGCGACGGTCGGCTTTATGTTCTGTGAGACGCGCGATGAACTCCTCCGGCAAGCGCCGACGAAGAAGCCACTGTACGTCAATCACGAACTTTCGCCATATCCCCACCTCTCACACGTCGGACGGGACGAACAGGAAGACCCATTTCATTTTGCGCCTTCGCTCATCAAGCTCATCGCGTCGTCCCCCCATCAGGAAGTGGCAACCCACACGTTCTCTCATTACTATTGTTTAGAAAAAGGACAAGACATAGAGTCCTTCCGTGCTGATCTCGAAGCGGCGAAGAAGGTCGCGAGCAAATATACATTGAATATGGAAAGTCTTGTATTCCCACGCAACCAATTCAATGGCGACTATCTCTCGGCGTGTAAGGAATTAGGCATCAAGGCCTATCGTGGCAACGAATGTTCGTGGATTTACCGAGCGAAAAGCAGAGAGGATGAATCCCTAGTTCGCCGTGCAGTGAGGCTCCTGGACGCCTATGTCAATATCTCAGGTCATAACTGCTATGCTCTCGAACGGCTTCCGTGCGAAGTACCAGTCAATGTTCCGTCAAGCCGATTTCTTCGGCCTGTCTCCATCAGTCGTCGGTTGCTGGAGCCTTTGCGTATGCGCCGGATCCTGTCCGATCTGACGCACGCGGCAAAGAAGGGATTGGTGTATCACCTGTGGTGGCATCCGCATAATTTCGGCGACCGCATGGAAGAAAACTTGGCGTTTCTCAAAAAGATTTTGGATCATCATGCGATGTTGAAAGAGGTGTACGGCATGGAAAGCCTCCATATGGGGGACATTGCGCGAAGATCCTTAAATGCTAATGAGACCGTGCATAACGCGTTGGTGAACGGCTAGGACGTCCATTTCATGAAGGGCGCTCGTATGTATGCAAACTTGAGGCCTTGGGTCGCCCCGGTTCCATGGTGGGGTAAGATCGCCGCAAAACTAATCTTAGCCCGTTTACCCGTAGATTACAAAGTCTGGAAATGGCTGCACTTGTTCGAGTGCGGCAAAATGGAAGATGCAGGCTATGCGTATGGAGTTTTTAAAAGACACTTTGACGCTGCCCGATCACGACGGGCATTCAATAACTTCGTCGGCCTGGAACTGGGCCCCGGAGATTCGCTATTTTCAGCGATGATTGCGTATGCATACGACGCCTCCGCCTATCATCTGGTAGATGTCGGGCCATTTGCCCAATTTGATACGGGACGCTATCGGCCAATGGCAAGTTTTCTTGAGGAGCAGGGATTGCCGACGATAAAGATTGATAGTCTGACTTCGTCGAAATCGTTTCTCACCGCGTGTCATGCCACCTATGGAACTCGAGGTCTTATTTCGCTGCGGGCCATTCCAGATCACTCAGTGGATTACAGTTGGTCTCATACCGTTCTTCAGCACGTCCCATTGAAGGAATTCCAGGAAACACTCAAGGAACTCCGGCGGCAGCTTCGTCCCGACGGTATCAGCTCGCATTTGATAGATCTACAAGATTGCCTGGGCGGAAGCCTGAACAATCTCAGATTTTCAGAGTCAGTTTGGGAATCGCCATTCATGGCCAACTCCGGCTTTTATACCAATCGCATTCGCTATTCAGAGATGTTGAAATTGTTTAAAGAAGCTCGATTCGCAGCCGAGGTGGTAAATATCAAGCGTTGGGATCGACTTCCAATTGAACGCTCTAAACTATCTCCACGGTTTCAAAAGCTGTCCGACGATGAGTTGCGTGTCCAGTCCTTTCATGTGATTTTAAAGCCAGTCTAATGTCGTTGATAAGAGAAACATCCAAGTCTATACAGTAAGGTTTATTGAGATGAGAAACATCATGGGCAGATTGAAGTATTGTGCCGCACGCTGGATGCTAAGCGTGGCGCTGGGTTGTGTTCTGATGGTTGCGACCGGGCATGCAGCGTCGCCGACAGCGCATCAAAGTTACCGGCTCGGACCCAATGACGTGGTTCGGATCCAAGTCTATGGGGAAGAAGACTTAACGATCGAAAGTAAAATTGATGGCGATGGAAATATTAATTTTCCGTTACTGGGGATGGTGGCGGTGGCGGGTAAGACTCTCCCGGGACTTCAGGAATACCTAAGTGCTCAGTTGGCACGAGGCTATGTTCGCACGCCGCGGGTCACCGCCTATATATTCAAGTATCGAAACTTCTACGTCAGTGGAGAGGTCAAAACTCCAGGCGGCCATCCGTATGAGGAAGGGCTCAGTGTTCAAAAGGCGATCACGATGGCAGGTGGCCTGACTGACAGAGCTGAACGGGATAACGTCTACGCCTTACGGCATATCAATGGTCAAGAAGAGACGGTGCCGGTTACGTTGGAGAGCCTGGTACATCCCGACGATACCATCGTCGTTCCTGAAGGGCAAAAAGTTTACGTGAGCGGAGAGGTCAAGGCTCCCGGCCGCTTTGGTTATGAAAAGGGATTGACCGTCCAGAAAGCGTTGAGCCTGGCAGGGGGGCGCGCAGAAAAGGCGGAAAAAGGTGTCATCAAAGTGACGCGCGTGACGGAAGGCCTGGCGGCAACGTTGCCTGTGAGTCCAGAGGCGGTTGTCATGCCGGGAGACATTCTCGTGGTCGAGCCGCAAGATTATAAATTCTACACCAGCGGAGAAGTGAAAAACCCCGGCGGATATTCTTATAAGGAGGGTCTCACTGTTCACAAAGCCATTGCTATGGCAGGAGGGCTCACCGAAAAAGCAATGCCTGGCGATTTGCATATCCTTCGTTCGGTGAATGGACGAGAGGAAACACTCGAGGTTAGATTGGATACGTTGGTCCTCCCAGACGACATCATTGTGGTTGCCCAGGGAGAGAAGTTTTTTGTTAACGGAGAAGTGAAGATACCGGGTCGCTATTTATACGAGAAGGGGCTGACCGTGCACAAGGCCATCACAATGGCCGGTGGGTTTACCGACAAGGCTGAAAAGGCCGCGATTAAAGTCACTCGGCAGGTCGATGGGAACCCTCGCACAGTAGAGGCGGATCTTGAGGCCAGGGTGCTCCCCAATGATTTTATTGTCATCGCCCAGATGCATAAAGTGTATGTCAACGGAGAAGTGAAGAAAGCCGGTGACTATCCGTATGAGAAAGGCCTGACCATTCATAAGATCATCACGATGGCTGGTGGGTTTACGGACAAGGCGGCGGTGGGGCGGACGAAGATTTTACGGATTGTGGATGGGGAGGAGCAATCGTTGCGGGTGACGCTGGATGCGCAGGTG
>Ga0207683_10005360_pt1 | contig 10992 bp, 13 predicted proteins | sample KBSM73metaG_FD_184333 | JGI IMG/M metagenome (GOLD analysis project Ga0207683, IMG submission 184333) | Miscanthus rhizosphere microbial communities from Kellogg Biological Station, Michigan, USA - KBS M7-3 metaG (SPAdes) (version 2) | ecosystem: Host-associated > Plants > Roots > Rhizosphere >...
AGCCGGTCGAGGTGGCGAGCGCCATCAGCGTCCGCCCCGCGCTCGCGCCCGCGCCCTCGCTGTTGCTCACGCCGGCGATAGCCCGCGCCGCATCTTCAGCTGCCAGGGCTCGCTCTCGGAGGCTGGCGGGGGAAGGGTCGAGGCCATCGTCGGAATCGACCTCGACAGCCGTGCCTTTCAGCAGCCGGTCGGCCGGGGCTAGCCCTGCATATTCGTCCTCGGGCGCCTCGCGCGCCATTGCTGCGGCGCGCTCAACCAGGGCGGCGAGTGCATCCTTCGACAGATCGGACGATGAAACGCTGGCGGAACGCTTGCCCACGAACAGACGCAGCCCGATCTCCTCGCCGTCGGACCGGCCGACATCCTCAAGCGCGCCGAGGCGGACCTGCACCTCGGTCGATTCATTCCGGTGATAGACGGCGTCGGCGGCATCGGCGCCAGCGCGCTTGGCGGCGGCGACCAGATCGGCGACCCTGGTTTCGGCTTCGGAGACGGAGAGCATCAGCCGCACTTAGGCACGATCAGCGCCAAACGGAAGCGGGTCATCCTCGACCTCGCGCGCATCGAACGCCTCGCGGGCTGCCTGGATAGCGTCATAGCTCGCTTCCGCCCATTGGCCGAGCGCCACGACGTGGCCGCAGAGCGACTCGCCGAGATCGGTCAGCGCATATTCGACTTTGGGCGGGATGGTCGGGAAGATCTTGCGGTTGACCAGCCCCTCACGCTCCAATCCCCGCAGGTTGAGCGTGAGCATGCGTTGCGAGATGCCATCGACCATCCGCTTCAATTCATTGAATCGACGTGGCCCGCGCGCGAGCATCATCACAATCAGGATGCTCCATTTGTCGCCAATTCGTTGGAGGATCGGCGTGATGCTGCGGCAACGTATGTGCTGCGGCCCAAGCGGCTCGTCCGGCCATTCCTCCAAGGTCACATCGGTGTGCTCGGGTGACAAAATAGTGCCTCCTTGTGGGCCAGCATGCGTGGTTACATATGGTGCCCCGGTAACAAATCGATACCGGAAAGGCTCAAGATATGAAACTGCTTCATCTCGATTCAAGCATCACCGGCGACGGGTCGGTCAGCCGCCAGCTTTCCGCGGCGATCGTCGGTAAGCTACGTGCAGCCAACCCCTCGCTGAAGATCAGCTATCGCGACCTCGTCGCCGATCCGATCGAGCATCTTACGCTCGGCCATCTCCCCGCCGCCTCGCCGGAAAGCCGCGCGCTGCTCGATCAATTTCTGGAGGCGGACACGATCGTTATCGGGGCGCCGATGTATAATTTCACGCTGCCGAGCCAGCTCAAGGCGTGGCTCGACCGCATCTTCGTCGCGGGCGAGACCTTCGCCTATGGCCCCGACGGCCCCAAGGGGCTGGCCGGCGGCAAGCGCGTGATCGTCGCCCTGTCACGCGGCGGCCTTTATGGCGCGGGGGCGCCGGCAGCAGCGTTCGAGCATGCCGAAAGCTATTTGAAGGCGGCGTTCGGCTTCATCGGCATCACGCCCGAATTCGTCCTGGCCGAAGGCGTCGCGATGGGCCCCGACCAGCGCGCGCAGGCGATCGACGGTGCCACCGGCGTGATCGAGCGGCTCGCCGCCTAGCGCGCCGAGCCTACCACCAGGCAGGCAAGGAACATCAGCAGGCCCGCGAAGCGGTTGGAGCGGAAGCGCATCAGCGCGTCGTTCCCATCTTCCCGCTTCAGGCCTGCAACCTGCCACAGAAAATGGCATGCGACTGGAAGCAAGGCTGCCAAAGCCAGCGCTTCCGGCCGCACGCGCCAGATTGCGACGCTCCACAAAAGCAAGGCGGAGGCATAAAAAAAGCCGACCCCGCCGCGCGCATTTTCACCCAGCGCACGCGCCGAGGATTTGACCCCCGCGAGCGCGTCATCCTCCACATCCTGCAGCGCATAGATCGTGTCGTAACCGATCACCCAGCAGATCGAACCGGCATAGAGCCAGAACATCGTGGGCTCGATCCGCCCCGCAGCCGCCGGCCAGCCGACAAGGCACGCCCAGGAGAAAACGAGACCGAGCCACGCCTGCGGCCACCAGGTGATCCGCTTCATAAAGGGATAGACTGCGACCGGGGCGAGGCTGGCCAGCGCGACCATGGCCGCAGTCGGATTGAGCTGTACCAGCACGACCAGGCCGACCAGGCAGAGCGCGATCAACCAGACCCAGGCCAGTGCCCGCGAAACGCGTCCGCTTGCGACCGGCCGTTCGCGCGTACGCGCCACCTTGCGGTCGAGATCGCGGTCGACGATGTCGTTAAAGACGCAGCCCGCGCCGCGCATCACCGTTGCGCCGAGCAGGAACCATAAAAGCAGATCCCAGCGCGCGACCGCATTGCCGCTGAGCGCGATCGCCCAGGCGCCCGGCCAGTATAGCAACCACAGGCCGATCGGCCGATCAAAGCGTGCGAGCTGGATCAGATCGCGCGCGCGCTGCGGCAGATAGGAAAGCAGCCCGCGATGCTCGCTATCAGGGACGATGTCGATCGGCGCATTCATGCGCTTCACCACTGCCCCAGCCCCTTGAGCGCGACAAGCCGTTCATCGCCGGTTTCGGGCCCCATCCTTAGAGAGAGAGAGGCTGCACGCTCCCGAGAGAGGATTGACCATGAACCGACCGCTGCTAGCCGCTATGTCCTTTGTGATCGCGCTTCCCGCTTTTGCGCAGGATGCGGGCGACCCGCCGCGCGGCAACCGGAATGCGCCGCAGAGCCGGGAAGAGGCGGAGCAGCGCGCGCAGATGGTGTTCGAACAACTGGATGCCAATCATGACGGCTTCGTCACGCAGGATGAGGTCGATGCTTTCTCCAGGTTGATGGGGGACAATCCGCGCATCACCGGTCGCGTGACGAGGATGTTCGGCGAGGCCGATGCGAATCATGACGGCAAGGTCTCCGCCGCAGAAGCCAAGGCCCGCGCCGATGCCGCGTTCGATACCGCAGACGCCAACCATGACGGCACCCTCTCACCCGAGGAGCGGCAGGCGGCCCGCGCGAAATCGGCGCCGCAGAATCCGCAGCCATAAGCTGCGAGTCGTCACCGCCCGCCATTCACCAATTCGGACGGTAATCGCGTTTGCATCCTGAATCCGCGAAACAGACTGCGTACTATTGCCCTGGAACAACAGCAAATAATCACACCTCTATTTCTACCAAGCACTATATCCGAAACGGAATAGTTTGCATGCTATCTACGCAATACCCCTAAGTGACGCTCCCCATGACCATTTGAGAGAATGCCTCCAACATTCGAGTAGGATGGAGTAAATGGTCGTGCAGCGTTACACACTAATCACACTCAGGAGCGGTCAGTTGATCGGCCAATATCCTGTCTTGGCAACATCCGATGTGGCGGCGACGGAAGCCGCCTGGCAATTGGCCGACGAACCTTATTGCGAATTGTGGAGCGGCGAACGGCTGGTCGCTTTCATCGAACGAAATGGGACGATCGCAGTCTGAAAGAACTTGAGCCCGCCTGATCGGACTCCCCGGCGGGTGACGAAGCTCCAACCAGGCGGTAAGGGCAACAGCTATGCCCGCCACCCCCGCCTGGCCGCCCGCGAGCACCCCGCGCCTGTTCGTCGACGAGGCGCTTGGAGACGACCGGACGCTGGCCCTCGATGGGGCGCAGGCCCATTATCTCGGCAATGTGATGCGGCTGAAGACCGGCGATCCGGTCCGCCTTTTCGACGACCGGACCGGCGAATGGATCGCCGAGGTCACCGAAAGCGCCAAGCGCAGCCTCACCCTCCATATCACCGGCAAGTTGCGCGATCGCGAGGAGGTTCCCAATCTCTGGCTGCTGTTCGCGCCGATCAAGAAGGGCCCGATCGACTGGCTGATCGAGAAAGCGACCGAATTAGGGGCGGCGCGGCTTCAGCCCGTCATCACCCATCGCACCATCGTCGACCGGCTTAATCTCGATCGGCTGCGCGCCAACATGATCGAGGCTGCCGAGCAATGCGATCGTACCGCATTGCCGGAGCTGTGTGAGCCGATGAAACTGCCTTCGCTGCTCAAGGGCTGGGACGAAAGCCGGCCCTTGCTTTTCGCCGACGAAACGGGCGGCCTTGCTATGGCGGAGGTCGCCCGCCCCGGTCCCGCTGCGATCCTGGTCGGACCCGAAGGCGGCTTTACGCCCGAGGAGCGCGAAATGATCCGTGCCACGCCAGGCGCTACCGCAATTTCGCTCGGTCCACGCATATTGCGCGCGGAAACCGCGGCGGCGGCCGCAATTTCCGCATGGATGAGCAAAGCGGGAGACTGGCGCTAACCGATCGGTACGTATATGGGCGCCGGCCATGACGACGCGCACGGCGGAGGCCGGACCCGATCCGCTGATTGAAAGCCGCGCCGATCTTACGGCGGTGTTCGCGCGTGGCGAAAAGCCCAAGAACCAATGGCGGATCGGCACCGAGCATGAGAAGTTCGTCTATACGACGCGCGATCACCATGCCCCCTCTTACGAGGAAAAGGGCGGCATCCACGCGCTGCTGATCGGCCTCACCAAGTTTGGCTGGACGCCAGTCTATGAGGGCGAGAATATCATCGCGCTCTCCGGCCCCGACGGCGCGGTCAGTCTGGAGCCCGCGGGCCAATTTGAGCTTTCGGGCGCGCCGCTCGACAATCTGCACGAGACCTGCGCCGAGACAGGCCGGCACTTGAAGCAGGTCAAGGAGATTGGCGACCAGTTGGGGATCGGCTTCCTCGGCCTGGGATTCTGGCCTGACAAGACGCGCGCTGAGCTGCCGATCATGCCCAAGGGGCGTTATGCGATCATGCTGCGCCATATGCCGCGCGTCGGCAGCCTTGGCCTGGACATGATGCTGCGCACCTGCACCATCCAGACCAACCTCGATTATTCGAGCGAGACGGACATGGTGCAGAAGTTCCGCGTCAGCCTGGCGCTGCAACCGCTCGCGACCGCCTTGTTCGCCAATTCGCCCTTCACCGAGGGCAAGCCTAACGGCTACCTTTCCTATCGCAGCCATATCTGGACCGACACCGATCAGGCGCGCACCGGCATGCTGCCTTTCGTGTTCGAAGAGGGGTTCGGCTACGATCGCTACGCCGAATATATGCTCGATGTGCCGATGTATTTCGCGTTCCGCAACGGCGGCTACATCGATGCGGCGGGCCTGTCCTTCCGCGATTTCCTCGACGGGCGACTTCCGGTTCTACCGGGCGAGCGGCCGCGCATCGCCGACTGGAACGACCATCTGTCGACCGCCTTTCCCGAGGTACGGCTCAAGAGCTTTCTCGAGATGCGCGGCGCCGACGGCGGCCCGTGGAACACGATCTGCGCGCTTCCGGCTTTCTGGGTCGGGCTGCTTTATGACCAGACCGCGCTCGATGTCGCATGGGACGAGGTGAAACATTGGTCGATCGCGGAGCATCAGCGCATCCGCGACGAGGTGCCGCGCCTGGGCCTCGCCACGCGCACGCCCGATGGGCGGAGCTTCCAGGAATTGGCGGCGCGCGTCCTCGACATAGCGCATCGCGGGCTCGCCGCGCGCCAACGGCTCAATGCCGCGGGTGATGACGAGACCGGCTTCCTCGATCCGCTGCGCGAAATCGTGGCCAGCGGCAAGGTACCCGCGCAGCGCCTGCTCGATCTCTATCATGGCGAGTGGGGTGGCGACATCACGCGCGTCTATGGCGCGATGAGCTTCTGACCATGTTCGGCCGGCGCGCATTCGTCGCCGGATCGGTCGCAGCGACAGCGCTTCCGGCTTTCGCCGCCAAGCCGCTGCCCCCACCGAAGGTCGGTGCGATTCGCTGGCCAGGACCTGGACACGATCTGCACGGGTTCATGGCGATTCCGGCCAAGGCGCACGGTCGTCAACCGGCGGTGCTCGTGCTGTCGGACACGGGCGGCGGCGATCAATTCGCGCTCGCCATGACGGATGCGCTGGCGCAGGCCGGATTCGTAGCCTGTATTCCCAAGGCGCTCGCTTCGATCGACGACGCGCTGGCAACGGTGCGCTGGCTCGGCACGAATCGCTATTCCACCGGCAAGGTTGCGGCAATCGGCCTGGGCAGCGGCGGTGAAATGGTGCGGCAGATCAGTGGTGCAGCGTCAAATGGGCTGGCGGCAGCGGTCCTGTTCGGCGCGGCGCCGTTGGTCCAGTCCGAACCACCTACACTGGCTCTCGACTCCGCTGCACAACTCGCAGCAGCGGGAGGCGACGTGTATGATCGGGCGTGGCAACGCGTGATCGATTTCCTGAAGGAGCATCTCACATGAGCGCGAACCTCATCCTCTATTCGAACCCGATGTCGCGCGGACGCATCGCGCGCTGGATGTTGGAAGAGGTCGGCCAGCCTTATGATGTCCATTACAAGGACTTCGCGGCGCTGAAGGAGGATGCCTATCTCGCGATCAACCCGATGGGGAAGGTGCCCGTGCTCAAGCATAATGATGCAATCGTCACCGAGTGCGCCGCGATCTGCGCCTATCTCGCCGCGGCTTTTCCGGAGGCCGCCCTTGCACCCGAGCGCGGAACGCCGGCGCACGCCGATTATCTGCGCTGGCTCTTCTTTGGGGCTGGTCCGGTCGAAGCGGCAGTCAGCGCCAAGGCGCTGGGCCTGCTGGCGCCGCCGGAGCGCGCGGCAATGGTGGGGTATGGAACGTTCGAGGACGTGATGGATGGGCTGGAGCAGGCAGTGAGCGGTAAGGCCTATATTGCGGGTGACCGGTTCAGCGCGGCAGACGTCTATGTCGGCTCGCAAATCGGTTGGGGTCTGCAATTCGGGTCGATCGAGGATCGACCCGCCTTCCGGGCCTATTGGGCAAATTTAGCCGATCGGCCAGCCCTCAAGCGGGCAGCCGAGCTCGACGACGCCGCGATGCCCAAGCAGTAGATCAGGACGGTTTACGCCACCGCATCGTCAGCACGAAGATACGCGGTCCCTCGATCAGATAGCGCCGCCACAACCGCCCGGGTTCGGACAACAGCCGGTGCAGCCATTCGAGGCTCGCTTTCTGCATCCATAAGGGCGCGCGCGCCTTGCGACCGGTCAGGAAGTCGAGCGACGCACCGATGCACAGGCCAACCCCGACCGCCCCGCCCGCCTGTGCCACACGCAGCGCCAATATCTCCTGCTGGGGCATCGCGACCGCGAGCAAGGTGAAACGCGCTTTGGCATCCCGAACGAACGCCGTGGCCTCCGCCATCGCCTCTGGTTTCCGCAGCATCCCCATCGGCGGCACATGCTGGACGATGTCCAGATCGGGCCGCAGCACGCGCAGGTCACCCAGCATCGCCGCATCGCCACCGATCAGGCATATCCGGTCGCCCGCTCGCGCGATCCGCGTGACAAGGTGCGCGGTCAGGTCACTACCCGGCACCACCGGCAGATCGATACCGCGCATTCGGGCGAGCTTGGCGACGATTCGGCTATCGCACAGGCGCAGCGCTGCCGCGGCATAGGCCTTGCGTATCTCGGCTTCGGGGGGCGCAGCGTCGAGCTTCACCACATGATCGACATTGGGCGTGATCACGAAGGCGAAAGGGGCTTCCGGAGCACGCTCGGAAAGCCAGGCCTCGGTCATCGTCATGGTCATCGGATCGAAGGCGATACCGACGAAATCGGTCTGATTGCTGATCATCGCTGCTTGCCCTGCCACAAAAAAAGGCCCCGCCGAAGCGGGGCCCTTCTTTTTGGTCCAGCCCGTGCGCTTAGCGGCGGTCGCCGAACAGGCGCAGCAGGAACAGGAACATGTTGATGAAGTCGAGATAGAGCGTCAGCGCGCCCATGATCACCGACTTGCGGGCGAAGGCGGTGCCGCCGACCGCAAAATACATGCTCTTGATCTTCTGCGTGTCATAGGCGGTCAGGCCCGCGAACAGCAGAACGCCCAGCACGCTGATCACCAGACCGAGCGGTCCCGACTGGAGAAACATGTTGAGCAGCATCGCGATCAGGATGCCGAACACGCCCATGATCAGGAAGCTGCCCATGCCGGACAGATCCTTCTTCGTGGTGTAGCCCCACAGGCTAAGGCCCGCAAAGCCAGCTGCGGTCGCGAAGAACGTGTTCGCTACCGACGAGCCGGTATAAACCAGCAATATTGTCGACAGGGAAAGCCCCATCACCGCGGCATAGGCCCAGAACAGGGCCTGCGCGGCCGTGTCGCTGAGACGATTGATGCCGAAGCTGAGCGTGAACACTAATGCCAGCGGCGCCAGCATCACGATCCAGCCGAGACCGGAGGTGTGGCCGTCCGGCGTGAACAGCATGCGGACATAACCGCTTTGCACGAACAGCAAGGCGACGATGCCCGTAAGCAGCACGCCCGAGGCCATATAGTTGTAGACCGAAAGCATATAGGACCTGAGACCGGCATCATGGGACGCGGTCCGCGCGTCGACCGAAGCGGCCGCGGCGCCATTCGTCCAGGGGTCGGACCAGTTTGCCATCTCGAAATAGCTCCTCATGCGCCACATTGGCGCGGAGTGAATATCGTCGTGCTGGAGGGGCTTTTCAAGCGAAAGCGGTCGCGACCTGTCGCAGAGGGCTCTAAACCCCTGCTATGCATCGGCTGTTCGTCGCCCTGAGGCCGCCCAAAGAGATGCGCGCGGTGTTGCTGGCGCTAATGGGCGGCGTGCCCGGTGCGCGCTGGCAGGATGACGACCAGCTTCATCTGACCCTGAGCTTTATCGGAGACGTCGACCGCCATCAGGCCGAGGATATCGCCGCCGGGTTGGCGGCGGTCGACCGGCCGCGTCCGACGATCGCGCTGCAGGGCACTGGCAGCTTCGACCACAAGGGCCAAGTCCACAGCATCTGGGCAGGGATCGCCCCCGACGAGGCGCTCCGGCAGCTGCACGATCGCGTCAACCGTGCGCTGATCGCCGCCGGTGCGGCGCCCGAACAGCGCGCCTTCAAGCCGCACATCACTCTCGCCCGGCTGGGAAAGGCGGCGGGCCCAGTCGAGCCGTTCCTGGGGCGCATCGCCGGCCTTGCGAGTGCGCCGGTCACGCTTGACGCTTTCCTGTTGTTCGAGAGTCAACTCGGCCACGAAGGCGCCTGCTACGAGGCAGTCGCGCGCTATCCGCTGCGCTGAGGCGCAAAATACCGGAAACGAACTTGATGGGCATGGTTCGGTCAGCGGAGATGGCTCGGCATGCCCGCAAAGAAAAAGGGCCGGCCATTGCTGGCCGACCCCAATTCCTTGCCGTGAAGGCTTCCCTTACTGGCCCGAATTCGGACCGAAGGTGATCTCCACGCGGCGGTTCTGCGGCTCGCGCACACCGTCGGCGGTCTGGACGAGAAGCTTGGTCTCGCCGAACGCCTGGGTCTGCAACGCGGCGTCAGGAACACCCTTGCCGGCCAGGTAGGCCTTCACCGCGTCTGCACGACGCTGCGAGAGACCCATATTGTAGCTCGCCGTACCCGACGTGTCGGTATAGCCGGCCAACATGACCTGGGCATTGCCCGTGGTCGCGTAGGCTTGCGCCGCATTGTCGAGGATCGAAGCAGCCTCCGGCGTGATATCCGACTTGTTCCAGTCGAAGAACACGATGAACGGCCCAGGCGTCACTGCCGGCGGCGGAGGCGGCGGCGGAGGCGGCGGGGGCGGAGGAGGAGGCGGCGGAGGCGGCGGAGGCGGCGGAGGAGGCGGAGGTGCCTTCTCGCCGAAGTTGTAGATCAGGCTCGCCAGAATGCTGTTCGAGCGATAGCGCGCCGTCGATTCCCCACCCGCCAACGGGTTCGCAGTCGAGCTGCGGATCCGGACGCGATAGGTGTTGAACCAGCGATATTTGGCACCGACATCGATATGGTCGTTGATCGGGAACAACAGACCGGCAATGCCCTGGAAGGCAAAGCCGGAATCGCTTCCGTCGAGGAACCAATTGCCGCCGTTCAGACGATAGATGCCATAGTGGACGCGCGCCACACCGGCGCCGCCACCAACATAGCCCTGGACACCATCGTCGTCACCGAAGTTCAGGAGCGCGTTGCCCATGAAGCTCAGCACCGAGGTGTTGCCGCTGGCCGAGCTCGGATAGTCACCCGCAGGCGACAGGTTGAGCGGGGTCGAAGTGTGATGGCTCTTCACCTCGGTGTGCTTGTAGCCCACCTCAGCCTCGAGCCGCAGCATACCAAGATCGTAACCGACAATACCGTCGATATCGAACAGGCCATTCTTGTGGCGAGCCTCATCGGCGCCGTCGACTGCACCAATATTGATGCGAGTCTTTTCGACGATGATGCCGCCGCCCTCGATACCGACATACCAGGCCTTGTCTTTGGCCATGGCGGGCGATGCGAGCGCCGAAGTAGCCAGTATGGCCATCATGGCGAATTTACGCATTTGTATCCCCTTTTCCTTCCTGGGAGCGTGCAGGTACTCGAAACCCCTAAACACTGCCCTTGTTCTACGCAAGCGCGCAAAAATGTGGACTGTTGCCGAAATGTCTCGGATTAGGACGTAACGTTCCCATGACGCTCCAACCGCTCTGACGCCTTGTAAACTCGAAACAGGCGTAACGGTTTCGCGTGCGCTTAATTTTTTTGCATCACCAGAGAGCCCGGTTTGCCACGGGCCGGAAAAAAGGACCGATTTGGGCGCCGAAAAGGTGCGAAATTAGGGGAAGTGCGCGCGTGGGCAGGCAATGCCTCGCGCCATTGTCAGCGACTTGCCCGGCCGACGCCGATCGGGCCGAGCCCGATCGGATCAGCGGGCGGAAGCGCCGAGCGCTTCCGCCACGCCAGGTTCTTAGAAGGAAGCGCCGATCGAAACGACTACGCCGCCCTTGACCTCATTGCGGCCGCCAACAACGAACTCGCCCTTTTTGAAGTCGGTATCGACATAAGCGACACTGAAAGTCAGCGCCTTGAATGTATAGGCCGCCGTGAGACTCCAGTCGGTATAGTTCTTGAGCCCGTTCGTAAGGTAGGAACGGCCCCAGCTCTCGCCCAGATGGCCGGTTAGCGTGATCGGAACACCTGGAATGCCACCCGACAACTCG
>Ga0207683_10005361_pt1 | contig 10991 bp, 12 predicted proteins | sample KBSM73metaG_FD_184333 | JGI IMG/M metagenome (GOLD analysis project Ga0207683, IMG submission 184333) | Miscanthus rhizosphere microbial communities from Kellogg Biological Station, Michigan, USA - KBS M7-3 metaG (SPAdes) (version 2) | ecosystem: Host-associated > Plants > Roots > Rhizosphere >...
GATCTCCTCGTGGAAGGCGTCGTAGACCCTCGCGATCCGGTCACCATACGTCTCCGGCCCGTAGCCCTCCATTGGGGGGAACGCTACCTCGCTCGGAGCGTCTCGATGTTCTGCCCGAAGCCCTCGGCGAAGCCCCAGTCCGCATATTCGGCCGGGACCTCGTGGTCGCCGGGCGTCGCAGCCAGCTCCACGATCGTCTCGATGTAACGGCGGACATTGGTCAGCGACTCGGGGCCGGCCGGAGGCCCGTGGCCGGGAACGACGTGCTCGGGCTCGAGCGCGGCCAGGCGGTCGAGGCTGGCGAACCAGTTCTCGGGCGGATGGCCGCGGGCGAGGTTCAGGTGCGAGCCGACTCCGACGAGGTCGCCCGCGAAGAGCACGCGGTCGCCTGGCAGCCAGACGACCGAGTCGCTCCAGGTGTGGGCGGCACCGCACTCGATCGCCACGGCGCCGTCCAGCTCTCGCTCGCCGGTGAAGGTCTCGGTCGGGAAGGCGAGCTCCAGGCCGGGAATCTCGGCGACGATCCTCCGTCCCTGCTCGCGCTCCCACTCGGGTGCGTCCTGCTCCTCCAGTTCGGCGAGATACGTCTCCATCTCTTCCTTCATGCCCGCGACCCGACCGGGCCCGGCCTCGGCGATCGTCGCCGCGGTCGTCGCGGTGGCCATGATCGGGAGGTCGGCGAATGCGTGCGCGCCGCCGTAGTGGTCGAAGTCGGCATGGGTGACGAACAGCCGGTCGACTGGGCCGGCGAGCTGCTCGGCTGCGGCACGCAGGTCGCCCGCGGCTCCTGGCGTATAGCCGCAGTCCACGACGAGGGCGCGGCCGCCGAGGTCTGCGATGCCGGCGTTGCCGACTCCCGCGCCGGAGTCGACGGCGACGGCTGCCCAGGCGTGAGGTGCGACCTGCTCGAAGCGGTAGTGGGCCGAGTTGACGCCTCCGGCGTCACGACATCGCCTCGCACCAACCTCGACAGCTTCGCTGTCGGCTTTGTGCTCGGCTTCGTCTTTCATGCGTCGATGCTCTTCCTCAGGGAGCGAACGTACGCCTCGAGCGCAACAGGGCCCTCTTCGGCGACCTCGACCGCGCGCGAGCCGACGACGATGCCGTCGGCCAGCGCCGCGGCAGCTCGGGCGTGTTCGGGCGTGGAGATGCCGAAGCCGGCGTACAGCGGCAGATCGGTCACCCGTCGTGCCCGCTCGACCAGGCCGGCGAGGGCGGGGGAGAGATCCGACCGCGCACCGGTCGTCCCGGTGAGCGTGACGAGGTAGAGCCAGCCCTCGGTCTCGGCTGCGGCGAGCGCCAGCCGGTCGTCCGTCGACGTCGGCGCGACCAGCTGGATGCGCCTGAGCTCGGGCCGCTCGCCGGCGGGCAGGTCTGCGACGATCATGCTCCCGGCGCCGGCGCTGCGGGCGTCATCGGCGAAGCGCTCCCAGCCGTACGCCTCGAGGAGAGAGGAGTACGTCATCGGCACGAGCGGCACCGCCACGCGGGCGCGCGTGGCGGCGAGGCAGTCGAGACATGCCTTCGTGCGCATCCCCGCCACGAGAGCGCGCTCGGCGGCTCGCCGGATCACCGGCCCGTCGGCCAGCGGGTCGGAGAAGGGGAAGCCGATCTCGACCAGGTCGGCCCCGCCCTGCTCGGCGGCGGCGGCCAGCTCAGGCGTGTCCGCGCCGGCCATCAGGTAGACCACGAGCGCCGTGCTCATCGCGGCGATGCTTCCCCGTCGTCGTTGCCCAGCCCCGCGTCGTGGTCCGGCCCCGGGTCGTGGTCCGGCCCCGCGTCGTGGTCCAGCCCTCCCAACGGGGGAGCGGCGTCCCCAGCAGTCACGCTACCGGCGATCGTGTGTCGCGGGTGTGACGCGAGCGCGCCGGATGTGTGCCTGTTCACGGGGCTCACGACAGGTGGCCGAGCGCCTCGTCGAGGTCCTTGTCGCCGCGGCCGGACAGGCAGACGACGATCACGTCGCCGTCCAGCTCGGCTGCCCGTGCGAGCGCATGCGCTGGCTCGAGCGCCGGGATGATCCCCTCCGTCTCGGCCAGCCGGCGGAAGGCGGCGAGCGCCTCCGCGTCGGTCGCGGCCCGGTATTCGACGCGACCGCTGTCGCGGAGCTGGGCGTGCTCCGGCCCGACGCCGGGGTAGTCGAGCCCCGCGGAGATCGAGTGCGCGTCGACGATCTGGCCGTCCTCGTCGGCGAGGAGTGACGAGCGGGCGCCGTGGAGGACGCCGGTTCGCCCCGTGCCGAGGCTCGCCGCTCCGGCCGCCTCGACGCCGTACAGCCGCACGTCGGGATCGTCCAGGAAGCCGGCAAACATCCCGATCGCGTTCGAGCCGCCCCCGACGCAGGCGATCGCCGCGTCCGGCAGCCGGCCCTCGGCCTCGAGGACCTGCGCGTGCGCCTCGCGGCCGATCACCGCCTGGAGCTCGCGGACGATCTCGGGGTACGGCTCCGGGCCGACACACGAGCCGATCAGGTAGTGCGTCGTCTCGACGTTCGTGATCCAGTCCCGGATCGCCTCGCTGGTCGCCTCCTTCAGCGTCTTCGTCCCGAACTCGACCGGCCGGACCTCGGCTCCCAGCAGCCCCATCCGCTCGACGTTGGGACGCTGGCGGCGCATGTCCTCCGCGCCCATGTAGACGACGCACTCGAGCCCGAAGCGAGCGCACACCGTCGCCGTCGCCACCCCATGCTGGCCGGCGCCCGTCTCGGCGACGATGCGCTGCTTCCCGAGGCGCTGCGCGAGCACCGCCTGCCCGAGCGCGTTGTTCAGCTTGTGCGCGCCGGTGTGGAGCAGGTCCTCCCGCTTGAGGTAGAGCCGCTTGCCCGGGGCGAAGCGCTCGGCGAGCGTCAGCGGCGTGGGCCGCCCGCCGTACTCGCGGCCGAGCCGGTCGAGTTCGGCGGCGAACGCTTCGTCGCTCTGGGCTTCCTGCCAGCCGGCGTCGAGCTCGTCGAGCGCCGGGATCAGCGTCTCCGGGACGTACCGCCCGCCGTACCCGCCGTAGCTCACTGTGACTCTGCCCCTCGACCTGCGGCCACGAACGCCCGCACCCGGTCGTGATCCTTGATCCCGGGCGCGACCTCGAGGCTGGAGCTGGCGTCCACCGCCCACGGCCTCACCGCGGCGATCGCGTCGCGGACGTTGTCCGGGCCGAGGCCGCCCGCCAGCACCACCCGACCGGCCACCGCGCGGGCGCGCTCGAGGAGCGTCGGGTCGTCGCCCTCCCAGGGCAGGTCGACCACCGTCGCGACCTGCTCTCCGCCGCGCAGCAGCACGGCGTCGCGACCGCGGACTGCTCCTGCTGCCCGCTCGTACAGCTGGACGAGGTCGGTGGCCGCCTCCTCCGGCTCGCCGACGAACACCGCCACGGACAGCGCCGTGTCCGGAACCGGCAACGCACGATCGGTCGCGCGCGGGCTGGCCGGCTCGAGGATGAATCCGCACAGGTCGGCGCCCGCCTCGACCGCCACCTCGACGTCCTCCTCGCGCGTCAGCCCGCAGACCTTCACGAGCGGGCGGGAGAGGATCTCGCGAAGCCTTGCGGGCGGGTCCTCGGCTTTCATGAGTGCGGTCCCGACGAGGACGGCGTCTGCGCCCGCGAGCTCGGCGGCTGCGCCCTGTGCCCGGCCGTGGACGGCGCTCTCCGCGATCACGACCCGGTCGCGCGGCGCCTCGCCGACCAGCCGCAGCTGTGCGTTCCGGTCGATCGCGAAGGTCGTCAGGTCACGTGCGTTGATCCCGATCGGGTCGGCCCCGAGGTCCACGGCTCGCCCGAGCTCGGCCGCATCGTGTGCCTCCACCAGTGCATCCAGCCCGACCCTCGCCGCGTGGGCGATCAGCCTCGCCGCCGCTCGGTCGTCCAGGTCGCGGAGGATCAGCAGAGCGGCGTCTGCCCCTGCGGCGCGAACGGCGTCGAGATCGTCCTCCGACGAGAAGAACCCTTTCGCGAGCAGCGGCACGTCGCTGGCAGCCCGCGCCGCGGCGAGATCGGCGGTGGACCCGGCGAAGCGCTCGTCGACGAGGATCGAGACGGCGGCGGCTCCTGCCCCGGCGAACGCGGCTGCCAGCGCCGCCGGGTCGGCGTCGGGCCGCAGGTCGCCGGCCGAAGGCGAGCGCCGCTTGACCTCGGCGATCCCGGCCAATCCCGGCCCGGCCAGCGCGTCGCGGAACCTACCCACGACTGAACGCCACCAGCGCCTCGAGCCGCTCGCCGGCGGCCCCGGAATCGACTGCCTGCCGGGCGGCGTCGAGCCCCTCGCGGAGATCCTCGGCATGCCCGCCCGCCGCGATCGCACCGCTCGCGTTGAGCAGGATCGCGTCCCGCTTGGCGCCCTGTTCCTCGCCCGAGAAGACAGCGCGGATGACGTCCGCGTTCCGGGCGGGCGAGCCGCCGCGGAGCTCCTCCGGTGCGCAACGCGCGACGCCGAGGTCGACGGGGTCGATCGTCCGTGCGTAGACGGACCCGTCGACGACCTCGCAGACCAGGTTCGGGCCCGCCGGCGACAGCTCGTCCACGCCGAACGCACCGTGCACGACGAACGCGCGGCGCGTTTCGAGCCGGGCAAGCACCTCCGCGATCGTTGGGACGAGCGCCGGGTCGTAGACGCCGACCATCTGCGCCCGCGCACCGGCCGGGTTCGTCAGCGGTCCGAGCACGTTGAAGACCGTCCGCGCTGCCAGCTCGTTCCGCACAGGCGCAGCGTGCCGGAAGCCGGGGTTGTGCGTCGGAGCGAACAGGAAGCCGAACCCGAGCTTGTCGATCGAGGCCTCGATCCGCCCGGCCGGCATCTCCAGGGCGAAGCCCAGGGCCTCCAGGACGTCTGCCGAGCCCGATGCCGACGACACCGCCCGGTTGCCGTGCTTGGCGACGCCTGCGCCGGCCGCGGCAGCAACCAGGGCCGCCGCCGTGGAGATGTTGATCGTCGCCTGCCCGTCGCCGCCGGTTCCGGCAGTGTCGACGAGGTCGTCGCGTTGGGGCCTCACGGCCACCCCGCGGCCGCGGATCGCCTCGGCGAAGCCGGCGATCTCGTCCGGGGTCTCGCCCTTCATCCGCAACGCGACCAGGAAGCCGCCGACCTGGGCCGGCGTTGCGTCGCCCGCCATGATCTCGTCCATCACCGCGCGCGCGTCGCCGCGCGCGAGGTCGCGACCGTCCAGCAGCGCCCCGAGCGCCTGCTGGATCACGACAGGAAGTTCCTCGCGAGCTCGCGGCCGAGCGGCAGCGTCAGCACCGATTCCGGGTGGAACTGGACGCCGTCGACCGGTAGCTCCCGGTGCCGTACGCCCATCACCTGGCCGTCCGGTGTCCACGCGCTCACCTCGAGCTCGTCGGGCACGCGCGTGGCGGCGAGCGAGTGATAGCGGCCGGCCTCGAAGCACTCGGGCAGGCCGGTGTAGATCCCGCGGCCGTCGTGCTCGACGACGCTCGCCTTTCCGTGCAGGAGCGCCTTCGCCGGGCCGACCTCACCGCCGAACGCCTCCACGATCGCCTGGTGGCCGAGGCAGACGCCGAGCGTCCGCATCCGCGGCCCCAGCGCGCGCACGAGGTCGACGGAGATGCCGGCGTCCTCCGGCCGTCCCGGTCCCGGCGAGACGACCAGGCGGTCGGGCGCGAGCGCCTCGGCCTCCGCGATCGTCACCGCGTCGTTCCGCCGCACGACGACGTCGGCCCCCAGCTCCTCGAACAGGTGGACGAGGTTGTAGGTGAACGAGTCGTAGTTGTCGATCATCAGGACTTTCATGCCGCCTCATTCTCCGCGAGATCGATCGCTGCCTCGAGCGCCGCCAGCTTGCGCAGGCACTCCTCGTGCTCGGCCGCCGGGTCGGAGTCGTAGACGATCCCGGCGCCCGCCTGCAGGTACGCGACGCCGTCCGCCATGACGATGGTGCGCAGCGTGATGCACGCGTCCATCGTCCCGCCCGGAAGCGCGTACAGCACCGCCCCGGCGTACGGGCCGCGGCGGTAGCCCTCCAGCTCGGAGATGATCTGCATCGCCCGGACCTTCGGCGCGCCGGAGACCGTGCCGGCCGGAAAGCAGGCGCGGAGCAGGTCGAACGGCGACACGCCGTCGCGTAGCTCGCCGACCACCTCGGAGACGAGGTGCGAGACGTGCGAGAAGCGCTCGACCTCCATCGAGCGGGCGACGTGGACGGTGCCCGCCCGGCAGACACGCGAGAGGTCGTTCCGGCCGAGGTCGACCAGCATGACGTGCTCGGCGCGGTCCTTCTCGGACGAGAGCAGCCGCTCGACGTCGCCCTCGGTCGGCTCCGTCGTCCCCGCGATCGGGACGAGGCTCGCGTGCGGGCCGTCGCAGGCGACGAGCCGTTCGGGCGACGAGCCGACCAGCGCGATCCCGTCGAGATCGAGCAGGAAGAGGTACGGCGACGGGTTCACGCGGCGGAGCGCCCGGTAGACGTCGAGCGGCGAGGCGGACGTCGGTCGCTCGGCGCGCTGCGAGGGGACGATCTGGAAGGCGTCGCCGTCGACGATGTGCCGCTTCGCGGTGCGCACCATCTCCTCGTAGCGTTCGCGCGACGGGAAGCGGCGGAGCGGGCCGGGCTCGCCGAAGCCGCCGGGCGCGGGCGGCTCGACGGCGCGGGCGAGCAGCTCCTCGATCTCGTCGGGGTCACCTGCGACCACCTCCGCGAGCCCGGCGCCGTGGTCGAAGCGGACGAGCGTCTCGGCCACGACCAGCCGGCTCTCCGGGAACGGCGGGCCGTCGGCCGGGAGGGGCACCGTCGGTTCCAGTACCGCCGCGTGGTCGTAGCCCAGATACCCGACGACCGGCAGGTCGATCGCTTCCGCATCGTCGAAGGTGACGAGCCGGGAACCCGCGCCGATCCATGAGTTCCGACCGAGCCGCCCGCGCTCGACCGATTCGAGCAGGAAGCTCGCCCGACCGGCCGCGCGCAGGCGGAGGTACGCGCCGAGCGGCGTCAGGAGGTCGGTGGGGATGGACCTGGTCGGTGTCACGGGACGGTGAAGCTCCTCCGGTCGAGGCGTTCGAGCGGGCGGGCTGTCTCTCTAGCCGTTTGAGCGCGGAGCGGTCAAACGGCAAGGCTCCCGCCTCGCTCGCTGCGCCACGACCAGGCCCAGGTGCGAAGCGGAAGGTGCATCGCTCCGGAGCCTACCTCGCCGGGGGATAGATTTCGAGCATGGCCCGTTCCGTGATCGTCTCGGCGGTGCGCACGCCGTTCGGCAAGTTGGGCGGTGGGCTCGCCGGCCGTCAGGCAACCGAGCTGGGCGCGATCGCGATTCGTGCGGCGCTCGACCGGGTCGACGTGGCAGACGACGAGGTCGAGTACGCGATCATGGGCCAGGTGCTCCAGGGCGGCGCCGGCCAGGCGCCGGCGCGCCAGGCAGCGATCGGCGCGGGCCTACCGGTCTCGCTCCCGGCGGACACGATCAACAAGGTCTGCGCGTCGAGCATCCGGGCGGTCGAGATCGCCGACCAGATGATCCGATCCGGCGACCACAGCGTGATCGTCGCGGGTGGGATGGAGTCGATGTCGAATGCGCCGTACGCGCTGCCGAAGGCGCGGTTCGGGTACAAGCTCGGCGACGGCGCGCTCGTCGACCTGATGGTCCACGACGGGTTGACGTCGACCTTCGACGGCAGGCATATGGTCGAGCAGGCGTCGTTCGTCTCCCGGGAGCTGGGGATCACGCGCGAGGAGCAGGACGAGTGGGCACTGCACTCGCACCAGCGCGCGTTGGCCGCGCAGGACGAGGGTCGCTTCGCCGACGAGATCGTGCCCGTCGGCGACGTCACGGCCGACGAAGGGCCGCGCCGCGACACGACGCTGGAGAAGCTGGCCGGGCTCGAGCCGGTCTTCGACCCGGAGGGGACGACCACTGCCGGCAACGCGCCCGGAGTGAACGACGGCGCCGGCGCGCTCGTCGTCACCAGCGAGGAGTTCGCACGCAAGCGCGGGCTCGAGGTGCTGGCGACGATCGTCTCGCAGGGCTACGTCGCGGACGAGTTCGCCTACCTGGCGCGGACACCGGCCGGTGCGGGCAACGTCGCGCTCGAGAAGGCGGGCAAGACGATCGGCGACGTGAAGCGGGTGGAGGTGAACGAGGCGTTCTGCTCGGTCGCTCTCAACTCCACGCGCATGCTCGAGGCGGACCCGGAGACCGTGAACGTGAACGGCGGCGCGGTCGCGCTCGGCCACCCGATCGGCGCCTCCGGCGCGCGGATCCTCTCGACGATGATCTACGAGCTCCGCCGGCAGGGTGGCGGGCTCGGGCTCGCGGCGATCTGCTCCGGCGGCGGCCAGGGCGACGCGCTGCTGCTCGAGGTCTAGCCGTCTAGCCCTTGTCGCGGGCTTCGCGCTCGCGGATCACCTCGAGCGTCTGGCGGAGGGCTGGAAGCGTGGCCTCGTCCTTGGGCCGGCCGGCGGCTTCCTTCATCCGGATGACGTCGATCAGTGAGGCGACGAGCGCCGGGTGCCCCGTGCCGAGATCAAGCTCGACCGCATTCCGGCGCAGGTCCTCATAACCGCGGGTTCCCGCCGGGATGTAGACGAGATCGAGCACGCCGGTGCGGGTCAGGAGCGTACACGCCGTGTTGCCGGCCAGGAACCTCGCCTCGATCGGGAATTCGAGGGCTTCGCCGTCCGGGAGGCGCAGCTTCGCATCGATGGTGCGGAGCGCCTCGGCCAGTCGTCCATAGTTGTCCGCTGCGCTCGACGGAGTGACGTCGAGATCGCGCGTGTACACCGGTGCCCCCTGCGCGACGGCGGCCATCACGCCGACGACGATGAAATCGACGCTGTGGTCCTGGAGAGCTTGCAAGATCGGCCGCGGGTCAAAGGCGGGCTCAGGTGCCATCCGCAGCCGCTCGCGAAGTGCCCCAGAATCGGAGGGCGTTGACGAGGGAGACACCCCTTTCGATGCGTTCTGCCGGGGTGACTCTCAGGTTGTCGACGATGTCCGGGACATACGACTCGTCGTAGTTCGCCATCCCGAACGTGAGCTCGAGGCCGCAGGCGCGGATCAGCTCGCGGAGCGTCTCCAGACTCGGCTTGACGTCGCCCCGTTCCCAGCGGGCGATCTGCGATTGCGACCGCTTCACCCGCCGACCGAGCTCGGCCTGGGTGATCCCGGCCCGCAGCCGCGCCTCCTTGAGCAGATCTGCACTGATCATCAGTACGAATATGTTATCAGCCTGTCCAAGGTTAGGCTGCCGCAGGGTGTTCGAGCATGTCCTCGTCGTCGGCGCCGGCCAGATGGGCGGCGGCATTGCGCAGACCTTCGCCGGCTCCGGGAGGCGGGTCTCGCTCTACGACGCCGCCCCCGGTGCGGTCGAGCGCGGGCTGGAGGCGATGAGGAAGAGCCTGGCCAGGCTCGCAGAGAAGGGCGGCGCCGACCCGGACGACGTGCTCGGCCGCGTCGAGCCCGTGGACGACCTCGTTCCGGCCGAGCTGATGGTCGAGGCGGTGGTCGAGGACGTCGGCGTGAAGGTGGACATCTTCGGCCGCGCCGACGGCGTGCTGCCTGCGGAGGCGGTCCTGGCGTCGAACACCTCCTCGATCCCGATCGCGACCCTCGCCGCCGCGACGGGCCGCCCGGACCGCGTGATCGGCATGCATTTCTTCAACCCGGTCCCGGTGATGGCGCTGGTCGAGGTCGTGCGCGCGCCGACCACGTCGGACGAGACCGCCGGCGCGATCGTCCAGCTCGCGAGGGAGCTCGGCAAGACGCCCGCCGAGGCAAACGACTTCCCGGGCTTCGTCTCCAACCGGATCCTGATGCCGTTCGTCAACGAGGCGGCGTGGGCTCTGTACGACGGAGTCGCCGAGCCGGAGGCGATCGACACGATCGCGAAGCTCGGCTTCAAGCACCCGATCGGGCCGCTGGCGCTCGCCGACCTGATCGGCCTCGACACGTGCGTCGCGATCATGGAGGTGCTGCGTGCCGGCCTCGGCGACGACAAGTACGCCCCCTGCCCCTTGTTCCGAGCGCACGTCGCCGCCGGCCGCCTCGGTCGGAAGTCCGGGCAGGGTTTCTACAACTACTCGTAGACTCGAGTTCCCATGCGCGCGCTGATCAAGGAGAAGCGGGAGGTGGCCAAGGGGACGCTGCTCGTCCTCTTCGACCTGCAGGGCGCGCAGGTCGACTTCCGCCCCGGCCAGTACTTCTGGGTCGAGCTGCTCGACCCGCCCTACGACGACGAGAAAGGGCCGCGGCGGCACATCTCCGTGGTCACGTCGCCGACCGAGCGCGGCGTGCTCGGCCTGTGCACCCGTCTCCGAGACTCGGCGTTCAAGCGGTCGCTCGTCGAGCTGCCGGTCGGGACTGAGGTCGAGGTCGAGCAGCCGAAGGGCGACTTCGCCCTGCCGGAGGACACGTCCACGCCCTACGTGTTCGTCGCCGGCGGCATCGGGATCACCGTCTTCCGCAGCATGCTCCGCTACATCGACGACACCCGCGAGCCGTATCGCGTGACGCTCGTGTATTCGAACCGCGACCGCGAGTCGACCGCCTTCCTCGACGAGCTGGAGGAGCTCGACGCGCGCAGCGACTGGTTCCGGCTGGTGGCGACGATGACGCAGGACCCGGGCTGGGAGGGCGAGCAGCGCCGCGTCGACGCCGCCATGCTCGCCGACGTGGCCGGCGGCGACCCGGCCTCGTACACGTACCTCGTCGCCGGGCCGCCGGGGATGACCGAGGGCGTCGTCGGGGAGTTGGAAGGTGCAGGGATTCCGGAGGACCGGATCATGTCCGACGGTTTCTCCGGCTACTAGCGGGTCTGCGCTGCGACGCCGTGATCCGGAGGCGGCTGCGAGGCCGCCGGTGGCACTAGGCTTCCGGGCGTGGACTTCGAGCTCACGCCGGAGCAGCGCGAGATCCAGGCGCTGGCGCGGGAGTTCGCGCGGGCGGAGATCGAGCCGCACGCCGCCGACTGGGACCGCGAGCACCGCTTTCCGGTCGAGCTGTACCCGAAGCTCGGTGAGCTCGGGCTGCTGGGAGTTTGCGTGCCGGAGGAGTAC
>Ga0207683_10005363_pt1 | contig 10991 bp, 12 predicted proteins | sample KBSM73metaG_FD_184333 | JGI IMG/M metagenome (GOLD analysis project Ga0207683, IMG submission 184333) | Miscanthus rhizosphere microbial communities from Kellogg Biological Station, Michigan, USA - KBS M7-3 metaG (SPAdes) (version 2) | ecosystem: Host-associated > Plants > Roots > Rhizosphere >...
CAAGGGTCTTCTGGAAGCCATCGCCGCAGGCCTCAACAGCCCACCACCGGAAGGAGTAGCGGACGACAATCGCCAACGCCGCCGCCGCGAGCCTTCGCCTGCGGTGATCGATCTGCTCAAGACCCTGTTGCGGCTGCGGGCCGAGGCCGCCCATGTCGCGCCGCGGCTGATCGCCAATGCCGAGGATATTGAACGGCTGGCGGCTTATGAGGATGATGGCATCGCCGCCTTGCATGGCTGGCGGCTTGAGGTGTTCGGCAAGGACGCCCTGGCGCTGAGAAAAGGTGAATTGGCTATCGCCCTGGAAAATGGCGAGGCCGTGGTTGTGGAACTAGAGTCGGAGGAAGAGTCATGAGAAAGATTTTCGTTGCCGCCGCATTGCTGGCGCTGAGTATCACAGGCGCGCAAGCCCAAACCGCGCAGCCTGCCGATTGGACCACCCTTACCTTCTCCGCCAATCTCAACAAATCGGCGGATGTCGCCTGGCATCGCATCGGCGGCGATGACTGGTGCGCCATCGCCAAATTTCTGGATGTGAAAGGCTGCACCGTCAATTCGGGCAAGGGCGAGCTGGGCTCGATCCGCACCATCGCCACCGCCACCGGCACGGTAATCGAGAACGTGGTGGCGCGGACGGCGCATTCCTACACTTACGCCCAGCCCTTCACGCCGATCTTTTATCACGGCACCTTGGCCGTGGAGGCGGTGGACGCCATGCACTCAAAATTGGTCTACACCCTGATCTGGAACCAGGCCGGTCTGCCCGACCAGAAGGCGCGCACCGATGCCTATGAAGGACGCAAAGTCCGCTTCCAGGCGGCGGTTGATAAGATGGCGGCGGCCGCAAACGGGCCGTAAAATCCATTCCGTGGATGCGGCCGATCCCTACCGTGAGATGGTCTCCCTCGCCGGGGGCATCTTTTACATGGGCAGTGATAATTTTTATCCGGAAGAGCGGCCGGTACGCCGCGTGCGTGTCGCTCCTTTCTGGATCGACCGTTTTCCCGTTACCAATGCGAGATTTGAGGAATTCGTCCGGGCGACCGGGTATCGAACCGTCGCGGAAATGCCTCCCGATCCCACCGATTATCCAGGGCTTGCGCCCGAACTGGCGCAGGCCGGATCGCTGGTGTTCCGGCCCACCTCCGGTCCCGTGTCCCTTGGCAATCCCACGCAATGGTGGGCCTTCATTCCTGGCGCGGACTGGCGCCACCCGGCAGGTCCCGAAAGTTCGATCGAAGGGCTGATGCACCATCCTGTGGTCCATATCGCGCATGCGGACGCAGAGGCCTATGCCAAATGGCGTGGCAAGTGCCTGCCCACGGAAGCGGAATGGGAATTTGCCGCCCTGGGCGGCCTGGACCGCACCGCTTACAGTTGGGGGAATGAGTTTTGTCCGGATGGCGTGCCGCGCGCCAATTACTGGCAGGGCCAGTTTCCTTACCAGAACCTGCGCGGGGATGGACACACCACCACCCCGATAGGTGCGTTTCCCGATAACGGCTATGGTCTTGGCGACATGATCGGCAATGTCTGGGAGTGGACGGATGATTGGTGGTCCGAAGCCGCAATCCATACGGCCGGCCCCTGTTGCGTGGCGGAAAATCCCCGCGGCGGCAGCCTGGCCGGCAGCCTCGATCCCGAAATGCCGGGCATTGCGATCGGCCGGAAAGTGATCAAGGGAGGATCCCATTTGTGCGCGCCGAACTATTGCCAGCGTTATCGGCCCGCAGCGCGCACGCCGCAAATGATCGAAAGCACCACCAGCCATATCGGCTTTCGATGCGTGCTGCGCGCCGCATGACATTGCACAGGAAAAGGAGACGTCATGGACTTTGATCGCAGGTCTCTTCTTGGCGCTACGGCAGCCGTAGCCTCGATAGCCGCTGTGGGCGCGAATGCCGAGACCGCGCCCAAATCCACGCCCAACATCGTGGTCATCCTGGCCGATGACCAGGGATTCTCGGACTGGGGTTGTTTCGGCAGCGAAGTCCCCACGCCTAACATCGATGCTCTAGCCGCCGGCGGACTCAGTTTCACCAATTTTTTCGTCACGCCGCGTTGCAGCCCTTCCCGGGCCGCGCTTCTGACCGGGGCATGGCCCCATCAAGCGGGCATGGGACATCTGTCGCAGTACGGCATCCCGGGATCACAGGGCATCGCAGGCAGGTTGCTGGATCGCGTCGTGACCTTCGCCGAATTGCTCAAGGACAAGGGCTACTTCACCGCCATGGCCGGCAAATGGCACTTGGGCATTGAACAAGGCACGGGGCCGGACGTGCGGGGGTTCAATCGCTCCCTCGCCTCGCCCCAGGGCCGGATGTATTTTCCTGACCAGGAAGGTGGGCCCGTTTCCACCCACCAGATCTTCCTGGACGGCAAGCAGTATGACATCGCCGATCCGCAGATCGGCGCTGGCAAATGGTATTCCACCGAGCTGTTTGTCGATTACAGCATCAAGTACATCCGCGAAGCGCTGGAGCAGAAAAAACCGTTCGTGCTCTACCTGCCCTTTGTCGCCGCCCACAATCCCCTGATGGCGCCGGCCGAGGACATCGCACGCTTCAAGGGAAAATACATGGCCGGCTGGGACGTGCTGCGCGAGGCGCGTTTCGAGCGGCAGAAGAAGCTTGGCATCCTGGCGTCAGATCAGCGCCTGCCCCCGCGCGAACCGAACACCTACAACTGGGACAAACTCAACACCAAACAGCGGGAAGACTTCGACACGATGATGGCGGTCTATGCCGCCATCGTTTCCCATATGGACCGGGCCATCGGCCGGCTGGTATCGGAACTCAGATCATTGGGCGTTCTTGACAATACGTTGATGCTGCTGACATCGGACAACGGCGCGAACGCGGAAACCGGTCCTGACGGCATCCTGATGGGCGAACATCCCGGCGACTCCAGATCGTCGGTGGCCGCCGGCATGGAATGGTCAACTCTGTCCAATACACCCTTCCGCTACTTCAAGCATTTTGCGGGAGAAGGCGGTATTTCCAATCCCCTGATCGTCCATTGGCCCAAAGGCATCGATACCGCGCTCAACGGGACGCATGTCAAAGGCATGAGCCATCTGGTGGACGTGATGGCGACCTTGCTTGACGTAACGGGCACGCATTATCCGAAAACCTTCAAGGGACACGAGCTGGTTCCCCTGCAGGGACGTAGCTTCGCTTCGACATTCCGTGGCGAGGCCCTGCCTCCGCGGCCCGCGCCGCTTTATTTCGAGCATGAGGGTCATCGCGCGATCCGCACCGAACAGTGGAAGCTGGTGCAGAACTGGGGCCAGCCTTGGGCCCTGTATGACGTCGCCACCGACCGCAGCGAGACCGATGACCTGATCAATATCAAGCCGAAGCTGGCGTTCGAAATGGCTGCGCAATGGAATAGCTGGGCCAGCAAGACCTTCGTCGATCCCTGGTCGGTCGCCTACAACCAGAGAATCTTCAAGGATGAGCGGCGGCAGAACTGGGGCGAGGGCCAGACGCCCAGGATCCCCGGGGCGATCGACACTGTACTGAAATGGTGATGCGCCGTTCCGGACGGAACCGGTTGGTGCCGCTATGGGCTCGGGTTAAGCCTCGTCGAGATTCACTGATCCCGTCGCCATGTCTTCCGGCTCTTCGCCGGTATACGGATCCTCATCGGGCCCCAACTCGTCCGAAGGACTGGGCACATCGAAGCCCGACGGCGGGATGGCTTCCAGGAAGCCCGCCGCCTTGAGCTCATCCAGCCCCGGCAAGTGCGCCACGCTCTCCAGCCCAAACTGGACCAGGAAGGCCTCGGCGGTGCCGTAGGTCACCGGACGGCCCGGAGTGCGCTTCCTGCCCCTGATCTTGATCCAGCCGATCTCCATCAAGATGTCGATGGTGCCCTTGGACATGGCGACACCGCGAATGTCCTCGATCTCGGCCCGGGTGACGGGCTGGTGATAGGCGATGATGGCCAGGGTTTCGATGGCGGCCTTGCTCAGCCGCTTCTGCTCCTGCTGCTCCTTGCGCAACAAAAAGGCCAAGTCGCTGGCGGTACGGAATTGATATTTTCCCGCAACACAACAGAGGTTTACGCCGCGCTTCTCATAAACCTCTTGAAGCGATTTCAGGAGGCCCGGGACGTCGGCGCCTTCCGGCAGCGATGTTGACAGCGCCTTTTGATCCAGGGGTTCGGAGGCCGCGAACAGCAGCGCCTCGACCATCCGCAAATGCTCGGCATTGGCCTCGGCCGGTTGGGCGTCCATCTCGGTTTCAATCGTTTCGATCATCTTGGCTACGCTGCTCATGTCTTGCTCCTGCCCCTAATTCGGCGAGGCGGCCGTCGTGTCGCCAATCGGGCCTGGGGGCTTTTCCCGGTCCCGCACATAGATTTCAGCAAAGGGTGACGCCTGTTGAATTTCCACCTTGCCGTCCCGCGCCAATTCCAGACAGGCCAGCAGGGTGGAGGCCATGGCTGAGCGCCGCCGCGCCCCGCCCGACCATTCAAACGGCAACAACCGGTCCAGCGCGCTCCAATCGGAAATCTTGCCGAGCATCCGCTCCAGCCGTTCGCGCGCGTCCTCGATATGCAGCACCGGCGCCATCTGCGGCCGGTAGGTCTTGCCGCCCAGCTTGCGCACCCGGTCGGTGGCATAGGCCGTCAGCAGGTCGTACATGGTGTCTTTGTACGTCCGAAGCTTGATCACGTTGACGGGCTCGGGATCGCCACGGCCGAACACATCGCGGTCCAGCCGCTCGCGCCCCATCAGCCGGGTCGAAGCGGCGCGCATGGCATCCAGACGTTGCAAACGCCAACGCAACCGCGTGGCCATTTCGTCGGCGGTGGGCTCGCCGTCGGGATCTTTTTCCTGCGGCAGGATCAGGCGGGATTTCAGATAGGCCAGCCAAGCCGCCATCACCAGATAATCGGCTGCCAGTTCCAGATTGAGTTTCTTGGCGGACTCGATGAATTCCAGATACTGATCGGCCAGCTTGAGGATCGAGATCTTGGCGATGTCGACCTTCTGGTTGCGGGCGAGTGTGAGCAGAAGATCAAGCGGACCTTCAAAGCCATCCACCTGCACCAGCAATGCCTGGTCGTCGGAAAAGATCGCGGTGGATTCGAACTCGTCGAAATTTTCGCTTTGTTCAGCGGCGGTCATACGGTGGCCCCCAGCAAATCCGCCAGCCGCGCTTCGGCCGCGGCAGGATCGAAAGCTCCCGGCGGAACCAGATGCGCCAAGGCCTGCTCGCTGCGCTTGAGCGCTTGCCCGTCCAATGTCTTCACTTCCGACGCTACCTCGCGCATTTCATCCATATCGCCATTGCAGTGGAGCACCAGGTCACAGCCCGCGAACTGGGCCTTGCTGGCACGCACCGACAGGGGCCCGTCGAGCGCCTTCATGGAAAGGTCGTCCGACATCAAAAGCCCGTCAAATCCTATCTCACCGCGTATCACATCCCGAATGACTTTGGGGCTGGTGGTCGCAGGACGCTGTGGATCAATCGACTCATAGACGACATGCGCAGTCATGGCGATCGGGCATTGGTCAAGGCTGCGAAAGGTCACAAAATCGCTGGCCGAAAGCTCATCCCGGCGCGCCGAAACCCGGGGCAGCGCCAGATGGCTGTCGGCCCCTGCCCGGCCGTGCCCGGGAATGTGTTTCATAATGGGCAATACGCCGCCGTCCATCAGGCCCTCGATCTGGGCCCGCCCCAAGGCGATGACCGTCAAGGGATCGTGGGCAAAGGCGCGGTCGCCGATAATGTCATGGCTGCCTGCAACCGGCACGTCCAGCACCGGCAGGCAGTCGACATTGATCCCCAGGCTGGCCAGGTCGTGGGCGATCAGCCGGGCATTGAGATAGACGGCCTCGCGGGCGGCTTCGGGATTGTCCGTGTACAGCGCACCAAAACGCGCTGCCGGCGGGCGCTCCCGCCAATGCGGCGGTTTGAGGCGCGCCACCCGTCCGCCTTCCTGATCGATCAGGACGGGGGCCTTGGCGTCGCCCACCGTTGCGCGCAATTGTTCAACCAAAGCTTTGACTTGGCCTGAGTCGCTAATGTTGCGTGCGAACAGGATGAAGCCCCAGGGCCGGGTTTGACGAAAGAATTCTCGTTCCTGCGCCGACAGGCTTATGCCGGCACAGCCATAGATGGCGCGGCTGCGCATGACTACCTACCCAGCATACTTATCTGCCCAACATGCAGGCGCCGCCGTCCGCCTTCAGCCGGTCGCAAAGGGCTGTAGCCACTTCCTTGTCGGCAAAGCCGCCGATCCGCAGGCGATACCAGGTTCCCTTTTCGCCCAGATCGGCCTGTTGGACATTGTCGGAATAGCCCGACAGCAAGGCGGCGTGTTTGCCCTGATAGGTTTTCCAGGCGGCCGCAGCCTCGGCCTGGGATTTGAACGCACCGATCTGCAGCATATAGCTGCCGCTCGCGGCAGCGGCGGGAGCGGCCAGTTTTGCAGGCGCGTTGGCAGCCACCTGCTGTGGCGGCGTCAACGAACGCGGCGCTCCCGTGGCCTGTGCAGGCGCCGGGGCAGGCTTGGCGGCTGGCGGCGGCGCCTTGGGCGCGGGCGCCGGTTTCACTGGTTCGGAATTGGCCTGCTGGATCAGCGCCGCCACCGACTTGGGCGGTGTTTCGGTTTTGGCAGGCGCAGGCTTGACCGGAGCCGGTTCAATTTTGGCAGGCGCGGGTTTGGGCGCGGGCGGAGCCTCTGCTTTCACGACTGGAGGCGGCGGCGCAGGCGTCACTGCGACGGGCGCGGGCTTTGCCGCCGCCGCAGCCGGTGCTTCCGCGCTGTCATCCGGCGGCGCGGGCTGCTCGTAAATCTTGAAGCCCTGATAGGGCACGTTGCCGCCGCCATCCTGGGGTGCCACCCGCTCCGGGCCATTGGCTGCCGTCAGAACCGGCGTCTCGCCGCGGCCACGGGCAACGCCCTGGGTATAGGCAAGCCAGACCACGCCAGCGAACATGGCCAGCACCAACAACGCCAACACGATCAACAGCGGAAGGCGCGAGCCCTCCACATCCTCTTCTTCTTCGGAACCGTCAAACACTCTCGCTCCATCCCTGGCTTCAGTGCTGGGCTCATAAACGCCGCGCTCGAAATTGGCCAAAGTCGTGGTTCCCGAATCTACCGGCGGCAATATTAGCATTGCCCCCAGCGGAATCCTTGCACCGAATCACAAGGAACTCACCGACCCGCCTCCCCCTTCGCGTGCGAAGCACGCCCAAGGGGGGCGAAGCGGCGCAGCGCGGCGCGCGACAGTGCAGTGAGCCGCGCGAGCCGGGGTGGTTTCAGCGAGCGAGGGTAGCGGAGCGACCGAGCGCAAGCTGAAACCGGAGGGGGTCATAATGCAACTTCCGTATGAAACACCCGTGCATATTCCGTCAGGGCAAACCGGTCCGTCATCCCGGCAATATAATCCCGTGCCACGGTGCCGGGAACGGCCTCGGCAGCCGCCTGGGCCCAATCGGGCGGCAGTAGTCCGGGATCAGCGACAAAACCCTCATACAGGTCGGTCACCACGGCTTGCGCCCGGGTCATGGCCGCCGTCACCCGGGGGTGGCGGTACATATTCTGCATCTGAAACGCCTTGAGCGCCTTCAGCCGTTCCAGCAAGGCGGGCGAGAAATGCGCCGTCGCCGCACCCGCACGGCGCACCCCGGCAGCGCTGGCGGCGCCCTGCAAATTGGTGCGGGTGGTCAGAAGCACATCCTCCAGCAGCTCACTCATCAGGGTACGGATCAACTCGCCGATGAAGCGCGACAGTTCCAATTCGCCATACCGCTCCAGCACACCCTGGACATGCACGCCGGCCAGCGGCGCTTCTGTCAGCTCCCGGATGGTGAAAAGTCCGGCGCGCAACCCATCGTCGATATCATGACTGACATAGGCAATGTCATCGGCCAAAGCAGCCAGTTGGGCTTCCAAACCAGGCCAACCGGAAAGTTCCAGCGGCCAGCGTTTGTCAAAACTGGCAATCGGGCCGGGCAAGGGTTCTTTCAGCGGACCGTTATGCTTGACCAATCCCTCCAAGGTCTCCCAGGTCAGGTTCAATCCATCAAAATCGGCATAGCGATGCTCCAGCTTGGTCACCAAGCGTAATGCATGGGCATTGTGATCAAAGCCGCCGATATCCTTGGTCACCGCATCCAGCGCTTCTTCGCCGGCGTGGCCAAAGGGCGTGTGGCCCAGATCGTGCGCCAGTGCCACCGTCTCCGCCAAGTCTTCGTCGGCAGAGAGCGTGCGCGCCAGACTGCGCGCCAACTGCGCCACTTCCAGGGAGTGAGTCAGCCGGGTGCGGTAATAATCGCCTTCATGCTGCACAAATACCTGGGTCTTGTGCTTGAGGCGGCGGAAGGCGCTGGAATGAATGATGCGGTCGCGATCGCGGGAATAGCAGGAACGGGTGGCGCTTTCAGGTTCCGCATAAAAACGCCCGCGGCTGTCCGCGGGCCGGGTTGCATAGGCGGCATGCGTGCCCGGGGGGCTGATAATAGAGCCCAAAAGGCGGCCCGGTGGCACAAGGCTTGGGCTAGGGTTGGTTTCGGCCATGGCCAGGACTACATAGAGGGTACACCATAGACTACAAGTGCCACCATGACCGCTATGCCTGTAACCCTGTCCGACCGCGCCGCGCGCCGGATTGCCCAGATTTTGAAGACTGAGCCCCAGCCCATCGCACTGCGACTGGCGGTGACCGGAGGCGGCTGTTCCGGTTTTCAGTACAATTTCGCCCTGGACGACGCTCAGTTGGACGAAGACACGGTGGTGGAAAAGGACGGCGCCAAGGTGCTGATCGATCCGGTGTCCTTGGATTTTCTCGCCGGCTCAGAAATCGATTTCACTGACGATCTGATCGGCCAGGCTTTCAAGGTCAACAATCCCAACGCCACCGCCTCCTGCGGTTGCGGCACGAGTTTCACGGTTTAAGCGTGAAGATCGCCACCTGGAACGTCAACTCCATCAAGGCGCGGCTGGAGCCGGCACTGGCCTGGCTGAAACAAGCCAATCCCGATGTCGTGGCCCTGCAGGAAATCAAGACGGTGGACGAGACCTTCCCCCGCGAGGCGTTCGAAGCACTGGGGTATAATTGCGCAGTACACGGACAAAAAAGCTATAACGGCGTGGCGCTGCTTTCCAAGCGGCCGATGGAAGATGTCACGCCACGTCTGCACGGCGATGATGCCGACGACCATGCCCGTTACCTGGAAGCGCTGGTGACGGGTGACAAGGGCGTGGTGCGGATCGCCTCCATCTATGCCCCCAACGGCAATCCCTGGCCGGGCCCCAAATTCGACTACAAGTTGGCCTGGCTGGAAAGATTGCGCCTGCATGCCAAAAAGCTGCTCAAGAATGAGGAGCCGGTGGTGTTGATGGGCGACTACAATATCATTCCGGAAGACAAGGATGCGGCCAAGCCCAAGAACTGGGTCAAGGACGCGCTGTTCCAGCCGGAATCCAAAGCGGCGCTCCGGCGGATCGAAAATCTTGGCTATACCGACGCCTTCCGCGCCCTGCATCCGGAAGCCGGGCATTACACCTTCTGGGATTATTTCGGCTCCTGGGAACGCAACAACGGCATCCGCATCGATCATTTGTTGCTGTCGCCCCAGGCGCTGGACCGGCTGAAAGGCGTGGGCATCGACAAAGAGGTGCGCGGCGCCAGCGAAAAGCCGTCCGATCACGTGCCGGTTTGGTGCGAATTGAAGATATGATAGGCAGCCAGCGGGCGTTGCTACGCTGCCGCTGCAACGCCGGACAGGCCGGGTCTTTCGGCCGCACCAAACGGATACAGTTATCGATCTAACGGGGCCGTCTTCTTGCCGCCCCAATCTCGGCTATAGTTCCGGCCCATGAAATTTGCCGCCCTACCCGTCTTCGCCTGCGCCTTGTTGTGTACGCTGCCGGCCATGGCGGTTGAAAAACGCGTCTTCCGCATCGACAGCCTGATCGCCACCCAGAAAGACGGCACGATCCAGTTGCAAGCCAAGGGAGCGGTGCAAACCGGCGGCTGGACCAAGCCGCGGCTGCATGTGGTGCATGGCGACGGACGTACCCTGACGGTGGAATTTGTCGCCACCGCGCCGCCACCCGGCATGACGGTGATTGACGGATTGGTGCCGGTCACCGCCAGCTTGGAGACCAAGGGCCGCGCCGCCTCCGTGCATGTGCTGGCGGACGAAAATGAGATGACCAGCCAGGTCCTGCACTGATACAAATTAGCTTATGCAAATTGATGTAATTTCCGACACCGTCTGTCCCTGGTGCTTTATCGGCAAAAGGCGGCTGATGCGCGCTATGGCGATGCGGCCCAATATCGCCTTTGACGTGAAATGGCGTCCCTATCGGCTGGATCCCACCATCCCCAAGGGCGGCATGGACCGCCAGGCCTATATGCGCACCAAGTTCGGTGACGATCCCATGAAGATCGTGGAGATGTACAAGCAGATCGCCGCCGAAGGTGCCAAGGACGGCATTGAATTTGATTTCGCCGCCATAAAGCGTCGCCCTGATACGCTGGATTCCCACCGCCTGATCCGCTGGTCGGAAGCCGCCGGCGTGCAGGACGAAGTGGTGGAGCGGCTGTTCATCGCCTATTTCGAGAATGGCGAGGATATCGGCGACGTCAGGGTGCTGGCCGACATTGCCGACCTATGCGGCATGGACGGGGTGGAAGTGGCGCAAATGCTGGAAAGTGATGCCGACGCGGCGCTGGTGGAACGCGAGGATCAGATCGCCCATGAGATGGGCGTGACCGGCGTTCCCGCCATGATCTTCGGCAGCAAGCTGGCGGTCTCCGGCGCGCGCGAACCCGAAATGCTGGCGGTGGTGATCGACCGGGTGGCGGCGATGGCGGCGGAACAGCCGCAGCCGGACGACGCGGAAGAAGACGAAGAACCCGAAGAAGACTAATACCTGACGCGCGGATTTTGGCGGCTGAGCAGGAGCGAGGAGCGATGTGGGCGAAGGAGCCCATGAGCGACGAGCGACGCACTCAGACG